>Ga0228535_1001014_pt1 | contig 55814 bp, 43 predicted proteins | sample SJ1metagenome_FD_168457 | JGI IMG/M metagenome (GOLD analysis project Ga0228535, IMG submission 168457) | Enriched culture of PCE-dechlorinating microbial communities from Ithaca, New York, USA - SJ1 | ecosystem: Engineered > Modeled > Simulated communities (microbial... > Unclassified | place... | reverse complement strand
GGTGCATCATTCAGGAGTTTCTGTCGCAGATCCTCTGCGTCTTCGAAATTGGAACGAAGTGCTTCCAGCAATTCTGTGCGATCCACCGCTTTTTCTTCGTAGACCAGCTTCTTGACTGCGGCAAGAGAGTCGGCGATGTTCGCTGGCTGGATAACCTGGATACCCGACAGATTGTAATGCGCCCCTCCAGTAACCACATCGGTACCCCGTTCCAGACAGTCATTAATGACTGAGGAGAGGAGTGCTGTCGGCAACAACTGCTGATGCACTCGTTCGACTAGTTCGCATGCCTGGATCATCTTGTCGAAGAAGTAGTCGATCTGCCGGGCGAAGGCTTTTTCAAGATCTTCGTAGGTTTCGAAATCGGCAAGCGTACCGGAGCTGGGCGAAAGCCTTTCGCCCGTGATGAGGCATACGCCGTCATTCATCGCGAGTTCGAGCGCCTTGCACAGGTTGAACATGGCAGCATCGCTCCAGCCCAGGTTGTTTCCGTGCGTGCTGAGTTCGACACAGCCTACGATCGCATAGTTCTCGGCATCCTCTTTGGAGATACCCTGTGCCCGGAGGGCGGGGATAATGCTCTCATCATTGAAGATCTGGGGCATGCCGCTGCCCTTGCCAATCACGCGCGAGCATTCTTCAAGGAATTCCGATGGAGAGTTTTCGTGGATCCGCGCAGAAAAGTTCGGCTGGGGAAGCCCTATATGCTCCTGTGCTTTGAGGAATAGGTACGACAGCTCGTTCGAGGCGTCGCTTCCGTCGGGGTTGCGTCCTCCAACGGCAACGTTGAATCCTATAGGAAAGCCTGCGAAATACTTGGCGCTGTGCGAGTTGCGCAAGTACACGATCTGATTGAACTTGAGCCAGAGGGCCTCGATCAATTCCAGAGCCTCATCATTTGTGAGTGCTCCAGAATCGATATCCGCGTGGTAGTAAGGATAAAGATACTGGTCCATACGGCCTGGAGAAAAAGAGGATGCGTTGCTCTCCATGTGCAGAAGGACATATAGAAACCACAAGGATTGCAGCGCTTCGCGGAACGTGGACGCGCCACAGGTGCCCGCTTCTCCGGACAGTTTGCGGCATATTCGGGAGATTTCCCTCAGGTTGGCGGCATCTTCCGGTGATCCGGATGCAAGTTTCTCTTCGGCAAGAACCGCGTAGCGCCGGATGAAGTCCCGTGCTGCCTCCAACACAAGGATGACGCACTCATAGAACTCGCGCTTGGCGGGATCGGTTTCCTTCGCGAGGTATGCAGCGGCTTCCGCGCTGAGCCCTGCGGGTCCAAGCCTGATCCACTTGGCGGTATCTGGGCAGATATGGCCCTGGGCATGGTCTTTCTGATTAATCTTGACCACTCTCGCAATCGCATCGACCAGCTCGCCGCCTTCGGCGCGGATAGTGTCTTCCAGCGTCTTCCCTTTCCAGTAGGGAAGGATTACCTTCCGGAAATCCTCGATATCCTGCGGATGAACGTTGAACTTGTCCTGTGGCCGCTCGTGGAGGTGCTCTATCTCTTTGTCCACCCATGAGATCCCCGCTTCCGGGAATACAACGCCCGCTCGCACGCCTGCAGTGCGGTTGCCGACGATAAGTTCTTGCGGATCGAGTGCAATGGTGATGCGCCGCATGGTGGCGGCGAGTGACTTGGCGCGTTTCCTGGGGATTGAGTCGGTCTCATTGGCCTTGTAGGTTTCCGTGATGATGAGGGCCTGCTCGATGGAGAGATACCTCGGTTCATCAAGCATTTTCTTCTTGAGGTATGAAATGCGAGGCGTCGGGCCAGGGACTGCCGATATCGGTCGAATAGATTTCATAGCAATTATAGAATGCATCCGGTCCGGGCAATAATAAACACACAAAAGCGCCCAAAAAGTAGAAAAAAATGAACAAGGAAAATTAACTAATCAACCGGGAGTTCTGTTCTGTTTCCTGAAGGCTCCGGGTGTCATCCCGGTTGCTTTCTTGAAAAGACGCGAAAAATATTTGACATCATCAAATCCGACATCTTCAGCGATCAGATCCAGCCGCCGATCGCTCTGGCACAGCAGGAGTTTTGATTTTTCAATTCTGAGCTTGTTACGGTAATGCATTGGCGTCATGCTCATTTTCTTCTTGAAGGACCGGAACAGGTATGAATCGCTGACATAGACCGCATGCGCCATTGTGCTGATATCGAAATCCTCGGTGTAGTGTTCGTGGATAAAGCCGAGACACCGTTCGACGAGGCTGTCGTCGTTGTTCGGCGGTTCCATCAGAGCCCGGCGGACAAGAAGATATAGCATCCTAAAGTAGGCACCGATGATTTGCATGTTCATGGCTTTCTGCGAGACATACTCCCGGTAGATGCCATCCATGACCGCACGGATAGCACCGTCTTGATCCTTTATGGAAAAGCCCCGGTCAAAACTGCAGCAAGGACCCGCATCGATCCAGAAACAGTAGATTTCCTGGCGGAACGACTTGTTGAGGTGTTCCTCGTGGGGCACATTCGGCGGATAGATGACCAGCTCGAACAGGGAAACATCGATGTTATCGGGGCCGGCTGCGATTTGTGCCCTTCCCTCGATGAAATAGAGGAACTCGAACAGTTCGTGGGAATGCTTCTGGAAGTTCCAGATCCGGCTCTGGCCATCGAAACGTTCACAGAATTTTATCGATATCCTGTCGAATGAAACCGAATCCCAGAACGAAAGCACTGCTGATGACAGTTCCCGGCTCGAGACTTCCATATATAATATTATAATAAATTCTTCAAATAGTAGTATATATACTTCGCGGCGCGGTTTCTAAGTGCTCTGAAAAAACGGCAAGTGCCAGATGATGGCTTTTACTTCCGATCTGTCGAAACACTGGGGGACCGCATTCATTGAGTGGAAAGATTACGGAGCGTTCTGGCGGAATGCCGTGAAGTGGCTGGCAGGCCACTGAACCAGGATTCCTGCAGGGACTAGATAAGTACTCTTACCCCTGACGATTCGAGGCAGGTTCGGCAATCGTCAGGAATGCCGGCGTCCGTCACGACGCCGGCAATGAGAGACAGGTCGGTGCATATCTTTGCCGCATGCGATACGCCAAACTTCGAGGAGTCGGTGAGAACCCAGACTTTTGCCTTGCATTCCATGCTTCGTTCCAGGATGGTGCGCGTTACTTCTGCCCGCGCGATATCATTCAGCATGAAACCGTCGGAAATCGTGAATCCGGAAACACCTATGAAAGCCTTGGAAAACCCGATTGTCCGAATGGCTTCGCATATGCTCGGGCCGACAAGGCTTTCGCTTTCGTCCTGGTAAAGGCCGCCAAGCACAATGACGCGAACCTTCGAGCCGCGGAACATGCGGGCGATGAAGAGGTTGGTGGTTATAACTGTCAGGCCCTGCAGTCTCTTGATGCGCTCCGCGAGCATTGCGATCGCGGATCCCGCTTCCATCAATATCGTTTCGCCGGGTTCGACTAGGGATTCGGCCCTGCTCGCAATCGACTGCTTTTCCGCGTAATGCAGATGCATGCGGAACGGAATGTCATCTCCCGTGTAGATGCGAGCTTCCCCGTGGAATCGCTGTATGATGCCCTGGCGTTCGAGCTTATTCAGGCTCTTGCGGATCGATACTGCAGAGACATTGAATTGGGCTGCCAGATCCGCGACGCGGCAGCTTCCAGCCTTGAGCACTGCATCCCTCACGGCATTGAGTATTTCCTTGTTCCCCAATTTCCCACGGGTCCTGGGTCTGTCTTTTCTTTCGTCCTGGTTCATATGAAGATTAGGCGTGCAGGCCCTGATTCTCCTTTTCTTTCACATGAAAGAATCCCGATAATGCTTCGCATGTGTCAAGTCCCCGGGCGCATGATTGCCAGGTGGTGTCTGAGAGTCTCGACCACCATGCGATGGTCCCCATGATCCGGCAGGCCCGATACGGTCACGGTGCCCACGACACCGACACCCCGGATCCTGATCGGCACAGCTCCTCTGCTCGGAGCGAATTTCTGGCTTGACAGGCCATACTTTTCTTCAATGGTTGCGCTTGCCTGCCGCAGTTTCGTGGCAATGTAGAGTGAGCTTTTGTGGAAACAGTTCACGACGCGGTTCTTACGCACAATCCAGGCCTCGTTGTCCGGGGAACTGCTGGGCAGGGCGGCATGAAACAGCGTCTGCCCGTTCAGGCTGATGTCAATGGCAATCGGGAGGGAGTCACGCCTGCCCCGCTCGACGAGATACTGGCCTATCTGCCAGGCGTCTTCGAAACCAAACGCCGAGAACTGGAGTTCCTCGAACTCCGAATCCATCTGTCTGATCAGCGTTTCGCACTCTGTCATGACAGGGCTTCTTCCAGGGCTTTCAGCATGACTTCCTTGTTCGGCTTCAATCCAGTCCACATGGTGATGTTGAGCGCTGCCTGGTTGATCAGCATTTGCATGCCGTTCTGCCACCGGGATCCACGCCTCTCGGCTTCGCGCAGGAACGGCGTAAAGGCGGGATTGGGTATTACATCCTGGACATACATGTCCTTTGTTATGGTGTCGTAATCGATGTTGGGCTTGTCGTTGACATTGGGGTAGAGGCCGATGGATGTCGCATTGACGAGAATATCCGTGCCGGCGGGGATCTTGAATGCATCGACCCAGGAGACATAATCGACCGCAACCCTGGTATTTTCCTTGAGGATCCTGACAAGGCTTTCGCCAAAGGCAATATCTTTCGGAATATTGACGATGGTCAGATGGCGGGCTCCTGCCAGAGCAAGTTCCACACAGATGGCTCTCGCGGCGCCGCCGGCTCCGAGCACCACGACGTTCTTGTCCTTTGGTGAAATGCCGGCACTCTCCAGGGCGATCATGAATCCTTTTCCGTCGGTATTGTCGCCTGTAAGCACACCATTGTCATTGATGATGGTGTTCACGGCGCCGATCAGCTTGGCGCTTGGCGACAGCACATCGATGTATTTAAGGACCCCGATCTTGTGGGGAATGGTGCAGTTGATACCCCTGAATTTCATGGCCTTCAGTCCGAGAATGGCATCGCCCAGCTTGTCGGGATCGACATTGATGGTCAGAAAGCGCCAGTTTCTGAGACCGAGATCGCGGAATGCCGCTTCCTGTATGACGACACCGGGGTTTTCGGCGACAGGATGTCCGAAAACGCCGACCAGGTGATCCAGGTAATCCTGTTCTTTCATGTTTCCCTCCACATGGCATCAATTCAGACAGCTTCCCGTTTTCGCTTGTTGGCGAAGCAGTCCATCCAGATGATTGCCACTATGACCGCCCCTTTGAGCAAGACTTGATAGTAGGAAGTTATGCCCAGCATGTTCATGACGTTATCCAGCATGCCGAAAACCAGCAGGCCAAGGCCGGATTGAGGAATGCCTCCAATGCCGCCAGCAAAGGAAGTCCCTCCGACGACCACGCCGCAGTTGACGACCAGCGCGGTGGTTTCACCGTACACCGGCGAACCGGTATTCAGTTTTGAGGACAGCAGTACACCGGCCAATGCAGCCGCGACACCGCTCAGGACGAACCCCATCCATTTTGTCCGGATGACATCGATACCCGAGTACCGTGCCACCTCGTAGTCGCCGCCGATTGCGTACAGATTGCGCCCGAATTGCGTGTATCTCATGATCCAGTAACTGATTCCGAAGCACACCAGCATTATGATAACGAGGTTCGGTATTCCATGGAAGTCGCCATTGCTGATCATCATGAAATTAGGATTCTTTGCGGGCAATGGGTGAGCGTCGGTGAGCTGCTGTGCAACACCGGTCAACAGCAGGCCCATGCCCAGTGTAATGATGAAAGGTTCCGTCTTCTGCTGCACGACGAGGAAGCCGTTGACGAATCCGACAACCGCCCCGAAAAGGACCGCAATCAGGATGGCGAGCCATATCGGCATGACATCGAGCAGCTTGATGGCGAGGATACCGGCAACCACGAGGTTGCCTCCTATGGAAAGATCACAACCTCCGCTTATGATCGTGAACGTCACGCCGAAAGCCAGAATCAGCAGTATTGACGTCGAATTCAGCATGTCCAGGAGGTTGTACGCGGAATAGAAGTTGGTCTTGGAAAAAAGCATTCCTATCATCATCACAAGCAGTGCGATGAATGCCTTCTGCTTGGTCAAAGCCTTGTAGATTGATGTCAGGATTCCTGATTTGCTCATTTCTGCTTCTCCTAGGCTTGCTTTCGGTTATCGAGCCAGATTGCGAACATGAGAATGGCTCCCTTCACCGCGTATTGCATATACGACGAGACGCCCAGCAGGTCCAGGCAGTTCGACATGAGGACGACCAGAAGTACACCCATCACGGTCCGGAGGACACTGCCTTTGCCTCCTTTCAGGGTCGTGCCGCCTACGACAACGGCAAGGATGGCACTGGTCTCGTATCCGGCACCGATGACGGGAGCGGCTGTCGTTATGCGCGAAAAGAGCACGATCGCTCCTACGGCAGCCATGAAGCCGCAGATAACATAGATCTCTACAATAGATCGAGATATCTGTATGCCCGAGAGCCGGGCAGCTGTCTTGTTGCCGCCTGTCAGGCAGATTGCCCGGCCATCGGCGGTCTTGCTCTGGAAAATCCACAGAATGGCCAACAGGACAAGAAATATCACGAACGATACGGAGAAGAATCCTATGTTTCCTCCACCTATGGCCTCGAATACCGATTTGCTTGCCGATATGTCCCAGAAATGCATGGTTGAGCCATGGCTGTAGAGCAAGGCCAGCGCCGAGTACACGGTACTCATGCCGAAGGTGATGAAAAGGGCTTCAGCCTGCGTGAGAGCTCCTGAACTCAGTATCAGGATGCTGTTCAATGTTCCGCAGACAATTCCCAGCGCAAGGCCGATCAGCAATGCGGGAAGCTGGCCCAGGGGCTGGATGAGGGAGATGGTTACGACAGCAACCAGATTTATGGTTCCTGCCACTGACAGGTCGATGAACCCTCCGATGATTACGAAGGTCATCCCGAGCGACACCATGATCAGGGGACCAAACTGCCGCATTATGTTGACGAGGTTGGACCCGGACAGGAACTTGGGCTCGATTATCGCCGTGATCACTACCAGGAAAGCGATCATGACCAGGACCAGGTAGTCCCTCAACATCGAGGCCCCGGCTTTCAATACCGATTTTTTCTCCTCCATTTCAGCTCTCCCCTCCAACGATTCCCAATGCAGCGCTCATTATTCTGTCAGCCGGCGTCGTTTCAGGAATGAACTCTCCCGTGATCCTTCCCTCGAAAATGGTGAGCACGCGGTTGCTCATGTTCAGAACCTCCGGCAACTCGGAAGAGATGAGTATGATCGCTCCGCCCTTTTCCGCGATCTCTTTCATGAGCGTGTAGATTTCATACTTTGCGCCGACATCGATTCCCCTTGTAGGTTCATCCATGATGAAAATCTTGGGGGAGATTTCCAGCCACCGCCCGACGATGCACTTCTGCTGGTTTCCGCCCGACAGATTGTTGACAGCAGTCCTGGTTGATGGAGTCTTTATGGACAGGGACTTGACCTGCTGTGCGGCGATGTTCTTCTCGAGAGACTTCCGGATGAAGCCGAACTTCGTGAATCTCGGGATGCTGGCCATGGAAATGTTGGATTCGACGGAAAACGGGAGCACAAGGCCCTGGAATTTTCTGTCCTCCGGGATGAAACCGAAACCTGCATCCTTCGCATCCTTGGGATTTCGAATGTGGACAGGCTTTCCATCGATAAGGACCTTGTGGCCCCTGACCTTGTCCGCGCCAAACAGTGCACGCACGATTTCGGTCCGTCCAGCTCCGACTAATCCCACCAGGCCGAGAATCTCGCCTTTTCTTATGGTAAATGAGACATCGTGCAGTTTGCGTGTATTGATGGAGCGGACCTCCAGCAGCGTATCCCCGACATTCCTAGGCCGTTCCGGGTACTCGTTCTCGATTGTCCGTCCGATCATCTTCATTATCAATTCATTTCGGGTGAATTCGGACTTTGGCTTCGTATCGATCACATGTCCGTCGCGCATGACGCTGACAATGTCGCAGAACTCGAATATCTCGTCGAGTTTGTGGCTGATGTAGATGATCGATATGCCCTGTTCCTTCAATTGCCTGATGATCTTCGCAAGCTCGACCATTTCCTCGCTCGTGAGGCTGCTGCTCGGTTCGTCCATGATGATGAGCTTGGATTTGAAGGAGAGCGCTTTTGCGATTTCCACCATCTGTTTTTCGGAGACGCTCAGATCGGATACCAGTTTGGTGGTACTTACCTTGCTGCCAATGTTTTCAAGAAGTTCCTTAGCTTTAGCGTGGGTACCGCGCATGCCCTTCATTTCCCTGAAGCGGCCAAGGAAAATGTTTTCCCCTACGCTCATCGTGTTGACGAGGTTGAGTTCTTGGTAGATTATCGCAAGCCCCCGTTTCATGGATTCATGAGGGGTCGTGTGGTCAATGATCTGACCATCAAAGATGATGGTACCACTGTCTTTCTGGTAGACTCCTGAGAGAATTTTCATCAAGGTAGACTTTCCAGCCCCATTCTCACCTACGATGCCGTGCACGGTGCCTCGCCTGACATCGAGCGACACTCTATCAAGTGCTCTCACTCCAGGGAAGGATTTCGAGACATCCTTTATAGACAGTATATATTCTGATTGTACGGTATCCATAGCTCCAACTCTTTATTGAAATGAAATGCTTGACGAAAAATAGAACAGGCTCGTTCCAGCATAGGGTGAAACGAGCCTGATTTGGGAAACTCTTTTTACCACTCTGGCGGATCGAAACCACCACTCTCGATGAGGGCTTTGTCGACGACAGTCAGCGGTACGAAATTGATCGGCTCGACTTTCTTGCCTGCCACGACAGCCTGCGCGAGCTCGAGATCTTTCTTTGTCATGACGACGAAGTCCTGGGCAATGCTGATTGCCTGGTCACCGTTTTTGACCTGGACATATCCGGCTCGGTTTCCATCGACACCAACAATAAAGAGATTATTCAATCCAGCTGCTTTTGCCGCTTGGATCACGCCGGTGGCTCCATTGTCCCAGTGGACGAATACGCCCTGGATTTCCTTGCCGTATTTGACAATCATGTTTTCCATGATGGTCATCGCTTCGGCGGTGGACCACTGGGTGCAGGCCTTGTAGTCGATGACCTGTATCTTCGAACCCTTAATCGCGCTGTTGAATCCGTCATGCCGCTTGATCTGCGCGTCGTGACCAGCCTGGCCGCCAATCTCGACAATCTTTGCGCCGTTCGGGAACTGCTTGATGAATGCGGCAGCTGCCTGCTGGCCAGCCATGGTGTCGTTTACGCCTGCATAGAAGTCGCGGTACTTCTGGTTTGCCGGAGACAGATCCGAGGAGAACATGCCGACGATGAGGCCGGCCTGCTTCGCCTTGATGAGGCTCGGGACAATTGCGTTAATGTCGTTCGGGTTAAGGAAGATAACCTTGAACTTCTGCGCGATGCAGTTTGTGACAATTTGGGACTCGGCTTGGGTATCCCCTTTTGCATCGAAGGTATACATGTCGAAACCATACTCAGAGCCGTACTTCAGAAACTGCTTTGCCGAGAAGGCCTGAGACTCGTTTGCCATGTTGGAAACGATGAATGCGGCCTTGACCTTGGCTTGAGCAGTCGCTCCGAATACTGCCACTGCCAGGAGCACAAGCACGATGGCAAACGCTTTTTTCGTCCTTGTCATTTGAAACCCCCTTGATAGAAAAATATCATACAGTGAGACATGCCTCACCTGTAACCGTTATGATATTATCCATTTTCGAAAATTGTCAATCTAATTTCGTTCAAATTCAAATTGGCATCATATGAAATATTAGCAATGTCGAATTGGATTTTTCTTCGCAAAAAAATGCAAAACAGACCGAGGGAACCGGTACGCTGCATGATCTGCGGCATAAACGACGTCGTGGTGCTCAATTCTGGCGCTGTTTTCCGTCCAGCCGAGAGGCTTTGCCTGATGTATCGACGACATTTCGCTGGTGAAATATGAAATCCGCGGCTTGTCTGACATTTTCATCTCCGCCTATGAAGACATCTTGCATTGCTTCATATGAATTATACTGTACAATTGAAATTCCGAAATAGAGAAAACTGCCCTGTTAGGTGGAGATTACTGAACAATGCAATAATGGAAACCATTCCGGACCATACGTTTTTGATTTCAAATGAAATTTTGTATTGACTATTTGAAACTATTACTTTATACTCTTTTTGATGATATTCGATATCCAGAGATTTTCGACCCATGACGGTCCTGGCATTCGCACTGTAGTATTCTTCAAGGGCTGCCCGCTGTCCTGCTACTGGTGTGAAAATCCCGAAAGCCAGTCGTTCAATCGAGAACTGATGTATATCAGCCGAAACTGCATCAGTTGCGGTACATGTCTGCGTGCGGACAATGGCGGAGCTGTGCACTCAAATCCCGCTGGCGGTATCAGCATCGACAGAGATGTAGAACCTCCTTCGGAACTTGCTACTGTCTGCCCGACGCTGGCTCTTCGGCTGGCTGGCAAGGAAATGAGTGTTGAGGATATTATTGCAGTAGTCGCCAAGGATAAATGCTTTTTCGCCACATCGGGGGGCGGGCTGACGCTTTCCGGCGGCGAACCGCTTGCCCAAGTCGATTTTGCGATACGCCTTATTGAGGCCGCAGCAGAGGAAGGATTGGATATCGCGATTGAGAGTTCCCTCGCTGTCCCGCTGGCACATGTCAAGCGTGCTGCGGCCTTCCCGGTTCACTGGCTGGTCGACCTCAAGCATACTGAATCTGCAGCTTTCAGGAATGCTACCGGCGGTGATGTGAGCATGGTGCTTCCAAACCTTCAGTACTTGGCATCGATCGGTGCAGATATGGTAATCCGGGTGCCCATCATCCCCGGCTTCAATGATGATGAAGACGTTATGCGCGGTATATTCCAGTTTGTCGCGGAACTCCGTGCGCCAAGGGATACCAGGCGCAGAGTGGATTTGCTTCCCTATCACGATCTAGCAATCGGCAAATATGCAAGCCTGGGACGAAGCTATGCTATCCAGCCGGGTACCAGAGTTCCCGAAAGTCAGATGAAGCTATTTGCCGGAATGGGTCAGGCACTCGGTTTCGAAATAACAATAGGAGGCTGAAATGAACAGTCGGCTTGAACATCTAAAAGAAGAAATACTTTCAGCGGAGCCCAGACTCTGCCTGGAAAGGGCACGCATCTACACGCGCGTGTACCAGGAAAACGAGAATCTTCCCATTGTGCGGAAGAGGGCCCTGGCTTTTAGAAAAACTCTTGAAGAGAGCAGCATCTATATCAGGGATGGCGAATTGATCGTTGGAAATACTGCTTCTCAGCCTAAGTATGCTGCGATCTTTCCGGAATATGCTGTTGAATGGATTTTCAAGGAAATTGACGGTATCGACAACAGACCGGCGGAATCATACGGTGCTACAGCTGAGATGAAAGCAGAGATCAAGGAACTGTGTTCCTGGTGGAAAGGCAAGACCTTGCAGGATAGGGCGAGAGCGTATTTCAATCCCGAGATCGGCGCGATCAATAACTCTGGAATTGTGCACGCCGAGGGAAACATGACTGCTGGTGACGGTCATATCGCGGTCAACATGAACCGTGTCCTTGAATATGGGATCAGCGGCTATTCTGCATATGTCCGGCAGATGAACGAAACGCTCGATCTTTCACGATATGAAGATCTCAAGAAGCGCCAGCTGTACCTTGCCATGCTTGATTCTCTTGCCGGCCTTTCGAACTGGATCCGCCGCTATGAAAACCTGGCCCGCAGCCAGGCGAAGGATTGCTCTGACCTGATCCGCAAAGCAGAACTTGAGGAGATTGCTCAGACTTGCGCAGCTGTTGCCGAGAGCGCACCTTCCAGCTTCCGCGAAGCCCTCCAGCTGGTGTGCTTTGTCCAGCTGGCTCTCCAGGTCGAATCGAACGGTCATTCCGTCTCTCTCGGCAGGATGGATCAGTATCTCTATCCTTTCTATAAGAAAGATTCTGAGGCGGGGATCATCACTCCTGAACAGGCAAAGGAACTTCTATCATGTACGTGGCTTAAACTGCTTGCCGTCAAGAAAGTGCGATCCTGGTCCCATACCCGTTTTTCGGCAGGTGGCCCTTTATACCAAAACGTAACCATCGGCGGTGTCACCCGAGATGGAAGAGATGCAGTCAATGAGCTCTCCTATCTGATACTCGAGTCTGTGGGGGACATGAAACTCACGCAACCCAATCTATCGGTTCGTTATCACAATGGCATGAGCGATGACTTTCTCAAAGCGGCGATAGAAGTAATAAAAAAAGGCTTCGGGATGCCTGCTTTTAACAATGACGAGATCGTCATCCCCGGAATGCTGAAGCTTGGCGTAAGCCTTGAGGATGCACGTGATTACTCGGCAATCGGCTGTATCGAGGTTGCAGTGCCTGGCAAATGGGGCTACCGCACCACAGGCATGAGCTTTCTCAATCTGATGCGAGTATTTCTGGTTACGCTGAATGATGGGAAGGATGTCGTGACTGGTCAGACATTCCATCAAGGTCTCGGAACGCTGGAGTCGTTCAAGAGTTTTGACGATCTGATGATAGCCTGGAAAGATCAGCTTGCTTTCTATGCCAGGGCAGCGGTTTCGATCGATACAGCCATCGATACTGCTTTGGAGGAACTAGTTCCTGATATTCTGTGTTCCACATTTACAGATGATTGCATTGCCCGCGGCAAGCACATCAAAGAAGGCGGTGCGGTGTATGACTGGGTTTCTGGGCTCCAGGTGGGTGTGGCGAACTTAGGCAACTCCCTTGCGGCAATAAAGAAGTTCATTTTCGAGGAGCGAAGCATAACCCCGAAACAGCTGATGGATGCTCTCGCCTCTGATTTTGATGGGCCGGAAGGAGAAGTATTGAGATTGCGCTTGCTGAACCAGGCGCCCAAGTACGGGAATGACGACGATTACGTCGATTCGCTCGTTGTCGAGGCGTATGGGGCTTACGTCGGTGAAATGGCAAAGTACCACAACACACGGTATGGCCGGGGGCCGATTGGCTGTGGATATTATCCTGGAACCTCGAGCATATCGGCGAATGTTCCGTCAGGCGCGGTTGTGCCAGCGACCCCAGACGGGCGTCATGCATGGACACCACTGGCTGAAGGGTGCTCACCCGCACAGGGTACGGATACCAATGGTCCTACGGCAGTCTTCAAATCCATCACAAAACTGCCAACAATAGACATTTTTGGTGGAGTTCTCCTCAACCAGAAGCTCTCACCCAGCATGCTTTCCAGTGAAGCCCAGCGGAATAAACTTATAGCTCTTCTTAGAACCTTTTTCAATGAGCTCAAAGGGTGGCATGTCCAATATAACATTGTCTCGCGGGATACCCTGATCGATGCCAAGAAGAATCCTTCGAAATACCGGGACCTCATTGTCAGGGTTGCCGGCTATTCTGCCTATTTCAACGACTTGGCTACTGAGACCAAGGACGATATCATAGCGCGGACTGAACAGGAGCTTTGATAAGTAATGGCGGGGAAAAGTAACCGGATAGGCGTCGATCTCGGGGGGACAAAACTTGCGGTAGGCGTTGTCGACTCCAAGGGGAATATCGTCGGAGATTCCGTGACCTATGATCACGTAGGCCTGCATGAAGAAGAAGTCCTGGATCGAATTGAGAGAAACATCGACAGGGCTCTCTCCGCTGCGGGAACCAGTCGCGGTGATGTGAGTGGCGTTGGCGTTCTCTTCCCGGGTCACATACGCTGGCCTGATGGCGTAACGCTCACCACATCGAACCTTCCTGGTTTCAAGAACTTTCCTCTGCGAGAAAAAATGGAAGCCCGGCTAGGAATCCCTTGCCTGGCTGATAATGACGCAAATGCCCAGACATTGGCAGAGTACCGCTATGGAGCAGGAGTTGGCCTCGATCCGATGGTCTTTCTAACTGTTTCTACGGGAATTGGGGGCGGCATCATCATCGACGGCAAGCTGTACCGCGGATTTACGGGAACGGCTGGTGAATTCGGACACATGATCGTCGATGTCTCGGGCGGACAGCGCTGCACGTGCGGGAACTACGGCTGCCTAATGAGCCTGGCTTCGGGCATTGTCATACCCAAGGCAGCGGAGCGGATAGCAAAGCGCCTCGCAGCTGAGGGAGCCTGTTCCGATCTGCCCGATGGTTGTCATGATTTCGATGCGCTTAATGGTGCCATGCTGGCTGCTGGTTGCGCTGACGAGAACGAGCTCTGCAAGGCCGTAGTGCAGGAATATGCTCGGTATATAGGCATAGGAATGTATAATGTTTTCCAGATATTAAACCCCAGGGGGATTGTTCTTGGCGGCGGCCTCTTGAACCTTCCCGATTTCTTTTTCGATGAGGCGATGGCAACCTGCTATAATTTGGCAGGTAAAATGATGTACGACCGCATGATAATCAGACGTGGCCTTCTGGGGAGTAGAGCGGCTGTGATTGGAGCGGCCTCTCTGTTCGAAGAAGGAAAATAATTCACTTTCAAAATGAGGGCTATTGGAGCTATCAAGGCTGAGCAATCTCAAGCTCATTCTTGTCATATTTGTTTTCAAACCGGTAACCTTTGATAATCTATTGCACTCGGCCCGGATGGGCTCTTTGTTTGATGTGCTTCCAGGCAATAGGTACTACATCCATCAAGAGGCCGATCATTCATATTTGGACGGGCAGGATTCGGGCCATAAGGGTATGTGCGATTTTGAACGAAGCCAGATCCATGCTTCCCGATTTATGTCCATTTTTTTAGCAATAAATTACAGAGAGACAAAATTTGGGCCCTGCTGGACTTGAACCAGCGACCTACGGATTATGAGTCCGCAGCTCTGACCAACTGAGCTAAGGGCCCGGATTTCGTGCGCGTACGGCCGGCGCGTCCGCAAAAGAAGGAAAAATGCGCAAGCTGGCACGCGCACAAGAGGCGCAATGAATGTAGCAATAGTATGCGAAAAAGTCAACGGAAGAGGTCAGATGGCAGGGCAAGCTCGCTTTTATGAAAAGCACAAGCTTGGGAGCACATATAGCGAAACACCCGTTTGCTGCTACAATATCATGCCATGGAAACCAAATTGATCTTTGCTCAAGACGCAGGGCTTAAGAAACTTCGCCTCGCCCTGATTGAGCTTGAAGGGCTTCATTGGGAACGCGCGGCGGAAGTGGCGCCAGAAGCACTTTTTGAGATAATTTTAGAGCAAGCTCGCGCATCGGGCACAGAGGCTCGGGCCTCTCAGCCACAAAGCCCGGCGCGCGATTCTCGCCTGACAGAAAGCCGCACACGTGCGGTTCGCGACATGCTCCGCAACGGTTCGTACAAGCCAGCAGGCCGCGCCAAGCCGTCCAGTGAGTATCTGCTGGCGGCGGCGCTCGATGGCGATTTTCCGCGGGTGAATCCTTTCGTGGACGCGGTGAACCTGGCAAGCCTCAAATACTTGTACCCTATGAGCATTTTCGATGCGGACAAGGCGGGGGGTGCGCTGGTGTGCCGGCTTGGCGCGGCCGGGGAGTCGTATGTGTTCAATTCTGGCGGGCAGATAATTGATCTTGAAGATCTGCTCTGCGTCTGCGCCAAGGCGCCTGTGCGTGAGCTCGGTATATCAGCGGAGGCTGGCGCGGGCGGCATTCCAATCGTCAATCCGGTGCGCGATTCGATGGCCACCAAGCTCTTTGAAGGTGCGCACAATGCAATCGCCATCATCTATGCTCCCTCTGGGGCCGAAGGAGCCGATCTCGAACAGGCGGCAGCCGATATTGCCGCATGGTGCGGGCGCGCATGCGATAGTACCGCTATCAGGCTTTTTTAATACAGAAGCTAAAAAACCTGAAAGAAAGATAAATATGGCGCGCATGCGATCGCACTGCCATCAGGCTTGCTTCCTTGTCATAAATGCAAATAATGCATAGTATTGCCAGCTATGGAGATTCTGAGTACCAGCGAGGCTGATCTCGCCAAAGCGGCCCGAGCGCTACGTGAAGGAAAGCTCGTCGCCATTCCCACCGAAACGGTCTATGGGCTTGGAGCGAATGCCTATGACGAGAGGGCGGTCGCCCGTGTCTTCGAAGCAAAGGCGCGGCCTACCTTTGATCCGCTTATCGTGCATATCGCCCGCATCGAAGATCTGAATGAGGTGGCTCGTGAGGTACCGCCTTCAGCGCGCGCTCTTGCAAATGCGCTCTGGCCGGGGCCGCTGACCATGATTCTGCCAAAGAAACCGGAAATTCCCGATATCGTGACCGCGGGCCTGCCGACGGTGGCTGTACGTTTTCCGAAACATGCAATTGCGCAAAGAATTATCGCATTGGCAGGCGTACCGGTAGCCGCGCCCAGCGCAAACCCCTTCGGGTATATCTCTCCGACAACCGCGAAGCACGTCATAGCGATGCTGGGCGATAAGGTCGATTTTATTGTGGACGGCGGTCCCTGCGATGTCGGAGTTGAGTCCACGGTCATCGACATGACCGGGACTTCGCCGGTCATCTTGAGGCCTGGTGGCATGGCGCTCGAATCCATCGAGGCAATTATCGGAAATGTATCAGTTCAGGCACAGCCAGGCCGCTCGCCAGGAACCACGAATACGCTGGATACAGCAGGGGTTCCGGAGAAGGGGCTTGCAAGCCCGGGGCAGACTTTGAGCCACTATGCGCCGAGCACTCCGCTCTATCTATTCGATGCGGACAGCCTTCCGCGAAGTGCAAAGGAAGCCGAAATTCCGCACCCTTCTGTCGCGCTTGTATTCGATTCGATACGCGCCAAAGAGCTCGAGTCGTATCATATATTCGAGCACGTGGTCGCTCTCGCGCCAAGCGGAGACATGCGCGAAGCGGCAGCGCGGCTGTTTTCCCTTCTCCATGAGTTCGATGCAACAGGCTATGAGGCGATCTTTGCCGAACGCGTTCCGGAGGCGGGCCTGGGAAGAGCCATCAACGACAGGCTCTACAGGGCTTCAAAGAAATAGGCTGGTTATGGGGCGGGCGCGAGAGTGGGCTGTGATGTATCGGGTGCGGGTGCAGCAGGCGCTGGAGCGGGCTGCACACTGGCTGGCTGCGGAAGCGTCTTCCCTGCAAGCATGAAATCGAGCATATCCTTCGAGCTGATTCCGTAGTACATTTTCCCGTAATTCAAAGCCGCAGCGATAATGTTTTTCGTGTATTGTCGAGGCTCTGCCACGGGATACAGTTCAATCAGAATATCATCCTCGAGATTTCCCCAATCCCGTGCCCATTGGGCCATGCGCGAAGGCCCGGCATTGTACGCGGCGATGGCCCTGGCCGGCCTGCCATCGAATCGCTGCAGCATGTAGCCATAATAGGTAAGACCGATAGTCAGATTATCCTTCGGGTCGAATAACGCATACTGGCTCATTTTCAAGCCGCGCGCAGTTTCGGCTGCGGTACCGGGCAAAAGCTGGCTCAACCCCATCGCCCCGGAACGCGAAACAGCTCGCTGATTGAACATGCTTTCGGATCGCACAATAGCATATGCGAGAGGTTCGGCGATGTTTCGTGGCGCGGTGAGTTCCGCAAAATGCTCAGGCCATGCCCGTGGGTAGAGCAGGGCATAGGCGAGTTCAGACTTGGCTGCTGGTTTGCGGGTGAGCGCTTCGCGGCCGATACGGAGAGCGGGATAATATTGTTCATGCTCGCTGAATTTTGCTGCAAGCCATAAGAGCGAATCGGTGCTGAATGGCGAGAGCACGGCCACCTGATTCGCCGCAAGCGCTTCCAAGCCATAGTCGAGCGACTGTGTAATGAAATCGAGCACTTCCTTGAGCTTTTCGTCGCTGACTGGCGGTGCATCAGACTGGGGAAGCTGGCTTGTAATTGCTGAAACAATATCGAAATTCTTGTCGAGGACTGGCGTATCCGCAAGGATTGGCGGTTCTCTGCCCAATCGCCATGCGGCGAGCGTACGGTAATGTTCCTCGATGCCGTTTTCGCGCAGGAGCGCTTGAAAGAAGAGAGGCGAGGTATTTGGCGCCAAGGGCGCCGAGGGTGCCGAGGGAATCTGAGAATTCGAACCTGAATCCGGCGGATTTTGGGAAACAGCGTTTGTCGCCGCATTCGGACTGCTTTGGTTTTGGTTTGTTGGCGCGAGCCATTTCCAGAAATCGCTTTCTGTCGACAAATCAGCGGAGGCGCGCCCCGTTTCGATCAGCCTTCCGGAGAGATACAGCAAAGGTCCTTTCATGGATGCGGTCAGTTTCTGGCTCATGAGCACGCAGAGCCTGACAACATCGTTCCACGCTCCTTCTCTCAAAAGACGGCGCATGTAATTCGCGACGATATCTTCGAAATAGGAAGGGCTCTTCCATAAGGCGGCGGCTTGCGAGAGGGCGGAGAGCTCCAGGGATCGCTTTGCCTGAATCCCGTTCGCATCATCCTGTCCAAGGTCGCCAAGCGCGGAGTCTGTGGCTGCGATGGAATTCATGGTGATATCGAGCCAATACCAGAGCGCCGAATCCGAGTCTTCGCCGGAAAATGCAAAGGGAACAAGGTCGATGAACACGCTTGCAGCGGTCTGGTTTTCGCCCAGACCCTGGTACATGCGGGCGAGATAGAAGGCCATAACCCATGAAAGCTCGGTAGAGACGTGTGCGCGGTCGATAATGGGCGCGCTATTCATGAAAGGCGCGCGCTCAGCGACGGGCGCGGAAAGCGGCGCTTCGAGCGAGCTTTGCGATGGTGCCGGCGACGGCGCGGGCAATGCAAAACCGAGCGCTGCCAGGAAAAAATCGATGCCTTCCCGATAAAGACCTGCGCCATAAAAACTCTTGCCCAGCTCCGAAATCCATGCCCGCGGAGTGTCTGACCCCGAGAATGTGGGCAGAATCGGACGCGCATAGGCAATCGCGTCGGCATAGTTCCTTTCTGTGGCTGCGGCGCGGAACAATGCGAGCGCTGCTTGATTTTGCGGGACATTCGGCACGGCGGCATAGAGCCTGTAGATTTTTGCGATATAGGAATCGGGTGTTCGTGTTTTGATGAATGGCGGGCCATTTGCAGCCCAGGAATAGTCCTGCATACCAAAGCGAGCGTTGTATTCCATCCAGGAAAGCTCGGTACTTCGGCTTTTTGCTGTGCTCGGCATTGCCTTGGAGAGCTCGGAAACCAGAGCGAAGGCATCCGGAAAAGAGCCTTGGGCTATCAATGTATCATAGAGATTGCGGTACATGGTCCAATCCGGCCCGAAGGACTGAAGCCATTCGCGTGCTGTCAAAGCGGCTTCTGCAAGCCTTCCCTGAGTCGACAAAAGCAAAAAGAGCGAGCGACCCGCTTCCAACGCCGCCGGCCCTTTCGCGAAGCGGAAGGCAAGTGAGTACATGAATTCGGCAAGGCGCGCCTGTTCTGCCGCAAGCCCAGCGTCTCCGGCTTGCATGCGCATCTGTTCGGCTGCAAAGAAAAATCCCGAAGGGTCGGCAGGCTCGGTCAGAATGGGGAGCATTTGGGGCGGAAGCTGGGAAGGCGCTTCTGGCGTTTCAGACGCTTGTGGCACTTGCAGAACGGAGGAACCTGGAGATGAACCGGGCGAGGATTCGGGATCGAGCGCTGTCAATGGGAAAGGCGCGGCGCACACTACAAATGCGAGCAGCATTACAGAAAAGCATTTCATCCGCGCGTTACCTCAGTTTTCCCGCAGCGACAAGCATTGTCGCATGCTGGTCATATGCCCTGCCATCGAGATCGCCATAGATTTCGATATGCGTGAACCCTGCTTTGCGAAGCAGCGCCCGAAGTTCTGTCCCCGAGTAGAGCCGAATCGCGAACGATCGCTCGAACACAAGCGCTCCCTTTTGGGCTTTCCAGAAGTTGCCCAGCTTTTCCCATTCTCCTATGATCGAATAGCGGGCACTTGCCTCCCATCCATCGTGAGCGATTTTTTCTTCCTCGACAAAATCGCGCGCCGCGGTTTCTTTTCCTATTGTTTCAAGGACGAGCGCCCCGCCAGGCGCTAAATTCTCCCGGCAACGCTTCAAAAGCCCAAAATCCTCGCGCGCATCCGAAAAATACCCGAAACTTGCACCGAGATTGACGCAGAGTGCAAATTCGCCAGGCCTCACAAACTGGCGCGCGTCCGCCTGCGCGAACTCTATCGCGAGCTTCTCAGCCTCGGCGCTCTCGCGCGCAGCCTCGAGATAGCTTGCGGTGATATCCACTCCTGTCACCTGGAAACCGCGGCGCGCAAACGCAAGGCTGTGCCTCCCAACTCCGCAGCACAGATCGAGCACTTTCGCCGGGGGCTGTATGCCCGTCAGCGCGAGAATATGCTCGACCTCCGGATCCGCGAGCGCCCAGCGCGTCTCATCGAACATAAAGGGGGCGAAGGCATCCCAGAAACCTTCATCCTCGAACCATTCATGTTTTTTAACTGGTTTCTTCACTGATCTTTTCACAAGGCGCCATAATCCATAATGAGCGACATCGCATAGGTGACATTGTCCATATCGAGCTCATCAGCGCAATCTGAAATCACATCCCTCAATTCTCTCCATTCGGCGAGTGTGAGCGGTGTTCCGTCATATTCTTTGAGCAGCACGCCTGCGAATGTGGCAATTGCGAGCGGCATGCGCGCTGGATCGGTTTTTAGTTTTTCCACTGCAAGGCCTGTAAGCGCTTCGCGGGTGGAGCGGGGGAGCATAGGGAGCCACTTGTCTATTGCAAGCGAAAGGTCCTTTTCGGTCCACGCGCGTCCAGCGAGAGCGCTGAGGCTGTCGAGAAGGCTGTTGATGGCTCTTACTTCCGGTTTCATGGCAATAGTCTCCTTCTCGTGATAGTTTTCCTAGTCATATTATCGACAGAGATAAGAGCACCCTTGAAACAAGAATGAGATGCAGACTCACGCAAGCACAATCAAAAGAATTATTCCGTCGTAGAGCGCATGACCGAGCGCGAGCGAATGAAGCCCGAATCCTTTGAATCGCAGGCTTGTATAGAAAGCAGCGAGGACTGCGGCAAAGCCGATGCCGAAGATTCCCTGAGCATGATGCGAGAGCGCGAATATCAGAATCGACACGACAGCAGCTGCATTGACCGGGGCACCTGCCTCCATAAGTCCATCGATCATGAAAAATCGGAAGAACAGCTCCTCTGCATACCCCACCGAAAGGCTCGACAACAGGATCAACGGAAATAAAACCAATAGCGGAAGGCGGTTATGCGCAATAAAGAGTGGATTTGCTATGCCGCTCAGCCAGGAAACCAGCACACCGACTCCCGCGCAGCCCAGGCTGATGAACATTACCACCAAGGCCTGGCGCGCGTCATGCCGGGAAGGAGCTTGAACCAGCGCTTCTTTCCATTTGCTTTTTGCAAACAGGGTCAGCTGGCTGGCGATATACAAAACAAAAGCGATTCGAATGACATTCTTGAGCAAAACGCTGATAAACCATAGAGCCGAGAATGCGGGTGGTTCAGGAATGGCAAGCAGAATGTCAGCCCACGCGGTGATATAGGCGAGCAGCATGATGATGTATCCGGAAAAGCGTTTCAGGGAGAGGTCTGCCATTTCAGTAGCACACATTACTACGAATGGCAGTTTGTGTCATTCAATTTTGAAGCGGGGAAGCAGTATTTTGCGTCTTTTTTATGAGGATGAGGGAGGTGCATTCGCGAAAGGATGAGCATGCGGCGGGAGGTTGGCGGCGCCGTTTCGCATTGTCCATAAAAAGATGCTGGCGGTTTGTCGGAATGCGGGTGGAACCTGCCTGTATAGCTGCGATCGGATTGTGGCTGGGGTTTTTGGTGGGCGGCAGTGGGCTCCTGGATTTGGTTTTGGCGTGGGTAGCGGCGGCTTTTGCAATTGCCATGGAATGTTGGCCGAGGAAAACGAGGGGAATGCCGCAGACTCTGATGATTGCGGGGGCACTCTGTTTCGGTCTGGCGATGAGCGCAGGCGTGCTTCGCTATCAGGCGCAGCAGGGAAGCATGGCGCAGGCTGTATCGCTTCAGGGTGGAGTGCATCTCGAGGCGGTTGAAGGAGTCCTTGTCGGGGACACACAGGTCACTTCCAAGAAAAATCGGCGGTTCGATGTAAGCGTGCAAGCAGCAGAGTTTGGCGCGCCAGGAATCAAGGTGCGATGCGAATGGAAGCGAGCAGTGTTCTCTTTGACCCTGATTACCGGCGCAGGAGAGCGAATGCCCGCAGTGACCTCAATTCGTGCTGAAAGGCTGAAAAGCGGAGATTTTATATGGGTGGATGAACGTGATTTGAAAGTGAGCGGGACTCTCCCGCTTCTAGCCAGACTTAGGGCTGCGATTGCCGCTCGCTTTGCGTCGGCGCTCTTTGCAGTTGCAGGCAGGGCTGGGGCGCTCGCGCACGCGCTGCTGCTTGGAGTGAAGGACGAGCTGGATACGGAATTCAAAGGCCTCTTTCAGTCGGCGGGGTGTGCGCACATGCTCGCGCTTTCCGGGCAGCATTTGTCGATTATATGTACACTTGCGGCGCTCGCGGCGAAACGGGTACTCCATAGGGAAAAGCTGGCTCGACGAGCGTCGCTCGTGTTCGCGTGGTTTTTTGTGTGGCTTGCAGGGCCCGGGCCTTCGCTGCTCAGGGCGGTATTCATGCTGACTGCTGCTGAAGTTGGCAGAATGCTGGACAGGCCACAATCTAGTTTTGCTCTTCTTTCGCTCGCCTCGCTTATGCTTGCGCTTTTCGATCCTTCTTCGATTACGTCGCTTTCGAGCATATATTCTTTTGCCGCGATGGCAGGGCTCGTGCTGTTTGCTGGCCGGTTCGACTACGCGCTGAGGCCATATATGCCTGCCCAGATTTCGCAGGCGTTCGCCGCATCCTGTGCTGCGGTATGCGGGACGGCGCCAGTTTCGATTCTTGTATTTGGAACGTTTGTTCCGGCTGGCATACTCGCCGCAACCATTGCCGCGCCGGTCATGCTGGTTTTCATGTGGCTGGGTCTGGGAGCGGGGCTTATAGGAGTCTTTCTGCCGATAGTCGCGAGCGTGTCGGCACCGCTTCTTGGAACTTTGCAGGACGTTCTGCTCGCAATTCTTTCTTTTGGGGCGTGGTTTCCTGCTCTGCAGACAGGGACTGGAATGGTGGATCGCGCCTTGTTCTGCGCTGGAATTGTCTCGATTTGGGTGCTGATATATGCTGTACCCATGCTCCAATGGAAAAAATCGCGCGCTCAGATGCAGCGGATGCGCTTGATATTGCCGAGTATTTCTCCCTGGGGTGGGCTTTCGTTATGACAATAAACTTCGATTCGCCTGTATCGATTCGCACCTTCCTCGAAGCACAGGGGCTGGCGGTCAGCAAAAAATTCGGACAAAACTTCCTCGTCGACCGCGGCATGCGCGAGCGAATTATCGAGGCGCTCGATGTGCAGCCAGGCATGAGTGTGTGGGAAATCGGGCCCGGCATCGGCTCGATGACAGAAATCATCCTGCAAAAAGGCGCGGACCTCACCACATTCGAAATAGACTACGGTTTTGTGCGGGTGCTGGAGGAGATGTTTGGCAGCGATTCTCATTTCTCGATTGTAAAAGGAGACATGCTCAAGACGTGGCGATCCGTGTCTGAGCGCCCCGATCGCATTTTCGGCAATTTGCCCTACAATGCGGCATTTGCGATTATCGCTGACCTTTTAGAACAGGATTGCGTGCCAGCGCGCATGGTGTTCACATTGCAGAAAGAAGCAGCGCGCCGCATGGCCGCTCGTCCGGGCACCAAAGATTATTCTTCTCTCAGCGTGCTCTGCGCGTCAGTGTGTGATGTGCGCATTCTCTTCGATATCGGAGCGAGCGCTTTCTGGCCTCAGCCGCGCGTGACGAGTTCTGTGGTGCTTCTTGTGCCGAAAAGGGATCCTGTCGTTCCCGAAAAGCGTAAGGATTTTTCCGATTTTGTTCGCGCTGCGTTTTCTTCCCGCCGCAAGACACTTCGCAATGCCTTGCATGTGTGGGCGCACACGCATATTCCTTCGATGAACGAGACCGAATTTGAGTCTCTGCTCGCTGCCTGCCTGGCGAAAATCGGCGCTCGGCCCGATGTCCGAGCCGAAGCTTTGCCTCCCCGACAGCTCTGGGATCTCTATGATCTCCTCGCTAGCGCCAGCAACAGCGCCAGTACCGGAGCCGGCGCTTGTACCAGCACCAGCACCAACGCTAGCGGCAGCCCAGCCTAGCCTCATCGCTTCTTGCTGAAATCGCGCTATTTCTTTATCATATTTCCGCAATGAGCGAAGAAGAAGTAAAGCTGAGCGTCGTCGACGAAGAAGAAGTCGATACTGTCATCGGTTCTGAAATCGAATTCGATGGCGAGATCGAATCTTCGCAATCGCTCATGATCAAAGGGAAAATCTCGGGCAGCATCCGCTGTAAAACCGAGCTCTATATCACCGAACAAGCAGAAGTGAACGCGACGATCCACGCGGCCACAGTTGTCATCCGGGGCAAAGTGCGCGGCGATGTAAGTGCGGATTCACTCATAGCAGTGCTCGATTGGGGTCATGTCGAAGGCGATCTATCGGCGCCGGACATTTACCTCTCGCCGGATTGTTTTTTCAAAGGAAAGACGGTTGTCACCTCATGATGCATAAACGGCTCAAACAAGCGCATATTTTGGTCTTTTGTGTGCTTCTGCTTCTGGGCGGCGATATCGGGTATGTGTTTTCGCAAGCCTTGCCCTCATCTATTGCCGCTCCCTACGGGATGACAGGCTCTGATTTACTCCGCATGAGCCAGGAAGGCAAGCATAACGAAGTCGCGCTGCTTGCTCCGGAAGTTCTACGAAAAAACCCTCAGGATCTCGATGCCTATATCGCCTATGCGTGGAGCATGAACGCGCTCAAAGAATATACCAAAGCTCGGGATATTGCCCAGGGTGGCTATGCAAAGTTCAATGATCCACGCCTCGCCCAGGCGCTTGGCGAAGCGCTGTACTATCTTGGAGAAAATGCCGCAGCGCTTTCGAATTTTCAGGAATACCTCGCAAAATTCCCCGAAGGGAATAAGGTAGCGAGCACATATTATCTTTGCGGCGAGCTGTTTGTGCGAATGGGGAAGTTCAACCACGCGGATATCGCGTTCAGCACCGCGCTGCAGTACAACCCCAGCAATGCCCGATGGTGGGAGCGCCTGGGCTGGGTTCGGGAAAAAACTTCGCGCTATCTTGCCGCGCTCAAGGCGTACGAACAGGCTATCAGCCTCAACCCCAGCCTTCAGGATGCGCAGAGCGGCAGAATGCGCATGCTCGCCAAAATAAAGGACTGACCTTTAAGGAATATCGATATATGACACTGCTTCGCGTCGCGTTCCAGACACTGGGATGCAAACTCAACCAGCTCGAGACAGAATCAGTCGCAGACCGATTTCTAGCAACTGGTGCCAAGATTGTGCCTTTCCATGAAGAGGCCGATCTCTATGTGGTGAATACCTGCACAGTGACCTCCAAAGCTGAGCAGAAGGCGCGCCACGATATCCGTGCAGCGCTCGCAAAAGTGCCGCGTGCGGTTGTTGTGGCGACTGGATGCTATGCGCAGATGGAACCTGGCGCGCTGGCCGCGCTTGGAGAGCGCGTGATTGTGATTCCGGGCGACCTCAAAGCGAGCCTTCTTGCACTGGCCGAGTGGCTTTCCGAGAATTGGCAGGGGCATGGAGAGCTTTTGCACGCGGTGCAGGAGTGGCAGGAGGAGATTCAGTCTGCGGCTGGTATGGCGGCTGCTGCAGCAGTTGCCGGCACGCCATTAGCGGCTGGCACAAGCTTGGGAGCACTAGTAGGTGCGCAATCGGCGCCCGTGAATGCTTCCTCTGTGCCCGGCACAAGCTTGGGAGCACTACCCACAGACCGCTTTGCCTTCAACCCCGAACGCTTTGCCATGCACTCCCGCCCCGCCCTCAAAATCCAGGACGGCTGCAACAACCGCTGCGCCTACTGCCGTGTCTGCCTCGCCCGAGGGCCTTCGGTTTCGTTGCCGGCCCAGGAAGCCCTTGCCCGCGTACGCAAGCTTGAACAAGCAGGCAAGGCCGAAGTTGTGCTCACCGGCGTGAACCTCGCCCAGTACCGCGACAGCGCTCTAGGCCTCGACTTTTCGGGCCTCCTCGCTTTTCTCATCCAGGGGACAGAGCGTATCAATTTCCGCATTTCGAGCTATGAGCCTGAGCGCATCGACGATGCTTTTCTTGCGGTATTTGCGAATACGCGTGTGCGCCCTCATATGCACCTCTCGGTGCAATCTGGATGTACCGAGACGCTGCGCCGAATGGCTCGCCCCTACAGTGCCGCGCGGGTCCGCCGCGCGGTGCTCGACCTTCGGGCTAGTCGCCACGATCCCTTCCTTGCCGCGGATATTATCGCGGGGTTCCCAGGAGAAACCGACGCCGAATTCGAACAGACTTTCAGCCTCCTTTCCGAACTCGATTTTGCCTGGATTCATGCCTTTCCGTTTAGCCCGAGGCCCGGCACCCGCGCCGCGGACATGAAACCGCGCATCCCCGAGCGCATTGCAGGCGAAAGAATTGCGCGGCTCATCGCCCTCGCGCACAGCGGCAAGCAATCCTACATCGAGCGCTGGATCGGGCGCGAAGTGGAGATGGTGGTGGAGCACGAGGGTTTTGGACAGGATGACGCGGAACAGTTTGACCAGGCCTTGACTCGGCGTAGCGCTGACACCCATCGCGGTTTGTCCAAAGTAGGGCAGCCAGAAGCGGACAGTAGCTCTGTGATAGCTGCGCTTAGCAACTTGCGAATCATAGGCACCACCGAGAACTATCTCAAGGCGGAAGCTGTTCAGAAAGGATCTGGCCGCCAATCCGCCATTCTGGCTGAGGCATTTAAAACAGACCGTAAAGCTTTAGAGGCGCTGGGTTTGCGTCCGGGAGACACAGTCAGGATTCTGATTCAGAATGTTCTCGCGGACCATAACGCCGAAGTAAGCGCATTTTTTGTTGATACTTGGACAAGTTGATCATTTATTTTTGCTTTATGACTTGATTTTTGCAGAATCTGCATTACACTTGCCCTTGTAAAGTAATTTTCATACTCACATTCAATGGGATTGGAAGAGGAGGTGTTTATGCGAAGCAAATATGTTGCGTATGCGGCACTACTGGCAATAATCGTATTGTTCTTTACCGGCTGCGATGCGCTTATAGCCAACGTGTTCAAGAGCGCGAATTTGGGACAACCCAGCGCTGATAAAATCAAGGAACTGGATACAGCGGCATTAATCCAGCAGGCAGGCATTACATCCGGGGCAGTTTCGGATACTTTCATTCAGACTGTCATCAGCGATGAGGCCACCAAGAATCAGGTTCTTGAGACACTCCAGGGCACAGTCGACACCGGAACGCCTGCAGAGGCACAGGCCGCGCAGGCGCTCATCCTGGATATCAAGCTGGCCGATATCGGTGCCGATACTGTCATGGACAACCTTAACGCAGCGGTCGGGCAGCTGGCGACTCTGGCGAATAGCAACGAGGAATTGAAACCCCAGGACATCATCAATGCGCTCCTCCCTGCGGAACTGGCAAACAATCCAGCCAACCTGGCCAGTTTCATAGACAATCTCGCTGGGCTTGGAACGGATGTTGATACCTTGGCGCAAAAAATAGATGCAAATAATGGAACAGTTGCCGACGGCCTCGATATTGCAACTATCGCGCAAACGGCGGCGCTCGTGAAATTTGTAGAGATTGTAGAACCTGCCTCAGGATATTCGACAGGAGAAGCTATCGCAAATGCAGTGGAAGATCTGAAGAACGATTCCAATGCTGATGTTACAAAGTATTTTGCAGCCCAACCGGACATCGCTTCTCTTGCGAATGATGCATCCTTGAATACACTGTTCACTGCTGCCGGGCTCAGTGACCTTCTCAATAAATTGAAGGGCTGAGAGATCCTCACAGAAAAGGAGCAAATCTATGAAACGAAAAGCAATGATTTTCATATTGTTGATTATGGCTGTGTTGGCGGCGACCGCGCAGACTACTCTCCAGTTTACAAGCCCGATGCCGAAAGACGCCCGCTCCATGGGCATGGGAGGGGCTTTCCGCGTATTCAGCCAGGGGTATTCGAGCTTTTTTGGCAATCCCGCCTGATTTGCGGGCATGAGCTCGCTGACCCTGATGGACATGAGCACCTGGGCATATTTAGCGCCCACCTCCGAAAATCTCGGCCGCGTTCAGAGCATTGTAAGCGGCAGCGCTTCCAATTCTGATATTATGGGCTGGGCAGGCGATTGGCTTGCAAAGAACAACGGCCTTGGCGCTGGCATGTCTATGGGTGCAGGATGGGTGGGGGCCAAAGGTATTTCTATCGGATTTAACGTTATCACCGATGAGCTTGCGCAAGGCAATTCGGTGCTGGGCGCCAAATTGATTAGCTCCACCCAGGGGAATGCCGTGCTGGGTCTCGCATATCCCATCCAGCTCGGCCCAGTATGGCTCAAGGTTGGGGTTGACGGGCGCGTTTTCTACCGGATGCAGTCAGATCCGACAACAGGCTGGCCATTCAGTACCATTCTCAATAAAGTACTCGACAACAGTTTTTCTCCTTCTGATCTAACTTTCTTTGGCGGCTATGGCTTTGGTGCAGATGCGGGAGTAATATTAGGCCTCGGGCCAATTATGTTCGGTTTCACAGCGCGCGACTTTGGACTTGAGTTTAAGGTTGGACAATTCACTGCACAGGATATAGTGGATAAGACTATCAGCGCATTCCCTCTTGCCGGAACAATTCCTGCCGCGCTAACGCCCTCATATGCAGCAGGGATTGGCATCAAGTTGTTTGAAAATGGACTATTTGAGCCAGCAGTGTATGCTGAAGTGGACGATCCTATGTCGATTTTCAGCAGTTCCGATATGCTTTCGACTGCATTCAACTCATTGCATGCAGGAATGCAGCTGAGACTTTTAAGGTTCCTTTCTGTGCGTGCTGGGTTGAATAAAGGATGGTACAGCCTCGGAGCAGGCTTGGACCTTTCATTATTTGAATTTGATACCGCTATCTTTACCGAAGAACTCGGAATGTATCCTGGAGATAAAGGAAGAAGCGGCATAGCTATTCAGGGTGCAATCCGCTTCGGCAGATAAAATCAAAAAGCAGCTTCTCTGCTGACTGGCAAACCTTTTTTAATGAGCGAGCCTCTGGTGCGCAAGCATTGGAGGCTCTTTCTGCTAAATTTTGTGCTATGCTTTTAATGAGTGCATCTTTTTCATGCAGCTCTTTCTATATATGGCCCATTCAATTCTTGCGCAGCCTTCAATGCCTCATCATATTTTCTAGCCGAAATGTGATCTGCGAGCAATTTTTTCAATTATCCAAAAAAAGCATTGACTTCAGCAATTTCCATTTTCTATAATTTCAACAGTTTTCTAAGATTTTTTAAAAGGAGGGAATACTGACTAGCAAAAATATTATTATTTCAGCATTCGATTGGATATATATGAAGGGAAATGATACGAGATCGTTTTATCAAAAGAGATCACAGATCATTTCAGGGCACTGCGGCTATTGCAGACTCTGTTCTATCTGCATTCATAAAAAATATCTTCAAATCTGACGAACGGATAAGAGCCTGCGCACTAGGATATAAATGGAGGAATAATGAAAAAGAGGATATGGATGGTACCGATACTCGTTTCGGCCATCCTTTTCATGATGGGCTGCCCACAGCCAGTCAATACGCCAAAATCGTCCGTCGCGACATTGAGTAGTCTATCTGTGAATGGCTATTCTCTGGATAAAGCCTTTGCGAGCGATACAACAGCGTACACTGTTTGTGTTGAAAGAACGACAAAAACTGTGACAATCAATGCTGTTGCCTCCGACAGCAAGGCAAAAATTTCCTGGAGCCCGGATCCTGCGGCCATCGAGCTTGCATCAGGGCCGAATGTATTCACTGCAACGGTTACAGCAGAAGATGGAACAACCAAGAAATCCTATGCTGTCACAATCTACAAGGCTAATGCAACTGTGGAAGTTCTCGATTCAGTCAATGGAAGCCTAATAAGCCCCGGCGGTACTATTTATGTCTATTCTGGCGGGTCTCCTTTGTACAGTATTCCTTTTGCCAGCAATCCTCAGCCTGTCTGGCTTGGCCCAGCTGCCGTGTACACGGTAAAAGCATCTCCGACAGGCAGGGCGCAGTCGTCCAAGGAAAACGTAACTGGCGCTGATGATCTGAAGCTTACCATGATCTGTCAGAGACTTGACCAGAACACTTTCCCCGCCGAATCGCCAACAATAGACTCCATCTCCTATACTACTTCCGCTACTCCCCCTGATTCTTCGACGGTATGGACGCCGGTTGATTCTGGCGCCACAATCGATTTTTCTACTGTTACCTATATCAAGGTGGTTGGCTCAGGAAGATCCGAAATAGACAATACTTCCTGGGCTGGCTTTGGCATCCTGATGGGTTTTGACCAGGTACCGAGCCTCTTTTCAGGTCTTGCCCCGGATCCTTCGCTCTGCTCATCCAACTATGATGCTGCAAAGGATATTTTTGAAGGAACTGCTGTCTTCGACATCCGGGGTGCAACCATCACGAGCGGGGAACACCTCATCAGTTTCGTCATCTACGACCGCACCAACAATCGGACGGAGCGCACCCTGAGAGTTACAAACAGCAAAGCCAACACTAGTGGAGAAGATATCTCCTCATTCTATTTCCAAAGTCTTCTGGCAGATTTCCGCATTTATGGTGTGACAAGGGAATATTTCGGAAAGCAAGGAGGCACTGAAGGGCTTACTCCTTTGCCCACCGGGCCTATCAGCTACAGGGCAGCACTTTCATTCAAGTTCCAGACCAGCTCATCGGGTGGCAGCGCGGTTCCAATACTTGGCTTTAAGGTGTTTCGCTCGGAGGATTTGGGGTTCACATGGACGCAGGTTGGAGCGGTGAACTATGGCTTTTTATCAACCGGCTCTGGGGGGACGCACACTTTTTATGATACAGATTCCCAGCTTACAACAGGAGTCTCATACGAGTATAAGATAGTTGTTTTCACGGACGACATTCATACTAAGGAGAGCGCTGTCATGGGGCCCGTATGGTTCCTCCCTCCATTCACCGCTTCGCTGAGCGAACCAGCCAACAAGTCCACTGCGATTGACGCAGCCAACCTGCCGGATTTCAAGTTCATTATTTCTGATACAAGGCTTTGGAGCCAGTCTCTTTCCGATCGCTTCTACTTCTCACCAGTGATCAGGAAGGCCGATGGTTCGTACGCCTATGCAGGATATTTCTATTACGATTTCAAAACCGATTTGCTCGGCTATTATGATACATCGGTTGGCTGGTCTTATATGTCCGCCACGGATACAGCAAACTATCTGCATTTCGATTCGGCCACGGGCACTGTCAGCATCAATCCAGGTCTTTTCAGCTCTCATACTAACAATGCAACAGGAACGGACCTGGCGCTGGAATCCGGTGTCACGTACTACTGGGATATCTTCGGTAACTATACCGGAAGCGCGAGCACCAATACCGCTGCTTATTTCCACAAAGCCGGAAACAACTGTATTTCACGTTCGTATGCCGATGTCTACCAGAACGGCCAGCAAACCCTGAACGGCTGGTTCTCGTTCACGGTGCAATAATGGGGAGAAGCAAGATGAAAAGAATTATATCATTCTTTGTGGCAGCCCTGGTTCTTATGACCATGGCAGGCTGCAATCTCTTTATAAGGACAAGCGGCATAAGCGGTACAGGCAATGCCTCGGTATCAGGCTCGAAGATGGCCGCATATACCATGTTTGAACCCGCAAACGAGGCGGATCTTGAAGTTGCCGCCGCCAGTGGCGAAGTGAACGCCGGGTACATCATCGTCAAAGTCGCACCAGGATTCGACTCAAAAGCCTTTGAGAAATTTGGCGCGACGGTCGCTGGCCACTTCGATTTTAATGGTTACAGCTATTATCGGCTCTACAAGAAGGGAGGAGCAGTTAAGCTCGTTGCCCAGCTATCGAAAACCAAGGGTGTCATTTATGCACAGCATGAGCTTGTTTCGCGCATTCCTGACAACGAAGCTTCAAGCGGCGCTGTGGAAAAGGCCGTTTCAGGGAGCAAGGGGCCTGCCCAAATCCACAGTGTGCTCAATGATCCGATGACTTGGGGTCGCTTTGGCCACTTCGAGACGACAAAGGCGATCGATGCCTACGCAGCCTATGGAGTCGGTGACAATCTCGTCTATGCTGTCGACATCGACACGGGCATCAATCGCACGCATGAAGATTTTATAGCTGAAAATAGTACCCAGATTGTCGAGTATGCCAAGAGCGCATTTAATTCGACCGATGGTGGCAATACATTTACTTTTGTCGGCGATGGAAATCCATTTGTAGACGTTCCACTCAACGAAAACTGGGACGAGGAAGGCCATGGCACGCATACCGCGGGCACGATTGCGGCGCTTGGCAATAATGGCAAAGGGGTCGCAGGCGTCGCATGGAAGAATGTGCGCCTGATTTCCTACAAATGCTTCTCCGATTCGGCATCCAGTGGTTCTGGGTCGGACTGGGCTGTCTATAGCGGCTTTGCCGACCTCATAAACTGGAAGTCATCTCACAATATTACTCAGACTATACCAGTCAACATGTCGCTGGGCAGTTCGTGGGCTGGCTATTTCGAGCTGGATATGATCAATCAGGCACTTGCGAATGACATCATGGTTATCGCCTCGATGGGCAACAGCGGCTACAATGCCCCCCAGTATCCCGCAGCATATTCAGGCGTAATGGCGGTTGGTGCCACAAGGGCCGACGGTTCCAAGGTGCATTTCTCGACGAGCGGCAATTTCATCTCAGTTTCGGCGCCAGGTTACAATATCTACTCCACGTTCAATGAGGACAATTCCAGCTATGCCGACATGTCGGGCACCTCGATGGCAGCACCATTTGTAACCGGTACCGTTGCCTACTTGCTTACCTTCAATAAAGATCTCAAACCTGACCAGTTGAGAACCATTATAGAATCAACAGCAACCGACATAGGCGATGTCGGATGGGACGAGGATACCGGGTATGGCCTCGTAAATGTGAAGGCGGCTGTGGATCGCATCAAAAACGGGGACATCCCTGCATCAGGTTCTGTATATAGCACAAAAACAACCAAGATCTATGTAAGAAATAATAATTCCCACTACAATTCAGGCATTAGCGGTTATCAGTCTGCGGTTGTCGGTCAGCCAATCTACATCTACGACAGCAATGGAACGTACAAGTGCCTTGGCCTGACCAACGCCGTCGACGGATCTGCCGAGTTCAAGCTTCTAAAGCCCGGGACCTATACCGCAAAGACCAATTACTTGGGCTCGATGCAGCAACAGACATTTACGGTGAGCAATGACGCCGATAATACTTTAAATCTTGATTATGATATTCCAATTCTGCTTATCCAGACTGTGCCGAATCTGGCGACGGACCCAAATTATAACAGCTGGGCTGATACCGTCATCACGCTGTACGATAGTACTGGCAATATAATTGCAGGCCCGCATGATTCCGGATATTTGGATACCCTTACTGTAGCGGGCCTCGAAAGCAGCAAGACATACTATATCGGCATCACGCAGTACAATTCATATTCAACCGGCGAGTATGGCTTGAATGTTGGTTTTGAAGTGAAAGACTATGTCAGTACAACCAATGGACGAGGCTCAGGCGCGGATGATTCATTCGAGGAAAATGATACGCTTGCGACAGCAGCGGGCCCCATTACAGTCGACACAGATTATGGCCTGTACCAGGGCGATGCGGATTATTTCAAGTTTGTCATGCCATAAGGGAATAGCGAATCAGTAGTTCGCTCTGTAAGAGAGCAATGCTAGAAAGGCTGGCGTCCGGCCATTTGCCGGACGCCATTTTTTATGCAAATTCAGCAATCACGAGCGCTTTGCGTGATCGGGCACCAGAAGCCGGACCATTACGCGAGTCGGCATTTGCCTGCAGGATCAGAAATGCGGTGCACTGTTCGGAACAGCATCAGGCATACTGAAGCCATGGCCGGGATCCGCAGGCGGCATGATGAATACATAATAGGATGATACACCAGGCCAGTCCGATGATTTCGGTATAAGTAGGTATATCTCGAAATCATATCGCCTGCCGGGTTCCAGAATCGAAAAGTCATCACCGTAAATTCCCGCAATACAGAACTGGAATTGTTTTGCAGACTTTCCCTCAAGCTCGAGCATGGTCCCGTAATAATAGGACCTCGCCATATTCACTGTCACATGCCTTTTCTCAGGAAGCTTGTAATCCTCATGGTTCTGGAGAGCAGTTTTGATAAGCAGTTCTTTTAGCTTTGCGATAGTATATTCAATATATACAACCTCGTCTGTGTTTGGAAGTGCTTGCTTTTTCTGCTCAAGGATTTGTTCATAATCATTAATTTCCATGGCGAGCGCACGCATAGTCGCTGATAGCAAGGATAATTTGAGAGTATTTTCCTTTATATAAGCTAGACCCAGATATTTATCGGTTTGGTTTCCTTCTTGCGGGCCATGTCCGGAAATCGGTCTGAAAACCTGTTGACAGTTGGCGGCCATTATTCCTTGGATCAGAAATATATAAAGGGAAACAGCAACAATCTGATCTTTGATTTTTTTGCTCCAGATGCTAGCCTTTTTCAATTTAGTCCTCTGTCTTATAAATAAGCCATTTTAAAATACGTTACTCGTCAAAACTCGATAAAATGCCCCCTTTTCTCTTAGGCTGGGCGAGCAGCAAGTTTCTTCTTTATGGTGTCTTTTGTTTTGGGATGTAATGGTGTAGGGCTCTGGATTTGGAATAGTTGAAACCAGTAGCGAATGACATAGTAATTGCCCGGCCATATTCGCTCCTGGCTGCTATTCTAGCAAGGTGACATTTTTATGGAGTTTTAACAACACGCCCATGCAATTATTGACATGCGGCGTGATTTTCGCTAGTGTAACAACCCGCGGCGGGTGGGTGCAGGTTGCACAGCTTTAGCCGCAGCCGGCTTGTGGGGAAGCGCACTTGCCCGGCAATTGCACGTGGGCCGCTAGCTCAGTTGGCAGAGCAACGCCCTTTTAAGGCGTGGGTCCCCAGTTCGATCCTGGGGCGGCTCATTTCTAAAATCTTTTATTATAAGCAATTAGCCGCCTTCGAAAGGGCGGCTAATTTGTTTTTGGGGATATGTGACTTTTCTGTGAGAAAGGATCCGTCCGCAAAGCAAAAAAAGTTAAAAATCGGGGTCAGACCCCGATTTAAATTCTAAAATATATCTTCGACAGCCGTTTGATTTTTCGCGCGAGCGCAGGCGAAAGCGCGCCTTCAGGCAGGCGCCAGCGCCACCAGCCGCCAGTGGTCCCGGGATAGTTCATGCGAGCTTCGGAGCCAAGGCCGAGAAAATCCTGCATGGGGGCTACTGCCAACATGGCGGGGCTAGACCATGCAGCGCGGATAAGGTCCCACGAGAAGGTACGGCGCCCCCCATGCAGGTATGCGAGCGCGCGTTTCCTCGCCTGAGGGGCAGCATGCTCGATCCATCCCATCGCTGTATCGTTATCATGGGTGCCTGTATAGGCTATGCAATGTTGCGGATAATTGTGCGGATAATCGTTGTTGTCGGTTTGCGATTCAAACGCGAATTGCAGTATCCTCATGCCCGGAAAACCAAGGCTGTCCCGCAGCTCAATTACTTCAGGGGTGATGAAACCGAGGTCTTCTGCGATGATTGGCAGCTCGCCAAGCGCCTCTTTTAACGCATTGAATAGTGCATGGCCTGGCCCTTTTCCCCAGCGCCCATGCTCAGCAGTAGGTTCCCCTGCAGGCACTGCCCAATATGCCTCAAAACCCCGGAAATGATCGATTCGGAGCGCATCGACAAGGTTGAGTGCGTGTCTGACCCGCGCCATCCACCAAGCGTACTCCGTCTTCGCGTGGGCGGTCCAGTCATACAAAGGATTACCCCAGAGCTGGCCAGTTGCCGTGAAATAATCAGGCGGCACTCCCGCCACATGCGTCGGCATGCCTTCCGCGTCGAGCTGGAAGAGCTCGGGATGCGCCCACACATCGGCTGAATCGTATGCCGCAAAAATCGGGATATCGCCAATTATTCGAACGCCCCGCTCATGCGCATATTGTCTGAGCTTCTGCCATTGGGTCCAGAATATATACTGTGTGAACTTTATTCGCCCGATGCGCTCGGCTTGCTCGCTCATGAAGCGCGCGATTGCATCAGGCTCTCTGCAGCGGAATGCTTCAGGCCACTCATTCCATGGTCGGTGGCCTTCGCGCTCTTTGATCGCAGCAAAAAGCGCATAGTCATCAAGCCAGGAGGCTTGCGCGTTGCAGAATTGCTGAAATTCTGCAAGACGCGCGCCGCCTTCCCTGCTGCCGAATCGCCGCCAGGCTGCCTCAATCAAGCGAGCATTCTCCCGAAACAGCAGGGCATAATCGATGTAGTTAACCTCTGAGTTTGGCAAAATACGCCCGATCCTGTAGCCTTCCACTTCCTCTGGAGCGAGAAGGCCCTCATCCATAAGTGCTTTCGGGTCTATCAGATACGGATTCCCCGCAAAGGCTGATGGGCTCTGGTAGGGCGAGTCACCATACGCCGTTGGCCCGAGCGGCAAAACCTGCCACCAGCCAATTCCCGCATGTGCGCAGAAATCGACAAAGGCGCGTGCTTCTTCTCCCATCGTTCCGCAGGGCCATGGACCGCCAAGCGAAAGTGGGTGCAGCAATATTCCGCAACTTCTGGGTATTTGCATAGGTAAACCGATTTACATGATGCATAGCAAAGCGCCTTTCTGTCAAGAGCAAGGCGCAGGAAAGCCGCGGATATACTCAAACCGCCTGGCTGCTGCGGACATGCAATAAGATACCGCAATCATCTGCCGAGCGCGAGCCGGCGCGCCCTAATTCGCAATTATTGTGAATTCGATGCTGTCCGAGTACTGGCCTGCTTCGACATCCTGCCCGGCGGCAACGGATATGGCGCCCAAAAGGACTTTGCTATACAGCTGTTTTGCAGTCTCCTGGTCGATGATGACTTCTGGGCCGAGGGTCTTGCTGACTCCATTGATAGTCAGCGTGTACTGAATTTTGTCGCTTGTCGTCGTGGAAGTAAGATAGCCGCCCGATGCCGCACTCATTTTCAATGTGTATGCAGTATTAGCCTTCAAAAAGATTGCGAATGTACCACTTGCCCCGTTGGAAAGCTCGCCGAGATTGATATTGTATATCGCGGATCCGGTATCATAACTACCAGTGGCAGGGCCGATTCTGACATCGATTTTTTGATTGACAATTGCAGTGTAGGTAAAGTTTTCGCTGTCTCTCAATGTGCGCGCTACTCCTACGGTTCCTTGATACAGCCGCGCGGTAAATGTGCCGGCATATGTTCCGTATGGCACTTGCTGATTCTTTCCAATCCATGGGTACACGGTAAACGTCTGCGTAAGAACAGTAGTATTCTTATTGAATTGCCCATACAGAACTTGAGTGCTCGTCATTCCTGAGCCATTGCCTCCGAGAATTTCTTGCGTAAAGGCGCTGTCTTTATAGAATTTGCTGAGAATGGAAAGAGCGGAATTGTCAGTGAGCACAAGATCTCGCGAATTGACTGTGGGCGAGCCATTAATTGTTACAAAAAAATAGAATGTGTAACTAGGTTTTTTGCTCAATCTGACAGTAATGGAAAACTGAGGACCCGTTGTATCGCTGGAACTATCCGGATCATAGGTTGCGGTGGCTGGCGTCGTAATAGGATCGAGCGAGAGGGTCTGGCTGCCTGCCGCGATCACTATTCCTACGTATATCACCGCGAGCAATAAAAGTTTTCTGCTCATGAATTTACCTCATTTATATTCTAATGCTATTTGCCTCTGCTGTGTACTACAACATCGCCAAGATCGATAGTGTCCTCACCGCTCTCGGACAGCTCGAATTGGGTTGTTCCATAGCCTTCAGGCCATTCGATGGTGTAGGTGCCAGGCAAAATATCATAAATCTCGAAATGCCCCATTTCATCCGAAAATGTCGAAGTCACCATCGAGCCGCCGAGATCATAGATATCGCCGGGCAGATATTCGACAGGTCTCCCTGTGGTATCGACAAGGCGGCCATACAACATGTAACGCTTGACCACATCGCTCTGGAAAAGGATGCCGCTTCTGAATGCAGGCGAAACAAGCACGAATGGATACCGTGGATTCAGATTGAGTGGGGATTCGACCAGATCAACAGAAAGCACTGTCGTTGTATAGCTTGTCAGCGGCAGAATAATATTTTGGCCTTTTGCTGCAAAATACTGTGCACCTGAAGAAAGCCTATATAAAGCAGATTCTTTTTTAAGCGAGGGAGATGTAGCAATGAGAATGAAAGAATCAGGAATCTGACGAGTGAAGGCCACATGGGAACCGACAAAGGCCAGCGTCGTCCTGAATTGCAGATTGCCAGTCAGGGTGTCGGTGTTAAGACTGCTGTTATGTGCGAAAGACCCTGCCGCACTCATATCATAAAATTCCGATGTGTTTCGTACCCCAATATTGAAGACGCTGCTTTCCCCTGAGCCGGGCAGGAAACTGCTTGTATTGATGTTGAAATCGAATACTTGTCCAAAGGCGGTGAATTTATCCAGAATGCCAAGGCTGGTAGCTCCATCGGTGGTCTGCATGAAATTGAGCGAGCGCGCATAGCTTTCACGCGGCATTATGCTGAAGGTCAATATCGCCGAGAATGTTGGCGAGCCTGATGAGGGGAAAGAAAGCCGCCCTGAAAGGCTCAAATTTCCGCCTTTTATGAAGCTTTGGCTTATTGAAGCGTATATTTCGTGAGTCATCGCAGTGGGCGAGCTCAAAATTCGGTTCAGCGAATAACCAATGCTGGCATTTGTCCGGGAAAAAATTGCGGAATACAGGCTTGCAGAAAAGGACAATAAACTGCTAGGAGGCGCACTATCGGGCGCAGATGTGGCAGGCGGCATAAAGCCTTTGCCGCGGTAGCTGAAGGACAGCCCTAAAGAAGGAATTGAACTGTTTCCCGGCATGGAAAATACATAATTTGCACTTGCTGCAGGGGCAAACATTTCGCCCCATCCATCCCATCGGCCCACAAGAGATGCTGACCCATTGATAGTGCCTATCGGCAATGCTGAAACCCAGGTCAATCCTCCCATTGCTGATCTGATATCCGCTTGAATATTGAAACCTCCCGAAAAAGCGGGAGATATACCGAACAACCAATAACCGCTTGCAAAAAGCTCTTTCCAATCCTGGATGCCAGTGCCTGCAGATATAGCAAATTTCGAGGTTCCGACCTGAAGAATATTGCTCTCCCTGGGAATGATGCGCCTTAAAACCTGCACATTGCCGTCGCTTTCTTCTATACGGAGCACAAATTCATTGAGGCCCGAGGTGAACGGCAGATCGAGAATACGGTAATTGCCTGGAGCCAGCAGCATTGTACGGATCGGTTTGCCATTGACTTCAACACTTACTCTGGCAAGCTTGTGTATCGTAAATTCGGTCATATCATCGATAAAGCCCTGGCGCACAATATATTTTTCAAAATCGGAAGTACCGATGGAAATCCCATAGAGCGTGGATTGCGTTTGGGCTCCAACTACCGGAATACTTATCTTACCAAGTGAAATCTGCAATTTTCTCGCAAAATCGCTCCAAAGCGCATATGCATTATCGACACTGTAAGAGAGCGCTGCGTTCGAGACAGAAATATTCCCTGATCCCACAAGATGCGTGCCCATTAGGTCGATCATGGCGAGAAGTTGGGTTGAATAGTTCAAAGTATTGCTTGTTACATTCGAAATTTGCAGCGCTGATTCATTCTGGATGAAACCCGAAAAAGGCGCAGCTCTCAATATAGGCTTGTAATTCGGCACCTGTTCGGGCACAAAATCGATATCTACTACAGGAGCATACTCTGGTGGAATTGTAATGCTGATTGTCAGCTGGGCTGAATCAAACTCGAACGAAATGCCAATCAGCGCAAAATCGTCAGCGGTGAGCCATGTGAGGTCCCTGAAAACAGAATCAAAGATGACAGAATAGATATCCGGTCGCAGATGTTCAATCATGAGTTGTGCAGCGAGTTTTTTATTGAGAACAGCTTGGTTTTGCCATATGCCGGCATTCACTTCGCCTGCCGGTTTTCCGTTTATGGAGAGCGCAATTGTGATTTCGAGATCTGGGACGATTGTATCATGTGTTATTGGCGCATTTGAAATAGCAGGCTGGCTTGGCGGAGTCTGGGCATAAGAGATGAAAATACCTATTGCGAAGAAAAGGAGAATTACGACCATCAATTTGCGAAAAAACACTTTTCAATTACTCCGAATTTACATTTTATTATAAAAGCGCCCGCGGCGCATCATGTTGAGCGTTATTCAATTGTTGCGGACAATGTTCCCGTATACGTAGTGTTCGGCTTTGCGTCGTCGGAGGGAACGAAGAAGCGTCGCACATTTCCCGCAAGCAGATTTTGACCCTGGATTGCTTTGACGGCATCGTCTTTGAGTGTAATCGAAATCCCAGGTCCGACGGCAATCTTGAGCACCGGATCATTGATGAGCGCATGGCGAGTGCCGCTGTTCGTGATAGTGACGAGGAAGCCTTTCTTGCCCTCCTGCTCAGCGTATTCGACTTTGGATACAGAGAGCTTATGCGCAACATTCGTCGGCGTAACATACAGCGCTGCGATATAGCGGAACAGCACTTTTACGCCCGAAGTCTGCTGCTGGGTAAAATCGATGGGAACCTGTTCTGCGATGATACGATAGGCAGCTTCCTTTGCAAGCTTTGGTGTGCCTTTGTACTGCACTTTGATATTTTGAAAGGAATTCGGCTGCACCACGACGCGCGTAGGGAAAATTGTGAAATCTTTATCAGCCGGTTCGTTGATTTCATTGCCATTTTCGTCGATATCGCGTGTCATCGCTTTTATGACGATAGCGATCTGCTGGCCTCCATCGTTGGTAAGGCGGAAGCTCGCGATACTCTGGGCGCCGCTGGGGGAAATTGAAATCGACATTGGCATGAAAGTGAACGCAAATGCGCTCATTCCAAGCAAGAACAAAAATGTGGCCAGGAATGTTTTTCTATATTTCAAAGTAAAGCAATGCAAGCCAAAGCGATGCATGTGTTCCTCCTTCTCTATATATGCTGTATTTTAGCCTTGAAATCGTTTCAGCGCAATGCTTGACACTCTGCGCATCTCTCTGATATAAGAGCTTTTGTCGTTTGCGACAACGTACAATAGCTGCAATGCAATGACATGCGCAGAAAGGCGGGCGGTTAGCTCAGTTGGTTAGAGCACCAGTATGACACGCTGGGGGTCGCAAGTTCGACTCTTGCACCGCCCAAAGTTCGTTAGGCGCATCGAAATATGCTTTGGCGCAGCGAGAATATGCCGCTGTAGCTCAGTTGGTAGAGCAATGGACTGAAAATCCATGTGTCATCAGTTCGATTCTGATCGGCGGCATATGAGCCACTCCGAAAGGGGTGGTTTTTTTATATCTAGCGCTTTTTGTGAGACTTGTTTTTGCGCTGCTTGCCTTCTGCACGGCGCTCCGCCCCGGACGCACTCTTCCGATGTTGCGTTCCATCCCCGTCTGCGCTAAAGTAGCACTGCACTCAATTTTTCCGAAGGGGAATACTGCATGAATGCGCTGGTCATCGGCGGGGCAGGGTATATCGGCAGCCATGTTGCGCGATATTTTGCGGACCGCGGGCTCAAGGTCGATGTGCTCGACAATCTCTCTACCGGGACGAAAGACAATCTCTTTCCAGATTACAGCTTTTTTGAGGAAGACATCCTTGATTACAAAGCGGTGGCAGCCATTATGCGCCGCGGCTACGATGCGGTTGTTCATCTCGCAGCTGCGAAAGCAGCGGGCGAATCCATGCTCAAGCCCGAAAAATATGCCGTCCAAAACCTGACAGGGACAATCAACATTCTCAATGCCGCGTGCGAGGCAGGTATCAAAAATTTCGTATTTTCTTCATCAGCAGCAATTTACGGCGAGCCCAAATATCTGCCAATCGACGAAGCGCATCCCAAAGAACCAGCTAATTTTTACGGGTTCACCAAGCTCGAAATCGAGCGCATGCTCGAGTGGTACGATCGCCTGAAAGGGCTCAAGTTTGCAGCGCTGCGATATTTCAATGCGGCAGGCTATGATCCTGAAGGCAGGGTTCGAGGTCTTGAGAAAAACCCCGCAAACCTTGTGCCCGTGATTATGGAAGTGGCTGCAGGCTTGCGGCCGCACCTCGATGTGTTTGGAACAGACTACCCGACTCCCGACGGTTCGGGTGTGCGGGACTACATCCATGTGACCGACCTCGCCGATGCGCACTACCGCGCGCTCTTGCAGCTCGATGCTCATGCTGAAAGCTTTGCGGTGAATCTGGGCTCGGAGCGCGGGCTTTCGGTGCTCGAAATCCTGGAAGCGGCGAGGCGCATTACCGGCCGCCCTATTCCCGCGCATATCACCGGGCGCAGACCGGGCGATCCTGCAAGCCTCGTCGCTTCGAGCGCAGCAGCGAGAAAGCTTCTTGGGTGGCAAGCAAAGTTCTCTGATATGGAAACCATAATCGCCACGTCGTGGCGCGCCTATGCGCAGCACTATTCTCATTCTATTCATTGAGCAGGAAGGAAAGAAACATGACCGAACTCGCACAGATTTCTAAATTTCTGGATTCGCAGGAAAAAGGAATTATAGAACTGGAGAGCCTCTTGACCGCTTACCCCGCGCTTGCGCCCGAATCCGGGGGCATCGGAGAAATCGAAAAAGCCGCAGCTCTCGAAAAATGGCTCAAGGCTCAGGGAATACAGAATATTCAGCATTACGACGCGCCCGACGAGCGAGTTCCTTCCAAAGTGCGCCCGAATCTCGTCGCGACAATTCCAGGGAAGCGCAAGAATAGCCCTGTATGGATTATGGCGCACCTCGATGTCGTTCCCGAAGGCGAGCGCAGCCTCTGGGACAGCGATCCATGGAGAGTAGTCGTCAAAGATGGCAAAGTCTATGGCCGCGGCGTTGAGGATAATCAGCAAGGACTTGTTTCATCGGTATTTGCAGCGCTTGCTTTTGTCAAGCTTGGCATTATGCCGGAGCGCACGATAAAGCTGCTCTTTATTGCCGATGAGGAAGTCGGTTCGAAATTCGGCATTCAGTACCTTCTTGAGCATCACGATTTGTTCAGCAAAGACGATATCATCATCATACCGGATGGTGGTTCCCCCGATGCTACCGAAATCGAAGTTGCAGAAAAAAACATCTGCTGGCTCAAAGTAACCACCAAAGGCAAGCAGACACATGCCGCAATGCCCGACAAGGGGGCCAACGCCTTCCTGGCCGGATGCGACCTTGCCCTTCGCATTCATCGTCTGGAAAAAACCGCTTTCACCGCTCGCGATGCGTTGTTCAGCCCCGACCGAAGCACCATCAGCCCGACCAAAAAAGAAGCGAATGTCCCGAATATCAACACGATTCCGGGCGAAGATGTGTTCTATGTCGACATGCGCCTCTTGCCGGTCTATCCGGTTTCGATGGCGCTCGAGGAAATTTCAAGGCTTTCGCACGCCATCGAAGCCGAATATGGCGTCAAAGTTTCGATTGATGTGGTGCAGTCGAACGAGTCCCGAGCGACGCCCGCAACTGCTCCTATGGTCGAAATGCTGGCTCGTGCAGCACGTCAGGTATATGGCGTAGAGGCGAAGCCCATCGGTATCGGCGGCGGCACGGTCGGCGCGTACCTGCGGAAAGCCGGGTATGATTGCGTGGTTTGGTCGAAAATGAATGAAACCGCGCATCAGCCGAATGAAAACGCGGATATCGCGAACATAATCGGCGATGCCAAAGTGTTCGCAAGCCTCGCGATGATGGAATAAGCCGTCGGCGAATTTTTTAGCGAGCGCTTTGCCGAGTGCAGGGCGCTGCCGCAAGAAAAATCTCGCGGCTTTCAGGGTTGGGTCGGCACCTTCAGTTTCTGCCCGATCCGCAGCACCGAATTTACAGAAATGCCATTCAGACTCGCGATTTTCTGCGCAGTCGTGTCGTAGCGCCGCGCAATGCCATAGAGGGTATCGCCTTTCTGGACGGTATGCGAAGTGCTCTGTACGCTGGCAGATCCGCTGCTCGCATTGGAGCTCATCGAAGGATTCAAAGGCTGGAGCGAAAGCGGAATCATAAGCGTCTGGCCGATTTTCAGGCGGTCGGGATTGAGGCCTGGGTTCACTTTCGCAATCATCGATATCGAAACTCCATAATGCCGCGAAATAGCTGTTAGCGTATCGCCTTGCTTGACTTTGTAGATATCATAGCGAACAAGCGGCGCATTCGGATCGGAGAGAATCGCTTTAACCTGGTCGGATTTTTCTGCAGGCACTTTCAGGAGATGCGAGTCATCCGGCGGCGTAATGGTGTAGTGCAGCTCGGCATTGCCGAGTTTCAGCGTATCGAGCGGGATTTCAGCCTTGGATGCAAGAAGCTTGAGATCCACCTGGCGATCGAGGGGGATAGCTTCCCACTTGAGCTGCCGGGGGGGCAATGCCAGCCCATATAAATCCGGATAGCGCAGAATCGAAGCGACGGCCAGGAATTTCGGAACATAATCCAGCGCCTGTTTCGAGACAAGGCCTTTATCGTAGATGTTCCAGAAATCAGTATCGCCTCCTGCCGCATTCACCGCGCGCCTGAGCGCTCCGAGCCCGGCATTGTATGCGGCAATAGCGAGCGGCCAATCCTTGAGGTCATTGTAATTATCGATGAGCTTTTTAATTGCCGCATCGGTACTTTTCATGAAATCGCGGCGCTCGTCCACCCATTCGGTGATGGTCAGCCCGTAGCCGTTGATGGAGTTCTTCATGAATTGCCAGATGCCCGTCGCACCGCTGCGGGACACTGCAAACGGCGAGAATGCCGATTCGATCACAGGCAAAAAGGCCAGTTCCTGCGGTGCGCCGTATTCCGCGACTTTCGATTCGATGTAATCCATGAAAGGCGCGGCCTTTTCCATTGTCGAAAGCAGTATCTTTCTGCCGCGGTCGCTCAAATAATATTGCCGGTATTTTTCGAAAAGCTCATGTCCCCAGGGCATGGGAATATCGTATTGAAGACTTTTGGCGTGCTCCTCGATGCTGAGTTCTTCGGGCACAAGCTGGCTCAAGTCGAGCGGCTCCTGGCTCTCTTCGAGAGGTGTGGTGGGAAGTTCTTCGGGCACTTCTGGCGGCACGATAGATGCAGAATCGGGGGCAGCCTGCGAAGTCGGGGCAGGAGCAAGCGGCGTATGAGCTACTGAGCTACTGGAAGGGGTCTCGGATAACGCGGAAGAAGACCCTTCGGTGCTCACCGCAGAAATGTGGAAGGCGCCTTCCGCCTCCGTCGCTGATATCAGCGAGACTGCGATGCAGAGCGAGGCGAGCATACAGAGGCAGCATTTTCTGATCATTGCATTTTCTCTCCGAAATAGATGCCAGCCCATTCCCAGTTGCCATGCACCTTCGGATCGGCTGGAAAATTTACCTTGCGAAAGCATAGATACCACACCGGGATATATCCCGTCCACCCAGAGGTCCGAAGGAAGGCTTCCGAATCATTGAAAGAAGGATCGAGGGCAGGAGCCACGTAAATCGGACCTTTTGTCATGAAATTGCTGAAATTGAACAGCACATTCGAATTCGAATCCTCTCCGCCTTCCTTGTACCACGACATCGCAAAAAATCCGGCTTTGGACATGTATTTTTTGAGCGTTTGCGGAGAACGGGCTGCGATTGCTTTCCGGATTCCGGCAACGAGCTCACCCAGGTCTGCATATGTCCAGTCTTTCGGACTATCGTTGAATTCGACCATTTTGCGCGCGTAGTCATGCGCATCAGAATAGCCAGGCACAGAGACACCGAAATAAGGCAGAAAACGGCGGTATTCTTCGATAGCCTGAGTCCATTGACCGAGAGCTTCGTATTCTTTTGCCAGCAGAAAATGGAAAGGCCCAATTTCATCGGCGTCAGGGAAACGCTGGATGAATTCCTTGAACCAGGCGGCTTTTTTTTCTGGAGGACTGTCGCTGTTGATCAATTTGACAAGACAGGTACGGTGGATCGATTGTCCATCGATGGTCATGTCGGGGACAGTTTCGATAATGCGCTCGTACAGAATGCGAGCAATCGGCGCACTGCCCATCGATTCATAGACCGCGCCTGCAGCAAAAAGATACCATGCTTCATAGGCATCATGTTCTTCGGCGAGCGATGAGAGAAACCTTGCCGCGCGCGCCTGCTGGCCGTCTTCGATGAGAATCGTGCTGATTCTTCGTGCGGCGAGCATGCGCTGAACCGGATAATACCCGCTTTTTTTCAGTCGAGGCGAATGAAGAATTTCGAGCGCATCGCGAAGATCTTTTGCTTGTGCCTTGTTCGAGATAGAAAAATCGTTTGAGCCAATTCCAAGGGGGGCGAGAAGGTCGTTGCTGCAGGAAGACAGAAAGAGCGCGAAGCACAAAAGGAGCGCAACACAAAGACTTGTGAATACAAAAACGATGCCTCGGCCTTTGTTTGCGCTTTTCATCGATAGTAGCCTAGCATGCATTCTTTTTTCTCAGCAAGCAGTGCTTTTCCTTGCATTCCTTACCAATCTGTACTAGTATAAACCATTGAACATGAAATTTCGTTTCAGGTTTTCGATCGCAATTCGCCGCTATTTCCGCGCGTGGATTATCATTGCGGTGTTCATGGCCTCCGGAACGCCGCTTATTACCGAGGCGCAGCAGGCGCTGCCCAAAATCGACACCGAGCAGCTTAAAAAAATTTCGGGCGAATCAGCCGAAATAGAAGCGCTCATCATCCGCGCGACGCCACAATCGATTACGGATGCCCGCGCGCGCATTGAAACTTCCCCATATCTCTCTGCGCCGGACAAGGCAGCTCTTGGAGCAATTGCGAGCGGTGTCGGCCTTATTCTGTATGGCCCAAAAGACTCCCGCTTCGAAATTCCTGCGGCAGCGCAGGGGGCGAGCCAGAAATACATTACCTATCTGGTTGGTCTTGTCGATGTGTTTGCAGGGAAGAACCCGCAGATTTTTGCGAGTGAGCCTTGTTCAACAATGACCGAGCTCATCTCATCTCTGTCATATTTTCGAAGCGCAAAGAGCGAAGTGCGCGAAAAGGTGAAAGGGGCGCTGAGCCGATTCGATGCGTTGGGAGGCGTGTCTGTTGTACCTATGCTCATTCGCGGACAGACAGCGCTCGATTCGAAAGAGTATGGCATTGCAGAAAAAGAATTTTCAAGCGCGCTTTCGCTCGATACCAAGTCCGAAAAATCCGCTTGCGGGTTTGCGCGGGCCTCCCTGGCGCTCGGAAAGCCCCAGGCAGCGAAAAATGCCCTGGATCCGATTGCAGCGGGGATCATTGCGAGCAGTACAAGCGCTGAATTTAAAGCATTATATGGCTTGACATTATACAATCTCAACAATGTCCTTGATGCGGAAGCATGGCTTGCCTCTGCGCTCAACGATGACCCAGGCAGAACTGAAGTGCTCGTGCCGCTCGCCCAGGCAGCAATCCAGAGACGAGACTATTCAGCAGCTTCCCGCTACCTCGAGAGTGCAGCAAAAGCCTTCTCCCAGGATCGGACATGGCTTGTGCTCAAAAGCCAATACGCGCTCGAGAATTCCCGCCAGGCCGATGCTGAACGTTTCGCCCGTTCGGCGGTACGATATTTCCCCAAAGATCCGGTTGCGTTGTCGCAGCTCATCCAGGCGCTCGAAAAATCGACCGACGAAGCCCGCCATGCAGAAGCAGCGGATCTCGCGAAGGCAGTGCTCGATCTGGTAATGAATGAGGATACAGCCCTGGTTCCGCTTGAAGAGGCGCGAAGAGCTCAGGCCAAGAATCAGGCTCTGCAATTTCTTGTAAGTGAAAGCTATAACCATCAGGATTGGGCACGTGCCGCGGCATATCTGCAAGCTGCCGGCAGCCTTCCTCTCGACAAGAATATGGTTGCGACAATTCTAAGGAAATCCGGAAATATGCAAGCTTCGATACAGTTCGCATCGAGCTGGTATGCACAGGAGCCTGGTTCTGAAAAGGCTGTGGAAGCCTACCTGCGCAGTCTGGCAATGGCAACAGGCGGAGGGCTTGCGTCCGTGGCGCCAGCAAGCGATGTGCATACCGGGCTTGGCATTGCGCTTTCGGCGCTTGGGGTCGGGAAAGAAGGGTCGGCGAACTCTGCCCTCCTGGATTTGGTGCTGAAATTCATTGCTGCGCCGTATTCAAAAGAGTTGAAATCCTTCCTCTATTATATGTCTGCCTCGCTCCAGAGCGACGAAAACAAGGCCATCGACCAGCTCAAGAATGCGCTCGCCGAAAGAGCGGACAATGTCGAAGCCCTTGTTTCGCTCGCAGATATCTACCTCGCCCGGTATAATCGCCAATTCGACAAAAGAGACACTACCAATCGCGACAGAGCTATGCGCTACCTTGGCCAGGCAAAAGCGCTCAGCCCGACCGACAAAGACCTGCTTGCTCGTATTTCACAGCTCGAAGCGCAGCTCAAGTAATGTATACTGTCACGAAGATTGTGTATTCTGAATCCGCCCCCGATCCCAAAATTGCCTGCTTCCTCGAAGATATCTACCAAGAATGCAATCGCCGAGAACGGCTCGGGCTTGACCCGCTCGCAATTGTGCGGCGCTATTCGGAGCCAGCTGATATCGAAGTGGCGGGGCTTGTCTGCTCCATTCTTGCGTTCGGCTCGGTCGAGCTCATTCTGCGTGCGTGCGAAAAGGCACTTGCGCCGTTGGGAGAGCATCCGGCCGTAGCGCTGGCCGGGATGCGTCCAGAGGAGATTTCGCAGGCGTGGGGCTCATTCCAATATCGATTTTGCTTTCCAAAAGATATGATTGCTTTGATGACGGCAATTCAGCGAGCTCTCATTGACTACGGGAGCCTGGAAGTGCTGTTCAGCAAAGGCGATGACGGAGCGGGCGATAGAGATGGCGGAGGCATGTCGGCGGCTCCTTCAATCCTGTCCGCAGCGTCGGCATTTGTCAAAAAACTGAGCGAATACGCGGCAAAGGCTGTGCCTGGCGGCTTACGCCAAAACCTTTTGCCGGACCCGGCCCGCGGTTCCGCCTGCAAACGTCTTTTTTTATTCCTTAGGTGGATGGTGCGCCATGACGAAATCGACTCCGGCTGCTGGAAGTCCGTGAGCTCCGCGCGCCTCATCGTGCCCATGGATACCCACATGGTCAAGACTTGCAGAGAGCGGCTCGGGTTTTTGCCTGCGGCAAGCGGCGCTCAAGTTGCTCCCAGCGGCTCGCGAAAGGGCGGGCTAAAAACAAGCGGTCCAACCCTCGCCGATGCCCTGCGTGTAACCGCTGCATTCCGCCTCTATGCCCCCGATGACCCGGTCAAATATGATTTTGCGTTGACCAGGCCAGGCATCGATCCGCGGCCCGGGGATGAGCGGTTTGGGTGTCTGTAAGGGTTCGAGGTCTGGCGGGGCAGAAGGGCGCTGACGGCGGGCCAGCAGGAAAGTGCAGTAGCAGGCTAGCGGGGTGTGGGTGGCGGGCCTGCAGGAAAATGCAGTAGCAAGCTGGCTGAGCGCGCAGGCTGCTGCACGCTTTACATTGACAACTGCGCGCTCCTTGTGCTACTTTATCCGCGCTCCTTATGAGCATGTGGGGCACTTCGGGCAATAGCGCAGGTGGTTAGCGTACAAGTCTGGGGGACTTGGGGTCGCCAGTTCGAGTCTGGCTTGCCCGATTAAGAGCAAGTTATTGCAATGCAATGACTTGCTCTTTTTATATAATGGTTGTAATAACCTTGAACATATATTCGACAAGCCAAAATCTCCAAAAAATTGTGCAAATTATTCAATCAGATCATGACGATTTTTGCCTGGTAAAATAAGCCCAACCGTCAAGACAGAAGCTCCGAGCCAAGCCTCATCGCACTTCCAAACTCACCATAGACCCCAGCATCAACCTGGTATACAATTGTTACATAGCTACCCAGAAATTATAATAGAATTCGAGGCCCTATGCTCAAGCTCGAAGATTTGAAGCCTCATGCAGTCATAAAAGGCATTCTCCCCTCAAGCGCGGTCACGGTGGTGAGCGTCACGTGGTTCGGCTCCGATGCGCTCGAGCTCACCTACAAGGACTCTCAAGGCCGCCCAGCCAACCAACTTCTGTACCGTTCTGACGAGAGCCGGCTCGAGCTCGTCGACGTTGGCCGCCCCTGGAGCTTCGATGGCGATGGCAGCCTTTTTCGCCTTGTTTCGGAAGCCCAGCGCATCCGGCTTGCGCACCTCTTTGATCCGGTGCTGGCGGTCCATACCTCGGTGGTAGAACCCTTGCCGCACCAGATCACCGCGGTCTATGAATGCATGCTGCCGCGCCAGCCCTTACGGTTTCTCCTCGCAGACGACCCTGGCGCAGGCAAGACCATCATGGCGGGCCTCCTCATCAAAGAGCTCATGGCCCGCGGCGACCTGCAGCGCTGCCTTGTGGTCTGCCCGGGCAACCTTGTCGAGCAGTGGCAGGACGAGCTCTACCAGCGATTTGGCCTGCCCTTCGAAATCATGACGAGGGAAAAGATCGAAAGCTCGAAGACTGGCAACTGGTTTCTGGAAAACGATCTTGTCATCGCCCGCCTGGACATGCTCTCCCGGAACGAGGAGCTCCAGGAGAAGCTCAAAGCTCCCGACTGCCGCTGGGACCTCGTCGTCTGCGACGAGGCGCACAAGATGTCCGCGACCTTCTTTGGCGGCGAAGTGAGCTATACCAAACGCTTCCAGCTTGGAAGGCTTCTTTCGGGCCTCACCCGGCACTTTCTGCTCATGACCGCAACACCACACAACGGCAAGGAAGCCGACTTCCAGCTCTTTCTGTCGCTGCTCGACCAGGACCGCTTTGAAGGCAAATTCCGCGAGGGGGTGCATGCCACCGACGCGAGCGACCTCATGCGGCGCATGATCAAAGAACAGCTCCTCACCTTCGATGGCAAGCCGCTCTTCCCCCAGCGCATCGCCACCACGGTGCCCTACAAACTTTCCGAGGGCGAAGCGAGCCTCTACGAAGCGGTGACCACCTATGTTCGCGACGAGTTCAACCGCGCCGAAGCGCTCGAAAACGAACAGCATACACGAACCGTTGGATTTGCCCTCATGGTCTTGCAGCGGCGCCTTGCTTCTTCTCCCGAGGCGATCTACCAGTCGCTCAAACGCCGCCGCGAACGGCTCGAGCACAAACTCGAAGAGGCACAGCGTGCGCAGCGGAGTCTTCCCAATGGCGCTATGGTAGGCAAAAACCTGGACATCGATTTTGAGGATCTCGAGGAACTGGACGACGCCCCCGACGCCGAAGTCGAGACAATTGAAACCGAAGTGCTCGACGAGGCTACCGCCGCGCGGACCATCAGCGAGCTCGAAGCCGAGATCCAGACGCTGAAGCACCTCGAAACACTCGCCGCCACCCTGCGCCGCAGCGGCACCGATACCAAGTGGCGTGAGCTTGCAAGCCTCTTGGGAGCAATTTTCACGCCCGCCGCCATCGCGGATGCCACAGCAGACCCCGAGCCGGCTTTTGGTGTCGATTCTGAGCCGGAGCCTCACTTCAAGGCCTCGCCGCACCAGAAAATCGTCATTTTCACCGAGCACCGCGATACGCTCAATTACCTGCACAAGAGAATCGCGACGCTCTTGGGTCGCCCCGAAGCGGTCGTCACCATCCACGGCGGCATGGGAAGGGAAGAGCGCCTCCGTACCCAGGAAGCGTTCAAGTTCCAGCCCGAGGTCCAGGTCCTGGTCGCTACGGACGCCGCAGGCGAAGGTATCAACCTCCAGTGCGCCCACCTCATGGTCAACTACGACCTGCCCTGGAACCCCAATCGCATTGAGCAGCGCTTCGGACGCATCCACCGCATTGGCCAGACAGAAGTCTGTTTTCTCTGGAACCTTGTCGCCACCGATACCCGCGAAGGCGACGTGTACAAAAAGCTCCTCGACAAACTGAGCGAAGCGCGCAAGGCGCTTGGCGGCCAGGTCTTCGATGTACTGGGCAAGCTCCAGTTTGAAGGCAAATCCCTCCGCGACCTTTTGATCGAGGCGATACGCTATGGCGAGCGCCCCGATGTCAAGGACATGCTCGACCAGGTTGTCGACAAGGCGTTCGACCCAGAAAAGCTCAAGGAGCTTCTTGAGGAACAGGCCCTCGTCCACGATGTTATAGATGTCAGCAAAGTCCAGAAGATCCGCGAAGACATGGAACGGGCTGAAGCACGCCGGCTCCAGCCGCACTACATTGAATCATTCTTCAAGGAAGCGTTCACGCAGTTCGGAGGCACCCTGTACAAGAGAGAGCCGGGGCGCTACGAGCTCACCCATGTGCCCGCCATTATCCGGCACAGGGACAAGCTTGTGTGGCTGCGAAGCCCCATACTGCAGCGTTACGAGCGTATTACCTTCGAAAAGGACCTCATTGCTCCCCAGGGCGAGCCTCTGGCGGCCTTTGTCTGCCCCGGCATGCCCCTTCTCGACGCCCTGATCGACCTCACCCTGGAAAAACATGGTGAGCTTTTAACGCGTGGCGCCGTACTTGTCGATGACAAAGACCTCGGCACCACCCCCCGGATGTTCTTCTACCTTGAGCACGCGATCCAGGATGCAAGCCAGACGCGCTCGGGCGAGCGGCGCGTCATCTCGAAACGCGTTCTGTACATCGAGATGAATGCCCAAAACCAGACCTGGCACATCCACTACGCTCCCTACCTTGACTATCGCCCGCTTGCCCAGGATGAACCCGCTCCTGATGCGATCCTTGCCCGGCCCGAGTGCGCATGGATCACAAAAGACCTTGCGCAGACTGCGCAGACCTATGCCGTCACGTCAGTCGTGCCTGAACACCTTGAGGAAGTGCGTGCGCGCAGGCTCGAACATATAGAAAAAACGCGTGCCGCGGTCAAGGACCGGCTCACCAAGGAAATCAACTACTGGGATCGCCGGGCCGAGGAGCTCAAGGCGCAGGAAAAGGCAGGCAAGCTAAATGCCAGGATCAACTCGCAGGAAGCCCGCAAGCGCGCGGACATCTTGCAGGAACGCCTGAAAGCCAGGCTCAAAGAGCTTGAGCTTGCAGCACAGATTTCGCCCCTGCCGCCGGTCATCCAGGGAGGATTCCTCGTGGTTCCCCTGGGGCTCATCCACGCGATGCAAGGCAAGAGCCTGCCGGCTTCGACCTATGCAAAGGAGACTCAGGAGAGCGCAGCCCGTGCCAGGGCGATAGTCATGGAAGTGGAGCGCCGCTTGGGCTACGAGCCTGTGGATGTCGAAATGCAGAAGCTCGGGTACGACATCGAAAGCCATATCCCGGGAACCGGACAGCTCCGCTTTATCGAGGTGAAAGGCCGGGTTTCCGGAGCGCCGACGATCACCGTGACGCGCAACGAAGTGTTGTATTCGCTCAACAAGCCCGACCAGTATATCCTGGCTATTGTCGAATTTTTCGAGGATGGCAGCCACAGGGTGCACTATGTGCGAAAGCCCTTTGCAATAGAGCCCGATTTCGGCGTGGTCAGCCAAAACTATGACTTTGCCAGTCTTTTGGAAAAAGCGGAGGAACCGCGATGAAAAAGCAGGAAACGCCATAACTGTACAATGATAAATATTTATTATGAAAATAATTAACGCTTATTGTAATATTAAGCTTGCAATTTTGAGCTTAATATTACACAATAGATTCCAGGAGCGCATAGAATGAAATCCTCTCTCGAAATCCCGATGCAGGAAGTTCAGCGAAGGCTTTCCATGGACAATCCATGGTGGCAGTCTGGACGGGGAATTGAAGGCGAGGAACGCAATTGGCCACGCAGGTCGTATTTTTCGTCCTTTTCTTCCCTGGCAATGAACCGGGCGGTTCGGCGCGCGCTGGTGCTTATCGGTCCAAGGCGAGTGGGAAAAACCGTCATGCTCCGCCAGTTCGTGCAGGCCTTACTCGACCAGGGCACCAGGGGGATCGACATTCTTTTTCTCTCTCTGGACACGCCCCTCTACTCGGGACGGTCACTGGAAAGCCTCGTGCAGCTCTTCATGGATCTGCACGGACACCGCGATGGATCAAGACTCTGGATTATTTTCGACGAGATCCAGTACCTCAAGGACTGGAGCATTCATCTCAAATCGCTCGTCGATTCCTATCCTTTGATTCGATTCATCGCAAGCGGTTCTGCAGCTGCCGCACTAAAAATGAAAAGCATCGAATCGGGTGCAGGCCGCTTCACGGATTTTTTTCTGCCACCTCTTACCTTTGCCGAATTCCTTGAATTTACCGGACAGGAGGAGGCACTGATACGTGAAACCGATGAGAGCGACGCGGGAGCTGACCGATATACCTGCACAGATATCGATGCGCTGAACCGGCAGTTTGTCGATTACCTCAACTTCGGCGGTTTCCCGGAAGCCGTCATGAATCCGGCGATCCGGGCCAATCCCTATCGATTCCTCCGACAAGACATCGTAGACAAGGTGCTGCTCAAGGATCTTCCGAGCCTCTATGGGATTTCGGACACGCCGGCACTCAATCGCTTCTTCAATGTCCTTGCGTACCATACAGGCGATGAATTCAATCTTGAAGCACTCTCCCAGCATTCGGACATTCCAAAGCAGAAACTCACTGATTACCTTGAATACCTTGAAGCTGCATATCTTATACGCCGGCTTCACCGTGTCGATGACAACGCAGCACGTCTCAAGCGCGCCCGGAGTTTCAAAATTCATCTGACCAACCCCTCTATGAGGAGCGCCTTATTTGGTGTGCTCCAGGAGAGTGATGAAGCCATGGGAAATGTGGCGGAATCGGCAGTGTGGAGTCAATGGCTCCATCGACAGGGCATGGATGGGTCCCTCTACTATGCTCGATGGAAAGACGGCAGGAAAACGAGGGAGGTTGACCTGGTCAAGATTGATGCCGCGTTGCAAAAGCCTTTTTCTGCAGTTGAGGTGAAATGGTCAGACCGAATGGCCGATTATCCGGAGGACTGCATGGGAATTGCGCTCCTTGCAGCCCAGCATGGGCTGGGAAGCAAGGCTGTCATTACGACCAGGACATTCATGGGAAGTATCACCATGGGAGGAGCGACATTACGCTGCGTACCCACTGCGCTGTTCTGCTACCGAATAGCAAAGGAAGACGTGTAAGAATGCACATACAAACAGGAAAGGAATATCTATGAATTATCCCAAAAAGCTCATCGAAGTAGCCCTGCCGCTTGAGGCAATCAACGAGGCTTCCAGCCGGGAGAAATCGATACGGCATGGGCACCCCAGTACACTGCATCTATGGTGGGCTCGCCGTCCTCTCGCCGCCGCCAGGGCGGTCATCTTTGCGCAAATGGTGGATGATTCCTCTGCGTGGCCGGACCTCTTTCCCACCGAAAAGGCGCAGGAAAAGGAGCGTCAGCGGCTATTCAGGATTATTGAAGAGCTGGTCACGTGGGAGAACACGACGAATGAAGAGGTGCTCCAGAAGGCCCGGGACGAGATCTGGGCAAGCTGGCGAAGGACCTGCGCGGCGAATGCGGACCATCCCAGGGCAGAGGAGCTCTTCAATCGTTCAAAGCTTCCTGCCTTCCACGATCCCTTTGCCGGCGGCGGCGCGTTGCCCCTCGAAGCCCAGCGGCTGGGGCTTGAAGCCTATGCATCGGACTTAAATCCGGTTGCGGTGCTCATCAACAAGGCGATGATCGAGATTCCGCCCCGGTTTGCAGGCAAGAGGCCGGTGAATCCCGAGGCACGAGCCAAAAAGGAGCTTATTGAGCGGCAATGGAAGGGAGCCCAGGGCTTAGCCGAGGATGTGCGCT
>Ga0228535_1001013_pt1 | contig 55916 bp, 57 predicted proteins | sample SJ1metagenome_FD_168457 | JGI IMG/M metagenome (GOLD analysis project Ga0228535, IMG submission 168457) | Enriched culture of PCE-dechlorinating microbial communities from Ithaca, New York, USA - SJ1 | ecosystem: Engineered > Modeled > Simulated communities (microbial... > Unclassified | place... | reverse complement strand
CAGATCCCTCGTTTTCGCTCGGGATGACAAGCTTTTGATGTCATTCTGACGACCAACGGGAGGAAGAATCTGGTTCAAGACCAGATCCTTCATCCGCAAAAAACGCGGATTCAGGATGACAAGCAGGGGCAAAACCAGATCCCTCGTTTTCGCTCGGGATGACAAGCTTTTGATGTCATTCTGACGACCAACGGGAGGAAGAATCTGGTTCAAGACCAGATCCTTCATCCGCAAAAAACGCGGATTCAGGATGACAGGCTAACCCCGCTAAAACCAGATCCCTCGTTTTAGCTCGGGATGACAGGCTTTTGATGTCATTCTGACGACCAACGGGAGGAAGAATCTGGTTCAAGACCAGATCCTTCATCCGCAAAAAACGCGGATTCAGGATGACAAGCATGGGCAAAACCAGATCCCTCGTTTACACTCGGGATGACAAGCGGGGGCAAATTCTGATCCCTCGTTTTCACTCGGGATGACAGGCTTTTGATGTCATTCTGACGACCAACGGGAGGAAGAATCTGGTTCAAGACCAGATCCTTCATCCGCAAAAAACGCGGATTCAGGATGACAAGCGGGGGCAAGTCCAGATCCCTCGTCATTTCATTCCTCGGGATGACAGAAATATAACAAGGTCGTGAGACGCAGAGTCAAGGGCGTGGACGGTGGACGGGAAAGGAAAAGGGTTTGTCATTCCGAACCGCCGAAGGCGTGTGAGGAATCTGACTCAGGACCATTAGAACCAGATCTCCGCCGGCAGGCGGACGTCCCGCTTCGCTTCGCTCGGGATGACAGGCTTTTGATGTCATTCTGACGACCAACGGGAGGAAGAATCTGGTTCAAGACCAGATCCTTCATCCGCAAAAAACGCGGATTCAGGATGACAAGCATGGGCAAAACCAGATCCCTCGTTTACACTCGGGATGACAGGCTTTTGATGTCATTCTGACGACCAACGGGAGGAAGAATCTGGTTCAAGACCAGATCCTTCATCCGCAAAAAACGCGGATTCAGGATGACAAGCTAACCCCTCTAAATTCAGATCCCTCGTTTTAGCTCGGGATGACAAGCGGAGGCAAGTCCAGATCCCTCGTTTACACTCGGGATGACAAGCGGGGGCAAGTCCAGATCCCTCGTTTTCGCTCGGGATGACAGGCAGGGGCAAGTTCAGATCTCCGCCAGCCGGGGAATTCGGGATGACAGAAGTGGCAACGGCGTGGCGGGAACGGGATAACAAAAACCGTTATAATATCAGACAGGTAAAGATGTGATAAAGGCGGTGAAAACGATGTCAAAACCGACCAAGGCGCTGGAGAAGGAGATCATGACGGTCCTGGAGAAGAACCTGCAGAGCATCTGGGACGGTGATGTGGCGACTTACCGTAAGACCACCTCTGAAGACTGCTCCTTTTTCGAGTGGTATATTTCCCCGCAGAGGATAGACGGGCTGGACTTCCATCTCAGGGAACTCCGGGTCCACAAAATGGTCGTGGGCGGGAGTGTCGACCCCCTCGAGGAGGAAGAACAGCTTTTCGAACACGAGATCCTGCAGCCCCGGCTGCAGGTCTACGGTTCAACGGCCATTATCACCTTCACCCTGATGGTGAGGGCCGTATTTCCGGGGAAGATAATCCACAAGAGCCACAACGAGACCCGGGTTTTCCGGAACTTCGGGACAAGAAAGAAACCCGACTGGAAACTTGTCCACTGCCACAAGTCCCCCATGGCGACACCTGACAGCATGTCAGTGCTGAGAACCTAGGGGGATGCGGCAGAAATGAAAGTGTGGGAAGAGCTGCTGGCCTGTCTTCACCCGGGGCTTTCTTTGCCGGTTCACCTTGAGAGGGCCAGGGGAAGGTGTCTTGTGCACGTATCGGACACCCCTTCAAATTTCTACGGTGATCTCGGGAAGATCCTGGATTACCTGCAGCCGATGTGCTTCGTGCACACCGGTGATCTCGTGGACGACTTGAAGATCGCCATACGGCCCGGTTACGGGAAGCTCTTCAGGCGGAGGCTGAAGTTGCTTTCAGAGGCTGTCAGCCCTGTACCCCCCGCGCATATTGCAATAGTCATCGGGAACCACGATATCGAGCCTGATGTACGTGCGGCTTTCCCCGGGGCATTGGTCTTCGACGAAGGGACCAGGATGAGCCTTTGCGGTCTTGATGTGGCAGTGGCCCATTCGCTGGAGGAATTGCCCATCCCCCCTGCGGCGTTCAACCTTTTCGGCCATGACGTGGATGTTCCCCCGGAACAGGAGGGCTCACTTTTCCTTAACGGAGTTATCGGGATAAACGTGATCCTTTTGGACAGCGGCTCCGTGGAAGTGGTTCCCTATCCTGTCTACGTGGATGACGCAAGGTGCTGCAGGCGGAAAACTGGTCTTTGACCGGGAGGTGTGATCGATGCTTTCGCTAGTAAGAGGAGGCACAAGGGAGATCTTCCTCAAACTGAAAGACTGGGACTTGATCGACTCGCTTGCGGGCGAGTTCTCACTGTCAGAGAAGAAGCACAAGGACGCATGGGACAAGTCAAGCGAGGGGCAGACCCTTATCTTTGCTTCCCTGAAGGGAAGGTCCATTGCCGATATCAGGGTATTCCTGGTCAATTCCAGCCCGGGCGAGATCCTGACTTACATGATTAATTCGGGCCTCTCGGAAAAATTGGAAAATGCGAGGATGCTTCCGAGAACGATCCTGTTCAGGGTAAGCGGGGAATACTCTGAAGTGATGGAACAGATGAAGCAGGATTACGACGCAAGGATAGGCAAGATCCCCCTGTTCCTGCGTTCGAAAGGGGGCTGCGGGAGAATAGCGGTGATGTTCACCAGGAACAACCTGAACCGCCCGATAGCGATAAAGGATCTGTTCCCCGATGTTCTCTACGTAAAGATGCCCTACGAAAAGCTGATCAGGAGCCTGCGCAGCAGGGCGATGTCGTACTTCAACGAGGCCCGGGGACATGTCGACTGGAGGAGCCTGGAGATACGCGTCTACGACCTTTGGGAGAGATACCCCCTCCAGGCCCGGAGGCTGAGGATGGTGCTGGACGAGCTTGAGATAGGTCTCGTGCTCGGCGAGGGACGGGGAAAGGATTATGCCCATATCCTGATGCCGGTGCCTGTATACCGGTTCCACCTGGCGACATTCCTGGAGCCCCTCCAGATCAAGGAGATACTGATGGGTCTGGAGTACAGCGCTTCGGGTAAACGCCTTGTTGATCTGGATCTGTTCGAGGGAAAAAAGAAGACCAGTTGGGGTGTTATGGCCAGTAAGGAAGAGGACCGCGAAATGGCCGGGGTGAGATATCGGAAGGAACTTATGAAGGAATTCCTGCCTTCGACACGCCGTCAGCTGGCCCGGATCGAGAAGGACCTGGAAAGGGAGGAGAGGGCATAGGACGTGAGACGTGAATCGTGAATCGGGAATCGGGAATCGTGAGACGTGAGACGTGAGACGTGAGACGTGAGAAAAAGCCACAACCAGGGCATCTCACCGCAGAGGGCGCAGAGGTCGCAGAGAGAATCAAAAACTTTTTTTGTGGGAAAATCCACTTCCAAAACATTTCCACCGCAGGCAAGGTGCCTCGTTGGATCACCCCCCCTCGTTAAAGCACCTCCCTCGTTAAACCTCCTCGGGACCTCGTCGGGACCAGGCCCTTCAGCTTGCCTGGAGGTTACGCAGTTGATCTTGATCTTCCTGTTGCCTGAAGCCTGTCTCCTGCCGCCTTGCTTAAGGTTTTTCTTCCCGTTCACTGTTTACCGTTTACCGTTGACGCACTTGATCTTGCGATTCCCGATTCACGATTCACGATTCACGGTTTACGGATTCTGCCCCTTCGTCTCACGTCTCACGTCTAACATCTCACGCTCTTAAGGTTTTCCTTGCTACAGTTCCGTCCAGTTCTTGAAGCCGCGGCCGAGGACTTCCGAGGCGTCGGAAACGATCATGAAGGCTTTGGGGTCGTGGACAGAGAGGAAACGCTTAAGGTCCATGGTCTGGCGCGGGGTCAGGACGCAAAGAAGCGCGGGCCGCTCTTCGTGGGTGAACCCGCCCTCGCCGTGAAGGATGGTCACTCCGCGGTGGAGTTCACGGGTGATATAGCTGGATACCTCACTGGGGCGGTTGCTTATGACGAAGACCTGCCGTCTGCGGTCGAAGGAGCGGAGGACGTTGTCGGTGACCACCCCGTTCACGAAGATGCTTACCAGACCGTAGACGGCGCCCTCTATCCCGACGATAAATATCGAAACCCCTAGTATCACCAGGTTAATATAGAAGGTGAAGCGGCCCACCTCTATGCCGTAGCGCTTCCTCAGGGCCACTACAAGGATGTCGGTGCCGCCCAGGGAGCTTCCCGAGCGCAGCACCAGCCCTCCCCCCAGCCCCTTGACGGCCCCGGCAAGTATCGCTACCAGGAGCAGTTCGTCCAGGTGCGGGTAGGGGATGCCCTCGAAGAGCTTGAGAAGGACCGTCATAAGGGTCACGGCATATACGGTCCACCCCACAAAGCGCACAGAGAGTTCCCTCAGCCCCCAAAGGAGCAGCACAAGGTTGGCGAACCCTACCACCCAGGCCGGAGATATGCCAAAGGCGTAGTTCGAAAGGACCGCGATCCCCGACACGCCCGAGTCGGGAAGGCGATAGGGGACGGTCAGGGCCATTATCCCGAAGGCCACTACTGAAGCTCCGAAGGTCATAAGGGCAAAAGTCGGAAGTTCCCTTCGGGCTGCCGTAAGTCCGTGAAGAATGAGTTTTTTCGGGCTCCATTTCATGCAATAGAGTATAATGCGTCTTCGGCAGCCTTTAAAGATGCGTTCCGCTTCGTGTTACAATTGTTGCCGATCTCAAAAGAAGGGGGCATTTTATACAAAATGCAGATGCCGATGCAAATAAGTCTGGACGAAGTCCTGTCGATGCTTCTGGCAAGAGTGGACAGTCTGGCTTTCAACGATGAGAACCTCAAGACCAAGTTCAATATTCTGGCAAGGGCCATGTACCGCAAGGGCCTGCTGACCGACGACGATGTTATCGAATCCATTCGCGAGGAGCACCGAATCCTGAAGGATCTCGGCGTGATCCAGGAGATGCCGGATGATGACGTTATCCGGACCGTGGCCGAGGGGATCCTGCAATGGATCAAGGGTGACGTCGAGGCTATCAAAAAGGCCATGGAGGATTACGAGAAGAAGCTGCAGGAAATGGCCAAGCAGCAGACAGGCAAGCCCAAGATCGACGTTGCTTCGCCTGCAGTGCTCCAGCAGCTGGACAAGCTCAGCGGCAAGGGCAAGGGCAAGGGCGGCAGCAAACTGATCTACTAGCCCGTAAGGTCTTTTGAGGGTCCCGGCCGGAGCCGGGGCCCTTTTTCGTAATTTTTTCACCCGGAGGGGGGAGTTCCATGCCCGCTGCGCTCTCTGTGATCCTGGTGTCTTTCTCGGCGATATTCGGGGCCTGCATGGGCTCCTTCCTGAACGTGGTGGCCGCCAGGACAGTGGAGGAGCGGCCATGGTGGGGAGGAGAGCGGTCCATCTGCGATAGCTGCGGCCGAAAGCTTACCGCGCTTGAGCTGGTCCCCGTTGTTTCGTGGTTCGCCCTCTCGGGAGGCTGCAAAAGCTGTGGTGCGAAGATCCCCCTCAGGTACCTCATTGTGGAACTGGGGGGCGCAGCCATAGGCGGGCTGATAGCCTGGAGGTGGGGTATATCCCTGACAGCGGCCTTTGCCGCCGTTGTCGCCGCAGGACTGTTCCTTAATGCCCTTACCGACATCTACAGCGGCTACGTGTACGATCTCTTCGCCTGGGGGCTGGGCATCACCGGGATGCTTATGAGACTGGGCGGAGGTGCCGGGGCACTTTTCGACGGGCTTCTGGGAGCGTTGCTCGGTTTTGCCGTGATCGCGATCATTATCTTCGTGAGCAGGGGCGGAATGGGCTGGGGCGACGCAAGCCTGATGGGCGGGACCGGCGCTGCCCTTGGGTGGCAGCTTACCGCCTGGGCTCTTTACTCGGGGTTCATGATCGGGGGAGTGATAGCCCTGGGACTGCTGCTCTTCCGGAAGGTGAAGCGCAAGGACGCCATACCCCTTGGCCCCTTCCTGGCCATTGGGGGGATAGTCTCCATGCTGACGGGTCCGTGGTTCTTTTCGCTGCTGGATATGTCCGTGAGGTGGCCCTGGGGTTAAAAGAGAAGGGGGATCATGTAAGAGGATATGATCTCCAGTGGTTTTATCGAAGGCGCTCCCCTCAAAGTTCGGAATGCGTGATCGACACCCTCGATGACGATGAATCTCTTTTTCTCCGCGGGAAGGGGTGCCAGGTCCACCAGTTTCCGGCAGGTCCCCTCGGGGAAGGTCGAGTCAAGGGACCCGTAAAAGGCAACGAGACTCCCTGTTCGCAGGTTTTTTGCTGCCTCGATCAGCCGGTTGCTACTGGGTATGGTGTTCAGGATAGGCAGAGAGAGGGCTCCTTCCGCTTCGGAGCGAATCCTGTAACCCGTGCCCCCCAGGGTTATGCCGAAGGGGGCAAATGACAGGCCGTCCTTTTCCCCGGAGGCGAGCATGGCATGTATGCCCCCCAGCGAAAAACCCATGATCCAGACGCTCCCTGAACCCGCTTCCCTTGCCGCAGCCTCGATCCCTGCTACTGCGTCGGCATGGTCCTGGGAAAAGGTCTTCCCCCTGAAGGCGGCGTGGGCCCAGGCCTCCCGGTCCTCGCAGAATGTCGCCCTGTCACGCCTTATCCGGCTTGTCTCCACGATGGCGCATACCGCCCCGGCCTCGTTCAGCATCCTGGCCAGTTCGCCGTACTTGTTGCCCGGTTCGGGGCTGGCACAGCCGTGTACGCCGTGAAGCATTATCACCAGGGGCAAGTTACCCCTGCCTTTGGCGGGTCTCATGATATGGACGGGGACTATCCCGTCACCGAAGGTGCCTTCAAGTTCGATCTTCTCAAGCATGCTTGTCAAAAAGGGTCACCTTCCAATATGGCTGTTTTCGCATATAGAGTTTATCATAGGGATGAGGCGCAGTATTTCATCCGGGGGGGCATTATTTTATGACCGCAGTCTGCGACTGGCTAAGGGCGGAAGAACTCGAGAGCATCTGCGAAGGCATCCCCGGGCATATCAACCTGCCGCTCTTTGCGGGAAGGGTTCTGGAGGACGATCTGTCGGTAGAAGCGGCCAACGGACTTTTCGAAGCCTTCACCGGCAAGAACGGTGACAGCCTTCCAGAATCTCTGGATCTCCTCCTGTCGGACCTAAACGGTCCCGGGGATATGGAGCCCATGAAGGAAGCGGCCCGCAAAAAGGGCTGGAAGACCGTCAGCTGGCCACTTGTACCTGGTGAGGTGGAACTGGAGCTCCACTGCTGGAGCGACGGCGAGAGGTACCTTGCCTTTTTCCATGACCTGGCACCCCATTTATTCCATTCCAGGCTTCTGCTGATGAAGAACAGGTTCCTCGAACTTATCAACGTCTACGATGTAAAGGGGATGATCCCTCAGATGCTCCTCGAGCTGGTGGAGCACCTTGGGGTTGACTGGGCAGGCATCTTCGTATGGGACGGCGCTCGGGAACATTGGGTGCTCTCCCTGGAGGAGGCCAACCCCGCCGAGTTCGGGCAGGAGGAGCAGCGGAGCGCGCTCACCTTCGCCAGGGATCTATCGGAGGCCATGGATGGGCCTTGCGGCCACCGCTTCGGCGGCCTTGTCATCCAGGACGGTTCACAGTGGTGGCTGCCCTGGAAAGAGGGGTCCGAAGATTGGGAACCCCTCATGTCTGGCGCAGGTTTCGAATCACTTTTCGCCGGGGTGCTTCTGACGGGAGCGAACCCGGCCCTGCTTCTGTGCCTTTCAAGGATCCCGGGAAAGTTCGCCAGGATCAACAGGGATGTGCTGGAGTCGCTGTGGCCCGTTTTCCTTTCTTCGGCGGAGCGGAACCGTGCCGTTGAGGGGATCACCAGGCTTTTCACCCGCGATCCTGGATCCGGTCTGTATGCCCGGAGCATGATGCACCAGATCATGAAGGTAGAGATGGACCGGGCCCGCAGGTACCGGTACCCCCTTTCGGCAATATCGGTCAGGGTCTCGAACATGGGGATCATACGGGAAAAGGGCGGAGCCGAGGCAGTGGCGGAGACGGTCCGCCTGCTTTCGCGGGAGGTCCTTAAAAATCTGAGGAACGTGGATATCGGCGGGCTTGCCGGAGAGGGGGAGATAGTACTGCTGCTTCCCCATACACCTATGGAGGGTGCTGCGGTGGTTTCCGGGAGGATCCGGGAGAGGACAGCAGAGATCACCCCCTACCGGGACCTTCCCCTTGACACGGAGGTTAGGGCAACCGTTATGAGCGAGGAGTGCGGATCACCGGAAGATCTTCTCTCTGAACTCGGGCTGGCCTGAGAGACAAGCGGAGTTTCATGAAATAAACGACAGCATCTCCAGGGCCCTGTCCAGGTCTTCCGGCGGGGGGACCCTCATTCTGACGGCCGAGTCGTCCAAGTCCAGGTATCCCGAACCGGGCTCACTGTCTATCCCCAGTTTTCCCAGCATCTCGAAGAGATTCCTCTTCCTGTGGCGGACCATCATGATGGGCGACGATGGGTGGGTTGCCGCCACTTCCAGGTTTTTGGCCTTGCCAAGGGTATCCAGCATAACCCTCTTGGCCGCGATGACGTATTCCTTTGTCTTTTCCAGAAATTCCCCGTCCTCAAGCGCCGCGAGCGCTGCCTCCAGCCCGGTTATGCTGACCCCGAACGGGGGCTGCAGAAGTCTGTATATCTGGAATAGTTCGGGGTCCTTTATCACGCCGTAGCCGACCCTCATTCCGGCAAGGCCCCAGGCTTTTGAGAACGACCTGGTGATGATGCAGTTGGGGAATTCAAGATTGACTGCCGATTCCTCGTTGGTCAGATAGTCGCCGTAAGCCTCGTCGACGATGACCCAGCACCCCCTGTCAAGGCTCTCTTCGACTATCAGCTTCAGGTCTTCCAGGGGAAGCACCTGTCCCGTGGGGTTATGGGGCCGGTCAATGTAAAGTACGTGCGGACGCTGGCGGGCGACCCTCTTCCAGGTCTCCAGGTTTGCCTCGAAGCGGGGTCCCTTCAGGATCACCGGATGGTAGCGGACATTGCCCTGCATGGCCTGGAGCGGCATGTCGGTGAACTGGGGCGATACCCCGCAAAGCAGCGAGCCCGGCGGCAGCAGCAGGCGGGCAAGGTTGATGAGGACGTCCATGGATCCGTGGCCGAGGACGATGCTGTCTTCAAGGCCGTCGATCCCCAGGTACCTGGCGATGGCCGAGGTGAGGCTGCGGGCGACAGGTGGAGGGTACTGGGAGATGTCCCACTTGTGGCACGACTTCAAAAGTCTTGTTACAGAAGGAGGGACTCCCAGGGGATTGGTTCCCAGGCCGCAGTTTATGAGAAGCGAGCTTGGGGAGCGGTGGAGCTGGCTTTCGTTCCTCCTGGCGTAGCTTTCGTGGGTCATTTCGAGTATGTGGCGCGGTAGCCTTCCCTTCCACATATTTATCCCTCCAGACTTGTCTTATGATATAATACCCATGTAACGGGTAAAAGAGAACAGGCCCTGCGGTGTTCGTGAACATGGTGAAGTGCCTTGAGCCAACACCCGGTTATGGGAGGCTTTTCTACCCGCCGGCAGTGGCGGCGCCCAGGCGCTACCCGCGCAAAGGCGGGTGAGGTTTCCACCTTATTTGGATCGGGTCAAGGCCTTCGTGTCACGGCACTCGCGGGGGCATCTTTTTTACACGGGAGCGGGGTATGGGGGCTGTAAGTCTTCATGCCCCGTTTTCTTTATACTTGAACCATTCCAGGAGGCGAACCCATGAGCATCTACCCACCTTTCTGGCACCCCTCCCTCGCAAGGGGCTTCATACTCGACTGGGACGGGGTCCTTGCTGACACCAGGCTCGACTTCGGTCCCATCAGGGCCAGGTATTTCAATGGAGAAAGGGTCCCCCTCGTGGAGGCTGCCGACATGCTGGAGAAGGACCAGCGTGCCGACCTTGAGAAAGACCTCTACGAACTGGAGATGGAGGGGGCCAGACGTGCCTCCCCGGTGGAAGGGGCTCACGAACTGCTTGAGTGGCTTGACAGGCAGTCGGTCCCCTGGGCAGTTGTGTCCAGGAATTGCCGTGATTCGATCGAAGAGGCTGCCCGTAACTGCGGCATAAAACTGCCCCGGACGGTCCTTTCAAGGGACGAAGGCCCCCTCAAGCCTGATCCGCAGGCCCTCTGGTCAGCTGCCGGGGCGATAGGGGTGGAACCTTCCGGGTGCGTTATGGTGGGGGATTTCATTTTTGACCTCTACGGTGCCGTCAGGGCACGGATGCGGGCCGTGCTTGTTGAAAGGGCGGTCCCCGATTGGGAGAAGTGGGCCGATGCCACGTTTGGAAAACTGACGGGGTTCGTGCGTTCCCTGGGATGCCCGGAGCCGATGGTCCCCAGGGAGTACAGGGGGCTTGCGGCAGAGAGGGGCCGAAAGTGGCTGGAGGGAGCCTGGGCCCTGGATGCGGGTCTTCCCGACTCGGCCAGGGAAGTGGTTCATGTGGCTATGAAAGCCGCCAGCCTGGGTGTGGGGGGGCTGCGGGTGGAGGAGAAGTCCCGCCTTTCGCTTGAACAGTGGGAGAGAGCACCTTACCTGTCTTTATCCCGGGTCGACAGGCCCCTCGGAGAAGTTATCGCAGAGGTTGTGGGAGAGCGGTACCCCCAGGTGAACTTTTCCAGGGACGGGGTGAAGATGATGTTGTCCGGCGACCCGTCCAGTGTTGAGGAGGAGCTTGTTTCATGGATGAAGTGACCGGAGACAGGACGCTGTGGGACGCTGTCCCCCCGGAGGGAGGCCCCGCTTCAAGCAAGTGGGAGGTCCCCCTGGCGGACAGGATGAGACCCGTGACCCTGGATGAAGTTGCAGGGCAGAGACACCTGATCTCGAAAGGGGCTCCCCTTTACAGGGCTGTCCAGTCGGGGCATGTGCCCAGCTGCATACTCTACGGCCCCCCGGGTGTCGGCAAGACCAGCATTGCCCGCCTGATGGCTTCAATGACCGAGCGGGAGTTCCTGGAGATAAATGCCGTTTCTGCGAACGTGGCCGCCCTCAGGGACCTGGTGGCGGAGTCCAGGCACCTGAAGGCCATGAGCGGGAGGACCCCCGTGGCCTTCGTGGACGAGATATACCACTTCAACCGGCAGCAGCAGAACGCCCTCCTTCCCTCGGTGGAGAGGGGGGACCTGATACTCATGGGCACCACGACGGAGAACCCGTCATTCGAGATCAACAAGACGCTGCTTTCCAGGGTCGTGGTCTATGAACTGCGCCCCCTGGAGCCCGAAGACCTGGTCATACTCCTGGAGAGGGCCCTTGCCGACAGGGAGCGGGGCCTGGGGGAGCTGGAACTGAAGGCCTCTCCGGATACATTGAAGGATATCGCCCTCGGTTCCGGCGGAGATGCCCGGCAGGCCCTGACGAGGCTGGAGCTTTCTGCGTTGGCGGTCGCCACCGGCGGCGGGAGCGTGATCGACCTTGAGACAGTCAGGAAGATATCCCCCAAGGCCCTGCAGCGCTATGACCGGGACCAGGACGACCACTTCAGGATCATCTCTGCCTTGATAAAAAGCATGCGGGGATCCGACCCCGACGCGGCTGTCTACTGGCTCGGGCGGCTTATCGCCGGGGGGGAGGATATCCGCTTTGTCTCAAGGAGACTGTTGATCTTTGCCGCCGAGGACGTGGGGCTTGCCGACCCGCGAGCCCTTTCGGTGGCGGCGAGCGCGGCCTACGCGGCGGACTTCGTGGGGCTCCCCGAGGCGAGGATAATCCTCTCGGAGGCGGTGATCTACCTCTCTCTGGCCCCCAGGAGCAACAGTACCTACATGGCTATCAACGCAGCCCTGGCGGCTATCGAGAGGGGGGAACTTCAGGAGGTCCCCATGCACCTGAGGCCGGGGGGGAAGGGGTACCTGTACCCCCACGACAGCCCGGGGCACTGGGTGGAGCAGAAGTACATGGATAAGCCGGTCAGCTTCTACAGGCCCGGGTCCATCGGGGAGGAGCCGGAGATCGTGAGGCGCCACAACCTAAAACGAGATGGCAATTACTCCGGCGAAGACGAGGACGATACCCCCGGCGATGCGTAAGGTGAGCTTCTCCCTGAGGAAGAGCGTCGCGAAAAGGGCGGCCAGGAAGGGCCTGATGGACGCGATGCAGGCGACAACGTCGACAGGAGCCATGGAAAGGCTGTAGGTTAACAGGAGGTTGCCCACCGCAAGACCCAGCGCACCGGCGATTCCCATCTCCACGAGCGCGACCGCCGATACCTGTTTCATCCCCCTTGCCCTGTCCAGAAGAACGTACATGACCCATGAGCCGATGGTCACACTTACCGCCCTCCACCACTCCAGCTGCGGTACCGGTATGGACTGCATAAGCACCTTGTTGGTGAGCATGCCGAAGGTCCAGCAGGACATGGCCAGCACAGAAACCACAAGCCCGCTTATTACCTGGCGCCTGCCCTCCCGGTCCTCGCCTTTGGGGGAGAGGAGGATGAGCCCCGCGACGATAAGGACGGCCGCGGCAAAGACCATGGGGCTTGCTGGTTCACCCAGGAATATCCAGGATGCTGGCACCACGAAAAGCGGGTAGGAGGATGTTACGGGCACAGCTATGGACACACCAAGCTTGTGCAGGGCCGAGAAGTAGAAGAAATCGCCCAGCACAAGCCAGATCACGGAAAAAACGAAGACCTTTGCCATGGACAGCATTTCCAGGGGGGCGAAGGCAGAAGGCCCCATGGTGAAGAAAAGGAAAAGGGCCGCGCTGATCAAATAGCCGGAGCAGCGAAGGGCCCCGAGCCCGGCGTAGGATACGTGGTTGACGCCACGCCGATACAGCACTGGGGCCACGGCCCATGTGACAGCGGCCATGAAGGCCAGGAAGTAGCCCAGGATCTGCGCAGATTGCATTCGGGGTGTCTAGACCTCCCGGGGGGCGGTCAGCTCGGGGTGTTCCCGGAGATAGTTCATGAGCCCGCCCCTTGAACGTTCCAGGTGCCCGCGAAGGACCTCTTCGGCCTGGTCCGGATCACCCGTTTCTATGGCGTCGATGACGGCCACGTGCTCATGGGCAAAGGTGCTCAGGGGTATGCCCTCCACGGAGTAGTGCCTGCAGAGGTTTATCAGGTCGGCTATGTTGTGGAGCATAACGGTCAGGTACCTGTTGCCGGAGAGTTCGTAAAGGGAGGAATGGAACTTCCTGTCCTCGGCGAGGTAGTGGTTGGTATCGGTCTGGTCGGTCATGGCCAGGAAGACCGGGCGCCAGTGCTCGAGTTCCTCGATGGGCTGGTTCAGCGTTACCAGCCTGACGGCGATGATCTCGAGGTGGGTCCTCAGGTCGTAAAGGTCAGAGGCATCCTTGATGGTTGGGAGGGCCACAAAGGCCCCGCGCCGCGGTTCAAGGGTGACCAGACCCGTCTGGGCAAGTTGACGGATGGCCTCACGTACAGGTGTCCTGGAGACTGCGAGTTTGTCCGCAAGCTCCACCTCTGAAAGCCTTTCGCCCGGGCGGATGATCCCTTCCACTATGGCTTCCTTGATCTTCTCGTAGACGATCTGCCTCAGGTCTACATTGCGGGCCGGGGAAAGTGGATCGTTCAACATGAGACCGCCTCCCGAAAAAATGTCGAGCGTATACTCTGTCCATTATACACTCGACATTTTCGGAAGGCTACAACCCGTTAGTATTAATTTTCACATTCGTGGTTTGCCTTGTCGGTCCAGAGGGAGAGGGCGTAGATGGCGTCGGAGAGGCGGTTGATCCAGGCATAGGGTGCTTCGCCGATCTCGCCGTCCCTGTGCAGGGCCACAGCAAGGCGCTCGGCCCTGCGGGCGATGGTGCGGGCCATGTGCAGGGCCGCGCCGGGAACGGAGTCACCGGGACGCACGAAACGGAATGTCTCCCCCATGATGACCCGGACCTTCTCTACCGTCTCCTCCAGGGATGAAGGGTCGGGCTCGGGCAAGCCGGGGAAGAGAGCCAGGTAGCCCATGACAGCGCCCATGGCCTCCTCGATCCTGAAGAGCTCATGCCTTATCTCCTCGTGGCAGCAGGTCGCCCTCGCAAGTCCTATGGCGGCCTGACATTCGTCCAGGGTGCCGTAGAGGTTCACCCTGGGATGGTCCTTGGGCACGCGGGTCCCGTCGCCCAGGCTAGTGGTGCCCTTGTCGCCGCCTTTGGTTGTTATCCATGGCTTTTCCATGAAAATTGCCTCCGGGTCAAATTTCCGGGATGATCGGGGCTGCCAACGGCAGCCCCTCTGCTATACCCCTCAGCCTCCGCCGCAGGTTCCGCAGCCGCTGCCGCAGCCGCCACCTGCCGAAAGGGCTACCCTGAGAAGGCCATCGGCCACCAGCCCTGGCGGTATGGCCTGGTATTGGTCATTGCCCAGTTCGATGGTACGGCATTCACCGTGCCCCTCACCGGCGGAGCAGTTGCAGGATCTTGCCGATGCCTCGAGCCCCAGGATCTCGTCAAGGGGTGTCTCGGGGAATTCGATCTCCTGGCACTCCATCGTCACCATGTTGTTCTTTGCCGGCTCGCCGCCTGACGGGACTTTCTCGAGAGTTACCGGGAAACCCATCTTCTCGAGTTTCGGTCCAAGCTGCTCCACAAGGGTGCTGAGAGTATCGTAGGTGTCCCTGACGGGGCCGCAGTCGGAACCTTCTGGCGCGTAATGCCTGATCCTTATCGTTGCTACATCCATGTTTGAAACCTCCTTGGTTATTTCTTTAGGTCGTGAGACGTGAGACGTAAGACGTAAGACGGTAAAACGTGAATAGTTAATCGAAAGGGCCAAGGCTAGGGCATCTCACCACAGGGGACGCAGAGGAAAGCAAGAGACGAAGCCCCTCGTTGGTTCACCTCGGGAGGCTCTGCGCTGCCCCGACCGCAGGAAGGGGTAGAGAACCAAATTATATGGTTTAGGGACAAGGGCAAACATAAAGCTCGTGAGACCTGGCTTTGGGACAGGTCTTACCGTTCACCGTTCACTGTTCACCGTTCACGCCTTTCGAATTTAGCCCTTTTCGTCTCACCTCTCACGTCTAACTTCTCACGCCTTTACGCTTTACGCCTTTGTTTTAACTGCCACAAATGTCGCCTTTGCGTCGACGCATACCTTGCCGTCTTCGTTAACGATCCTGGCGGTTGTCCTGACCTTGCGCCCCTCGACATCGGATGCGCTGCCGAAGACGGTGTATTTCTGCCCCGACTTCACCGGCCTCAGAAAACGTACGTTCATGCTGGCTGTAACGGTCCATTCCGTCAGGGCTTTTTTTGCCGACCAGGCCATGGCGTCGTCGCAGAGCGCCGTGAGTATGCCGCCGTGGATTATGCCTTCATAGCCGCACCAGCTGTCGTCGGGGTAGAAAGGGATGACGGTCTGGCCAGCCTCTTCGTCCCAGTAGATCACAACGCCGAGCGACCGGGGGTTGGTCCCGGTACGGTCACAGACAAAGCATCCTTTTGAGCCTTCGAGTTCCTGCACAGCCATGGATTTCACCACCGGCGCCTATTGTACCCTAAGGGGTATCGAGAGTACATACCAAAGACGATCCCACGTCTGGACAGAATCCCCCGCCTGTGGTACTACTATTTTCGCTTGCCGGAGTGGCGGAATGGCAGACGCAGCGGACTCAAAATCCGCCGGGCTTTGGCCTGTGGGGGTTCGAGTCCCCCCTCCGGCACCACAGAAAAGACTCAAGGGCTCTGACGCACTTGCGCCGGAGCCCTTGTTTTACAGGAAACCCAGACTCTCCAGAGGCCTGCTCATGCCTTCAAGGTTGGCCGATGGAGTGAACAACATTTTTTTAGAGGCGCTGATCCCCTTGAAATGGCGGTGGCCTTTACCCTTCCCTCCGATCTCGATGATCAGATCCCCTTCATCGGTCGGGATCAGGTAGTCCGGGGTCTTGGCGCCACGGTTGGTCTTTAGGTAGTTAAAGGGGATCCCCGCAGCCTTCATCGCCCCGGCAAAAAAATCCTCCCTCAGGGGACCGCGAATTGCGAACTCATCTCTACAACCAACGTCCCAACAAGTTGATCCCCTGTTGCAGGCGCAAAGGGTGTGTATTTTCAAAGAAGAATAGTGCGTTGTCTATTGTGTCTTTTATGTCTATAATGAACGGACAAAGAAGTTGAATCGGAGGTAAAGTCATGAAGACGGCAAATGCTACTGAAGTGAAGCAGAACTTCGGAAGGATCCTTGAAGAGTCGCTCACGGAACCTGTCGTGATCAAGCGTTCGGGGCGTGTTTCCGCTGTTCTCTTGTCGCATTGTGAATATGAAAGACTCCAGAAAATTGAGGATCTGTACTGGATCATCAAGGCGGAGGAAGGGGAAGCCTCGGGTTTTCTGAGCACCGAAGATTCCCTCAAAAAATTGACGTCACTCATCGCTTCCGCTGGTGATGAATAGAAATCTTTCGCTTTCAAAAAGCGCGGGCAGATTCTTGAGCCGTATCCCAAAAAAGCATTCGGCTCAAATAGCCAAAAAGATACTTGCCCTGGTTGAGGACCCACGACCGGAGGACTCTAGCAGCTTGAAGGGCAGTTCTTTTTTCCGCGTTGATTCCGGCGAATACCGGATAGTCTATCGGTTCGATGGTTCAAACCTTTTAGTCTCAGTAATCGGAAAGCGCAATGACGATGATGTTTACAGGAAAGCGAAACGGGTGGAATAAAAAACTGTCAGATAAGTTTCGATCTTCTCGATCTTCCCCCCCCGGTACACTCAAAATCCACCGAGGGCAACCCTGTGAGGGTTCGAGTCCCCCCTCAGGCACCATCCGACATTAATTGTCTGATCAGGTCCCCTTCTTCAGTCGGGACAAGATAGTCCGGCGCCTTGGCTCCACGGTTGGTCTTGAGGTAGTTAAAGGGGATTCCCGCAGCCTTCAGAGTTATTGTCGAATCGAAAATAAGCAGCTTGTTCTTGAACCTGTACCTGGTCTTGTTAGTGGTTCCAGGCTTGCCCGATGTTCTGAACTTGCCCAGAAGGTCCCAGAAAAGATCCTCAAAGAGTTCACCTGGGCGGTGTTCGTTGGCATAAGAGAGCGTCGATTTGTTCGGGTTCCTGTTTACACCAAGATGTACGAGCTTTCCGTTGCGACTTTGTAGACCGTGGCATATCTCACGGAGCGAATCGGCCCTTGCAAGATGACAGAAGAGCATCGAAACGAACTGGGTCCAGGAACGAAAGCCTTTTGAATGACGCTTAAGCACCGTGTTTGACGACCATTTTTTGGAAATCGATGAGCGAAACTTGACCAAGTATTTGACAGAACAGGCTTGCAACCTTTAGCATTGGGTTTGTCTCCTTCGCCATGGGGTTTGTTGCGTGGGCAAACCAATGATATCCCAAGGTTGCGGGAGGCACTTTTAATTTCTACAAAAAGCTATTTTGGACAAGTCTGACCTGCGGCATTTATGTTGAAAAAGGTATCACTGGCTGAAAGAATGAAGGAATGGTCCGTCGGGTTTGAATGTTTGCCCCTGGTAGCCGGGAGGTCGGATGATGAACAGGGATATGCGTGCCAATGTTCCTGTAAATGTCTGGATCCTTGGTCTGGTAAGCCTTCTCAACGATACGGCGAGCGAGATCCTGTACCCGCTCCTTCCCGCCTTCCTTACCTCGGCCCTCGGGCTTTCCCCTGCAGCAATAGGATTGGTCGACGGGATGTCCAAAACCCTGGAGGGAATATCCAAAGGGATGGGGGGAGCCCTTGCCCAGAAAACCGGGCGTTCAAGGCCTTTCATGATCGCCGGTTACATAGTCTCCTCAACAGTCAAGCCTCTTCATGCTTTTGCGGGGTCCTTCTGGGGGGTACTGGGCCTTCGGATCCTGGACAGGGGGGTGGGGAAAGGGCTTCGCAGCGCCCCGAGGGATGCCCTGATCGCCGGTTCCGTGCCACCGGGGATGCTGGGAAGGGCCTTCTCGCTTCACAGGGCACTGGACACTACCGGTGCCGTTATTGGGCCATTACTTGCCTTCCTGCTTCTTGGCCATTACGGGGATGTCCGCCAGGTTTTCCTGTGGACCATCGTTCCGGGGGTTCTGTGCGTGGCCGCTACCTTCCTTGTAAGGCGTGAAAGTGCCGTCCCGCCGGGGGAAAGGGTTCCCCTTTCGGGATGGATCGATCTTTTGCGGGGCAACCGGAGATTCGTGTTTTTCCTGTTGTCCACCCTGCTTTTCACGCTGGCCAATTCCAGCGACCTTTTCCTCCTGATGCGGACCCGCGAGCTCGGCCTTTCCGAGACCCAGGTGCCGCTTGTGTGGATGGTTTTCAACGTGGCCTACGTTGTGGCCGCCTATCCGGTGGGTTTGCTTGCGGACCATATTGGAAGAGGGCGGCTTTACCTTGTAGGTTTCGCTATCTACGCTGTGGTCTATGCGGGTTTTGCGCTTCGCCTTTCAGGAATGACCGTCTGGATGATGATGGGGCTTTACGGGGTCTATTACGGCATTGCCGAAAGCCTTGCCAGGTCCCTGGTCCCCGATCTGGTCAAACCCGAAATGCGCCCCCTCGCCTACGGAGTCCATCACTTCGCCGTTTCCATAGGGGCACTTCCCGCCAATCTACTTTTTGGTTTCCTCTGGCAGACGATCGGGGCTTCTTTTGCTTTTATAACCGGGGCTGTTTTTGCCGTCATTGCCGGCATGGTGTTCTTCTTCGGGACCCAAAGGTCACAATAGTCCAAAGAGATCATCCTGTTCATTGCAACAGGTGATCGGGAGGAGCATATCTATCCCTGTTTTATGCAGTAACCGCAGCGCTTGCTCGATATCGGAGAAAAAGGCGAAAGATCTAACAGGAAGACAGAGTTTTCCAATATCAACTGGAGCGGTCGACCTCTGTCAGATCTGTCAAAGATTCTACGGTTTGATAAAGTCGCAAAAAATGAATTGACGGAAGCCTAAGGTGTTGCTACAGTGTTATCACTAAACGGAGGTGATACTTTTGAGACCCACTTGCGATTCGTCGGTTCGGATAAGGATTGACAGCAAGACAAAGAAAAAGGCCGTTGTTACATTGGACCGCATGGGACTTTCCGTTTCCGATGCTGTCCGCATGTTTCTTGTCCGAATAGGTGAAGAGGGGCGGTTCCCTTTCGATCTGGAGGTACCTAACGCCAAAACCAGACGGGCAATAGAAGAACTGGAATCAGGAGGCGGAACTGCAAGTGTGTCCGCAGAGGAAGCGCTTAAAGATCTGGGGTTGTAGATGCTACAGGTGAGGTATTCTTCCCAGTTCCGGAAGGACCCTCTACGACTGGAGAAACAGGGCAAGGATATGGATAAGGTGAGAGAAGCGATATTGTGTCTTGTCCAGAACAAAGATATCCCCGCAATTTATTACGATCACTCTTTGCGAGGACCCTGGAATAAGTACCGTGAGATTCATTTAGAGGGGGATTGGCTTCTGGTATACGTAAGAACCGAAGAGGAAATCATACTGGTGTCAACCGGATCTCACTCGGATCTTTTTGACAGGTAATGATCGGGGTTTTCACAATCTCGAGGGGTTCGAATCCCCCCTGCAGGCATCAGATAATAAATTGACAGGGGCTACGGCGCAATAGTCGCAGCCCCTGTTTTTTGCTTACGCGGCAAAAGTCTGCAAACCCTTATATAAGGCTCAAAAAAACGATTACAGGAGTTGTGTCGATCAATAAAAGCACTTCTGAAGATACTAGCAGTTCTCCAGCACGTATTTTCTGATCCGGCGGATGGCTTCCGCAAGATCCTCGTCGGAGGCAGCAAAGCTCAGGCGCAGATGGCCTTCCCCGTTTTTACCAAAATATGAACCGGGAACAGTGGCTACTTTGTCCTTTTTGAGCAGATCAATGGCGAAGTCCTCGGAACTCTTTCCAAAGGAACTGATGTTCGGGAAAGCGTAAAAAGCCCCTCCCGTTCGGCCGCAGCTTACTCCGGGGATATCATTCAGACCATCCAGAACGATAGTTCTTCTTCTGGTATAGATCGCGACCATTTCCGCCACACAGGCCTGGCTTCCGTTCAAGGCCGCAGCGGCTGCTACCTGGGTGAAAGTGGGGGCACAGGAAATAAGGGCTTCCTGCAGATAGACGGACTGTTCGACGTATTTTGAAGGAGCCACAATGTAGCCGAGCCTCCAGCCCGTCATGGCATAGGTTTTGGAAAAGCCGTTATGAACGATCACCCTGTCCTGCATACCCGGGATCTGGGCCATGCTGCAGTAACTGAGATCGTCATAGATGATGCTGTCGTAGACCTCATCGGAAATAACGGTCAGGTCATATCTTTTTACGATTTCGGATATTTTCTCAAGGTCTTCCCGTTCGAGGACAGCGCCGGTGGGGTTGTTCGGAGAATTCAAGAGAACTGCTTTCGTCGCGGGAGTGATCGCTTTTTCCAGATCTCCCGCCTGCAGGCGGAAGCCATTATCTTCACTGACCGGGACCGTGACCGCTTTTATCCCGGCAATGTGGAACTGGCCGAGGTAATTCGGATAATAAGGATCAGGGACAAGAACCTCGTCACCCGGGTTAAGGACTCCCAGAAATGAATGAAGAAGCCCCTGGGTGGTCCCCGTGGTTATGATCACGTTTTCAGGGCCGTATTCGAGACCTGTGGCATTCGAGTATCTTTGGGCGACCGCCTCTTTGAGCTCCAGCAGGCCCCCGCTCGGAGCATAATGGGTGAAGCCGGCCCTTAAGGCCTTGCTGGCCGCCTCGGTAATATGGGAGGGGGTATCCAGATCAGGCTCACCTATGCAAAGGCTTATCACATTCTCCATGGATAAGGCCAGTGCCGACATCTTGCGTATTCCTGAACGTGGAAAGTCCGAAACGATTCGAGAAATTTCCATAACTGAACACACCCCTTCATATTGACCGTAGACTCCCCGGGACGAAGATCCGGGGATCATGTCCAACAAACATCATACCTGTCCCGGGAAGTGCCGGATATCTCCCTGTCAAAGAGCCACCAAGGGAAAGGTGCGATCATATTGACAAGTACTGCTTGTATGCTACCATAATTCTGATAAAATGAAATAGTATTTCACTATGTGAAACGAAAGGAGCGGCCTCTACAGGGTCCGTCATCCTTCAAGGGAATGGCCTGTTTCACAGGAGAGGTTTTTTGGTTCAACCAATAATCATCAGGAGGGGTGTATTGATGAAACTCGACAGAATTTCCGAGCTCATGGAAAAGGCCGGTATCCCGGGAAGGGATCTTTACGACCGCCCGGAAAGCGGCAAATTTTTCCCCGATGGCTGCCATTACAGGATAGAGATGTCAGGGGTCGAAGGCCCCAGGGTACTGGAAGCGCTTATTGATGAACGGCATAAACGGGGCGTGCCCGTACATCGCCTGATCTCGTTCTGCCAGGGTGGCACTCTTTTCGACAGGGCCGAGCTGAAAGATTTTGCCCAGATGGCGGCAGAGGACAAAATGGAGGTCATCGCCGTCCCCGGTCCGAGAAACGCCTGGGACACCGGACGGCAATTCATCACTGCCGACGGTCAGAGATGCGGGGGTTTGAACCATCGAGGGTCCGACGAGGTCCGGAAGGTCCTTGCCGACATGCTTGAAATGTATGAAATGGGATTCAGGGGTTTCATGCTCGTGGACTGGGGAGTAATGGCCATGGTCAAACAGCTGCAGGAAATGGGTGACTTTCCCAAAGATATAGCCATCAAGCTGTCTGTATGGGCGGGAGTCAGTTCGGCATGCGGGGCCCGGCTTGCCCAGGATATCGGGGTAAGCTCGTTCAACCCGGTTTCAGACCTGTCCCTTCCACAGATGGCTTCCATCCGCAAGGTAGTGGACATACCCATAGACTTCTATATCTGGACCTTCGATTCCTACGGAGGCGCCAACAGGATCTTCGACGCTCCCGAGGTGGCAAAGATCTATGCGCCCTGTTACTTCAAGTTCGAGCCTGCTCCCACGGCGAATTACTATTCTCCCTTTGTCCCCGATGAGAGCCACATGGATCTGATGCGCAAGAAGATCAAGTGGGCAGAATGGGTCATTAACAATATCGAGGAGAACGCTCCCGGGATAAAGGTATCGCCTCAGGGTGCATCGGACCTGTTCATTCCAAAAGTCTGAATCAGGCAACAGAGAGGGGCACGCTGCAATTTTTTAGGGGAGCCGGACACACGGCTCCCCTAAACATATCCTCTAGGGGCAATGAGTCCTGTGATGGAGTATCTACCGGGGTTACTGCGGATCAGGAAAGCAGGGCGTTCAACTTTTTGCCGTAGGAAAGGACCAGATCGACAAGCTTCTTCTCGCCCTTTCCGCCCCGGGAATAGCGAAAACGCGGGAAGGTCACGCTCATGGCGGCCACGGGGGCGCCTGAAGAAAAAAGCGGTACCGCGATACATGCGAGTTCGGCCATGCATTCCTCATCGTCCAGGGCATACCCGTGTTTTCGGACCTCCTTGAGGTTCTCGAGCAGAGCGTCCAGGGAGTTTATGGTCTTGTCCGTAAATTTTATGAAGACCTCTCCCTGGAATAAGCTGATCACCTCGGTTTCGGGCATGTACGCGAGAATGGCTTTCCCAACCCCTACACTGTAGGCGGGGAAGGTCTTTCCAATTTCTACGTTCACTCTCAGGGAATTTCTGGATTCAACCTGGTCGATGTACAGGACCTTCAAGCCCTGGAGCACGGCCAGGTGAACCGATTCCCCGGCCTCTTTCAGCAGCATTTCCATAAAGGGCCTTACCTGTGAAGCAAGGGTCAGGTTAATGTTTATACCCCGGCCTATCTGAAAGAACTTGAACGTAAGCGAATATTGTTTGCTAACTGGGTTCTGCTGAACATACCCGAGGCTGCAGAGTGTGGAAAGGAACCTGAATACCGTGCTCTTGTTCATGCCAAGTTCTTCGCTCAATCTCTGGATGCCCAGTTCCCCGTATTTTGAAAGATGTTCTATTATGGCGAAACCCTTGTGCATGGACAGATTCTCTTTCATTGCTTCATCCCTTTTCATCTATGCTTGGATCCTTTTCCGCACAAAAGCAATTCCCGGGAATCCATCGCCGGTTTCAGAATAAAGGTCGGATATTGCTTATTGTAACCGTTAAAGGCAGTAGATCCGTACAATATTCGACCACCTTCCTTCATGCACAAGATGATAATTAACAAAGGGGATCTTTGGGGGACCGGAGATCCCCTTTGATAAGTGTAATGTTTTATCTTCCACGGGTGTATTTCAGGTTCTCGGTTACTTCCCACCCTGTCCTTAACGAACCTCGAGGATCCCTTTAAAGACAAGTCCTTTTTTGATCGATCTCCGGATCGATCTTTCCCAAGAAGCAGACGGAGATAAGATCTTCCGCAAGGTTTTTCGCGATGCAGAGTGCGCACCCCTAGTCGTGGCTGGAGAGGCTTGCCTGGCATTCTAGATCCCAACAGGCACAGAAAGGGAAGCTCGCCATTGAAAACCGCCCTCTGGGACCATTTAATACGAGGTTTGATCCAGTCACCGGATTATGCATTAAATGCAAGGGACCTTTGCGGGTCCTGATCTCAGGATCCGTTACAACGCAGTGGGGCTGAACGGCTTCTGTCCTGATGAGCTGTCCATCCACGATGCGAAAGTCATGGGTCAAGTAGCGGCCTTTGCGCCGGATATATATGTCCTTCCAAGTATTAATTTGAACATGATAAGGATTATCATTGTCACCTGTATCAAGATGTGCTAGCATTTCCATGCCTGATGCTTGGCATCCTCCGAGCCGTATCCCCTGAAGGAGTTTTTCTCCTGGGGACCGGCCGACGGGTTCTCCTGGAAACGGGAGGGCCTCCCGTGTTTGGAAAGGAGGAGCGGTCAGTCGTTATCAGAGGCCGTCTCCTGTTTTTTATGGAGGCGGCCTTTTTTTCTGGAGGTATCCCTTTGGGTCGTAAGTTCAGGGAACGCTGGTTCATGCTCCTCATGGGTTCTTTCCTGGTCATATACATCATCTGGCCCCTTGCTGGGATGTTCTACAGGGCTGACTGGAGCCTTGTGGCTTCCACAACAAGGGACAACGTTGTCATAGGTGCCCTGTGGCGAAGCATCTGGACTGCCGCGGCCGCAACAGGTGTGATCGCGATCTTCGGGACGCCGCTTGCTTACTTTCTCGCCCGGCAGGATTTCAGAGGCAAATCGGTCCTTGAGGCGATCATAGATGTCCCGATCATGGTCCCCCATACTGTTGCCGGCATAGCTGTCCTGATGGCCTTTTCGCCCAGGACCCCCCTTGGCGCGCTTCTGGTCAGCGCGGGCCTTTCGCCGGTGAACAGCCACCTTGGGATAATCCTTGCCTGCATGTTCGTCTCGATACCCTTTTACGTGGACTCCGCGCGGGATGCCTTTTACGGGGTGTCGCCGAGGCTCGAGAACGTCTCCCGGACCCTGGGGGCTACGTTCCCCCATGTGTTTTTCAGGATAACGCTCCCACTGGCAAAAAAGGGCCTCATGTCGGGCCTGATTATGAGCTGGGCCAGGGGGGTCAGCGAGTTCGGCGCCATCGTCATTATCGCCTACCACCCCATGGTAGCCCCGACGCTGATCTACGACCGTTTTGCCACCTTCGGCCTCAAGTATTCGACCCCTGTTGCCGTGCAGCTGATCCTGGTCTGCCTGGGCATGTTCATTTTACTGAGAGTTCTGGTGGCGGGGAAACGTACGGAGGGTGCCGGCAATTGATCAGGCTTGCGGAATTATCAATAGATCTTGGCGAGTTCAGGCTGGATCGCTTTTCCCTTTCAGTGAATGAAGGGGAATTCTTCATGATAGTCGGCCCGAGCGGAGCAGGCAAGACGGTCCTGCTCGAGGCTATCGCCGGGCTGCATATGCTCTCTTCCGGAAGGATAGTGATAGCCAAAAGGGATGTTACGTCCCTTCCCCCCGAGAAAAGGAACGTGGCCCTTGTTTACCAGGACTATGCCCTGTTCCCCCATCTGACGGTGGAGGAGAACATCCGGTGGGGGCTCAGGTTTTCCCGGCATCCCGACCAGGGGCATGTTGAGGGGCTTATCAGACTTTTGAGGCTGGAACAACTCCTGAGGAGATCGCCCGAAACCCTTTCTGGTGGGGAGCAGCAGCGTGTCGCCCTTGCAAGGGCGCTTGCCGTCAGGCCCTCGGTCATCCTTCTGGATGAACCTGTTTCAGCGCTGGATCCGAGGTTCCGGGAGGATCTCCAGGACTATCTTTCGAAGATAAACCAGGAAGGTATGACCATCATGATGGTAACCCACGATTTCAACGAGGTCCTTTCACTGGGGCACAGGGTCGCGGTGATAGTCGAGGGCTCCCTGCAGCAGGTAGGCGACGTCAAGACCGTTTTCAGTGAACCGAAGAACAGGCAAGTGGCTGAATTCGTGGGGATGAAGAACATATTTAATTCAATTGTTACCGGGGACAGGGCCTGCCTTGAGGAAGGAACAGCCCTTGCCCTGAACGGCCAGCGGGTTGGTGGGGAATGCCTCATAGGCATCAGGCCCGAGGATGTCATGGTCGGCCGTGACCTGCCCGAGGGGGCCGGGAATGTTTTCAACGGCAAGGTGATGGCAATTGTTCCAAGGGGGATGGCTTTCGAGGTTGTATTCCAGGTCAATGGGTTTCGGCTGGCAGGAAGGATGCTCTCGTCGGCCCTGGTCAGGGAGGATCTTCACCCTGGAGAGGAATGCCGGGTGGGATTCCATTCTGGTTCAATACATGTCTTCAAAGACACCAATACTATTTAACGGAGGTGTATGGGTAATGAGCAAGTTCCGGAAAAGCGCATTGATGTTAATGGTCTTGTCACTATTAATGGCCGTAGTTGTGACGGCGGCCCCGGCTGCAGAAAAGGTGATCGTCTTCCATGCGGGCAGTCTTTCAGCGCCGATGGCAGAGATCGAGAAGATCTACGAAGGGGAAAACCCCGGGGTCGACGTCCAGCGCGAGGCCGGGGGCAGTGCGGCCCTTGCAAGGAAGATCACAGACCTGGGAGGCGCCTGCGACGTTTTCCTCTCGGCGGACTACATGGTGATCGAGAAGCTTCTGCGCCCGGCAGCGGCGGACTGGAACGTACTCTTCGCAAGCAATGCCATAGTCCTTATGTACAGCCCCAAGTCACAGTATTCTGGCGAGATCAACAGGGAGAACTGGACAGAAGTACTCATGCGCCCCGAGGTCCGCTGGGGGCATTCGGAGCCCGATGCAGACCCCTGCGGCTACCGAAGCCTGATGGTCCTTCAGCTGGCTGAAGATTTTTACGGCGACAAGGACCTGTACGACAGGGCCATGAAGCACCCCGAGAGGGCTGTCCGCCCGAAAGCGATCGACCTGGTGGCCATGGTCGAGAGCGGAGCCATGGACTATGCCTTCGAGTACAAGTCAGTTGCCGTCCAGCATGGGCTGAACTACCTGGACCTGCCCGACGAGATCAACCTCAAGAACCCGGGCTTTGCAGAGATGTATGCCAAGGCTTCCGTAGAACTGGCCGGCAAGGAGCCGGGGCAGAAGATAACCGTCAAGGGCGAGCCTATCGTTTACGGACTTGTGATTCCCAAGGATGCCCCGAATATGGAGGGCGCCCTGAAACTGGTTGAGTTCATTCTCGCACAGGATGGCGGGTTAAAGGTTTTCGAAGCCATGGGTCAGGACATCGTAGGTCCCCAGACTGTCACACCGGGTGAAAAGGTCCCTGCGGGGATAGAGGCATTTCTCGTAAAATAACCGAAGGATAAACAAAAGGGCCCGGGCATGGACCCGGGCTCTTTTTTGCCTGTCAGGCGATGATGCCTGAATGGTGCAGGATCGCCTGGCAATATCATCACTCCAAGCGGGGGCTCACAAATTCATGCCCCCAGTAATTCTTCCAGGCTTTTCCCGGCAGCCTTTTCCAGGGCAACGGCAATTACCCTTGCCCTTCCAATCCTTCCGAGGGCTGCTTCCAGGCCCTTAGGGTCCAGGGACAACTTCTTTTCCATGTTTTCCCTTTTCTTGGCAAGGCTAACCAACCCTTTGTCGTCAGTCAACTTGTCGGCCAGGTAGAGCAGCGACCTTCCTGACAGGAGGGGCCCTTCTTCGGGGAGGTCCATGTGATACCTGACCAGGTCTGCTGTTTCGGGGAACCCCCAGGTCTCAAGGATCGAAGCGCCCTTCTCGGCATGGCCGGGCTCTGTTCTTGACATATCATGGAGCAGGGCCGCGGCGCGCAGGGAAGCAAGGTCCAGGGGTATGCGGTCTTTTAATTGTCCTGCCAGCATTGCAACCACTTTTGCCACGGTTTCGGAATGTTGCTGAACGCTCTCAGGAGTGTCAGCGAGTTCCATGAAGGCAAGGCATTCCTCCCTGGAAGGTGTCCCCCCGTGGGCTGCGAAAGATCGCATTTTTTCGTACTCTTCAGGGGTGTTCATTTCCACCACAGTACCCTGGTCCGGTGTGGGGAGTATACGGGAATTACCATGATGGCGGGAGAGGAGCGCACGGAGGCCTCCCTGTCCACTCCATTGAAGTATCTCGGGGATCAGTCCCGCGTTTATCAGCGGAGGGTGACCGTTTCGGCCTCGAAAGGAGGGTATGACCGCTGCTGAACAGGGATCATTGAGCAGGGCTTTTTTCAGGGCAACGCAGGTAGCAGGTCTTACCATGGGGATATCGACGGGGAGAAGAAAAAAGGCATCCAGGTTGCCAGAAAGGGCAGCGATACCTGCCTTGACGGAGGAAAACATGCCCTCCTCGAAGCGATCGTTGAATACGACCCTGACCCCGCAATTTTCTGCTTCCCTTTCGACCTCTTCACGGCGGAAGCCGGAAACTGCGACGATGTCTTCGATACCTGCCAGGCGCATCGTGGATATAACCCGGCTCAAGGCTGAACTGCCGGCAAGTTCAAGCAGAGCCTTGCATCTTCCCATTCTCGATGAAAACCCCGCTGCCAGTACAACGCATCCGGTTCGAAATTCTCCGGTTGTCATGCCTGTTCCCTCCAGAAAGACGTGAGTTCCTTGAAGCCCCTTACGCTGATCGTCCCGTCATCTTTTTCAAGGAGCCTTATGCCGCCGTATTCAGGGTCGAACCGGAAGGTCCGGGAGAATTCGATGCGGAAAATAGAGTGAAGCAGTACGCGCAGGATGCCCGCATGGGATACGATCAGCCACCTCCCTCCTGCCCCGATCAGATGTGTGAGGAAAGGCAGGGCCCTTGCCTCCAGGTCGGCGAAGGATTCACCCCCGGGATATCGAAAATTGTAAAGATCTTTCTCCCTTTGCTCCCAAAGTCCGGGAAATTCCGTGGAGATCTCCTGCTTTTTCCGTCCGTCCCATTCCCCCAGGTTTATCTCGGCCAGTTCTCCTTTTTCCTGGGGTTCGATGCCAAGGGCGCTGCAGATGATATCAGCTGTTTGCCTTGCCCTTGTAACGGGACTGCAGAAGCACCCCCTCCAGGACAACCGCGATGCCCAGTCCGCCAGGACAGAGGCCTGGGAGCGCCCTTGCCGGGAAAGTCCCCGATCGGTACTTCCCAGGAAGAAACTGCCTGATGAAGGGAGATCGGGCTCGCCGTGCCTCACCATGGCCAGAACGTTGCTTCCGGAAAAGAGCAGGAGATCCCGGGTTTTGTCTTCCCTGCCCGACAGGGCCAGTTCCTTGTTCACTGTCGTCTGTCCTCCCCAAGGGAAAAATCAATGCCCGTCGGCCAGGTCTTAATTCTGAAAAAGCCGGGGGCTGATCATTGTTTCCCGGCAGCGTTCATATACTCCAAGGCAGGAAGATTGACCGCTGTCCTGCAGTGGAAACGGGGCTCTCCGGCCAGGCTTATCGGATTTTAAGGCTACAGACAATTGAAGCCGATGACAAGAAAGGGCGCAACGGGGAACAGCCTGCAGAAAGAGTCATTTTGCGGTTTTTCCGTGAGCAATATTGAACAAAAAGGATGTCTTTCAACCAGAAATTGCATGAATGGCAAGAAGGAAACTATAGTCAAACCGGTTCATTGTATCTACATCACAATGATATTAGTGGATCTCCGAGCCTGAGGACCTAAAGCGCCGGCCATGGTCCAGGGCCGACGGGCGCCCCCGGAAACAGGGTCGCCTCCCGTGCCAGGAAAGGAGGTATCCATTCTGCTCCCTGACAGGTTGCCAGGGCTGTCAATCCGCATGATCCTCATCATTTTTCATTATGGAGGGAAGAGAATATGACCGTACAGTACCAGGTGAAGACCGTGGTGATCAACGGTGTCAGTCAAAGAGTTGTCGCGAACCCTGAAGAGAAACTGGTCAGCGTGATTAGAAAACAGCTCCACCTGACAGGCACAAAACTGGGATGCGGACAGGGACAATGCGGGGCCTGCAACGTCATCCTGGACGGCAAGGTAACCCGATCCTGCATAACACCCTGGAGCAAAGTCCCCGAGAATGCGGACATCCTGACGATAGAGGGAATGGGGACTCCCGACCATCTCCACGCGATCCAGTGGGCTTTCATTGCCAACGGGGCAATCCAGTGCGGATTCTGTACCCCCGGATTCATTGTCGCCGCCAAGGGTTTGCTGGACGCAAACCTCAACCCGACCCGCGAAGAGATCCGTGACTGGTTCCAGGCCCACTGGACAGCCTGCCGATGCACCGGGTACAAGCAGATAACCGATGCGGTCATGGATGCGGCGGCTGTTCTCAGGGGAGAAAAGCAAATGAAGGATTTTGCGAAGTCCCTGAAACCGGGAGACTCCGTGTGGGGTACCCGGTACCCTCGCCCCAGCGCAGTCTTCAAGGCCACCGGCACCTTTGACTTCGGCGACGATGCAGGACTGAAGCTGCCGACGGAGACTCTCCACGCAGTTCCGGTATGCCCCGAGACGAGCCATGCGAAGGTGCTCTCGATTGACTTCTCTGAAGCCGAGAATATGCCGGGAGTGTTCAAGGTCGTAACTGCCAGGGACATCAAGGCCAACAAGGGAACCAACCGCATCCGCGGACAGGCAGGTTCGGGCACCGCGAGCACCGATGGATGGGAGAGAAGGATCCTGGTGGAGGAGGGCGACAAGATCCGCCAGTGGGGAGAGGTCGTGGCCATAGTCTGTGCGGACTCGGAAGATCAGGCCAGGGCGGCAGCGGCAGCGGTCAAGGTGGACCTTGAGGAACTGCCCGCTGTTATGGACGTCAAGGCAGCTATGGCTCCGGGAGCCCCCAAGGTATACGAGGAGATCCCCGATATCGACGGGATACCGAACTGCTTCAACAAACGCCCCGTGATCAAGGGTGATGACCCGGCACCCCTGATCGACAAGGCCCCCTACGTGGTCGAGGCCGAGTTCTGGAGTTCACGGCAGCCTCACATGACCATCGAGACTGACTGCGGCTTCGGTTACTGGGACGAAGAGGGGCGTCTTACCCTGCAGACGAAGAGCATCTGCGTATACAGGCACGCAATGATGATAGCCAGGGGGCTGGGTGTTCCCCCTTCGAAGATAAGGGTTATCCAGAACAACATGGGGGCGACTTTCGGCTACAAGGTGGCGCCCACCAACGAACCCCTCCTCGGGGCCTGCGTAATAGCCACTGGACGACCGGTCTACATGAGGCTCAACATGAAGGAGCACATCGTCAGGACGCCCAAGAGGTCGCCCTTCCTAATGAAGGTCAGGGTCGGTGCCGATGAAAAGGGAAAACTTGTAGGTCTGGAGCATCACTGGTATGTAGACCACGGACCCTACTCGGAGTCGAGCCAGGATCTCACGAACAAGGGCGGCCAGTTCATCTGCGCCCCCTACCGCCTGGACAACATCAGGGGAGCCGGCTACACCTTTTTCACAAACCAGAAATGGTGCGGGGCCTTCCGGGCCTACGGCGGACCCCAGACATACTTTGCAGGCGAACAGGTCATCGACATGCTTGCGGAGAAGGTGGGGATGGACCCTCTGGACTTTCGCGAGATCAACCTGATCCGCCCCGGGGACACCCTTCCCAGCGGCCAGAAACCGGAAGTGTACCCCTTGCAGGCAATGCTCACACGTATCCGTCCCCTATACGAGGAGGCCAAAAAGCGAGCCGAACAGAACTCCACTGACAAAGTGAAAAGGGCCGTCGGTATCTCTATCGGGATCTACAACTCAAATGACGACGGGGCCGATGAAGCCGCAAGCAATATCGAGCTCACTAAAGACGGAGTGATACTTTACAACACCTGGGAGGATCATGGACAGGGTGCTGACATGGGTTGCGTGGGAACGGCACACGAGGCCCTGAAAGTTCTGCAACTGCACCCCGACCAGATAAAACTGGTATGCAACGATATGGCGAAAGCTCCCAACAGCGGGGCCGCCGCGGCGAGCAGATGCCAGGTTATGGTTGGCAACGCGATAGTCGACAGCTGCCGCAAACTCCTGGATGCCATGAGGAAACCGGACGGAACGTACAGGACCTACGAGGAAGTGTTTGCCGAAGGGATTCCGACATTCTACGAGGGTTACTGGCAGGCCACGGTCCGTAACGTTGACGGTGAGGCCATCACCTGCACCGGGATGGATGACGTCACAGGCCAGGGGTACCCCTTTGCAAACCACATGTTCGGCATCTTTATGGCCGAGGTAGCCGTGGACATCAAGACTGGAAAAGCATCGGTGGAAAAGTTCACCCTTGTCAGCGACGTGGGCAAGATCAACAACCTCGATGTTGTGGAAGGGCAGCACTTCGGGGGAATAGCCCAGGGAATAGGCCTTGCCCTGACTGAGGATTTCGGAGATCCGGCAAAATATACGAACCTGGTCACCTGCGGCTTCCCCTATATCAAGGATATCCCGGACGACATCCAGCTCTTCCACATGGAGACACCCAGGGAGTTCGGTCCCTTCGGTGCATCGGGGACGGGAGAGATGCCCCTTTCGGCGCCCCACCCGGCAATATTGAACGGCATAGCCAGAGCCTGCGGGGTGAGGATCTTCCAGATACCGGCTCTCCCTGAAAAGGTCCTTGAGGGAATGAAGGAGAGCGGATGTTCAGGAAGCTGCGGTCTTTAGATCCCATGGCCCTGAAAGTTGTGAACCCGGGCAGGAGGAGTTGCTGAATAATGGAGAAAGCCTATACCGGGAAGATCGAAGACCTGGAACTCTTCGATGCGTCCTCCCTGGCTCCGGAAGTGACCAAGCGGGTTGTCTTCGGCCCCGGCAGATTCTGGGACGACTATACGATGAGGCATTTTTCCCTGCCTGCCGGCACCATTATTCCTGATCACGTTCACGACTGGCCGCATTACATGATAGGTCTGAGCGGTACCGGTTTCGTGATCGTCGAAGGTAAACCTCTGGAGATCCCTTCGATGGGTTGGGCTCATGTTCCGGGCGGAATTATCCACGGCTACGAAAATCCTGGCCCGGGGCCCTTCGTTTTTCTGTGCATCGTTCCCACCGAGGGTGATCCGCACATGAAACTGAAACGTTTTCGCATGGAGCGCTCCAAAAGTAAGGTTTCGAAGGGAATAGAAGAAACTCCGACAATCTAGATATCAACGGAGGAAAGCCGTCCGTGTGGAAAAACGGGCGGCTTTTCTATGAAAGATAAATGCAACAGTGTTGCAGGAAGGAGAAAAAATATGGACGCACGGGAAATTCTGCAAAACACGTCCATTCGGCTGACTCCGGTCCGGGAAGCAATTCTTGGAGTCCTGCTGAACGAGAGATGCCCTATGTCCTACAGGGAAGTGGCAGCTCGACTCCCCGAGGGGCAGGATCGTGTGACCCTGTACAGGGCGCTTTCGCTGTTCCTGAAAGAGGGGATCGTCCACAGGGTCATGGACATGAAGGGGACATGGCGTTTCTGTGCCCACGATCCCGGTCACCCCGGGTGCCCGGGGAACCACCCTCATTTTGCCTGCCGGGTCTGCGGACGGATGGAGTGCCTGATGGAACACTCCTTGCCGCACCTGGAAGTGGGGCCGGAAACCGTTGTAGAAGGAAAGCATTTGGTCTTGTACGGGATCTGCTGGGAATGTGTTGTAAAGAAAACCAGAAAGAAGGAGACTGGATCTTCATGAAGAGGATAATACCGGAACATGCCAGGATTTGGGCGGGGTTATTAATGTTGTTGATCTTCTATCTGATGACCTCAGAATGCGCGCATGCAGAGGTCTTTGCTGCTGCGGCGAGCCTTCAGCCTGTTATGGAAAAGATCTCACTGGAGTTCGAAAAGGAGAAGGGGATCCGCATGGATGCGGTTTTCGCGGCTTCAGGGCAACTGGCAAAGCAGATAGAGATGGGTGCTCCTTACGACCTTTTCCTGAGCGCAAACGAAAAATGGGCAAGATATCTTGAAGAAAAAGGCAAACTGGAGAAGGTTAAACCGGTGGCCGAGTGTCCTCTGGTACTGTGGCATGACTCCGAAAAGGCTCCTTCCCTTGATATCGCAAAGGACGGGAAGATCCGGATCGCCATCGCGGACCCCGAACTGGCCCCATACGGAGCCCTTGCCAAGCAATACCTGGAACAAACCGGAGAGTACGAAAAACTTGACAGGGATGAACGCCTGATCATAGCGGGCGATGTCCTCAAGGCAGGTCTTGCGGCAAAAAGCGGAGGCGCCGGAGCAGCCTATATCCCGTTGAGCATAGCTCAAAGGCTGGGTGGTTCGTGGATAAAGGTTCCTATGCCGCCCCAGCGTCTTTTCGGGGGGATCGTGAAAGACCGGGACGCATTGGCGGCACTGGTTTTCTATGATTACCTCTTTTCACCGCCGGCTGCAGAACTGTTCCGGGAAGCAGGGTTCGAACCTGTTCAGGACTGATCCGGAGTGATTATGGAACGGGCCCTCATCATAAGCCTGAAAGTACTGGCTATCAACATACCGCTCCTTGCGCTCCTGGGTGGGGGTATCGGGTGGCTCCTGGCGAGGAGGGACTTCAGGGGACGGGAGCTGGTGTCACTCCTTGTCCAGCTCCCGATCATCCTGCCTCCCTCGGTGCTCGGGCTCTACCTTCTTTTTACTCTGGGGGGGATAAGTTTTTTCCGGGAGGCAGGATTCCTGTTCGCCTTTCCTGCAGCTGTCCTGGGGGCGCTCCTGCCGTCGCTGCCGATAATGATACAGGCTTCCAGGGCCGCCTTCGCCGGTGTGGACAGGGAACTGGAGGAGGCGGCCCTGACCCTTGGAAGAAGGCCCTGGGAGGTTTTCCTGCGCGTGACCCTCCCTCTGGCCAGAAGAACCCTGTTGGTAGGATTAGCTCTCTCCTCGGCCAGGGCCCTGGGCGATTTCGGCGTTACGTTGATGGTGGCAGGGAACATTCCTGGGAGGACCCAGACCCTCCCCCTGTATATCTATGGACAGGTGGAATCACTGAATTTTGCCAGGGCCCACCTGGCCGCCCTTCTCCTGGTGGGAGTGGGCATTGCCAGCCTCTGCCTGGTGCGCAGACTGGAGGCGGGAGCTCATGAACGCCTTGCTTGATGCGCAGATAAGCGAGCGGATAGGCGACTTTCACCTTGATGTGTCCTTAAAGCTCGGCAGGGAGATTGGTGTTCTTTTCGGACCCAGCGGGTCGGGCAAGAGTATTACCTTGCGGTGTCTTGCGGGTTTGCGAAACGTCCGGTCAGGACGAATTGCATTGTCCGGATATGTCCTGCTGGATTCGGGCGCAGGCATATGCGAGCCCCCGCACCGGCGGAAAATGGGGCTTCTGTTCCAGGACCTGGCGCTTTTCCCCCACTTGACCGCCCTTGAAAATGTTCTTTTCGGCTGCGAAAGGACAAAAAAAGGAAGAGCGGCATCCATCGCGCGGGAATGGCTTGCCCGGGTCCGTCTTGAATCCCTGGAGAACCGTTACCCATCCCAGCTATCGGGAGGTCAGAGACAACGCGTAGCCCTGGCGAGAGCTCTTGCCAACGAACCTGAAATGCTTATGCTGGACGAACCCTTCAGTGCCCTCGACGGTCCTTTGAGGCGGAACCTTAGAAGGGAGTTGCGCAAACTTCACGCCGAGACAGGAGTCCCAATACTCTATGTAACACACCAGGTGGAGGATATATGTGCTCTTGGCGATAAAGTTTTCTTTATCGAGAAGGGCAAACTGACAGGTTCAAACCGTATCAGCGATCTGATCAGAGGCAAAGGCCGGGTCGATCTCTGGAAGATGATGGGCTGGGGAAATGTTTTCCAGGGCGACGTCCGTTTCTGCAATGAAGGGTTCCCCTCATTCCATTGGGCTTCCGGTGACCTGGCACTTAAAGACGTATCAGGCCCCGGTCCGGCTATCGCTTTCGTGAGGCCTGACCGGGTCAGGTTCCTTGACCCCCGTATGCCCGTGGATAGCGAACTTTCCAGGAACACCTTTTCCGGAAAGGTCGAGGAGGTGCTGCTTGACGGAGGGGCCCTCAGGTTGCATGTCCGGACCCCTCGCGGACACTGGCAGATAGAACAGAGGGAAACGGGGTCCCATTCAGAGATTTTCCGCCCGGGTGAAGAGGTGCATTTTGCCATTCCACCCGGGGCGATAGAATTGATCTTTCTCGAGGAGATGAAGGGAGAAGAGAATCTTGGATCGAGCATTGTTGAAGTCCGTGCATGAAGAACTTGAATCTGGCGGAGCCGGAGCGCTTTGTACTGTAGTAGGTTCTGAAGGATCCACCCCGCGTGATCTTGGAGCCTCCATGTGGGTCCGGCTTGACGGATCCATCGCAGGAACAGTCGGGGGAGGTCCACTCGAATACGCTGTCACGGGGAAAGCGTTGGAGCTCCTCCGATCAGGTTCGGGGCCGGTTCTTCACAAGGCAGTGCTGCGGAACGAAGAAAGCGGCGGCGAGGCAGTATGCGGAGGGGAATCGGTGATCCTTATAGAACCTCTGGGCAGGGAGGCAGAAGTAGTTGTCTTTGGGGCCGGACATGTCGGCAAAGCGGTTGCCAGGGCTACATATTATGCCGGGTTCCGGGTCATCGTCTGGGATGAAAGGGAAGAGTTCGCCAATCCGGAGTCAGTACCCTGGGGCAAAACGGTCGCCAGTCCTCTGGATAAAGCTTTTGACGAAGGCGTCAGACTAAATAAATCTTCCTACGTCGTCGTAGTGACCAGGGGACACTCGCTGGATACGGAAGTGGTCCGCATACTTGAAGGTAAGCCGATGGCCTACCTGGGACTGATCGGATCCAGGAAGAAGATATCCTATGTCAGGGATAGCCTTATAAAGCAGGGCGTTTCCAGGGAGTATCTGGACAGGATCTTCCAGCCGGTGGGGCTTCCTGTCAGGGCCGAGACTCCTGAAGAGATAGCCGTGTCAATTCTGGCCGAGATAATAGCGGTCAGAAGGGGAGCGGATATTGCGAGTCTCAGAAGTTCCTATTCGAGGGAAGCAGGGCCTCTTTTCCCTGATCTTCCGATCGGAATTTCCGGAAATGAGGAGTAGGCCGTGGATCTAAGATCGATACCTGTTGAAGAGGCTCTTGGACATGTCCTTGCCCATGACCTTACAAAGATCGATGCCGAAAAGGGGATCAAGGGGGCGAGATTCAGGAGAGGGCATATTCTGCAGCCCGAGGATCTTCCCGTTCTCAGGGAGATGGGGCGGAGAAATCTTTCCATTATTCATCTTGATCCCGACGAGGTGCACGAGGACGAGGCAGCCTTGAGCCTAGCGAAAGCCCTTGCCGGCGAAGGGTTCGAGATTTCGGGGCCCGAGGAGGGAAGATGCAGGCTGGTCTCCACGGGGAGGGGAATTGTCCGTTTTGACCCCGAGGCGGTAAGAAGGATAAACAAAGACCGAGAATGGTCCCTGGCCTGCACTCACTGTAACTCCGTTGTGGGACCCGGGAGCGTGGTGGCCGCTTTCAGGATCCTTCCCCTGTGCCTGAAAAAAGATTCCCTTGACAGGGCTTTAGAAGCCGCTTCGCCCTTTACCCTGATGCCCTTTCTCCACAGAAGGGTCGGACTTGTTTCAACGGGCCAGGAGATCCTTGAGGGCCTGGTAAAAGATTCATTCCGTGAAAAACTTGAGAGGAAGCTGTGGGAGTTCGGAGGAAGTTTCTCCGGCCAGAGGCTCTGTGGTGACAGATCACAGGATATTGCCCACGCGATCAATGAACTGCTTGAGAGTGGGTCCGACATTGTGATCTGTACCGGGGGGATGAGCATCGATGCCGATGACCGAACTCCACAGGCAATAGAGACCGTCTCTGACAAGGTTCTTTTCCGTGGTATCCCGATGATCCCGGGATCGAACCTGATGCTTGCCGTTAAGGACCGATCATGGATAATCGGAGCCCCGGCCTGTGTTGCCCACGATGAGCGGACAGCCCTTGACCGCCTTCTGATAGCGATCTTTGCCGGTTCAGGGAACGACCTGGACATCTCCCTCTGGGGCGAAGGCGGTCTTTGCAGGAGGTGCGTTGCCTGCAACTTCCCCGAATGCGAGTTTGCAAGGCTTCCTTCATGAAAGGAGGTTATCCGTCAAAGGATAAGCCTGTAAAGTTTTTCAGGGCGGCCTACGCTGCTGATGTCGTATTCGAAAGAGGCCTGGCCGCTGGCAGCCAGGTATTCCAGATAGCGCCTTGCCGTAGAACGGGACACACCCACAAGGGTCGCGGCCGTAGAAGCGGACAGTGCCTTGCCGCTTTCCGCCATACATGAGTGCAGGCGTTCCATCAGCTTCACCTGGATGCCTTTGGGGTATTCTTCGAAACCATCGTGGGATCTTCCCCTCAGACCGGTGATCTGATCCAGGTCTTTCTGGCGCCATGGGTTGGTCCGTTGGGTCAGCCCCTGGTGATAGTGGTAGTAGGCGACCAGGGCCCGCTCCAGGCGATCTGTTGAGAAGGGTTTGATCAGATAGTCGAAGACGCCGAGGCAAATGCATCCGCGGACAATGTCAGGGTCTACCCCGTTGGAAAGTATCAGCCAGTCTATGCTGGGAAACCTTGTCCGGGCCTCCCTCAGTGAGTTCAGCCCGTCCCATCCTTCGATAAAGATGTCCAGCAGGACCAGGTGTACATTGCCGCGCTGGAGGCAATCCTCCAGTTCACGGCCGCTGGTAACTGTCTCCCTCAGCCGGAGGTTCTGCGACCTGGAAAGAGCCACCGCGTACTGGTTCTGGCGATCCAGAGAACTGTCGGCGATCACGCATGAAAGAATCATCAGGGTGCTCTCCACGTGGCTATCGAGGGAAGGACAAAACAAATTTTACAAGAGCACTTCGACAGTGCACTATACAATGTTCCTGTTCCTCCTTTCCAAAAGGGAGGCGCAGCCGTTTCCAGCCACACCCTGACGTCCGGCCCCCCTGGGATCAAAATCCTTTAGGGTAACCGGCTCGGAGAAACGAGCTATTTCTTAAAAGTATAAACTACGAACGCCATATTGCAAAAGCAAAAAAGGAGCGCCCCTGGGGCGCTCCCGTATATATTGTGGACCCTTTCCCCTAATCAGTGCCTATCATCACGCTGGAAGCCTTGATGACGGCATAGACTTCCTTGCCCGCCTTGAGGCCCAGTTTCTCGGCGGAATCCTTTGAGATCATGGAGACTATTTCCTCTCCGCCCTTGAGTTCGACTATGACCTCGGTGTTCACAGCTCCCGCCTTTATCTCTTTGACCTTGCCCTTGAGTGCGTTTCGTGCGCTGAGTTTCATATTATCCACCTCCGCTCAAATACCCATAGGGGTTTGTCTTCTTGTTTGCATAAAAATTTTATCACACAGCAAGTGACTTATCAAATATGACCTGTTGCCCATATTTTAAAGGCCTGCTCTTTGCAGCCGCCCTATGATCCACGAAACTGCAAGCCCCGCAGCGAACCCTGCCGCCATGTTGAAGTATATAGAGAAAGCAACTGTTGCCCCTATTACGATCCAGTCCCGGGAAGATCTGACGGATTCCAGGAATTTGGCCAGTTCTATTCCCACCATAATCATCATTGCCCCGACGATCGCCATCGGGAATGACCTGAACATGGATGCTATGGACCCGGAAAGGAATATCCCGAGCAATATTTCCAGCGAGCCCTCGATTATGTTCGCCCCGCCTGTACGGGCCCCGAAATAGTACTGTCCTGCCAGGCCTCCAGCCCCGTGGCACAGGGGTATACCTCCGATGAAGGGGCCCAGGAGGTTCATGATGCCCATGTTCAGGGAGAGTTGCCTGACCGATACGCTGCGGTCCTGCCAGTATTTTGATATGAGGGCCGATGTGGCAATGACGGCATTGGTTGCGGTCAGTGGTATCTGGGAGAAGCCGCCGTCCCTCATGGCTGGCCATAAAAGGCTCATGTCGAGTTTAAGCAGCGGCGGCAGGGCAAGGGACATAGGCTGGATGCTGGAGAGGTCACCCCTGAACGCCATGAGGGCAATTCCCACTGCCACCAGGACCAGCGAGGCAGGCGCGAACCTGTTGTCCCTCAGCAGAATGATAATAAGGATCGAAACTGCCGCGAGAAACCAGGCTCCCTGGATCATCCTGAAACCCTGCATTGCCAGGAGGATCCCGAGGGAGAACTGTATCCCCCTTATAACCGAGTGAGGCGTGCGAGCAGCAATCCAGTTAATGGCCCCCGACAGTCCCAGCAGCAGCCAGGTTATCCCCATGGCAAAGGCCGATACGTAGACCTGGCCTGGAGACCATACCTGGGCAATGGCCATGACCGCAAGGACCTTCATGGGTTCTATCGGCATTGGAAGCCTGTATATCACCCCGGTGATGATGTTAGCCAGGCCCAAAAAAACCAGCATGCCTGCAGGGTCCACCCCGCAGACGGTGATGTATCCCACTGCCAGGGGGAGGAGTGTTCCAAGGTCTCCCAAAGACCCCCCAAGTTCCCTGAGGCTGAATTCAAAGGAGCCTATTCGTGCCATGAAACCTCCCCGATCCTTGTTTGATACGTGTTGTCCCCCCTAAAGGGAGCGAATGGAACTGAGACTGATCTTTGCAGTCAAATGTACCTTAAAACCGCAAATTATCATATTAGGGCAGATAATTCTCAGTCTGAACGGCGGACAGGTGATCAACGATCACCCCACTGGAGGATCACTTGGAGAATGAGAGTTTCAAGGGCTCAGACGCAAGGGTTCTTGACCCCTTAGTGTATGTATAGGAGAGTGCTATTATTAGTGATCATGTTCAAGTCGATCCGTAACTGGGCAGAGAAGCACCCCCTGATATTTGCCCCCGGTCTTGTGGGGCTGGCGACTCTTCTGTTCCTTCCGGGGAGGGAACTCCTCGGAAAGGGGCATTGGGCATTGCTATACCTCCTGGTGATCTCCATTGTCGCTTCCATGGCAGGATCAAGACCCTCGCTCGTGGCTGCCGTTGCTGCCTTCCTTTCCTGGAACGTCTTTTTCCTGCCTCCATACAGGACATTCCATGTTGATGACCCGAAGGACTGGATCTCGCTGGGGGTTTTCCTGGTCGTGGGGGTCCTTATCAGTCTTATTTCCGGGCGCCTCAGGGAGAGAGAGGCCCTGGCTGTCGCGCAGGAGAGGGAGATGGGGCTCCTGAACCGACTGACAGGCCGCCTGCTGGCGATCCAGGGTCCCTTTGAGATGGCCGAAGCGCTTTGCACAGAGATCGACAGGGTATTTTCCCCACGGTTCATCAGGTTCCACCAGGTCGAAAATGAAAAGGGCAGGATCCTCCTTCACGGGGCCAAGGCGGAACTGGAAGTTGATCCTCTTGAGGGTGATTTCCTGGACTGGGTGGTAAGAAATGGAACGTCGGTGATCCCTCCGGGGACGGCGGAACAGCAGAAGGGCGGCAGATCCCCTGTAAGGGAGAATGCAGTACCTCATAACAAGGTGTTCCCTTCTATTAAAAGGAAAGATCTTTTCATCGCGGCCCGGTCCTCAGCAAGGATCGAAGGTGTGCTGCACTTAGGGGAGCGCCTTAACCAGGCTCTCTACAGCGACAGCGAGATACAGCTTCTTAGCGCGGCTGCCGACATGGCGGGAACTTTCCTCGAGCGCAGCCGCCTGGAGGAATCGGCCCGGCAGGCAGAGACTCTGAAGGAAGGGGACAAACTGAAGTCGGCGATCTTCTCTTCTGTCTCCCACGAGTTGAAGACTCCCCTCTCTTCGCTTACGGCTACTATCTCGGGGCTTCTGGAAGGCGACCAGCCCTGGGACCCGTCCCGTATCAGGGAAGAACTGGGATCGGTAAAGAAGGACCTGGACAGGCTGAGCCATTCGATCAGTTCCCTGCTGGATCTGTCCAGGCTTGCCGCCGAAACCTGGAAACCGGACCTGCAGTGGGTCGAGCCCGGTGAGATACTGGGAAATGTACTCTTCCGGCTGGATCCTTCCGAAAGAGAAAGAGTGAAGGTCGATATCCCTGACAACATGCCGCTCGTAAACGTGGATTTTCAGCAGTGGGGGAGGCTGCTGATGCATATCCTGGAGAATGCCCTTGCGTACAGCCCGCCCGGAAGCCCTGTGGTTGTGGGTTTTAACAGGACACCCTCGGGGTTTGAGTCCTGGATATCTGATGAAGGTCCGGGGATACCCGGGGAGGAAAAGGAAAAAGTCTTCAATAAATTCTACCGGGGGAGCCATTCCGAAATATCCCCCGGAGGGACAGGGCTGGGACTTACCATCGCCAGGGAGATCGCCAGGGTGCATAACGGGACGATAAGGATAGAGGACAACAGTCCAAGAGGGACAAGGTTCATCGTCCTCCTTCCGCCTGAAAAAGTTAAAGAAACGGGGGATTGAGGGATTTTGGGCATTCCGGAGAGAAATGCAAGGATCCTTGTGATAGATGATGAAGATTCCATCAGGAGAGCCCTCAGGTCTATCCTGTCGGTGAGAAAATACGATGTAAGCCTTGCATCGACAGCTGCAGGGGGGATCAACGCCGCGATAGAGACCAACCCCGAACTTGTAATACTCGACCTGTCCCTCCCGGACATGGACGGAATAGAGGTTTGCCGGGAACTCCGTACCTGGATGACTTGCCCCATACTCATACTGTCGGTGAGGGCCAATGAAGCCGACAAGGTGAAGGCTCTTGATATGGGCGCCGACGATTACCTGACCAAGCCTTTCTCGGCGGGGGAACTTCTTGCCAGGATGAGGGCCCTTCTGAGGAGGGCCGAGTCAAGGGTCTGTCAACCTCCCGAGATCCAGGCAGGCGGCCTTGTGGTCAACCTTGCCCGCAGGCAGGTATTTATGGAAGGCCAGGAGATCCCCCTTACCCGGACTGAATTCGAGATCCTTGCGATGCTGGCGCAGAACATAGATTGTGTGGTGACCTACCGCATGCTTGCCGAGAAGATCTGGGGGGGCGACGAGGAGAAAGATCCCCAGCTTATCAGGGTCCACGTCAGCAACCTCAGGAAAAAGATAGAACCGGATCATTCCCTTCCCTGTTTTATCCACACCGAACCTGGAATAGGTTTTCGCTTCACCGTTCAATGACCTCTTTACGGAAAATTTAGACCCCGGGTACATTTCTTGCCGAAGTCTTTACCCCCCTTCTGCTAACTTCATCCAAGTGACAGGGATCATCTTCTTAAGATGGAGGGAAACAATGATCGATCGTGACTTCCGGTCGGCGCTGGATAACCTGAAGTCAGGGTCCATGGATCCGGATGCCGATATCGAACTTGTTACGAAATACCTTGACCGGAAAGAGGCCAACCTGTTGGACCTCAGAAGGGCTGGTCTTCCCGGAGAGGTAATAGAAGCCTGTTTTCTTCTGAGCAACTGCGGGGATTCACTGGTCCCCGAGAGGCTCTGTTGCTTGCGTGCCAATCCGCTGGCCCGGTCGGGAAAAGCAAGAAAGATCCGTGAAAAGATCCGGATCGCCGAGCTTGAAGGGGAATCTCCGGGGTCGTTAAAGATCCTCAGGGGATCGCTTGAACAGGCCCTGGAGATACTTGAGACAGATCCCTGGGATGACTTGCCGAAAGTCGAAGAGCGGGACAGGGGATCAGGGATCCTGGATGCTGATGATATTCCGTTCTGGGAAAAGGAGTGAGGCACTGTGCTGGTTGCTCTCGGGGATCTGAAAAAGGAAAAATGCATTTTCACCTTCGATGAGAAAGGTGCATTGAATATCTCTTTTCCTGATCATTCCCGGATCATTGACGGGAAGGAAGGTATCCTTGTCCTGGGCGGGGATGACGGGTCACGAAAAAGCGATGCCGAACGGTGGCTGGAACAAGAACAAAAGAATTGAACCGAAGCAGACCTACACTGACCGGCATGACAATTCTTCCGTGGTAGAGGATAATCTTTCCGGCATAGATCGTTCCGGAGAGGTTGTTGCCTTATAAGAACCAGGACATTTACCTCACTTCCCATTGAAAAAAAGATAGTGTTAGGGTTCCTGTCGCTTATTGCTTCGGGGACGCTTTTGCTCCTGGTATTTAACGCCGGGGCAAGGCCCCTGGGGTTGATAGATGCCCTTTTCACTGCGACTTCCGCGGTATGTGTGACGGGGCTCATAGTTGTGGACACGGGGAAAGATCTTTCACTGGCATCCCAGGGCGTTGTGCTGTTTCTGATCCAGTTGGGAGGCCTGGGCGTCATGACAGCCACCACGACCTTTTTTCTCCTGGTGAGGGAGAGGATCGGCCTCCGTCAGCGCATGTTCTTTGCAGGCGGGTTTGGACTTGAATCCCCCTCCGGTGTCATCAGGCTTCTGATACGGATCCTCTTTCTTACCTTTGCGATAGAAGGTATCGGCATTATCCCCCTTTACTTCGGTTTCCTGAACTCGGGAATGACCCATGGGAGGTCCCTCTACAGTGCGGTCTTCCATAGCGTCAGTGCCTTCTGCAATGCAGGGTTCTCACTGTTCCCCGATAACCTCGAAAGCTTTTCGAAGACCATACTCGTACCAGGAACAGTTATCTGTCTTGTAGTTATCGGCGGATTGGGCTTTGTCGTCCTGACGGAACTGAGAGAGATGTTCCTGCGGGCACGAAGGCTCTCCGTTCAGTCGAAGCTTGTCCTTGTAACGACCATCTCCCTGGTTATCCTGGGGTCTGTGGTCCTGGTCTTGACGGAGTGGGGCAACGCATTTGGAGATCTTCAGGCAGGATGGAAGGTCTGGAACGGGGTCTTTTCAAGCATTACACCCAGAACTGCGGGTTTCGATACGGTCGCCCCTGCGAACTTCTCTTCTGCAGGTATTTTCGTGCTTGTTGTGCTTATGATCATAGGGGCCTCGCCCGGCTCGACAGGGGGAGGTTTCAAGACTACCACTCTTGCGATCCTGCTGGTTTCCACCTGGAATTTCCTGAAAGGTCGCCATGAAGTCCAATTATGGAACAGGAAGCTGCCTTTCCGGGTCGTACAGAGGTCGGTCACGGTGGTCGTCCTTTACCTGGGTACACTGATTGTGGGCATTGGGTTACTGGCCCTGATCGAGCCGTTCCCCTTCAGGACGCTTTTTTTTGAGGCTGCCTCGGCTCTCGGGACGGTAGGGTTGTCGCTTGGGATAACCCCTGAATTGAGCGATGCCGGCAAGTTCGTGCTTATCCTGATGATGTTCTGGGGTAGAGTTGGGATAGTGACGTTCCTTTACAGCCTTTTGAAACGCGAAACCGGGGAGAGGGTATCCTACCCGGTGGCAGAGGTTCCTGTAGGTTAGGGGGGAGAAAGATGAAGAATAACAACAAAAAGCGTAACCACCACAGTGTGATCCTTATCGTAGGGCTCGGGAGGTTCGGACAGGCGCTCTGCAAATCCCTTGTCGAGCAGGGGAACCAGGTTATCGCGGTGGACCGGTCAAGGCAACTTGTAGAAGAGATGGCGGATATTGTCGATATATCTGTTCAGGCTGACGCCACGGATGCCGAGGCTCTGGAGAAGGTGGGTGCCAAGGAGGCCGACGTCGCTGTTATAGCCATCGGAGGCAATATTGAGGCCAGCATCCTGGCAACGACGATCCTCAAAGACCTTGGGGTGCCCGAGGTGGTAGCGAGGGCACAAAACAACATACACGCGAGGGTCCTTGCCCGGGTGGGCGCTACCCGGGTAGTGTTTCCGGAGAAGGACATGGGCGAACGCCTCGCGGCACTCATGATGCATCCCTGGATGTCCCACTTCGCCCAACTGCCGGGTTCCCATTTTTACGTGGGCGAGATAAGTCCCCTTCCGGAAATGGAGGGCAAGACCCTTGCGGAACTGGATTTCAGGACCCGTTACAACGCAGTCGTGCTGCACGTCAACCGTTCGGGTGAGAGGTTCATCCCCAAGGCAGATACGGTCATCCAGGACGGCGACAGGATACTGGTGGCAGGGCTGAAGGAGGATCTGGAGGCGTGGATCGAGGACTGACAAGGCTCTGGGTGACATGATCCTGCAGGATCGGCACCCCCTTTCATTAAATAAATTGATTGAATTACAGGCCCCGGTGAGATCCTGCACCGGGGTCCTGTTTTTCCCCCTTCATACAGACTGTCAGTCTGCTGGTCAGGAGATCTCTATCCCCCCGAGTGCATTGCGACTGCATTGGCCGATAATAATTCTACGGAAAGAGTTTTTGACAGGGCACGTCGTCTTTGGGGCGGCAATATCCCTTGCGGCATGACCGTGAGAATCTGAATTACTCATCAGGGTTCAATGTTTAATACACTCTTCAATGAAGCGCTTGTAACTTGAATCACTTCGCAAAGGGGGCACGGTCGTTCTCGTAGGTCTTCCTTCAGAACCCCTTACCTTTGACGCCACGGCGGATATCATCTTCAAGGAAGCCTGTGTAAAGGGGATCCACGGACGGAAAATGTTCGAGACCTGGACGGTAATGGAAAGAATGATGAAAAAAAAGCTGCTCAATATCGAACCGATCATCACCCACAGGCTGCCCCTTGAAAAATTTGAAGAGGGGTTTAGCCTTCTCGAAAAGGGCATGGGCAGCAAGATCATTCTTCTCCCCGGCGGGGACCGGGATATCCATGCATCGGCCATGGCGGGGGAGGTTGTCTGATGGAAAGGATCACCATGCCCAAGCTGGGCCTTACAATGACGGAGGGGACAGTCTCCGGCATGAAGGTGCAAAAGGGGGACAGGGTCAAAAAGGGCGACCTTCTGCTTGTGGTGGCCACGGAGAAGCTGACATACGATGTTGAAGCCCCGGAGGATGGCCTTGTGCTCGATCTTCTTGTAGTTGAGGGTGATACTGTCCCGGTCGGCGAGGTTCTCATGATCCTCGGGAATGAGGGGGACATTGTGCCAGACGAGGGAACTGGACCTGTTCCCAAAGAGATTCCGAAGAGCAGTGTCCCGGTGAATGATGCAACGGTACCTGAAAAGGCCGCGGCTTCCGAACCCTTATCCAGGTCGCCCAGGGTTTCTGCATCCCCCCTGGCCAAAAAATGGGCAAGGGCGTTCGGACTGGATCAGGCAGCAATAAAAGGGAGCGGCCCCGGGGGTATGATCACCAAAGCTGATGTAATGAAAGAAACTGAAAAATTCCGGGCTACCCCGCTTGCAAGAAAACAGGCCAGGGATGCCGGGCTTGAAATAACGGACATTCCCGGCAGCGGGCCAGGCGGAAGAACATTATCCGCCGATGTAAAGGCCTGGATCGAGGAGGCTTTGGAGCAGAGGGTCAAGGCTTCGCCCGTCGCCTCGAAACTGGCGGCCGACCTCGGGATCGATCTCAGGGGGATCAGTGCTTCGGGCCGGATTATGAAAAAGGATATCCTTGAGGCTGCCCGTGCAGGAACCTCCAGGGCTGCATCATCTGAATTGGGGGGTTCATCGGCTCTGGACAGCCCCGGGGGAGAAATAAGGGTTCCCCTCTCCCCCATGAGAAAGATCATAGCCAAAAGGATGTTCATGAGCACTTCGACCATCCCCTCGGTTTTCTTCAATGTGGAAGCCGATTTCGGCGAGTTCATAAGGTTCAGGGAAACTCTGAACAGCCACCTGGCCGAAAAGGGGATAAAGATCTCCTTCAACGATATCCTGATGAAGATCTGCGCTGCTGCCCTGATGGAAGTTCCCCTTGCGAACGCCTGGTATGACCCTGAAGCCCAGGAATACATAATGCACAGCGACGCGAATATCGGGCTGGCTGTTGCCGTTGAAGGCGGGCTTCTGGTCCCCAACGTAAAAGGGGTACAGAGGAAGAGCCTTGTGCAGGTGGCCGCTGAGTCGGCCGAACTTGTTGCAAAAGCAAGAAAAGGAAAGCTTCTCCCCGAAGAGATGCAGGGAGGGACCTTTACCATAACGAACCTTGGTATGTTCGGGATCCATGATTTCATCCCGATAATCAACCCGCCCGAGGCGTGTATCCTGGCGGTCAACGCCGTTATCGAAAAGCCGGTGGTCAGGGAGGGGAAAATAGAGGTTCGCCCAGTTTCAATGATCGGGCTATCTGCCGATCACCGGATACTGAACGGGGCCGAAGCGGCGGAGTTCCTCGCAAAGGTCAGGAAACTTGTTGAAAATCCCTGGGCACTGCTGATCCAGGAGGCAATGTAAAAGATCAGGGGAGTGAAATCAATGTCAGTAACAGTCAGCATGCCCAAGCTTGGGCTCACCATGACGGAAGGCACCGTTCAGGAGTGGAAGAAGAATGAAGGGGACAGTGTGGCAAAAGGGGATATTCTCCTTGTTGTTGCCACGGAAAAGCTGACCTATGAGATCGAGGCGCCCGAGGAAGGCGTAGTTCTGAAGATCCTGGTACAGACAGGTCAGACCGTTCCCGTTGGCTCGCCCCTTGGGATAGTTGGCGCTGCCGGTGAAAGTGTTGAAACGCCGGGATCCGCTGCTGTCGATGCGAAGGATCAGGAAGAGACCGCAGAAGACGTACCCCCCCGGAAGGCACAACAGGAAGCGGTTCCCTCAAGTGTGCCGGAACCTGTCGTTCATTCTGCGACATCGGAATTGCCAGGCAAGAAGAAGGTTGTCGTCATCGGGGGAGGCCCGGGAGGTTACGTCGCTGCTATCCGGGCGGCGCAGCTCGGCGGGGATGTTACCCTTGTGGAAAAAGCGCGGCTGGGGGGTACCTGTATCAACGTGGGTTGTATACCCACAAAGGCACTCCTTCATGCCTCGGAAGTTCTTGAAACGATCCGCAGCGGGGCAGTCATAGGCATAGACGCTGGTTCACCTGTTGTTGACTGGAGCAGGGTCCAGGAACACAAGAACGCAATAATATCCCAGCTGGTACAGGGGATAATTGGCCTTCTCGGCGCCAATGGCGTCCATCTTCTCCAGGGAGAAGGTTCGTTCCTGGATGAAAAAACCCTTGCAGTAAGCACCGGGAAAGGTACGGAGAAGATCCAGGGGGATGCCTTCATCATCGCGTCAGGGTCAGAACCGGTCTCACCGCCTATCCCGGGGATCGACCTTGAGGGGGTCATCGACAGCACCGGTGCCCTGGAACTCAATGAGATCCCTTCATCGATGGTCATCGTCGGCGGCGGGGTTATCGGCATTGAATTCGCGTCACTTTACAACTCCTTCGGCTGCGATGTGACTATTATCGAAATGATGCCCGATATTCTTCCCGGGGCCGACAGGGAAGTCGCCTCAACGATGAGGCGGATACTTGAAAGGAAAGGGATCACCATCCACACCGGCTCCCGGGTCAGTTCAGTTGCCGTAAAGGGCGGATCTTTAGCGGTAACCGCAAACCTTGAAGGCGAGGAAAAGACCCTGGAGGCGGAAAAGGTACTTGTTGCAGTGGGCAGACGCCCCCTGACGGGTAAACTGAACCTTGAGGCCGCGGGTGTGAGGTCGGAAAAGGGGCGGATCCAGGTCGATGAACACCAGCGCACGAACAAACGGAATATCTATGCTGTTGGGGACTGCTGCAGCCCGATCATGCTCGCCCATGTAGCGATGAGGGAGGGGATAGTCGCTGCGGAGAACATCTTCGGCCAGGCTGTAAAGATGGATCATCTGACCACTCCCGGATGCGTCTATACCTCTCCAGAGATGGCCTGGGCCGGCATGACAGAGGAGCAGGCGCGAAGCGACGGCAAGGGAGTCAGGACAGGGATCTTCCCTCTTGTGGCGAATGCCAAGAGCCTTACCCTTGGAGAAACAAGCGGCATGATAAAGATCATCGCCGATGAAAAATACGGCGAGATACTGGGAGTTCATATCATAGGACCCAGGGCTACTGACCTTATCACCGAGGGTGCCCTTGCGCTCAGGCTTGAAGCCACGCTGGAAGAGATAGCTGATACTATCCACGCCCACCCGACCGTCGGCGAAGCCATGGCAGAGGCGGCTCATGTCGCCCTGGGGATGGGGATCCATATTTCTTCGGCGAAGGGAAAAAAGAAATAGAAACCCGATAACATAACTGGAGAGAGGGTAAGAGTGTCGCCAGAATGCGATTCATAGAGCATGAGAGCACGGACCCCCGCTTCAACCTGGCCCTGGAGGAGGTCCTCTTCAACTCCCTCGAAGAAGGTGAAGGGTACTTCCTCCTGTGGCAGAATGAACCTTCCATAGTAGTGGGACGTTTTCAAAACACCCTTGAAGAGATCAACGAAAGTGTCGTGCGTGAGAAAGGCATCCATGTCATACGTAGGATCTCCGGGGGAGGTGCTGTTTATCATGACCTCGGGAACCTGAACTTTACTTTCATCCTCAGGATGGAAGATACTCAGAAACTGGATTACAGGGAGATGACCGAGCCCGTCGCAAGAGCTTTGCAGGAACTTGGCGCAGGCGCATGTTACAACAGCAGGAATGACCTTCTTCTCGACGGGCTCAAGTTCTCGGGCAACGCCCAGTATGCAAGGAAAGGACGGTTCCTCCATCACGGTACGATCCTTTTTGACAGCGACCTGGACATGCTTGGAAAGGTACTCCAGGCGGATCCTGAAAAATACAGGTCCAAGGGGGTCAAGTCCGTAAGAAGCAGGGTGACCAACGTTAAGCCCTTTATCAGGGAAGGCGTGGGCCTTGAGGAATTTCGCCGTCATATCACAGCCTTTGCCTCAGACAGGTGGACGGGTCTCAGGAAAGTGCCGCTTGATGATGATACCAGGGCCAGGGCCGATAAACTGGCAGAAGAAAAGTACGGGACCTGGGACTGGAATTATGGGATCTCACCGGATTTTGATGTCAGAAAGCAGTGCCGTTTTGATTTCGGCAAGGTCGACATCAGGCTCAGGATAGAGAAGGGTAAGATCGCCGAGTGCAGGGTATTTGGGGACTTTTTCGGGAACGGGGACATAGGAAGCCTTGAGGCCAGTCTCAAAGGGGTCTCTTTTACCCTGGAAGATGTGCGGGAAAGGGTCAGCGGCATCAGGGTGGGGCATTACATAAAAGGTCTCGACAGCAAGGTTTTTGCCGCGTTATTGTTCGACCAGATGTCCGTCTGATCCCCGGGCGGGTCAAGGTGCTTGTGATATTTACAGGGTCTGGCCTGGGGAAAGTCACTCCGAACTGGATGAGAGCATTGGAAAACCCCCGCTAATATCCATAGCCTTTGACAGGGGGACTGTGTTGGTCTAGGCTAATGGATACATCTGTTATGCATCCATGAAGACTCCTGGAGGGGGTTCAAATGAAGGACAATGCAGAAGAAAGGGCTTACAGATCGATAATCAGGCTTATACTTACCGGAAAATTCCGACCTGGCAATTTCCTCCTGGAGGTGGATCTTGCGTCCCGTCTGGACATGAGCCGAACCCCGGTTAGCAGGGCCCTGGCAAGACTTGTAACCGAGGGATTCCTGAACAAACTGCCAAAGAAGGGATGTTTCATACCTCTGCCCACGCCGGAAGATGCCGCGCAGATCTTTTCCGCCAGGGAGGCTGTCGAGGGAAAGGCGGCGGCGGAGGCGGCCATTCACGCCAGAGAGGAAGAGATCGAAAGGTTGAGCACATTTATAGAGACCGATGAAAGTGCTGTAAGAGAGAGGGAGAAGGAGATCTTTGCAGAGAACAACGAGCTGTTTCATACGGGCATAGCACAGGCGTCAAGGAACGCGTACCTGGAGAAGTGGTGCAGGAACATATTCTGGCGCTCAAATGTCTATATTTTCTATTTTGACAGTTTTTACAAACCCCAGGAGAAGAACATGATCGAACAGCTCACTCCAAGCCAGCACAAGGCCATCCTGGAAGCCATCAAGGCGAGGGATCCCCAGTTGGCAGAGCAGAAGATGAGGGAGCATATCTCCAGGACATACAATCACCTTCTGATGGGGTGATCGAGGGGGTTTCGGGTTCCTTTATCTCTGGGAAGACGGTCTTGACAAATAATGAGAAGAAGGGGAATATTGAAAAGTACAAAAAATACAAAGATGAATACATTATAGAATTACATCAAGATAAATTTGCATTGTGGGGTTAAGGCGAATTTTTTTTACCTTTTAAACATGAATACATTAAAAAATTCATTAAAAAATCTATCAGGGGGCCTAATCTATGGGGAAAACCGTTGTCCAATTGGGGTATGGAATGCAGGGAAGGGCTTCTCTATTCGATCTCTTGGAGAGTGATCTCGTAGATAGAGTATTTGTCGCCGATACTTCCCCTGGTCTATCAGAAGAGGTTTCCAAGCTTGGATCCGACAAGGTTACCGCCGTCCATCTGGATGCATCCGATCCCCTTGCCGTAAAAGAACTTATCAGCAAGGCCGATGTTGTGGTGGAACTCCTTCCGGGTTTCCTGGCGTTCCAGACGGCTAAGGCAGCGGTTGAGGCGGGTGTGAGTCTTGTCTCATCCATGTACCTGACGAATCCCGGCGAGCAGAATCCCGCGAAGGTCAAAGAGCAGCGCCTGAAATTGGAAACAATGAACCGGGAGGCGCAGAAGAAAGGGATCACTATCCTTCAGGAGTTCGGGATGGATCCCGGCATAGACCTTGTCCTCGGAAACAGGGCACTGAAAGAACTCGATGAGGTTCATGCCTTTCACTCCTACGGCGCGGGTTTCCCTGAACTGGCATCAGCCGGCAATCCTCTTCGCTACAAGTTCACCTGGTCCATTATCGGTGTAATGCGCTCCTATCTAAGGCCCGCCAGGATCTTAAGCGACGGAAGAGTAGTCGAGATCCCTGCCGATGAAATGTTCTCGCCAAATAACACTCACATCCTGGACCTTCCAGAGATGGGCGGCCCCCTGGAATGTTTTCCCAACGGTGATTCGGAACACTTTGCCAGGACTTTCGAGCTTGAAGGCAAGGTGCGTTCCATGGGGCGCTATATCTGCCGTTGGCCCGGTCACGGGGTTTTCTGGGAAACCATGGCCAAGTGTGGGTTCCTCGGGGAAGTTCCCGTCAGGTGGGGCGAAAAGGACATCAGACCCGTGGAGTTCTGCGCCGGCCTCCTGGGTTCCCAGGAGCAGTTCTATTACAAGGACGATGAAAGGGATGTGGCGCTTATCAGGGCGGACGTCCGAGGCCTGAAGGACGGGAAAAAGAAAAGGATCGTCTGGCAGATAACTGATAAACGGGACCTGAAGACAGGCTTCACGGCCATGCAGAGGACCGTGGGATTCCCGATGTCGATCGGAGCACAGATGATCCTTGACGGAAGGATGTCCCGGAGGGGGGTCGTCGATCCCACGGAAGTCCCCTTTGAACCCTACATGGAAGAGTTGCAGAGACGAGGCCTCTCAGCCAGCCGTGTGGAAGAGGAGTGGGAGGGAGATCTCAATCCATGATTCTGGACTTCATCAAGGGGCATATGGGCGGCAACACCATTACGATCCTTGACGGAAAGCAGCTGCCTGAAGGAAGAGAGCTCGAGACTTCCCTTGCCGTGCTGGATGACAAGTACCTATGCTCCCATGAGGCAGGTATCCTCTACCCGGGAACTGACGGCTGTGACCTGGTCCTTCGCATAGTCGGCAGGGCCTCCAGGAAGTTCATATCGGCATGCGGCGGCCTCACACAGGTGCTGGGCAAGGTCCTGGCTTCCACCGGGTGGGCACAGAGGTTCGGCCTGGATCCTGGCAGTGAGAGCACCTTGCTGTTGGGAACACCGGCAGGTTTGACCACTATCCATATCCATGGTAAAGGTAGCGCCTCCTCCACCGAGACGGACATGACCAGTTTCCTTGAGGAGATATATCAGCAGGGTATCGAGCCCCTGGTCCTTGAAGGCGTAAGGTCCTGGAGGATAGGAAAATTCCTGGTGATACATTCCGACGAACTCCGGATTATTCTGCCCGACTCCGATATCGTGGATCTGGACGACGAGACGAGGAACAAGATCGTCGCAATGCAAAAAGAGTTTCTTGCAGGCTCCCCCCGGGCCGGCCTGGACCTGGCTCTTTACGACGACCACCCTGAGAGGGAAGGGAACGACCTCAGGGTTATCTTCCCCCATTCGATCCCGAGAAACCTGATCGAACCTTCATGCGGTACCGGATCAGTTGCGGTATGTATTGCAGCTTTGAATGACGGAACCTTCGAGATGAAGGACCTGGCGAAGAGTGACGGGTTCGTTTCTCTGAACCTGGAGTCAGGGGGGGGATCCACCCTCGGAGGACCGGACGTAACCAGGGTGACCCTGGTCCCGGAGAAGGGCAACAGACTGAAGGAGGCCCATTTCTCTCACAGCAACGTGGAGATTACCTGCGAAGGCATGATCTACCTTAAATAATCACAAATAGAGCCCTCAAAGGAGATCCAAACGGGTGGGTCTGCTTATGCGGATAACGGGATATGAATCCAAAGACAAGGAGACGGATCAGGATGGCAAGCAAAATGAATACAAAACTCGGCATCCTCTGCTGGGAGGCAGGGCAGGTGCCCAGAGGGTTAGTGCAGCTTGAATCCCTCAAAGGGAACAGCACCAACCCGGATTCCTACGATTTCCCTGTCAGGTTCTGCAGGGTCCGGGGAGCCAATATCCAGACCATTCTTGAAAATCCTGACAGGGGAGTACTTCAGGAGATGATCGTAGAGGCACGTTCGATGATCTCCGATGGGGTACGGGCCATCACCACGAGCTGCGGTTTCAACGCCATTTTCCAGAAAGAACTGGCATCGTCCCTCGAAGTTCCCGTCTTCACGTCGAGCCTTCTGCAGGTTCCCCTGATCCATGCGATGCTCGGTCCGAAAGCGGAGATAGGGGTCATTACCGCTAAGAAAGCAGCCCTGAAAAAGGAACACCTGGAGGCTGTCGGTATCCATGAAGGGATCCCCCTTAAGGTCTTTGGGCTGGAAAAATGCCCTGAGTGGGGCAAGATCTTCTCTGACCCCGATATGGATATAGATCTCGAGGCTGTAGAGGAGGAAGTAACGGGGACAGCCCAAGATGCAGTGCGGCAATATCCAGGGATCAGGGCTTTTGTCCTGGAGTGTACCGACCTGCCTCCCTTTGCACCATCCATAAGGAGATCCACGAAGCTGCCAGTTTTCGATTTCATCAGTCTTGTCGAGCTCGTTGCCGGTTCCCTTTGATCGACCGGCCGACAGCCAGATCTTTCTATACATGGAGGAGTGCTTTTTATGAAAAAGGTTCTTGTGCTGGGTGCCGGAAGGGTTTCCAGACCCTGCGTAGATTACCTGGGCAGGTTGGGCGATACGGTTGTTCATGTGGCTGATGTCTCTGAGGACAACCTCAGACAGACAGTCGCCGGGATCCCGGGGGCAAAGACCCATGTATGCGATGCAGGAGGCCAGGGAGATCTTCTTCTTGAAGAGATAAAACCCGATATAGTCGTCAATCTCCTTCCGCCTGCCTTTATGGCCCCCATAGCCAGAGAGTGTCTGAAGCACAGGACCCCCCTGGTCCATCCGGCGTACCTCGATGAGGATACCAGGGTTTTGGCGAAGGATGTCGAGGCCGCCGGTTTGCCCTTCGTGACAGAACTGGGGCTTGATCCGGGTATTGACCACATGTCAGCAGCCAGGACGATAGACAGTATCCGCAGAGAGGGGGGGGAGGTAGAGTCCTTCCGTTCGATCTGTGGGGCCATACCGTCAGCTGATGCCAATACCAACCCCTGGGGTTACAAGCTTTCCTGGGCCCCCGCGAGCCTTATCGGTGCCAGCAAGAGGGACGCACGGGTGATGATAGACGGCAGGATCTTCGAATGGCCCGACGGAGAGACCTACGAACACGTCTTCCTTGAGGAGATAGAGGGCCTGGGCTGGTTCGAGGTCTACGCCAACGCAGACTCCCTGCCGTACCTGGAAATTTACGGGATACCCGAGGCGAAGGGCATCTACCGGGGCACCATCCGCTACCCCGGCTGGTGCGAGACCATCTGTAAAATGAACGCTCTCGGTCTTTTCGAAGAGACCGTCCACGAAATGGAAGGGAAGACTTTCAGTTCCTTTATGGCCGAAATGGCCGGACTTGAAGAGGGGCGCGACATTGTTGCGGGTCTTTGCAAGAAGCTCCGGCTGGAACCCTATTCGACGGTGATGCTCAGGTTCCGCTGGCTTGGTCTCCTTGATGACAGTCCCGTGCCCTTTGCCAAGGGGAGCCCGAGGGACGTGGTCTCCCGCCTTTTCGCGGAGAAACTGGTCTATGGCAAGGCCGAAAAGGACCTGGTGATCTTGCAGGACGAGTTCATAGCTTCCTTCAGCGGAAAGGACAGGAAGAAGGTATTCCGCTCCACGCTTATCGATGTGGGTGTTCCAGGTGGGGATACCTCCATTGCAAGGACAACAGGTCTTCCGCCTGCTATCGCAGCAAGATTCATCCTCGAGGGAAAGATCCGTACACCGGGAGTACATATCCCGATCCTTCCCGAGATTTACGGCCCTGTCATGGAAGAGCTGGAAAGACTGGGCGTCTCTCTGAAAGAGACCGTTACAGAGATCTGACCGACCGGATGATGGCCCTTTGTTGTTCAGGGAGCATAATTAGGGAAACAATGCAATTCGTCGTTACCTAGAGTGTGGGGGGAAAGCCAGGCAACAACCCTGGATTCCAAAGGTCTCTTGAGGGAACTTAGAATGCCCGGGACTGAATTCGCAGGATCAGATCCTGGACATCAATGCTTCAACCAAGTTTTGTAAAGAACAAAA
>Ga0228535_1001011_pt1 | contig 55923 bp, 54 predicted proteins | sample SJ1metagenome_FD_168457 | JGI IMG/M metagenome (GOLD analysis project Ga0228535, IMG submission 168457) | Enriched culture of PCE-dechlorinating microbial communities from Ithaca, New York, USA - SJ1 | ecosystem: Engineered > Modeled > Simulated communities (microbial... > Unclassified | place... | reverse complement strand
CTGGTACGTTGTCTGGTCCATGGCTACTCCTTCAAATCGTGAATGACTGGATGGCCTGATGGTACCTGCCATCAGGCCGGAGTAGCCACCGCTTCTTCAACCTTCAACTACCGATGGGACAAACTCCTGCTCCTCAAACAGACGGCTGAATTGTCTATCGGCCGCAAAGAGGGCCTCTATGAGGCTGTTGCGGGATGGTCCACAGGGAAATCCCGGACGACCTATGTGCCGGAGGGAAAGCGGGGATTGGCTCGCAAAAATCCCTATGTGCGAATCCTGCCTCCATTCGGCAAAGTGTCATCACACGCCTCCGAATTCCGCGAGATAAAACACACAGTATTCCAGTATCCTAAAATATACTGTTGGCGCTGTACGGGATCAACCCCACTATGTGCGAATTACCTTCGCAAATTGCGTAGCGACAGGACAAGAACACGTACGAGGAAGGACCGTAGTATGGCCCGTTGCGATGCGGAATCTCGGTTCGGGACTCTCGGGGTTTCCAACTGCCCCCTGGGAGCAGGAAGGGAAGACCATGACTGTCCTCGATGCCGGTTGATGCGATCTCTGCTGGTGGTTCTGGGCGGCCCGGTTGAGATTGCGAGACGGGCTCAGTCCCACTTGAACTGGGTCTTGTTGCCGACCAGGGCTTCGACTCGCTGGCGAACGTTTTCCCGCTTGATCTGGTCGTCCTTGAACTTGGCGATGTCGTCCTTGCTGTCGCCGACCTGCCTGTGGAGTTCCTCCAGTCGCCTCTGGAGCTGCTCGTAGGCGATCTCCTTGCGTCGTACGATCAAGTCGTATCGTCGCGCAACCACGTCCTGCAGCTCGGCGCCGATCTTCTGCTTCTCGGCCTCGGATTTCGCTCTGCGATGGCGGTTGCACAGGTCTTCGGATCTTTTCCGCAGGGCCAGGTCCTCTTTCAGGACCGCGCCGAGCTCGGGATTGGAGTTCTCGGCGTCGAAGATGTATCCGTACCGGTCCCAGATGGTCTCGAAATTCACGAGGTACACCTGGAGGTCGCCTTCCTTGAGCTTGGCCAGCGTCTGTTCCTCGGCAGGATAGTTGGCTTTGAGCCATTCGAGGAACTTGGTGTTTCGCTCCTGCCTGCGGGCCTCCACTCGATCGAGAAGCATCTGGTCGATTTCGGGCCGGCCTTGGGTGCGCAGCTCGTTCATGAATCGATTGGGGTCCTTCTGTCGAAGCTCCGCGAGAGCCTTGGCCTTCTCGGGGTCCCGCTGCTGGATTCCCTTGAGAATCCGTTCGATCTGGTCTTTGGACAGGTCCCGCTGCAACGTCTTGGGTTCGTCTTTCCAGATGTTGTTCTGGGGTTGCTTGTTCTCGGCTGCCGCCAGGACCGCCGTCGTCCATCCACAGGCCAGCGCGATCCCCGCCACAAGCGCTGCCACTCGACGCAACTGCATCAGTACGATCCTTTCCAATACTCGGTCTCAATCGCGACCAGTTCCATTTCGAGTTCTTTCAGGGCGTCCGCCCGTCGAATCTCCGTCTCCTGCGAATCAAGGGCCCGGATCTCGGCCTCAATATGGCGAATCTCCGACGCAAAATACACCAGGGTCAGATCGTCGGCCGCGATGTCGTGGCTCTCCCAGATCGCGGTCGGGAGGATCGAAGCGAAACTCACCCTGGGACCAGCCGTAGGCGCAGGGCTCTGACGGCCGATCAGGACCGTCAGGATCACCGCCGCCGCGACTGCGACAGCCCCTCGGAAGATCTGGGTTCGATGCCGCTTGCGTGCGGCCGCCGCCAAGGTCAGGGCCCGGATCGTCGCCAGGGTCTCAGGCGATGGGACGGGAGCCGGATGGGTCTCCAGTATCCGCTCAGCGGCCTCAATGTCCGCCTGGACCGCTTGTGCGGCCGAGTCGTCCATGAACCGTCGGAGCAGTTCCGTCAGGTTTTCATGTGCGTGCTGTTTCATGGCAGCCACCCTTCACCCCTCCATGAGCTCTCGTAACTTCTTCAGTCCCCGGTGCAGCTTGGACAACGCGGTACCGATCGGTTCGGATCGGTGTTCGGCGATCTCCTTGAAACTCATTTCCGAGTAGAATCGCAACAGAATCAAGTCGCGGGTATCGGCATCCAACCGGTTCAGGTGAACCTGAAGTCTTTCGAGCCGTATCTGACCCTCGTCCGAGAATCGCGATTCATTCAGATCGGGCTCCCGTTCCAACTGGGTCCTATGCGCGTCCATCAGCTTGCGGCGTCGCTGTTTGCCCCGGAGATGGTCGTGGAAGATGTTCGATGCGATCTTGAAGAGCCAGCTTTCAAACGCGCCGCCCTTGTAGGACCCGATCTTCTCGACCAGCTTGATGAATAGTTCACTCAGCAGCTCGTCGCTGAGGTCGCGGTCGCCGGTGAGCCGATAAAAGTAACCGTAGCAGCGGCCGGCGTACATGTCAACCACTTGCGCAAAGCTGTCGGCGTCCCCCGATTTACAGCCATCAATGATCCGGGCTAGTTCGACGCTTCTACCCATCTGCTGCGTTCACGATGAAAAGACGTTCGTCCGAAAGGGCTTATTGCAGGGTTTGTCAAAATACGCGGTCGCGGAAGTGCGGCCGGTCGTCAGGCCTTGGCCCCCGCTCCCACAGGCTGTCCGACGAGACTTCTCGGGATTGGATCGCGTGCGTACGGCTCGGGAAGCCGTCCACTGTCCGTTGGGATGCCGCCGGGGAGTTCTCGTGCCCGAAACCAGGCGTCAGACGGGCCAGGTCTCGTCCCGGCCCTCCTGTTCCTCTTCCTCGTCGAACTTCCAGCCTTCGGATTCCTCCATGTCGCTGATCTCTCGTTGGACATACTTGAAAATCTTGTCCTGGAGGGGCCCCAGCTTGCTGTACCACCTGAGCATGTTCTGGTAGCTGCCCAGCAGCATGTCGAGTCGGATGAGCTGCCATTTGGCGAGGCACTCGGCTTCCTTGACGTTGGAGAACGGGTCGCACCGGAACACCTTGCGTCCGTCCGGCCCCTTCTCACAAAGCTCGCATTGATCGCACTGGATCATATTTTGTCCTTTACACGCACATTCCGCCTGTGCTAAACTGCATTATACGAGTCAGGACGTACCCGTAGCAATGAAATAACCTAACCTTGGAGAAGTACATGGCCAAACCAAGACGCAGAAGGAAGATTGGCAGCAAGAAACGACGGACACGCTGGAAGATCAGGCATAAGATCAGTTGACAGCGTTCCTTCGCAGGCTGGTCCTGCGAAGGATTTCGACCTCGGAGGGCGGCCTCCAGCGCATGACGTAGATGAAGCATTTCCGCGTAGTCTTCAAGCCGGATGACAAGGAAATCTCGATCCATTCAGGCGCTACCCTTCTTGAGGCCGCCCGGCAAGCGGGCATCATTCTGACGACCCCCTGCGGCGGCAAGGGGACCTGTGGAAAGTGTACCCTCCATCTGTTCCCCGAGGGGACACCGATTCTCGCTTGCCAGCACCACGTAGAGAACGACTTGACGGTGATGGTATCGCCGCAGTCGCGCTTTTATGCGCACAAGATCCTCGACCACGGCCTGGCCCTCGGTGCGCAGGTTCGGCCCACCATTCATCGGCGGTACGCAGGGGTCGCTGGGCCCGCAGGCATCCTGGGCGTCGCTGTCGACATCGGCACCACGACGGTCGTGGCCAATCTCCTCGACATGACCGACGGTCGATGCCTCGCCACGCAGGCGGTCCTGAACCCGCAGATCCGCTTCGGCGACGACGTGATCAGTCGCATCCACTTCGCTCGGTCGCCCGAACGACTGGCGGAGATCCGCAGGGTCATCCTCGACTGCGTCAACGAGCTCATCCACGGGCTCTGCCGCCAGGCCGCAATCGCCGCTTCGAGTATCTACGAGGCCTGTATCGTGGGCAACACCACGATGAACCACATCTTCCTGGGATACCCCGTCGAGCAACTGGGACAGGCCCCGTATCGGGCCCATTGCGTGGACGCCCGCGACATATCTCCCGTCGAGCCGGGCCTGGATATGTACCCTGAAGGCAACGTCCACTGCATCGCGAACATCGCGGGCTTCGTGGGCGCCGACACCACTGCGGTGGCCCTGGCGGTGGACATGGACTTCATCCAGGATCGGACCCTGGTCGTGGACATCGGCACCAACGGCGAGATCGTCCTGGGGGATCGGGATATCCTCTATGCAGCAAGCTGCGCCGCCGGGCCGGCCCTGGAGGGGGCCCGCATCAAGCACGGCAGCAGGGCTGCCGACGGCGCGATCGAGGCTGTCGTCGTCAACGGAGACGTGGACTTGGACGTCATCGGCAGTGCCCCGCCGCGGTCGATCTGCGGCAGCGGATTGATCGACGCGGTGGCGGTGCTGCTGGATCTGGGCGTGGTCGACGCGACCGGGCGATTCGCAGATGGCGGGGCTCTCGGCCCCACGCTGCCGGCCCCGATCGCCTCTCGGCTGTGCCAGAGCGATGGACAGCCTGCGTTCCGCCTTTCCGGAGACGATCGGACGGGTCATCCCGGCGTGATCCTCACCCAGCGGGATATCCGCGAGGTTCAGCTCGCCAAAGCGGCCATTCTGGCGGGCATCCGCATCCTGATGGGCAAGCTGGGTCTCGCCGATTCGGACATCGACCGAGTCCTTCTGGCAGGGGCCTTCGGCAACTACATCCGGCCCGCCAGCGCGGTGCGGATCGGCCTGTTGCCCAACGTGCCGCTGGATCGAATCCAGTCGGTCGGCAACGCCGCAGCCACGGGGGCCCAGATGTCGCTGATTAGCGAGGAGTGTCGTGAGCGAGCCGCCCGTCTGGCCAGGAAGATCCAGTACGTGGAGATCGCGCACGAGAGGGGGTTCTCCGACTTCTTCGCAGAGGCCATGATGCTGAGCCCCTGAGAGGCTCACGCCGGACCGGCGGATCGGAGCAAGTACACCAGATAAGCGACGTACAGGGCAAGCAATAGGCCTCCGCCGGATCGGCGGATCGCACGCTTTCCGAGGATCGCGGCAGCCACAAACAGCCCGCTGATCCCCGCCATGATCCAGAAGTCCGCCCCGCCGGCAAACCGCGAGGTCACACCGAAGGGGTGAACGAGTCCGGCGATTCCCGTCACGAACAGAACGTTGAAGATGTTCGACCCGACGAGGTTGCCGACCGAGATGTCGTGGCGTCCCTTGACCGACGCGACGACGCAGGTGACCAACTCGGGCAAAGAGGTGCCCACGGCGATGATGGTCGATCCGATTACGGCGTCGCTCAAGCCGACCCGCGTTCCGAGAGTCACCGCTCCGCTGACGGCGCCCTTGGCGCCGATCGCCAGGGCCGCCAGGCCGAGCACGATGGCCAGAATGTCGCGCCCGACGGTCTGGGGCGGTTGGACCGCGGTGTCGGCGACCGTCTCAGTCAATACCGCTGTTCTCGTTGTGCGAGCGGTGCGTACGGTGTAGACGACCAAGCCCGCGAAGACCAGCAGGAGGATGGCCGCGTCCACCCTCGAAAAGACCAGATCGGCAAGGACGGGCCACAGCAGGACAGTGACCGCCAGCATGGCCGGGATCTCCCGTCGGAGCGTCGCGGCCTGGACCTCAAGGGGGCGGATCAGCGATATGATGCCCCCGATCATGGCGAGATTGGCGATGTTGGAGCCGTAGACGTTGCCGATCGCGATGTCGCCCTTGCCGCCGACCGCGGCTGTGACCGCGGCCGCCACTTCGGGGGCGGAAGTCCCCATGGCCACGATGGTCAACCCTGCGACGAGATGGCTGACGCCCAGCCTCTCGGCCAGCCCGACCGCACCGCCGACCAGAAAGTCCGCGCCTCTCCAGAGCAGCACAAGCCCGCCGATCAGAAACAGCGTCGCCCAAACCATGCTTCACTCCGCCTGTCAAAAGAAAGCGACCTGACGCCGTTGGCCGACGCCAGGTCGAATCATTGGTCCAAAGTGCGGGATCAGACCCGCCCGACGATGACGCAGGCGTTGTGCCCGCCGAAACCGAAGGAGTTGCTCAGAGCCACGTTGATCTTGGCCTCGCGAGCCTTCAGAGGGACGTAATCCATCTTCAGGTCGCAACGCTCGTCCGGGTTCTCCAGATTGATCGTCGGGGGGATGAGCGAGTGGTTGATCGCCTTGATCGCGGCGATCAGTTCCACCGCGGCCGTGGCGCCCAGCATGTGACCCAGGCAGCTCTTGGTGGAGCTGACCGGAATTTTGTAGGCCTGCTCCCCGAAGACGGCCTTGATTGCGGTGCTCTCGGCGATGTCGTTGAGCTCCGTGCTGGTCCCGTGGGCATTGATGTAGTCGACGCCGTCCACGTTGATCTTGGCATCGGCCAACGCCAGCCTCATGGCCATCGCCGCGCCGGCGCCGTCGGGCAGCGGGGCGGTGATGTGGTAGCCGTCGTCGGTGGCTGCGTAGCCCAGCAGCTCGCCATAGATCCTGGCACCTCGCTTTCGGGCGTGTTCCAGTTCCTCCAGGATGAGCATGCCCGCGCCCTCGGCCAGGACGAACCCGTCCCGGTCGCGGTCGAAAGGCCTCGACGCGGCCTGGGGATTGTCGTTGCGCGTGCTCAGCGAGCGGGCGGCGCAGAAGGAACCCAGCCCGATGGGTGTGCAGGCGGCTTCGGATCCGCCGGTGATGATGATGTCGCTGCGCCCGCTGGCGACGTTCCAGAACGCCTCTCCGATGGTGTGGTTGCCGGAGGCGCAGGCGCTGGAAACCGCGAACGTGGGTCCGCGGAGCCCGAACTGGATCGCGATGTTGCCGCTGGCGGCATTGGACATCAGACGGGGCACACAGAAGGGCGACACCTTGCCCGGCCCCTTTTCCAGCAGGCGGACGTGTTGTTCCTCGATTTCCTTGATGCCGCCGATCCCGGTGCCGACGATCGCGCCGACGCGGTAGGGATCCTCTTTGGCGAAATCCAGGCCGCTGTCTTTGACGGCCTGAATGGACGCCGCCACGGCGAACTCGCTGAAGCGGTCCATCCGTTTGGCTTCGCGTTTGTCAATGTACTTGGTTACCTCGAAGTTCTTGATTTCGCCCCCGAAATGCACGGGATACGCGCTGGTGTCGAACAACTCGAACGTGGAAACCCCACTGCGGCCTTCGCACAGCGCGTCAAACAGCTCATCGACGGACTCGGACAGGGCGGTGATGCACCCCAAGCCCGTTATAACCACTCGGCGTCTATCCATTGACTCTATGCGCCTTCCTTCTTCTTAGACTGGGCGATGTTCACGATATACTCGACGGCCGCTCCGACGGTCTGGATCTTCTCGGCCTCCTCGTCGGGAATGCTCATGTCGAACTCGTCCTCAAACTCCATCACGAGCTCCACGGTGTCCAGAGAGTCGGCATTCAGGTCGTTGATGAAGGAGGTTTCGCGCGTGATTTCGGATTTGTCTACGCCCATCTGTTCGCTGATGATTTCGATCACCTTGTTCTCAATCTGTTGGACATCCACCTCTTCGATACTCACTGCTGTATCCTCCTTAACTGGATCAGAATACTCACTGGGCCTTCGTTGCGATTCTCTGGAACTACACGTGTACCACCACCCTCCGGATTTCGGCCGGTATCTTACCGACTGGAGGGGGCACACACAAACATTTTTTTCGTTTTTCTACATGGCCATGCCGCCGTCGACGCACAAGACCTGTCCGGTAATGTAGCCGGCCTCGTCACTGGCGAAGAAGGCCACCGCGCGGGCGACGTCCTCGACGGTCCCGAACCGCTTGACCGGAATGACCTCCAACGCGGCGTTCTTGACCAGGTCCGACAGCACCGCGGTCATATCCGTCTGGATGAAGCCCGGCGCGATGCAGTTGGCGGTCACGTTCTTCTTGCCGATTTCGCGGGCGATCGACTTGGTCATGCCGATCAGGCCGGCCTTGCTGGCGGCGTAGTTGGCCGAGCCCGCCTGGCCCATCACGCCCGCGACGGAGCTGATGTTGACGATCCGCCCGAACTTGTTGCGGATCATCGACCGGGCGGCCACGCGGGTCGCGGTGAACGCCGCACGCAGGTTCACATTCATCACCCGGTCGTAATCCTCGTCGTCCATCTGGATCATCAGCTTGTCGCGCGTGATCCCGGCGTTGTTGACCAGGATGCCGATGCCGCCGTGCTCGGAGGCCAGCGACTCCAGGACCTCGGTCAGTTGGTCGCTCTTGGTGATGTCGACGCACCGCGTGAGGATCTCGTAGCCAGCCTGTTTGCCCGCCTGCTCCAGCTCCTGAAGCTGCTCCTGCTTGATATCGAGCGCCGCGACAGTGCGACCCTGCTTGAGCAGTTCGAACACAATCGCGCGGCCGATGCCGCGGGCTCCGCCCGTCACGACTGCCAATCGTTTGTTCGTCATCCTCTGATCTCCAACTCCTGATATTACCATATCTTACGATCTTTCAGCATCCTGCCGGGGCAGGGCGGTTGGCGACGCCGGAAAATCAGCCGACCAGGGCCTTTACGGATGCCAGGTCGCTGATGTTGGTCACTTTCGTCTTTCTGTTGATTCGCTTCATCAGGCCGGTGAGGACCCGACCTGGCCCGATCTCATAGAACTGCTCGACTCCCTCGGCCAGCAGTCGCTCCATGCACTTGTGCCAGAGGATCGCGCCGGTGAGTTGTCTTGTCAGGCCCGAGACGACCTCCTCGGCCGTCCGGTAGTACTCGGCGTTGATGTTCGCGATCGTGGGCGTCGCTGCGGGCTGCGAGATCCGCGTCTGGAGCAGCGCCTGGCGCAACGCCTCGGCGGCGCCGGCCATCAGGCTCGTGTGGAACCCGCCGGCCACCTCGAGCTGGACAGCCTTGGCTGCTCCGTGTTTGGGGGCCAGCTCCAACGCTCTGGCGCAGGCGCCGAGACTGCCGCTGACGACGATCTGGCCGGGGCAGTTGAAGTTGACCGGCTCGATCAACTCGCCCTGGCGGGCCTCGTCGCAGAGCTGTCGAACCTTGTCTTCATCCAGGCCGATGACGCTCACCATCGTGCCCTGGGTCGCGTCCGCGGCAGCCTGCATGGCCTCGCCTCGCTTGCGAACCAGCCGCAGGCCATCCTCGAAACTGACGGCCCCGGCGGCATACAAGGCGGTGTATTCGCCCATGCTCAGGCCCGCCGTGACGTCCGGCTTGACGCTCGCGGTCGCCGGGCTCGTCCGGAGGATCTCCAGCAGGGCGGCCGACGTCACAAAGATCGCCGGCTGCGACATCGTTGTGCTGTTGAGCTTCTCGGCAGGACCCTCGAAACAAACCGTCTTGAGGTCGAAACCCAGGATCTCGCTGGCCTTATCGAACAGGGAGGCCGCGACAGGGTAAGCCTGGGCGATATCGGCCCCCATGCCCACGGTCTGGGCGCCTTGTCCAGGGAATATAAAGGCGGTCTTCATCGTTTCTATCCTTGCTTGTTTCCGTCCCCACCCGTTGGGGGCAGGCGACAATCCCTTTTGTGCGCGACGACGCGTCAGAGTTCAATCACATTGGCGCCCCAGGTGACCCCGGCGCCGAACGCAACGAACAGGACGATGTCGCCTTTCTTGACTTTCCCTTGCCTCATGCATTCGTCGAACGCGATGGGCACGGACGCGGCCGATGTGTTGCCGTAGTTGTGGATGTTGACGAAGACCTTCTCGTCGGGCAGGTTCAGGCGTTTGGCGGCCGATTCGATGATCCGCGCGTTCATCTGGTGCGAGATGAACATATCGACGTCGTCCAGGGTCAGGTCGCAGTGGGTCAGGCAGTCGGTGACCGCCTCGACGATGCGTCGGACCGCCTGCTGATAGACCTCCCGGCCCTTGATCTGCATGAAGATCATGTCGGGGTCTTCCAGAGGCTTGCGGGCGGGATTCCGAGACCCATGCGCCCGGCAGCTCAGAGATTCCCAGTAGCTGCCGTCGGCGCCGAGGGTGCTATAGATGATTCCGCGTCCGGCGTCCTGTTTCCGCTGGAGCAGGACCGCTCCGGCGCCGTCGCCGAACAGGATGCAACTGGTCCGGTCCTTCCAGTTGGTGATCTTTGTGAGCGTCTCGGCGCCGATCACCAGGGCGCTGTCGAGCCGGCCGTTCTCCATCATCTGCTGCACCATGTGCAGGGAGTAGACGAATCCGCTGCACGCGGCGGCCACGTCGAACGCCCAGGCCTTCCTGGCCCCGATCGCCTGCTGGACGAAGCAGGCGGTGGAGGGGAAGACCATCTCCGGCGTGATGGTGGCTACGACGATCAGTTCGACGTCCTCGGCATTGTACTGGGCGTACTCCAGGGCGCGTTTGGCCGCCTCGGTCGCCAGGTGGGCCGTCGTTTCCTCATCCGACGTGACGTGACGGACCTTGATCCCGGTCCGCGTGACAATCCAGTCGTCCGAGGTGTCGACCACCTTCGATAGGTCGTCGTTGGTCAGGATTTTGGCGGGAACGAAGGAGCCGCACCCGGTAATGACGGCACGGTTCGCCGGGCGGCGTTCCTCAGTCTTGCTCTGCATCCGTTGTCCTTACGCCAGCTTCCGCGAGACTCTCCATGATTCGATCATTGATCTTCTGCGCGTGGCAGGTCCTGGCGGTGCGAACCGCGTTGCGGATCGTGCGGGCCTTGCTGGCGCCATGGCAGATCAGGGCCGTGCCGTCGATGCCCAGCAGGGGAGCGCCGCCGTATTCATTATAGTCGTGCTTCTGGTACACCCGCATGATGACCGGCTTGAACATCAAGGCCAACTGCGGCTGTTCCTGCATCAATTCCTGCTTGATCGCGCGGAAGAGACTGTCGACCGCGCCTTCGGTCAGCTTGAGCACGACGTTGCCGACGAACCCCTCACATACCACCACATCGCAGACGCCTCGGAAGATGTCTCTCCCCTCGATGTTTCCGATAAAGGTCAACCGCGGGTCGCTGCGCAACATATCCGCGGCCTTCTTCACGACTTCATTGCCCTTGGCATCTTCTTCCCCGATGCTCATCAGCCCGATGCGGGGATTCTGAATCCCCAAGAAGTTGCGGGAATAAATGCTTGCCATCAGCCCGTACTGATACAGGTTCAGGGGCTTGCAGGCGATATTGGCGCCGACATCGCAGATTGTGACCGGGCCGCTGGGGCTCGGGAAGACCACCGCGATGCCAGGCCGGTTCACGCCGGGCAGGGTGCGCATTCGCATCTGAAATGCCGCCACGCACGCGCCGGTGTTGCCGGCCGAAATCACAGCCTGGGCGTCGCCGGTCTTGGCCAGCTTCGCCATCACGCTGATCGAGCTTCGCGGCTTCTTGCGAAGGCTGTCCACCGGCTTCTCGTCCATCCCGATCACGTCCGGCGCATCGACGATGCTGAGCCGCTCCTTGTCGTAGGTTGCGGCCGCCAGCTTCTGTTCCAGCAGGTCCTTCGGACCCACCAGGATAATCGCGTCATCCTTGTCGATCTGGGGCAACGCCTCAAGTACGCCGGCGAGGATTTCGTCCGGGGCGTGGTCCCCTCCCATGGCATCCACTGCAATACGCATGTTTAGTCGGTTTCCTCCTTACCGAGCTTGAGCGTCAGGTTCGGGTTCACGTACCCGCAGTTGTTGCACGCCGTGTGCGGCAGGATCGACTGGCTGCACTTGGGGCAAAGGGTGTAGTTCACCGGCTTGAGCGCCTGGTGCGACCGCCGGGTCCGCACCCGACTCTTGCTGGTCCGTCTCATCGGTAACATATTCGACTACTCCAATTCTTTCCAAAAATCCACAAGGCGACCCTCTCGCCACCGGCATAAACCCTTTCTATTACACGACAGTGGCCTGGCTGTCAAGCGAAAATCCCACAAACCCCAGCGCGGACGGACTGCGTCCCTCCGCGATGCGGTCGCCTTCCATCTGCCGGTCGGTCATGCAGACGACTCGGTCCCTGTCCAACCGCCAACCAAGTGGATTGGCCTTCGATTCATCCGGCTCAAAGATGCGGCTGATTATCCCCGACCGGACGGTTCCTGTCAACGTCCCGTCTGGGGAAGGGCCGGCCTAGGCGGTTCTCCCATCGGCAATCTTGCCGCTCTGGAAGGCAGAAACCCCGTCGTTTCGGTGGAAAAGGGGCGGTTTCCTGCCTTGGACCGGTCCTGGTAGTCATTTTCGGGATTTCACCGCATTTGTGTTACAGACCCGGCGAGGCCCCTCCAGGCTCGACGCGTCATTGGTTCTCCCACCCGCCGGGCGGGGGGATGGTCAGCGGCCAGGCGAGGTGCAGGTTGCCCCCGGGACCCAACTGGCTCTCGGGCAGGCCCGGGACCTGTCGGCTCCTGCGAAGTTGATCGGCCACGGTGACCTGGCGGACGTGGCCGTCCAGCATGGAGACGTAGGAGTGCCCGGTGTTCAGATCCCCTTTCCTGGGTCGATGGTAGGTCGCAAAGGCCTCGCCCAGATAGCGGTCGTCCTGCTTCTGCAGCGCCTCGCCGGCCGGAGTGTACGTCGTTTCCACACGCAGGCTGGGCGAGAGCGTGCCGCGGTAGCCCTCGAAGTCAGGGTCGGGAATCTGTCGGTAGTACTTGCCGCTCAGATTGTAGGGGGCGGCCCAGGCGGGGTTGACGCCGAGGGGCTGCTGGCCTGTGGTGTTGATCGCCCAGGAGTTCTGCTCGCCGAAGGCGAACACCTCGGACGGGCTGCGCGTGACGTGGGACTCCTTGCGGATGGACGTCATGCGGACGGTCCGCCCCTGGAGCTGGTCCCCGACCGAGCCGCTTGCGGTCCTGCCGGTGAACACCGTCGAATGGAGGTAGCTGTTCATCGAGTAGGTGTACTGAGGCACGATAGGGATGGCGGGATTGTGCGCGCAGTTGTCGCACATATTGCTGCAACCCCTGGCCAGATTGGCCCGAACTCCGATCTTGCAGCGTGCCACTTCGGTTTCTCGCAGGTAGGGATAGAGGCTGCCCCAGAGGGCCCGATGTTTGAGCCGCAGGTAGGGACTGTCCAGGCCGATGCGTGCGTCGTGCCAGCGACAGCAGGACAGATAGGGTTTGAACTCCTGATTGGGATCCGGCTTGTGCCAGTACGACCGGCCGGAATGGTAGAGGGTTCCCGGCGAGGGGAACAGGCCGTCGTTGTCACCGGCGTAGTTCTTGAGGAACAGAGCCATCTGCCGCAACTTGGATTTACAGACCGTCTCATCCCCCTGCTCTCTCACGCGCCTGGCGATTGGCAGCCCCAGCGCCAGCATGAGGCTGATGATCGCGATGACCACGAGCAACTCGATTAGCGTGAAAGCCCTCTTCATTGTCTCGCTCTCCCTATGGGCGGGGGACCTGGTAAATCGGCGTTTGCCCTCGCTTGTTGGGTTTGATCATCTCGTCCAGGATCGCCTGCCCCTCGGGGCTCGCGGCCCGGACCCACTCTTTGTCTTTGGGCCGGCGAATGAGATGGCCCTGGAGCCAGTTGGCCAGGTCCCTCGCGTCGGCGGTCGAGTACTTCCTGTCCGCCTCCGGGTCGGGCCGCTCCAGGAAGCCCACGAAGAGTTGCGCCTCGTTCGGGTCCCTCGCGTAGCTGTACACGTGGGCCCGAAAGCCGGCGGGTTCTCCGTCCACTCCAGGGCCGGAAGGAGCTGCGATCGGGCCGGTCTTCTTCGGACTGCCTGTGAACAGCCTGTCTGTGTTGGTGTCGTAGAACCAGACGGTCTTGGGCTTTGCCCTCGACGTGTCGGACCCGGACCACAGAAACGACGCCATCGCAACGATCAGCGTCACGGCGGACGACCCCGCTACCGCGAAGATCAGCAGGGGGTGCGCGTTGAACCATCCCCTCAGGCCGTCGCCGTTTGCGTCCCCGCGCAGACGCTCCAGGCGATGCCGGATCTCGTAGCGCAGGACATCGGGAATCTTGAATGCCATTCGATCACTTTTCCTTTGGGGTCTCTTCGATTTCGTCCTGCACGGGGATGCCGCCGACCAGGACCCGGACCAGATAGACCAGATCGGCGTTGTTCTCGGAGGCCTCCACCTCGTCCGCGAAGGTGCCCTTGATCAGCCCAAAGGTGCGCTGGTCCTTCCAGTGGACCATCTCCCCGTGGCCGTCCGCGAAGGTCATATTGCAGCCGTTGCCGTGCCGGCTGGTGACGCCTCCGAGTCCGAACAGGTCCGGCGGCCGCCAGAGCCACCTCTTCTGTTCCGAATCCCTCAGCAGGGGCCAGAAACTCCCCTCGCCGCCCTGAGAGTCGACGAACACCATGTGTTCGCCGGCGTGGGAGATCGTGTGGAACCGGATGTACGGCTTCACCCCGTCGCGGGGGGCTCCGCCCATGGTGTTGGAGATGGCGTAGGAGGAAGAGCCGCCAGGAGACTCCCGTGCCGCGCTCTTGCACGTGAAGACGTCCTCCTGGGGGGCATAGGGTTTCAGGGACGACAACCTGTGGCAGAGGGCGTCGTCATGATTCGTGGAAAAGAGCGTCCAGGCCAGGTACAACTGGTGCTGATTCGCCAGGCAGTGGACCTGTTCGGCCTGCTTCTGGGCCCGATTCAGGGAGGGCAGCAGCAGGGACATCATCAGGCTGATGATCGAAACCACCACCAGCAGCTCAACCAGAGTGAATCCCCTCGATCGACAACCGCCTCGTCTTGTCTCGTCGCTCGCCATAGTCCTTGTCCTCCCTGGCTGGGCCATCCTCATTCCCGCAGGTTCTGGGTGCCTCATCATCTCGCACCTCAACCTCGCGTCAGACCGTCTTGTGCCGCCGCGTTCGTATTGTAACTGTCCCAGGAGAGACAAGTCAAGGGCTCAGATTGCGACAAAGTCTCCCGGCGTCCCGGAATCGCCCAGATCCTGTTCCCTCTGCTCCTGCGTCGCTCTTGTCGCCAAACCGCATCGTATTTTCGGACTTTCACTTGACGGGGCCCGCCCGATCGGGTAGGATGGAGGCATACAGAGGCGAGTGGTCTTACGAAAGCTGCAAGACGGCTCTCGGGAAAGGCTGCGCCGCCTGTTGCGAGGTGACAGATGTCGGATGTGACGAACGCCGCATATCGAAAGTCGCGAGGCACGGACAAACCGTTCAGCGGTTCGGAGGAACAGGCCAAGGCGATCTGGAACGAACTGATCCGCCAGGAGAAGCGGCAATATCGAAAGCCCGATTCTCCGCCCGCCCCCACGCCCCAGAAATGACGCCTTCAGTGGCTCTGAGGCTTCATGTCCACTCCAGGAGAAGCGTTGACGCCCCTGCAGGTTCCGCATTGCGCGTGCCGGAAAAAGAACAAGCCCTTCCCGTTGGTCCAAGGCGGTCTTGGAGCCAACAGGAAGGGCTGTCGTCGGTTCGTGACGGTACGACCGCCAGTCCTGACCGGGGCGCTATGGCCGCGCCGCCGGGCGGTGTCCCTAGAAGAATCGGGGGACAACCCGGACCGTGACATTTGCCACGTGCACGTTCTTGGTGCCGCCGGGGACTTTGCTCAGATCGGCGTTCTGGAGCTTGGCGCAGACGCTCAGCGTTCCGCCGGGCGCGTCGACGTTCGCCGGGCTGACGCTGGCGCTATAGTCGCCGGGGACCACGGGATTGCCGTCTTTCAGCACTCTCGCGATCGAGACGGAGAACGTCACACTGCTGTTGGTTTCGACGACCACCGAGGTGCAGCCCGAGTACGTGTGGATCGAATCCTGGGCCAGCTTGATCTTGAGGTTCCCCTGGTCCTTGATGCGGATCCAGTAGCCGACGTCCATCGTCACCGGGATGGTGGCGATTTCCTGGGGGATCGGCGCCATCGGCCATTCGTGGTATTTGATTTCGCCCGCTTGGGCACTGACGGCCAGCACAAGGGCCGCTGCGATTGCACAGAATAGCTTCTTCATCACCATCTTCCTTTCATCTACCCTCGCTCCTGAGGCACTGTGGCCTCGCTAGGAGCTACTGCGAAAACCTCCGGCCGGGCTTCGCCCGAACCGGCCTCCAGCAGGCTTGATCTGGCCGAGACGGCTTCCGGACCTGCCTGCTCTCGATCCGGCCTGCCGCGGCCCTTTCCAACTGCGGCCGATCCAACCTGCATTCTTGATTACGCAGGACCTCTGACACGGTTCAAAAAATCGGGGAGCATGCTGCTATCATTCACGATCTGAAAACACTCCTTGGTCTGTAGGTGATTCACGCCGTCATTCACCTCCTTTCTCCCGCGCATTCCGGCGGGACAAACTGCATTTTGCACACAGTCCCGCGTATCCGGACCGAGAGCGTAGGGGCGGCGTCCTGGACTCATGCGGTCACCCGATCCGGCGCGGGACGGTTTCCGACGGTCTCCGGCGCGAAACCTCTGAACACGATGCGCCGGACGCGCTTTCCTGCGAACTCAAGGGCACCCCCCTCACGACGGCCCGACCTGTGGCCGGACGGGATGCGAGAAGAACCGACCTACTTTGCTAGAAATCTGTGTGTTGCGACATCGTCAAATGATCCCCACCATTCTGTTTGATGCTACCAACTGGGCGTAGAATACCACATTATGAGACGCATGTCAACCCTTTTCCGGGCAAAACAGCGATTCCCCAGAAGAAATATAGGACGCATTCGCGCGAGCCCTCCGGGATTGGTGACGGGTTTCGCGGCCGGGCGAAAAGATCCTTCGGCGGCGGGAATTTCCGAACCAGTCTGCTCCTTGCATAGTAATTCGTAAATCGGAATGATTACGATTTATTGAGAAGGGCCGCGATGACCGTATCCAAGGCTGAAACCGACCGCCGGGTGCAGGCGTTCGTCCAGACCTGTAGGGCGCGAGGTATGAAGGTGACCCATCAGCGGATGGAGATCTTCCGCGAGCTGGCCGCCAGCGCCGAGCACCCGGACGCGGAGACCGTCTTCCAGAGGGTTTCCGAACGAGTGGCGAGCATCTCCCGCGATACGGTCTATCGCACGCTCTCCACCCTGGAAACCGAAGGGCTGGTGCGGAGGGTCGAACCCCTGTTCGACAGCGCTCGCTATGACGCCAACCTGGATCATCACCACCATTTCGTCTGCACGGAATGCGGCCTGGTGCGAGACTTCTACAGCCAGGCGCTGGACGATCTCCCGATCCCCAAGTCCGTGGAAGCTCTGGGGGAGATCGCGTCCGCCCAGGTTCAAGTTCGAGGAACCTGTTCGGCCTGTATGAATCGCAAGACCCAGACGCGGCGGCGCTGACCCCGCCAGGAGCGATTGCCTGCACGATCTTGGAGGTCGTGTGCGGAATATCGGACAACAACCCAGCGTAACGATCTACATTGTGAAAGGAGTGAGAATCATGAGTGAAAGCGGCAAATGCCCGGTGACGGGCAAAGGGCGCGGACAGGCAGCCCACGGCGGGACGACGAACCGGGACTGGTGGCCGAATCAGTTGGACCTCGACGTCCTGCACCAGCGTTCCGCCAAGTCCAATCCCATGGGCGAAGGGTTCGACTACGCCAAGGAGTTCAAGAGTCTCGATCTGGCGGCTGTGAAGAAGGACCTCCGTGGACTGATGACCCAGTCCCAGGACTGGTGGCCGGCGGACTTCGGCCACTACGGGCCGTTGCTCATCCGCATGGCCTGGCACAGCGCCGGCACCTACCGCATGGGCGACGGCCGCGGCGGCGCCGGCAACGGCAGCCAGCGTTTCGCGCCGCTGAACAGTTGGCCGGACAACTGCAACCTGGACAAGGCCCGTCGGTTGCTGTGGCCGATCAAGCAGAAGTACGGCCGGAAGATCTCCTGGGCCGATCTGATGATCCTGGCCGGCAACGTCGCCCTGGAATCGATGGGCTTCAAAACCTTCGGCTTTGCCGGCGGACGCGAGGACATCTGGGAACCGGAAAAGGACGTCTACTGGGGCTCCGAGGGCAAGTGGCTGGAGGACCAGCGATACTCCGGCGACCGGGAGCTCGAAAATCCGCTCGCGGCGGTGCAGATGGGCCTGATCTACGTCAATCCGGAAGGCCCGAACGGCAAGCCCGACCCGATCGCGGCGGCGCGCGATATTCGCGAGACCTTCGCCCGCATGGCGATGAACGACGAGGAGACGGTGGCCCTGATCGCAGGCGGCCACACCTTCGGCAAGACCCACGGCGCCGGTCCTGCGTCCCACGTGGGGCCTGAGCCCGAGGCCGCACCCATCGAAGAGCAGGGTCTGGGCTGGAAGAGCAGCTTCGGCGCCGGCAAAGGCGGCGACACGATCACCAGCGGTCTGGAAGTCACCTGGACCTCGACGCCTACCAAGTGGAGCAGCAACTTCTTCTGGAACCTGTTCGGCTACGAGTGGGAACTGACCAAGAGCCCCGCCGGCGCCCACCAGTGGATCCCCAAGGGTGGTGCCGGCGCCAATTCGGTGCCGGACGCGCACGATCCGTCCAAGCGGCACGCGCCGGCCATGCTGACCACGGACCTCGCGTTGCGTTTCGACCCTGCCTACGAGAAGATCTCGCGGCGCTTCTATGAGAATCCGGATCAGTTCGCGGACGCGTTCGCCCGGGCGTGGTTCAAGCTGACGCACCGCGATATGGGCCCGCGGGCACGTTATCTCGGTCCCGAGGTTCCGGCCGAAGAACTCATCTGGCAGGACCCCATCCCGACCGTCAATCACAAGCTGATCGAGGCGCAGGACATCGCCTCCCTGAAAGGCAAGATTCTCGCCTCAGGCCTGTCCGTCTCGGATCTGGTCTCGACCGCCTGGGCGTCGGCGTCCACCTTCCGCGGCTCCGACAAGCGCGGCGGCGCCAACGGCGCCCGCATTCGTCTGGCCCCGCAGAAGGATTGGGAAGTGAACCAGCCTGCCCAACTGGCCAAGGCGATCAAGACCCTGGAAGGCATCCAGAGCGAGTTCAACAAGGCTCAGACCGACGGCAAGAGAGTGTCCCTGGCGGACCTGATCGTTCTGGCCGGGTGCGCGGGCGTCGAGCAGGCCGCGAAGAACGCCGGCCACCCGGTGACGGTTCCCTTCACGCCGGGACGCATGGACGCTTCGCAGGAGCAGACCGATGCCGCCTCCTTCGGCGTGCTCGAACCGAAGGCGGACGGCTTCCGCAACTACCAGAAGACCCGCTACGCTGTTTCGCCTGCGGAAATGCTGGTCGACAAGGCGCAGTTGTTGACCCTGACGGCGCCCGAAATGACCGTGCTCGTGGGTGGCCTGCGCGTCCTGAACGCCAACTTCGGGAAGTCTCCGCATGGCGTCTTCACCAAGCGGCCGGAGACCCTTACCACGGACTTCTTCGTGAATCTGCTCGACATGCGCACGGTGTGGAAGGCAACCTCTGAAGCCGGCGACGTGTTCGAGGGCCGCGATCGCGCCACGGGCAAACTCAAGTGGACCGCCACTCGCGTGGACCTGGTCTTCGGTTCGCACTCGCAGTTACGAGCTCTGGCGGAAGTCTACGCGTGCGCGGATTCCCAGGAGAAGTTCGTACGCGATTTCGTCGCGGCGTGGACGAAGGTCATGAACCTGGACCGCTTCGACCTCGCCTGATCGCCATGCAGCACTCCGACCAGCACAAGGTCGCCACGCCGGCCAACTGGCAGCTCGGCGACGACGTGATCGTCCCGCCCCCCGGCTCGTGCGGCAGCGCCAAGGAGCGGGTGGAGAAGCCCGCGGCCGATACGAAGGTGCTGGACTGGTTCATGGTCCTCAAGAAGTGTCCGCACGGCAACTGAGAGAAAACGAGGCATTCCCCATGGGCGGTACAGTCACCACCGCCCATGGGGTCTTCAAACCGTCGATCTGCAACCCTGCGTTCAAGCGATCCGCGAACACGCATACCCAGGACCACCAATCGGTCGTGAGGCCGGAATCCGGGTACGCCAATAGCTGCACGACACCCATCGCAGTGGTTTGCAGGGGGGTGCATGAAAACCCACCGGAAGGGGGCAAAAACGCGGATTGCCCACTTGTTGGGGCAGAAATGGGGATGGGGCAAAGTGCCCTAGTGGAGACGAAGGGAATCGAACCCTCATTCCGGCGATGCGACCGCCGTGTGCTCCCGTTACACCACGTCCCCAGGGATCATAAGCCGCATTCTATGTTCTATCGGCTCGATGTCAACAGGTAATTCATTGGTTTTCCGGGAATCGATCGGATGGTCAGAACTGCCATCGATCGAAGCACACGATGTGGTCCAGGGGTTCCCGACGGTGCTCCTTGGAGGCGTCGGCGGCGTAACCGAGGGCCAGCAACTCGATAATCACAACCGATTCCGGGATGCCGACGATGGGACGCACGCGGTCCGGGTAGAACGATCCGATCCAGCAGGTGCTGAGCCCTAACTCCGTTGCCTGCAAGCACATATGTTCGAGGGCGATGGCGACGTCGATGGGACCGACCGCTTGGCCGCAGCGCATGACATGGTCGCTAACCGTGCAGGCGACGACGATCGCCCCGGCATTTTCCAGAAACGTCTGGTTGTTGGCGGCCTGGGCCAGCTTCTTCTTGACTTCCCTGTCGGTCACGACGACGAACCGCCAGTCCTGGAGATTCTTGGCCGACGGAGCCTGCCTGGCGGCCTCCAGCACAGCCAGCAACTTGTCCTGCTCGACCGTCCTGTTCTGATAGTTGCGGCAGGAACATCGCATGCGGATTGCCTGTGCGACATCCATGTGTTCACCCCTCGAAAAAGACATAACTGCTGAAAACGGGCCAATATACGGCCAGCTCCGAATATACGTCCACCGCAGCCTTGACGCAAGGCCGAAAAGCCGCTATCGTGGGCTGCCCATTGGGCGGTTAGCTCAGTTGGCCAGAGCGTCTGCCTTACACGCAGAATGTCGCAGGTTCGAATCCTGCACCGCCCATTGGGATACCCTGCGAGGAAGTGCCGTCAATTGCGAATTCCTGCAAATTGATAGCGCCAGTGCGGTTTTGTCCTTGCGGCTGCAATTCGTCGCAGTTCGCCGCACAGGGCTGCTGTGCCGGATTCTGTGCCGGATTCTGTGCCGGTTTTTCCGGCTCGCTCGCACGCAGGAAATCCGCATCCCGGATTTGCAGGTAATGCTCTCGCGCGACGCGCCGCGAATTGCCCAGCCATCCGCACACGATGTACTCCGGCCAGCGTTCGCAAAGCTCGGTCTGTCGTGTGCTTCGCATGTTCTGAAAGAGCTTCGGCCACGGCTTCACGCCTGCCTTTGCCATGATCCGCAACAGGTGCGTTCGCAGGTTCGCTCCTCGCTTGCGGTGCTTGGCGATCACGAATCCGTCGCCTGGCTCGGCGGCAGTGAAGGCCTCCAACAGCAGGGGACGCAGTTCGGGGAATAGTGGGACAAGGCGGGACTCGCCGCCCGGATGAGCTTCCGTCTTCGGGCTGTGAACCAACATCTTGCCGGCTTCCCAGTCGATGTGGCTCCACCGGAGCAGCAAGGTCTCGCTCGGCGTTCGCAGACCGCCGTATCGCGCCAATGCGACGATCAACCTCCATTCCACGTTTGGACACGCGACCAAGACTTTCGCGATATCCGCCTCAGTCACGAAGAACTCGCGAGCCCGGTTGCCCTTCACGGAGCTTTGCAGGCCATCGAACGGATTGGCCACGATCAGCTTGCGGCGGACGGCGGCCCGGAAGAACTGGCGGGCCATGCCGCACGCGCGGTTGACCGTGTTGACCGAAAGACCCCGGCCGAGAAGGTGCAGGCGCCATGCGTCGGCATCGCCTTCGCTGATCTCCGACAATCGCCTGTCGCCATCGAAGTACCCAAGCAGGTAGTGACACGTTCGGCCGTAGGTAGTCCGCGTGCCTGGTTTGACGTCCACGCGGGAGCGTGTGTACTCATCGAGGAATCGGCCCAACGTCACGGCATCGACGGAGGACTTCAGCCCGGGCGCCTGCGTTTCCCGCGGGGGGGCAAGGCCGACGCGGACCAATTTCGCGTACGCCTTGTCGCCGAGGCTCGTGAGCCATCGGGCGGTCTCGTCGTCGATCCGGCCGCTGAACTGGCTGGTCACCAAAGACTCGATCTTGCCCTTGATCGTTTCGGCGTGACCCATGCTGGCCTTGCCAAGCCGGATCGTCTTGCGGGTGCCGTCACGAGCGATAAACAGGATTCTCTTGTGCCCACGAGGCTCTCTACCCACGCTTGCCACGAGTCACCTTCCCCTTTCTCCGCAGCTCCAGACCGAAATACTTGCACAGCCGGTCAAGCGTCGCAATCGAACACGTTTTGCCGTGCACCAACTTATGGAGGACGGCCGGATCGATGCCGGTGTCAATGCTGATTTGGTTGCGGCTCTTGCCGGAGCGTTCAATGGCTTTGCTGATGGTTTCGAGGATCATGGTCGTCACTATACCTCTTTCTTGTCACTCCGTCAATACTGAATCCGGGACCTTTGCAGGTTTTCTTTGGGAGTGGTCTCGAATCCACCGCCGCAAGAACTCCACGTCGTAGCGGGTCAACCGGCCGATCTTCACGACCGGAAACACCCCTTCGGCTGTGCGTTGGGCGAGACTGCGCTCAGAGATACCCAGAGCACGGGCGGTTTCCCGCGGAGACAGCAGCAGTCGCGGCGGTTCGTTCCTCGGCGCGTCAAACTCGAACATCGCTATGGTCCTCCTCGGTCTTCGCTTCGGCCGGCTGCCGGCGTTCGCGGATCGCGTCCAGCAAGCTTTGCTCGAAGGTCTCAATTACTCCAAGCTCCGCCCAAGCATCCCCCGCACGACGTGCCCGCTGAAACGAATGGCTCTTTCGCAGCTTTGCCAAAACAGCCTCTTTCATCGCGACCAAGTCCTCGTGAAGACCGTGCTCGCCGACCCATTGCCGCTTCAGCTCGTCGAAGGCCTCCCGAACCGCCCGCGCAACAAGCGAGGCGTTCGCGAAGCGGTCCGTCAGTTCGGCCGCAGCGCTGACGCGCGAGGCGTCTTCTTGCTCCAGCGCGTTTTCGATTTCCGCCATCGAGTATTTCGTGTTCCCATCGTCCGCCGGGTGGCGCAGACCCAGCCGCGTGAGCAGGTCTTCAGCTTGATCGCGCGACAGGCAGTAAAGCGAGGCCAACTGGCGGGACGTCAGCCGGGCCTCGATCGGATCTTCGTTCGTTTTGTACAATTTCGCACCCGTCATAACAAAACTCCTTGTCAGTCCAAAACTGCCGGGGCGCACCCCCGGCGTGGAAGAAAGCGGCTCGTGGGGCCGCACCCCGTTCACGCGATTGTTTGTGTCGCCTCCCTGGTCCGTCGGGCGGACTGCATCCTCATCCAGCGGTTGAGCTTGTCTTCGAACGCCCTTGGCCCTCGCTTGCCGCGAGCCTTCGCGTTCTTCCGCATGTGGCTGAGCAAGACGTCGCAGCCGATGTCGGCCTCCTCGGGGCTGGGCGCGACAGCGAACAACGTGTACGAGCCGTTCTCCCCACGAGCACCGCTCCGGCAACCGCTTTGCAGGAAGGAGTCCAGCCTGTCGATATCGAAGCTCACTTCGCCGCGCGCGTCGATGGCGTACGAGCAGGCCCACAGTCGCGTCAGGGCCATCTGCATCAGCATGAATAATTCGTTCATGATGTTCTGTCCTTTCTTTTCTTCGAGGCGACGACACCCAACTCGCGCAGAATGAGCCCCTTCGAGGCATCAAACTGGAACGCCAGCCGCAGGCCGGTGCCCTCGCCGCTTCTCGTTTTGAGTAAATGCAGTGTCCGATTATGCATCACAGTGTCGGACCCGCAGCAGGTCCGAATCGCGGCTTCTCTCAGGTCGTGTGCCTCAAGCCAAATCACAGAATCAGCGAACCGCGCCCACGCGGCCCCGCCGGCCAGGCTATCTAAATCCGGATAGCTTCCGCCGCCTTTTTTTGGATGCGAAACGAACAGCACCGACATCGCCGCTTCGGTCGCGATCCGGTCGCATTCGCCAAGGAATTGGTCATCGCTGACCCAAATGTCACCAGGTCTCCGCAGGCAGGTGATCGGGTCGATGGCGGCGACCCGGCAACCCTCGGCGGCTCGATCCTCAAGCCAAGCGATGGCATCGAGTGTCATGAACGTTTTCGGCGCAATGTGGATCGCCAAGCCCATCGCGTTCAAATGCCCCGAGTGCTTGCGGATCATCCGATGGACTACATCAGCGTGTGTCTTCACCCAGCCGCACTTCGTGACATCCGCAACGCCCGTCCGCTGTGCGAGTACTCGCCGCAGGTGAAAAATTCGGTCTCGTTCGAGTTCAAGACAGGCGGCGCGAATCCCCACATCGACCCAGTGGGCCAGGAGCTGGAGTACCCAGAGGCTCTTGCTCGCCCCGCCGGGCGCGGCCAACACAGTTTTCGAGCCGGGTAAAAACAATTGCCCGAGTTCTTCGACGATCGCCCACGGCAACGGCAGGTTGACGATCCGGCCCGAGGCGATGGCCCGGATCTCGTCGGCCAAGTCGGCGGTCGGGACCGTGGCTGCCGCCGTCCGCACGTCCAGTCGCGGCGCCGCCGGTGGGCAGATCGCCGCGGGCCGGGTCGCGGGTTCCGGCGGCGCACCCAGGCGGCACGCCTTGCCGCTGGCCGCCGCCACCGCGAGGGCGAATTGGTCCCGCGAGTTTTCGCGCTGGTGTCGCTCTTCGAGTTCGGCCGCTGTCCCGGCGGCTCCGCAGACGGGGCAGTTGAATCGCCAGCCGCCGGCCCGCCCCTGTTCGACCCTGCCGACGCCGGTGAGGTCCAAATGAAAGGGGCAATACGTCCGGTCCGAGTCGAACAGGGCTCCCACGGAACGGAGGACCGCGACCAGGGCGTCGCGGCTGCGAGGATCTACCGTCGTGTAGCTCATTCGTCGGCCTCCTTCGACAGGGAGAGGTTCGCGAAAATCCGGTCCAGTTCGGCGTCGCTCGGCAGCCAGCCGGGGTCGCCTCGCTTCGGCTCCGGTTTCGCCGGCGGCGAATCCTCCCAGCGACGTTTCGCCAGGAACGTTCCGAGGGTCGGAACGAACCGGCCGCCATCCTCGGCCAGCGACCGCGACCAGCGGACGCTCTCCGTGTGCTCCTGAACCGACACAAGGATTCGCTCGGCCAGTTCCGGCGAGGGGTTCAGTTGCCGCCAGGCAGCCATCGCCTCGGCTCGGAATTCTCGCTTCGGATAGGCCGCCCAAACGAGTCCAAAAAGTTCCTCATCCCCCTCATCGGCCGAAGAGGATGGTGTTCCATTGGTGTTCTCTTTTATTCGGGGGGTCGTACGCCCCTGTTTATCGTCAAAAATCCCCCTGTTTGCGCGCACGAAATCCCCCTGTTTCTCGGTTATCAAACAGGGGTGTCCCGCCCCTGTTTCACGGCTGAGCACTCGGTATCGGTTCGACCGCCCACGGCCGCCGCCAGGCTCTTTTTCAATGCAGCCGGAATCGCGCAGGCGTGTGAGGACACGAACGCATGTGCGTGAATCAATGTGCAGATCCTCACCGATGGTTTTCAAACTCGGCCACGCCACGCCGTTGAGCCCTTGCCGCCAGTTGAGGTAGCAAAGGACAAGCTTCTCAAGGGCTGTCAATGTTGCCGCCTCGGGACTGTTCAGCGCGTCAAACGGAGAAAAGCGTGTCTTACTCATCGCTGGCCTCCTTCTGGTCGGCGCGCCGCCCCTCGGTTGCCGCGGTCCGCTCAGCGAGGCCTCGCAGCGAGTTTTGAACATCATCAACGTGAAAACGCATCCGGCCGCCGGGCCGCAACACGGGTATTCGTCCGGCCGTGGCGAGGTCGCGTAGGTATCTTTTCGGCAGCCGCAGGACGACCGCCAAGTGCTCCAGAGAAACGTATTCGGCTGGTTTGTGCTTCATGCTACGAGCGTAGAACGGGGCCCGCAACGGATCAAACGGCGTGTGAGAAAAACGAGAAAAAACGAGAAAAAACGAGAAAAAGTGAGGGAGGTTACTCGGGGCGGCGCGGGGCTGCGAGAGTTTTGACTTCGACCATGCTGACCAAATGGGGCCCACGATTCTGACGACGGTATGATCGCAGTTCTCCGCGTTGGATTCGCGTGTGGAGCCAAGAGCGAGAGACGCCAACACCCGCGGCGGCGACCTCCAGCGTCTTCAAGTCTCGCGGCTCTTCTTTCCTGGCTCCCGCCCGCCCGGGCGCCGCCTCGCTTCTTTGTCCGCCGGCCAGATGCGTCCCAACGCGCCCCAACGCCTCTTTGACGACGCTGCGGTCGTACACTGGCGGCTCGTCTTCGGTTTTCAGAGCCGGCCTCAGTCCATCCCGGATCACGCGGTAGAAAACCGCCCGCACCAACGGCCAGCCCCGGACATCCACAGACGGATTCTTGTTCGCGTCGTGGATCGCGACCAGCGTGGCGACGCAGCAGGCCAACTGCCGGTCCCCAGCGAACGCCTTGCGGCCCTCCGGCGTCGGCCAGTCGGTTGGGCTGGCCCTCTCGATCGGCTCCGCGTCGTCCAGATCGGCTTCGGAAATCCTGTTCTCGGTCCGGTGATGCTGCTTGAACCAGGCGACGAAGCTGCGGACTGATTCGCGAAAGAGATCCTGCACCTGTTGCGGATCGACTCGAACCACTTGCCCGCCGGCGGTCTTGACCACGCCGGAGAGCATTTCCTCCACGGTCTGCGCCGTCCGCCTCAAGAACGCCCGGTATTTCGCCTTGCCCTCAGTCACGGCCCGCTCCCAAAAGAAAAAGCCGGGGCTGCTATAGGCTGGTCAGAGCCCGGCCGGCCTTGCGGTGCGGCCTTCCCCGGCGTGAGGCGATGATGGCGAGTTGGTGTTGACCATTTCATAGCAGTGGGCATTCTACCGCCGCATCCGTGGCGCCGCCAAGGGGCTTTTTCCAGGCGGTTGCCTTCTCGCGCGCGTCTCGCTTCACATAATCAGCCTCACCCCACGACGATCGACTGCACCGCCTGAGCGTCCGCGACGATGGCCTGGAGCATCCGCTTTTGCTCCGTCGCCTGCTCGATCAGCTTGTCGCAGTCCTCGACGCTGCCGAGGACGGGCTTGGCGGGTACGGGCGTGACGGCCAGGTCTGAGCGGTCGCTGTAGTTGTGCTTGGAGGTCAAAACGAGTTTGGTGATGACGTGGTGGAGCGTGCCGTTGGTGCCGCCCTGCAAGAGTCTCACTTCCTGGATGTCACTGGCCCGTTCGAGCGCCTCGGCGAAAACCGGACTCATCTCCGCAAACCGGACGAGATAAGTCGCCGCAATGCCTTCTTGGATGGCCCACGCCTTGAAGAAGACGTTCTGCGGGTCCGCCATGAACTCCAGCAGGCTCGCGGCCAGCTCTTCGATCTTCGTCGGCGTCCATTTCCAGCTTCCGTTCGGCGCCATAATCATTCCCTTCAGTCAATCGGCCGCCGGTCCGAAAACCCATCGTGCCCCACCATTCAGAGCCCCCGCAACAGGCGTCCTATCTCCAATTGGAGCAAACGATCGGCAATCTGTCCATGCTACGTTTCGCCATGTTCTTTGACGCGCATTACATCCGTAGCATGCGGCGGATCAGAACACTTCGTTGGGCTGTACGGGAATCCATCGATTTCGCCGGAGAAGGTGAAGCTGAAGCCGCTCCTGGCGTTTCCACTTACACAAGACGGCCGAGTGACCCAACCGCAAGCAGCCAGATGGCTCAATAGTACTGCCGGATATAGCCGTAGGCTTTGTCGAACAGGTCCTGGTCGGTGTGCAGCTTGTACTTGAGCAGCGTCTTGCGAAGCTCCTTCTGCACGAGCCGTTCGCCCTGCGTGGTCGCCTGCCAGCCATCGAACCGCACCTTCTTCACAATCTCGTCGATGTCGGCCACGATCCGGTCGATGATGATGTGCGTGTTCTTGCTCTTGGCCTCGCTGAATAGCTCCGTCAGCGCCTCCTTGGCCTTGTCCCGCTCCTCTTCGGGATCGGTCTGCTTCTCGGCCTCCAGAACATCCTTGGCCAGTTCGAGGATCTGCTTGAGGAACTCCAAGCTGGTCAGGAAGCCCTGTTCGTGCCGCTCCTTGATCTTCTCCAGCCGCTCGCCCAGGGCGGTGAATTTGGCGTTGCCCAGATGCTTTCGCAGCCGGGCGACCAGCATGATCTCGACCTCTTTGGCCTTCTTGCCCGGCTCGGCATCCCTGAGGATCTCATCGAGCACCTGCCCATCGAGCACCAGCGTCTCGATGTCGTCTCGCACCGATTCGAGGTGGACGTTCTGGTTGATAAGCTCGATGGTCTTGGCTCCAAGTGCATGCCAGAGCAGCTTGCCGTTGCCGCTCGGCGGCTTCACAGACTCATAGACCTGCGTCAGCCATCGGTAGTCTTTCTCATACGGGCTCAGGCACGGGTCCGGCGACAGCGCCTCCCAGATGGTCCCCAGCACGATGTAGTTGGCGGCGAACTTGTCCCGCACCTCGTTGTTCGGCAGGCACTGCTGCGCCGCCATCAGGCCCTCGTAGCCGCTGACGGTACGGTCCACGCCGGGGAAGAAGGCGAGGCATTTCTGCACCTGCACCGGCAGTGCCTTCCGCAGTTCTTCGATGTTCGACACCACCTGCTGGACCGCCTTCTCATCGAAGTCGAGCGCCCGTGCCACGTCATCGAAGATACCGATGTAGTCCACGATCAACCCGTGTGTCTTCTCCTGGCCGAAGGTGCGGTTCGTCCGGCAGATCGCCTGGAGAAGGTTGTGGTCCTTCATCGGCTTGTCGAGGTACATCACCTGGAGGATCGGGGCATCGAAGCCCGTCAGGAGCTTGTTGGTGACGATGACGAACTTCAGCGGGTGGGCCGGGTCACGGAATTGGTCGAGCAGCTTCTCCTCGGCGTCTTTGTCCCGCGAATGGATCTTCCATTCCTTCGGGTCCGTGGCGGCCGAGTGCATGACGACAGCACTGGCCTCGGGGCCGACCAATTCGTCCATCACCTGCTTGTAGAGCACGCAGCACTCGCGGTCGAAGACCACCACCTGCGCCTTGAAGCCGTTGGGCTCCACCTTGCTCTGGAAGTGCCTGACGATATGGTTCACCACGGCACGCACCCGCTCGGGGTTCTTCACCAGCACCGCCATCTTCGCGGCCCGCTTGGCGAGGTCGTCGCGGTCTTGCTCGCTCAAGTCGCCCGTGATTTCCTTGAACGCCTGATCGATGGCGGCCTTGTCGATCTTGAGCTTCACCTCCGGCGTCTCGAAGTGCAGCGGCAGCGTGGCCTTGTCCCGGATGGAATCCTGGAACGAGTATCGGCTCATGTAGCCCTTCTCGTCCTCCGTCGCACCGAAGGCCCAGAACGTGTTGCGATCCGCCCGGTTGATGGGCGTGCCGGTGAGGCCAAAGAGGAACGCATTCGGCAGCGCCTCGCGCATCTTGCGGCCGAGGTCTCGCTCCTGTGTACGGTGGGCTTCATCGACCATGACGATGATGTTCGACCGCTCGTTCAGCTTCCCATCGGCCTCGCCGAACTTGTGGATCGTCGTGATGAGCACTTTGCGCACGTCCTGACCGAGCAGGTCCTGCAATTCCTGCCGGCTGCCGACGCCAACCATATTCGGCACGTCCGCAGCGTTGAACGTGGCGGTGATCTGCGTGTCGAGGTCGATGCGGTCCACCACGATCATGACGGTAGGATTGTGCAGATCCTTGTGCATCCGGAGCTTCTGGGCGGCAAAGACCATCAGCAGCGACTTGCCGCTGCCCTGGAAATGCCAGATGAGCCCCTTCTTCGGATACCCCTTCACCACCCGGTCCACGATCTGGTTCGTGGTGAAGTACTGCTGGTAGCGGCTGATGATCTTGATGCGCCGGTGCTTCTTGTCCGTGGCGAAGAGCGTGAAGTTTTGCAGGACGTCCAGCACGACCTCGGGCCGGAGCATGCTCTCCACCGTCCGCCGCACGTCGGCCAGCGAGCCTTCCGGCTCGTTCTCCTGCGTCCGCCACGGTCCCCAGATGTCGATCGGCATGCGGATCGAACCGTAGCGGAACAACTTCCCTTCCGTGGCGAAGGAGAAGACGTTCGGCACGAACATGGCCGGGACTTCCTTCTCGTAAATCTGGTTGATCTGATACGCCCCATCGAACCACGTCACTGCGCTCCGCGTTGGCGTCTTCGCCTCGCCGATGACCAGGGGCAAGCCGTTGACCAGGAACACCACGTCGAACCGCTTCTCCACCGCCCCGGCCTGATAGGTCCACTGATTCGTGACGGTCAGCCGGTTGTTGCCGGGCTGGGTCGTATCCACGAGCCTGACAGGCACATGCTCTCCGTTGTGGCCGAACGGCATGGTCTTCTCGCCCCGCAGCCATGCCGCGAAGTTCTCATTCGCCCGGACCAATCCATCAGCCTGCACGGACAAAATGCAGGCACGCAGGTTGTAGATGACCTCGTCGGCTCGGTCAGGCTGGGCGGCGATCTCCGGGTTAAGCCGGATAAGTGCCTCGCGCACCCACGGCTCTATCATTACGTCGCCATTCTGTCGAGGTAGTCGAGACGAGGAGATGTACCCCCAACGATTCACAACTGATTCATCGCTCCTCTTCGCCGCATCGAGAATCATCTGTTCGACAGTGTTGGATTCGCTGAAGGTCATGAGAATACCCTATTGAGCAGTCCTGTCATGATCTGTCCAAGTCTCAATTGAACGCCATCCATTGCCGTTATCATAGAATCGTGCTGACGAATCTCCTCGACAAGTCTTGCCTGCAATGAGCCCTCAGGAAGCGGAATAGGAAACTCTTTCACCACGGTAGAGTTGATTGTGTTCAGTCCGCTCGAACTCTTTGCACGCTCGCGGAAATACCTGCGTCCCTGGACGCTGTTCATGTAGAGACGGAGATACTCCGGAGACAACTGTTCGGAGCAACGAACACGAATAATGTGATTCTGGTGTAGCATCCCATCACAGCGAATATTCCAGATAGCAGCACGCCCGATCTCACTGACACTCGCATGCCCCTCGACGACGAGCACATCACCCTGCCCCAAGGCGAACTTCGCTGCTTCATCCTCAGTGCAGCGGATGCTCTTCACTTCTTCGAGATCGATTCGCTCCCGAAGCACGTTGGCGACACGCAGGTATGGCTTCTCAACCGGAAGATCCCTGCGGTGCCCACCGAGCGTGATTCCATAAGCGACCTCAGCAATCTCCGCGAGACGTTTGACCTCGTTACGCTGGCTTATCTGGGTGAAGTGCTCTTCAATGACGCCAACACGTGCATCTTGCAGAACTTCCATGATCTGCCTATACGTTCCCAAGACTCCGTCTGTTGACACAAGGATTTCTGCGATGCGACGCTGCTGGTCGAGCGGCGGCAGGCTGAATTCGAAATCCGCGAGGCTGTTCCAGTTGGTTCGAGGCGAGAGCGATCCGGCGGAAGTCCCAACGGCGTGCTGAAAGAATCGCTCCGAAAGACACAGGAACGGCAGAAGTTCCGGCAGAAGTCGTCTATTCTTCGGTGCCAGTACGTAGATGTCACCAGAGACCACCGCACTGGACTCAGCCACGGCGACTTTGCGCTGATAAGCGCGCCGCTTTCCAAAGAGCACCTGTCCTGGATGACAACGCCGATTGAACGTCGTGCCGTCCGCCACGTTGCCCCACTGGCGAACGTGCAATGAGCCGGGCTCAAGATGCTCCAGCCCGATGAACCGCTCGATACCCGCCGTCAACGGGTTTTGCTCCGTCTCATTCAGATTCTCCACCACGTCCCCGAACTTCACACGGGTCCAGCCCTTGCGGTCGAACAGGGGGCAGGTGCCAAGGCCGCGAAGAGAGCCATTCATCTTCGGCCATTTGGCATCAGGCAGAATGGCCTTGAGCGATTCGGCGACGGAGCCCCGCGAGGCAAGCCACTGATCGAGGGTTGCCGCGAGGGACCCGTTGCTCCCCACCTCGACCGCCGGGTCCGCCGCTGGCGGCGAGACGTAGAGCGGGATGCTCAGGTTGGCGTCTCTAGCACGGATCTCTTCCAGGGCCGCCACGCGGGCGAAGCCGGGATCGTCCCTGAACTTCTCGTAGGCTTTGACAATGCGGTCGATATGGTCGTCTGTGAGAAAGCTCTGGGCACGCTCACGCGTGACCTCGTTGACGGCGTTGATGAAGAGAACCCGGCCCTTGCGGGTTTTGGGCTTGGCTGTGCGGCAGATGACGACGCAGGCTTCCATCGGCGAGTTGTAGAACAGGTTCGGCCCCAGGCCGAGGACGCACTCGATCACATCGGCCTCGACGAGTTTCCGTCGCATCTCCGCCTCCTCCTGGCGGAACAGGATGCCATGCGGGAACAGGATTGCACAGCGGCCGGTCTTGGATTTGAGGCTGCAATGGATGTGCTGCCAGAAGGCGTAATCGGCACGGCCCTGCGGCGGCGTGCCGTAGAGGTTGCGGCCCCAGGGATCGGAGGCAAAGGCAGTGCGATCCCACTGCTTGATGGAATAGGGCGGATTGGCCAGTACGACATCGAATTGCCGGAGCCGGTCGCCCTCGGCGAACTTGGGGTCGGCGAGGGTGTCGCCGCGAACGATCTGGAAGTCCTCGATGCCGTGGAGGAAGCAGTTCATCCGGGCGATGGAGGAGGTCATGAGGTTCCGCTCCTGGCCGTAGAGACGGACGTTCCGCCACTCCCGGCCCAGGCGGCGCAGGTGGGCGACGGAGGAAAGGAGCATGCCCCCGGTGCCGCACGTCGGGTCGTAGATGGATTCGCCGGATTTGGGCTGGAGCATCTCGGTCATCAGGTGGACGACGGTGCGGTTCGTGTAGAACTCGGCGGCGGTATGGCCGGAGTCATCCGCGAATTTCTTGATAAGGTACTCGTAGCCGTTGCCTAACTCGTCTTCGGGGAGGTTGGCGACGGTCAGTTCGAGCGAGGAGAAATGCTCCACGAGATTACGGAGCATGGCGTCGGACAGACGGTCCTTGTTGGTCCACTGGGCGTCGCCGAAGATGCCGTAGAGCTTGTCCGGGTTGGCGGTCTCGATGGCCCGCATGGCGGATTGGATCGACGCGCCGACGTTCTTGGCCACCTGTCGGACCTCGCGCCAGTGGGCGTCGGCCGGGATCTGGAAACGGTGATTTTCCGGATAGGCGGCAAAGGCGGCATCCCCGCCGGACTCCTTCAGAGCGGCCTGTGTCTCCTCATCAAACACGTCGCACAGCCGCTTGAAGAACAGCAGCGGGAAGATGAACTGCTTGTAGTCCCCGGCGTCGATGGTCCCGCGCAGCAGCACCGCCGCACCCCAGAGATAGGATTCGAGTTGTTGTTGGGTGATGCGACTCATACGAGTTTCTTGTGAACCCATTTCCACTTCTTGTAGGCAATATCCATGCACTTGTCGAACGCCTTGTCGGTACGCAGGAAGCTCAGATTGCCCTCGTCTGCCTTCGCCCTGTAATCCTTGTCCTGCATCACATCCGACAGAAGCATTCGGACGCGGGTTGTGGCGAGCCGACTGAGCACCTCGGTGTAATCGGCAGGCACCGACATCGTGGTGCCATGATTCTCCGCCAACTCCTCCAAGTCATCATGGTTCAGTAGCCCCTGGCAGACGAGTGCCCATAGAATGTATCGTGACCGCGAGATGAACCAGTACTTATTCTGCCCTTTCTGCTCGATCTCGACTGCCAGTTTGCGCAACCGGAACTGCACTTTGTAGCAGAGTAGTATCTGTCGAGAATCCGCCTTCAAACGTGCCGGACGAAACACCTGTTCATATAACTTGTCGTCCTCGAATACCCTGCGCATCTCGGCGAGCCGACTGAGTGTCCCGTCGGTGAGAAGGAAGGTCTGCGTGAGCTTGAGCATCTGGATGGCCTTGCTTTCCTCCCTGATGCCGTAGTCCTCCAGATCCTCGACACCTAACTGACCAAAGGCGTTCTCCTGGCGTTCGTAGTAGACCCCAAAGTCGTTGCGGAACTTGTCTTGTAGCTCCAACTGGATCAGGTCGTTGGCGTGGAGGTTCCAAGGCTCGACCGGATTCTGCCGATTGTTGTTAATTGTGACCCGCGTGACGAACTTCTGGTCGGCATTCGTAATGATCTTGCACAGCACGCGCATTTCCTCGAAGACCTGCCTACTCTCAATCAGCTTCGGGTTGTCTCTGTTGGCCTTGAGGAAGCTGTCTACCGTCGTGACGGTCTGGGCACCGTTGAGCAGACGAGGTGCCGTCAGCGTGAATTGGCCATCGGTTGGCTCGACACACTCAGCGAAAAGCGTAATGCCATTATGATTGAAGCCGAAGACGGAAGGCTCCTCCGACCGGTCGATGATGACCTGCTTGAGAGCGCGTGTGATAGCCCGATTCACGGCCTCGTTTTCCCCGAGTCCATAGCGGATGTTGCTATCAAAGAACCTCGATCCGACCTCGGTGTGCATGCGGTGGAGGTCCGCCAACCGAATGAAGCCCATGTACATCCGCTGTCCGGACGGACCGTTTACAGCAATCAAATCCGCGAGCGGAATTTCAAATCTACAGGTCCTGCGCGGTACAGTAACTGGGCCGACACGCCCGCTGGCCGACCGAAATTCGACCACCAGCCCCACCTGCCGGTCACTGAAGAACTGGTCCGCCAAGAACTTCTTGTTCTCCAGATCCTCTCGCAACTTATCGAGCACCTTGCTCCGCTCCGCCTCTCCCGGATCGCCCGTAAACACAAACCGAAAGCACACTTGGCCGATGATCGCCCGATTCTCTACAAGACAACTCCGCAGTTGAAGCAGGACCTGGTTCTTGGCCGGGTCCTGATTCGGTGTGGCAAAAATGCGTTCCGCCCCTTCGTCGATCAGACGCTGTAATGAGCCCTTGAATTGGGCGCATGAGGGCGAGTACTTGAACTGGAAGATGTACAGATTCCGTTTCTGTTCATCGAAGTGGAAGCCATCGACACCGTAATCTCTGCCGCCGAAAGCAACCTGATTGATGGCCTTCTCGCGGGGTACACCGTGCTCCTTCTCCAGATACAGCAGGCCGAAGTAATCCTCTCTGACGCCCCCGCACGTAGAACGTAAATCAGAGAATGCTTGGTCTATCAAACGGTCGGTAATCATGCCGGTGTTCCCCTCTCAATAGTCAACGAAGCAAACCCTCTCGTTTCAAAATGGTTATCAGCTTCTCCTCCGCCGCAAAGGTCGCCCTGGCACTGTCGTGCAGGCGTTTCATCGCCTCGTCCACCGACAGAACCTCTTGTTTGACCTTTGGCTCGATGTAGCGGGGGATATTCAGGTTGTGGTCGTTCGCTGCAATCTCCTCCAAGGAAACGAGACGGGCGATCCCTTGCACGTCCTTGCAGTCGCGATACCAGCCGTAGATGCGGTCAATGTGCTCAGGGAGAAGCTCGTTCTGGGCACGGCCGGTTCTGAACTCCTTCGAGGCATCGATGATGAGGACCTTGTTCTTGCGGGTCTTGGCTTTGCGTTGGCGAAAGACCAGGATACAGGCGGCAAGGCCGGTCCCGTAGAAGAGGTTGGGACCCAAGCCAATGACCGCTTCCAGCAGGTCCATCCCAAGGATCTTCTTGCGCATCTGTCCCTCCTTGCTCATGCGGAACAAGGCTCCGTGTGGCAGGACCACCGCCATCCGGCCGGTCTTCGGTGCCATCGACCGAATCATGTGCTGCACCCAGGCGTAGTCTCCCTTCTTCGCCGGGGGCATGCCCGCGAAATTCCGCCCGAATGGGTCGCTGGCCCATACTTCGTCTCCCCATTTCTCCAGGGAGAACGGCGGATTGGCGATGACGCAATCGAACGTGGCGAGATTATCGCCGGAGAAGAACGCTGGGCTGCGGAGCGTGTCGCCGCGCACGATCTGGAAGTCGGCAGCCCCGTGCAGTAGGAGATTCATCCGAGCGATAGCTGATGTGGTTAGGTTCTTCTCCTGGCCAAAGAGTTTGCCCCAGAGCAACCGCACGTCGCCGTGATTCTCCTTCACGTGGTGGATGGCCTCCAGGAGCATCCCGCCGGTGCCACAGGCGGGATCGTAGATCGACTCCCCCTCGCGGGGGTCGAGGATGTTGACCAGGAGCCGGACCACGGAACGCGGGGTATAGAACTCGCCCGCCTTTTTGTTGGTCAGGTCGGCAAACTTCTTGATGAGGTACTCGTAGGACCGGCCGAGGATGTCGGCTTGGGCTGCCTGGTTGCCGAGATTGATCCGCGAGAAGTGTTCAATGAGGTCGCGGAGTAAAGCGTCGGGCAGACGATCCTTGTTTGTCCACTGAGCGTCGCCGAAGATGCCGTAGAGCGTATCCGGGTTGGACTTCTCGATGCCCCGCATGGCGGTTTGCAGGGCTTGGCCGACATTGGCCGTGACGGCACGGACATCCCGCCAGTGGCAGTCCTCGGGGACCTGGAACCGGTAGTTCTGGGGAAACTGGGCGTACTGCTCATCCCCGCCGGACTCCTCCAAGGCGATCTGGTACTCCTCGTCATGGACATCGGAGATACGTTTGAAGAACAGCAGCGGAAAGACATACGTCTTGAAGTCCGCCGCATCGACCGGCCCCCGCAGGATGTTGGCAGCCTCCCAGAGGTGCGATTCAAGCAGTCCGAGCGTGACGGTATGCTTCGTCACATGCCCCTCCAGAGCGGCGACACAAACTTGCCGGCGTTCACGACAGGATCTTGACGACGGTCTACCCGGAGCCCCCAAGTGCGGGACGCGCGCAGATCAACAAGTTGTCCCCGATGTTGTACAATAACCGGCAATAACTCCGCCATGTCGCGGCCTCCCAACCTTCCAATGCTTCAAGATTCGGCAGAATCCTACACTCCATCATCGGTCGGAGCAAGGGGAATCCGGGAGTCAAAACAGGCAGACTCAGGCCGACACCAGGGGCAGCGGGCGACATCGTCCCTCAAAGGCCGGTGGACTGGTGTGCCTGCGGACCGGCCAGAGCGGCTATCTGGTCCGACACCGACGGGTCGCGGCTGTCCGCAACCCCATAAGCTGTGCGTGGTGGACGTCGCTGTCTCATGTCCCATAGGGATAGCCAGGGCGCGACGTGGCTCGAAGTCCCGCACGAAAAGAAGCCCCCGCGCGTTAGATGAGGGAGAGTGAGAGGAAGCGAGACCGCGCGGGGGCACATGGACCGTTTCAGGATGTTCTCCGCCGCAGCCGCATCCCGGCATAGCCAAAACCCAGCATGCCGAGCAGAGCGGCGCCGGGGAGGGGGACTACGGTGGGCCTCCAGAGCACAGACTCCCCGTCGTAGAGGCCGACTACCCAGCCGTGGTCATTGATCCCCGTTGGTCTGCCAAGGCCCAAGTCGATTGCCACGCCAGCATCCCACAAAATAGTATGTCCACCATTGTATCCAACAACCTGGCCCATGTTGTTCACGGCTATGGCATCAACCATGTAGTCCCCGAGATCAGTCATGATCCCGTCGGTCCAGATGTACCCGCGAGAGTTCGATGAACCAACAACTTGTCCGAGATCATTGATCGCGTTTGCACTAGATCGTGTACCGCCGAGGGTTCCCAAGTCTGTCATAACACCTTCTTCCCAAAGGAATGCGTGCCAATCCCCCTCAGCGGTCAGCGAGTTGCCTACGATTTGTCCCTTGTTGTTAATGCCATACGCACCACTACCACCTCCACCCAGCGTACCCAAGTTCGTCATCTCGCCGTTCTTCCATAGGAATGCGTTTGACTCCCAGGCATCCCCTCTGAGTGAATGGCCTACGATGAGACCGTCGTCATTGATGGCGTGTGCCGCCGTCTGGATGCCACCGAAAGTACCAAGGAGCGAGTATTCACCGTTTCGCCAAGCAAAGCCATGTGCCGTGTTGTCTTCACTATTCTCAGTCCAAGCGTGGCCGACTACCTCTCCTGTGTTATTGATGGCATTCCCAAAGACTTGGTTGTGCCCTGAGAGCGGTCCAAGATAAGTTACACTGCCTTCTTCCCACACGAGGCCCATAACAGGTACACCGTCTATCCAACGAATGCGGCCCAATACTTGGTTGTTCTTGTTGATGGCCACAGCCTCGAAACCACTCAGGGGAATCGACTCGTAGGTCAGATCCCCGTGGCTGCTTGCAGCAACCGACAACAAGCACACAACAGACATCATCGCGACAGTTGACTTGATCGCCATTTGTTTCTACCTCCAACCTCTTTGGTGAGGGATCTCGAATGCAGCGGGCCTCACACATTCCACCACGATTGTCGCATATAGAGGGATTGAAACTGTCCCTATTAACGATTAACGGTTACCCCATTACAAGAACCGACTTTGCTTTCATCCGTTCCAGCCTCCTCTTCTTGGAAGTACCATTCTCCCATCAGCGGCGTTCGCTTCGCACTACTGATTCATCAAGGGTGTAGGCCGCCAACTGGATTTGATTTTAGCGGTTGGGACAGGCGAAATCAACCCAGAATCAGGGGACTCCAGCCCCATTGGAGGCCCAAAGGCATAGGTATGAATACGTATTTTGTGTCCTGGATCTGGGTCTGCCCAATCCGGCGTCCAGTACCGTGGGGGCCCCCCGCCATATCCGACGCACACGACGTCACGCTCTCCACGGCGCCCGCACCAAGAGCCTCCATTGGACCGTAGAGCCCCGATCCCGCCCGGCAGGGCCTTCCGACCGTCCGGACGCTCCCAGGGGCTTCCAGGCCACGAGAAGGCTCGTGACGAGGCGGTTGTTTTCGAGGGCCGGCCGGTGAACGGAGATAACGGTACTGTGGCGAGGGGGGTGCCGGGGGGGGCTCCCCCAGGGGGGGAGCGAAGGAACGCGGGCCGAACCGTACGGTGGATCGGCCCGCTCGATCCTCGTGACCGCGAAGGCCGTCAACCACGCCTCTTCGGGGTTCGCTCGCCTGCAATCCGGCCGGGACGCCGGACGCCGAACTGTCGGTCGATCTCGATCTGCTCGGCTTTGGCTTCGACTGCGGAGATGCGGCGCCGGGCCTCGGCGAGGACTCGGCGTTGGAAAGCCAGCGTGAGGTGACCGATGGTTTTGGCGACCCTCTTCACGTTGGTCTCCACGATCTCCTTGTGCGCTTTCCTGATCTCCTTACGCCTGTTCCGGTCTTGTGCGGTTGCCATTCGTCATGTCTCCATCCCCCAGGTTGCGCCGTCCGCCTCGTGACCTGCATGGTCCGGACGGCGTTGGTTTGCGTCTTTGCTACCCCTGCTCCTTCGTCATCCCGGCCAGGCGAAGGATGTCCGCCCGGACGCCCGCCGCCAGGTCGGGCCAGGCTTGGATCAGGGCGGCAAGATCGGAGTCAAAATCGGGTTTGAGTGTGCCGGAATCTGTGCCGCTTTGTACGCCAATCGTCGTTTTTGGGGTCGCCAGTGAGGTTTGTTCAGGGCCTGCACCGCCCATCCCTCTAAGGCTCCAATGAGCGGCGTCAAGCATTGAAATCGGCCGTAGCGAGGGTGACATGACGCAGCCTTTGCCTGCCGCCCCTGCGGCCGGAGGCGATCTTCCGTACGACACAGCCGGGAGGTTGCTTTCCCTTGACAATTCGACGACTTCCGGGCAGAATGCTTCTTGGAATTGTCGATTGATGAAGGATGCTGGATGATCGAGGCGGGTCTCACACAAAGCCGCAGAGGCGCAAAGGTCGGAATCGAATCCGATCCGGCTGGCCTTCGTGTCTTTGTGCCTTCGTGCGAGTCGATCTTCTACGACCACGACTCGGCCCGCAGCGGGGATATCGGCGACGACCAGGAGACCTGGCTGCAGACGACGGTGACCGGTCCGGGCACGCTGACCTTCGACTACAAGCTCTCGTGCGACGCCGGGGACGAGTACGCGTTCTCCATCGACGGTCAGTACCGTTCCGGCCGGGCCGGGAGCAAGGATTGGACAGAATCGGGCCCCTGGACGATCACGGGCGCGGGCGTGCACACGATCCGCTGGAAGTTCATCAAGGACAGCAGCGGCTCGTCGGGTTCGGACTGCCTGTGGATCGACCGCATCCGCTGGACGGGCGCGATGCCCGACGGCGAAGGCTGGGACCGGATCGAGTACGCGTACGACGCCGCGGGAAGAAGGATCGAAAAGAAGGTCGACGGGGCCACGCAGGTCAAGTACGTTTACGACGGCGGCCACATCCTCGCCGAGTACAACAATGCAGGCACGCTGCTGCGAAAGTACGTCCACGGCCCAGGAGTCGATCAGCCGATCTGCCTGATCGAGTCGAGCGGAACCTACGCAGGCACGCACTACTACCACTACGATGCCCTGGGCAGCGTCGTGGCGATGACGAACTCCGCGGGCAACGTGGTCCAGCTCTACGAGTACAGCGTCTACGGCCAGGTGGCCGCCTCCGACGCCGACCACCCCAACCGCTTCATGTTCACGGGTCGCGAGTTCGACAAGGACACAGGTCTCTACTACTACCGAGCCCGCTACTACCACCCCGAGATCGGCCGGTTCCTCCAGACCGATCCGATCGGGTATGGGGACGGGATGAATTGGTATGCGTACTGTGGAAATAACTCAACAAATGGTTCAGACCCCAGCGGGCTCGATTACTACTCATTCCTAGATCTGAATGATTCCCGGGTGGCTAAGGATGCCGGTGGAAATGCACTCCTCACGTTCGCACGCTGGTCGGATGATGGCGAACTACTCTGGTCGATGGGTTTCACGAGCCTCGAGTTATGGAAGGATTACGCCAGTGCTATGGAGGGCATGGAGGGGGAAACCAAATGGGCGCGCATGATCGCAGGTGATGGCAATGGCGATATCGTCTGGAGCATAATGGCGATCATCTATCTTACCGACGGTCCCGCGGTGAGTCCTGCAGCGACCCGACGAGAGACGAGTACCGCAATCTCCGGATTTCGATACATGATCCAGACGATAGCAGAGGCAGGCGTGAAGTGGGCTCCTGATGACCCGATATGGGGGATGTGCTATAGTCCTTGGGAGGCTGATGGCGTGAAGAGGATTCGTTGGACTTATGACTGGAGCGACACGCCGATGTGGACCAGCGAGGATACCTACAATGGTGCAACAAGGGACTGGTGGACGGCTCCTAATCTCACCGGCTTGGCACATGAGTTGGGGCACGCGTACGACGACGCTGTGTGGCGTTGGTCAGCATCTGGATCGAGTGGTTTTACTGAGGAACGTCGGAAAAGGACCGAGATGGCGGCAATGAAATGGGAGAACCAGTCCAGGTACTCCTTCTACTGTAGAGTGCCAGGATATGAGTGGGTTGGTCCACGCCCTGCGTACGGACGAACGGACCATTGCCTGAGTAGGAGGCACGTGGATGTTGTTTGGGGAACCGGCGCATCTCCTTGGGACATTCCGCTTGATTGGTGATTGCACCAGCGGAGGTACATATGGGCGCGTGTTGGCGGCGTGCACCTGTTCTGTTGTTCATTTCGTGTTGATGAGAGGAGACTCATATGGACAGTCGGTTGACCCTATTTTTGTTGCTGTTCGGCATAGTGCGGGGCGATTGTGCCTACGCCAGGAGTGAGACTGACATGAGCCAAACGACTGTGGAAGGTGTAGCGACAATCAGACTCACGTCTTTCGACGCAAACGAGCAATCGTTTAGGGTCGGCTATGCGATCGTCAATGGTTCATGTCATAACGTCTGGATTTGTGAAGGAATCGAAATCGCGAAAGCGGGTGCGATAGATCATGAAGTATATATAGATGCGGATAGGAAGACCCTGATGATCCGCCGGTCATTGCAGAAGCCTTTGCCGGTGGTGCTGCCTGGACCCGTGAGGATCGAGGGGCGGTACGTTTGTGTGCGTCCTGCCGAAGAGCATGCAGGGTCCTTCTTCGTACCTGTTCCTGTTCAGTCTCGCCCAGTATTTGCGCCGGGTGGCCCTGATGTTCCAACTGCTTCGCGTTTGATTGTGGAGATCGGATTCTATGACGTAGATATTCCAACGAAGCTCGCAGGCATTCTCTCGCTGGCGGACATGCTGAAATGCACACAACCTCGCGGGACTGAAATGAATCTAGATACCTTCAACGAGTATTTCCCTGGACTGGCCATCGCCAATGCCTTCGGAGGCGTGCGCGGGTTCAGCTCCTTCTGGGAGGAAGGGAGCGATGAAATCAAGATCCCCTGGCTTTGGCCAGTGCTGAAGGAGAATTCTCTCCGACTTACGATCGATCCCGTGCTTATCCCATGCGTAAAGAAATAACCAAGGGGAAGAGTAGAGGGAAGAGTAGAGCGAAGAGGGAAGAGTAGTGTCAGACCTACACATTTGACAAACGGGCACGGCGAAGAGCGGGGTCAAGCATTGAGATAGGCCGTAGCGAGGGTGACATGATGCGGTCTTTGCCTGTCGCCCCTGCGGGCGGAGGCGATCTTCCGTATGACACAGCCGGGCGGTGACTTTCGTTTGACAATTGGACGAATTCCGGGCAGAATGCTTATCGGAATTGCCGATTGATGAAGGATGCTGGATGATCGAGGCCGTGTGAATCCGTGAAATCCGTGTCTGAGTCATTCCGTTGCCGGGCCGGCAGCAAGGATTGGACAGAGTCGGGACCGTGGACGATTACAGGTGCGGGTCTGCACACGATCCGGTCACTCGCCGAGGCTTTGGACGAAATGCTTCGCCACGTCCAACGACACCTCTCCTGCGGCTGCTTTGTGGAGGACATCCTGGGCCATGGAGGCCCGCCGGGCATGGTGCAATCGCGATGAGAGCTTGCGGGCCCCGACTCCCGCCGCGATGTCATGGCCGAGCGACTGATCGATCGGCGTCAATTCGAACACCGCGATCCGGCCCTTGTGCCCGTAGCCCCGACATTCCGCGCACCCGACCGCTCGACGGACGGTTTGCGGAACGGGGACCTGATGACGTTCCAAGAGCTCGCGATCCCCGGCCGTCGGTTTCGCCTCCCCGGCGCAGGCCTGGCAGAGGCGCAGGACGAGATTCTGATGGATCACCAGTCGCAGGGCCCCGCCGATCATGTACCGCGGCACATCCATGCTGCCCAGCGCGTCGACCGCCATCGACGCATTGCGTGCGTGCATGGTCGCGACGACCAGTTGCCCGGATAGTCCGGCGCGGGCCGCGGTGGTCGCCGAGTCCCGGTCGCGAATCTCGCCCACCATGATCACGTCCGGGTCCATCCGCAGGATGATCCGCAGACCTTCGTGCATGGTGAATCCGTGCTTTTCACTGACCTCCAGTTGGCGGACCCTCGGCAGGCGAAACTCCACGGGATCCTCAATCGAAGTGACGATCAGGTTCTGATGTTTGAGGGTGTTGGCCAGCGAGTACAGGGTGGTGGTCTTGCCGGACCCGGTGCCGCCGGCGACGAGCACCAGGCCATAGGGGGCCTCGATGACCCGCTGCACCGCTTGAAGGTCTTCGCCTCTCATGCCGAGATTCACCAGGTCCCGCAGGTTCCGGCTGGACGACAGGAAGCGGAAGTGGATGGCCTCGCGGTCGCCGACGGGCGCGATCGTCACGCGCATGTCGTGCTGTGTGCCCTCCATCTCCATCGAGATGAAGCCCTCTTCCGGGACGAACGACTTGTCGATGTTCAGATCGAGCAGCACTTTGATCTGGTTGAGCAGCCGCTTGCGCAGGGCGACCGGGATGGGCGCCTTTTCGTGGACGACGCCGTCAACGCGATACCGAACGTGTTTGCCCTCCGCGAACGGGTCCAGATGAATGTCCGTGGCCCCTTCTGCGATCGCCTCGGACAGGATCGTGATCAGCGGTTCGGAAACCTCTTTGACGCCTCCGAGTCCCGAGCGAACGACCACCTCATTCTGCAGCAAGTCTTCCATAGCGTCACTCCCAGAGCCATTGTCCAAGTCCGTCAATCCGATTTCTGTGCCTGGGCCGGACCGGCGCCGGCTTTGACCGTGCCGACGCGAATCCCCGCGCGCCGCAGGCACCGCCGTCCCGAATATCTGCCCGCCTTGCCCCCGCCGGGAGCCATCATAGCGGTCGAACCGGTCCGATGCCAAGGACGTTTTCCCCCCGTCTACGATCCCAAGGGGCCCCGGGATCGATGGACAAGAGCCGTCGGGGAAGATTCGCTCCATCCCGGCCCGCAGTCAAAAGAGCCGGCGGGACGCCGCGTGGAAGCGTGAAAGCGCAGGGGAAGGCGTGAAGTCGTGCCCCGTGACTCGTGATCCGGGGGCGGCGTCCCCGGTCATGGGGTCTGCTGCTGGGACCGCAGTACTCGAAAGCCGGAGGAACCGTTCCTTTTTTTGAGAATGTATTTGATATTGCATAGTAGGTAATGCATAATAAGTGCGTCATGACCTGGAACGGGTCCAGGAAAATCGGGAGGTTTGGCATGAAATTCGAGAGTCAGTTGCTCAAGGGCGTGGCGCCGGTGGTGGTGTTGCAGATCCTGTCGCGGGGGCCCATGTACGGCTACGAGCTCAGCCAGGCGATCGAGCAGCGAAGCGGCGACGTCCTGACGCTGGGCAAGGGCACGCTGTACCCGCTGCTGTACAACCTGGAGGCCAAGAAGCTCGTCGAGGCCAAATGGGAGACGACCGACTCGGGCCGGAACCGGCGCTACTATTCGCTCACCGGCAAGGGCAAGGAGGAACTGGCCAGCCAGAAGGCCCAGCTCCGGGGCCTGGCCAAAGGCCTGGACCTGCTCTTCGGCGGGGCGTTGAAAGCGGCTTTGTGATGGGAGTCCATCGGGTCCCGCGTGTTCCCATTGCTTTGGGGACTCTGTCCCCAAGCCCCTGAGATTTATCGCATTGGGCCAGAAGCATGATCAAGGCAGAGCCAATCTCCAAAACCTATCGTTGCTCAGGATCGTCGTCATCCTCGCGTATTTCGGGCCCTTGCAGGAGCGAACGTATCCTGCGGGACCTTCGGTCTTCTGCGATCATGCTGCTGGCGAAAAGCGCAAAATGCCAGGGGTTCGGGGACAGCGTCCCCGGCTCCCCTTGTTGGAGGTCCGGCTATGCGAGATAGACCTGACGAGACACCTGGGAATGGATTGCCGCCCTGTGCCATCGAGTACATTGCCCGGGTGACGAAGAAGATACGATATCGCCGCAAGGTCCGCCAGGACGTGCAGGCGGAACTTACGGCGCACTTCGCGGACGAGTTGGGGGACGTGAACGACCTGGCCGAGAGGGAAACGAGGGCCAAGCGGCTGATCGAGGAGTTCGGCGACGCCGGGCTTCTCGCTGTCCTGTGCCGGAGAGCCAAGAAACGCTGCCGACCGCTGTGGGCGAAGGCGCTTGTGCGCAGCATGCAGGCGCTCGGCGTGTTCTTGATCTATCTTCTCGCCTGCTCCGTCCCGCTGTTCGTGGGAAAGCCGACGGTCTGTGTGAACTACGCTGACTGGCTCACGAAACGGTGGCGACCCGCCCAGCCGGGCGTCGAGAATGCGAGAACATACTACGAGCAAGCCGCTTCGCTCTATGTCGAGCCGCCGGAGTCGCTGGCAGTCAGGAGAAGATCGCCCCAGTGGACGGTGCGAGACTGCAATGATCGCGACTTGAAGGGGTTGGCCGACTGGCTGAGCGAGAACAGGCCGGCGTTTGATCTCTTCAAGAAGGGGGCGAACACCGCCGATTATTGGCCGGTCTACGACATCAACGAGGCGAATCCGATTTCGAGCCATGTCTCCTTCATGTGGATGCAGGCGAACGTCGTCCCCCTGGCGATGGAGTCGCTCCCGCGGTATCGGTCTCTCGCGATGGCCTGGAGGGATTGGGTGGCCTACCAGGCTCGCCTGGGGGCGGTGGACGAGGCGATGAACGATTCCAGGACGCTCCTGCGCTTCGGGCGGCATCTGCGAGGCAAGGGACTCTTGATCGAGCAGTTGGTGGGGATCGCGATTGAAGCTCTTGGCCACGCCACCCTGTTCGACGTGCTGCAGGAGCCGGGGATTTCCGCCGAGGGCCTGGCCCGCGTGCAGGACGAGCTCCGGTTCGCCTTCGACCGGGACCGCAGCTTGCTCGATCTCGATGCCGAGAAAGTCATTTGGTACGACAACATCCAGCGGACCTTCACCGACGACGGACAGGGCGGGGGGCATGCCCTTCGCCACGGCCTGCCCTTCGCGGCCGGCGATTGGAGGGGCAATCTGGTGGGCATCCTCCGATTCGATTACCCGGATCGTCGCCAGACCGTAGCGATGGTCGATGCCTATTTCGAGCAGATCCAGGAGGCGCTGAGCACACCGCCCAACAAGAAGCAGGCGGGTAGGGAACCCGAGGGACAGATCGACTGGGCCACGCAGAACCTGTTCTTCTCCCTGCTGAAACCTGCCCATGAGCGATTGGGGTTCCTGGTCTGGCGCGCCCGAACCGGGGAGGCTGCTCTGGTCGCGACCGTGGCCATCCATCGTTACAGGGCCGAGAAGGGCTCCTATCCGGAACGTCTTGAGGAACTGGTCTCCGCCGGCGTCCTGGTCAGCCTGCCCGAGGATCCCTTCGGCCAAGGTCCCCTCACGTATCGGAGAACTGGCGATGGCTTTGTACTCTACAGTTGGGGCCAGAACCTCGTCGACGACGGCGGTCGGCCGGGCACAGGCCAGGATGGAAGACCTCGGGATTGGGCCGACAACGGCGACATGGTCTTCTGGCCGGTGCAGGCCGCGCCACGGGATTCGACAGTCCCCGCTCCTTCGGCTGCGGATGTAGAGAAGACGGAGAAATACAGGGCCGCCGCTCCGCTGAATCACACCCTCCGAATCGAGCGAATCGGCAGGTATCTCAAGTTCAATTACGAACTGATCGGTTCGGATGGAAAGAAGTACTCCCTTTGGGACATCGGCGGCCGGCCGAAACTGGCTTTCACGGTCCACCAGGGCGACACTCAGATCGATTCCGGGCAGTTCGAGTTTGGCTGAGGCGGGTCCTGGTGTTCGCACTCGTGGCGAGTGCCTTTCAGCGTGTCCGGCGAGTTGCGGATCGTGGTCTCTGCCGACCTCGGTGAGTTCGGGCCCACCGACGGCAAACCCGTCGTCTATCGGTTTAGTCCGCTCTATCATGTCCAGGGGCTCATTCCCTGGCTGCTGCTGCCGCTGGCGTTCGTCGCTCTCAAGGAGAATCGGACCCTTCAGGCCGCGCGGATCCTGACGCCCATCGCACTTCTGGCAGGTTCCTACTGGGCGTTCATGGCCATTGTGAAGGCAACCTCCGGAAGCATGATGCAGATGAACCAGTTATTCACAATCATGGTTCTGGGTTTCTCGTTGATCTGGCTGCTCGCCGATCGCATCGGCGGTCGCAGTCGTATCGCCACATTGCTGCTGGCGGCCTTCATCTACTTCGGATTTCTCGGAGCGAATCTGCTGACCAGTGATTTCGGCAAGGAAGCGATGACCGTGGCGTCGATGGCGGCGGTGGCGATTCCGCCGATTGTTCTGGCGTTTGCCGTCGCGTCGCTCCTTTCGTCGAGGTCGCTCGGCAAGACCCGATTCGTCGCTGTTATGGGAGTGGTTCTGCTCGTTTCTTTCGCGGTCATCCTCTCAGTTGTCACGCTGATTGCCCATCCGAGCCATTCGCTCCGCGGCCAGATTGGCGAACTCGTTTTCGCCTCCCTGATCTTCAGCGCGGTGTTCCTCGTCGCGTTGACGCCTTTCCTGATTCTGCTCTGGGCGAACCGCTTCTGGCGAAGACGGTTTGCATGCGTCATGGGGATTGGAACAAATGTCCCGTGAGTTCACGACAGCATCCTCTTCAAGTCTGCGGGTTGATTCATCAGCACATTGGGACCGTCTGTCCCGAATTGTTGAGATCGATTCGCCCGAAGCGGATGTGGACGGAAACGCGGGCTCTGAGACCTTCTCTGGGGCTCTGCCCCAGACCCCGAGATTTACCGCTTCATGCCAGCAGCATGGTAGACAAAATCAAGGGCTTGCCGAGACAACGGGGGGCGTCCGTACCGCCGGACCGGGCTCTGCCGGCATCATGCTTCTGGCCAAAGCGACAAACCTCCTTCACACGCCCGCCCCGGGCGTGTCCGCTCACGGGATTAGGGTGCCCGGCGTACTACGGAATATCCGCAATGGCCAGGGCGATCTTCTGATTCAGGCGCGGGCCGACGTTGGTGAAGAGGTAGAGGCGGCTGCCTTCAGCGATGAAACAGGGGCTCATCTGAGCGACGTTGTCGGCTGAGAGCGACGTGCGGTCGTAGAAGACGCCGAGATGTTTCGTGTGCTCGAACGCCGCGTCCACCTCGCTGACGTGCAGGGAGGCATAGGTTTCGTCCCTTGCTTCGTGGGCGTGATAGACGAGGTACTGCTTGCCTTGCCAGGGCAGGTACCAGGCCTGGGCGACCTGGCTGGCCCCTGGCGGCGGGGTCAGCAGGGGGTCGCGGCGGGGCTCCCACACGCGACCGTCCTTCGACGACGCGATGTAGATGTTCCGCGTGCCCTGGCAGTTGCCCATCAGCAGCATGATCCAGCGGTTGTCCCGGCCGGGAAGGGCGTAGCGAAAGACCCTGGCGTAGGAGGCCTCGCTGTTCCGGTCGAACATGGCCGCGGTGACCGCGACGCCTTCGTACTGAAAGTCGATGCCGTTGGCGCTGGTGGCGAACCGCGTGATGTCGTTCTCGCCGTGATAATAGAGAAAGAGCTTCTTCTCTTCCTCGATCCAGACGGCCTCCGGCCCCGAGACGTGCGAGACACTGTGGTGCGGGGCCCAGTCCTTGCGGATGATCGGGTTGGCCTCGTATTCCTTCCAGGGGCCTTCGAGGCGGTCGGCGTAGGCCAGGCAGATGCCGCCCGGTCCGTCGTGGGGGGCGTAATAGAGATAGTACTTGCCCAGCGGTTTGTCGAGGTTTTCTGTGCGGATCACGCTGGGGATGATGACGTCGTTGCAGGGATTGTACTTGAGGTCCTTATAGTCGAGCACGATCGAGTGGTGCTTGAAGACCGGCAGTCCCGCCGGGACGTTGGCTTCGACAGCGGCAGTTGTTGCGATGACGATCACGACATATGGCAGCAGATGTTGCGTTCTCATGCCGGTGTCATAGCGTAAGGGAGCCGCCGCGTCCACGATCTTTCCCCAAGAGGCCCTTGAACTTGCCTGTCGCGGGCCTTACCATACCGGTGTGTGAGTCATCCACGATTTCGGTCCTTCGATTGCAGGAGGTCACCATGACTGCTGGAAGATGTCCGCTGCATTGTCACGAGCATGGGTGCGTGAGCCGACGCGAGTTTCTCGTGGGGTCCGCAGTGTTCCTGGCGGGATGCTCCTCGATGAGACGCCAGCGGGCGGCGGTGACGCCGATCCGCCAGTGCGGACCGGCCGCCAGGTACAGGCCCGCGCTCTGGGCGGCCTTCGTTCGGCGGGAGGGCGACTACGGCATGCTCTGGCCCGGCGCGGTCTACGACGGCGAGAAGGCTCGCGGCATGTACGCGGACAAGATGGTCGAAACCGCATCGCTGCTCGGGGCCGATCTCAACCTGCGGTCGAAACCCCTGTACAGTCTGGCCGAAGGGCAAGAGTGGATCGCCCAGGCGGAAGCCGCCAAGGCCGACGGCCTCGTGCTGGTCATGCTGGACCGTCAGCAGCACGCCTGGCCGACTGCGAGGAAGGTGGCCGAGAGCAGGATCCCTTCGATCGTGTATTCGCCCCTGGGCTCGTCGTTCACGACCAACACCGTCGATCTGGCGGCGAGGCCCGGCTGCGTGGTCTACTCGACCGACGATTATCGTCAGGCGGCTTACGGCATGAAGATGCTCTGCGCCGCAGCCAAGATGCGGCGGACCTGCTGCGTCGTGATCCAGGGCGACAAGCGATACGACTCGACGCTGGCCGACACCGGCATCACGCTGCGTCGCATCCCCGCTTCGTCGTTCATCGAGGAATACCGCAGGACGCCGGACAGCGAAGACATCGTCGCCATGGCGGATGAATACATGCGACGTGCGAGAAAGCGGATCGACGCCACACAGCAGGATGTCGTCAACGGGCTCAAGAGCTACTACGTCGCCGGCCGCATCCTCGAACGCGAGGGCGGCGATGCGATCACGATGGACTGCCTCGGCGCCCTGGGCAAGATCGATGTGAGCCTGCCTTGCATCGCGTGGTCGCGGATGAACGACGATGGCATCCCGGCCGCCTGCGAAGCCGACGTCGGCGCGGTCGCGTCGCTGGTGATGACGCACTACCTGTTCGACCGGCCGGGCTTTCAGCAGGACCCGGTGGCCGACACCGCGGACGACACGATCATCGGGGCCCACTGCTCCTGCCCGACCCGTCTGCATGGCTACGGCGCACCGCCGGAGCCGTTCGACATCAAGCACCATCACGGCAATCGCGACGCGGTGCCGCGAACGGTCTGGCGGAAAGGGCAGCGGGTGACCAGCATCGATCTGCTGCCGGGCAGCGGGCAGACGTCCTCCACGGTCCTGGTCTCCGCGGGGACCGTGACGGAGAACAAGGAAGTGCCTCCCAGCGGCGGGTGCGTCGTGTCGGTGAAGGTGAAATTCGACGGGCATCAGGAGGTCCTGAGCTTCCCGGGCTTTCACCAGATCTTCTTCTACGGCGACTACAAGGAGCAGATCCGCGACTTCTGCCAGCTCTGCGGGTTCACGGCCCAGGTGGTGTGATGGAGTGCGAGGAACAGAACAAGCTGCTTGTTCGACGATACATTGAGGAGATCGTGAACACCGGGGATGTGACGAGGCTGGCCGATTTCATTGCGTCGGACTACGTGGAAGTCTATCGAAATGTGCGGTATCCTCTGGGGCGCGACGGAGCCAGGAGGCATGTGCTCGGCGTTCACGACGTGTATCCCGACATTCAAGTGACGATCGAGCAGCAGATTGCCGAGGGCGATTGGGTGGTGTCGCGCGTCACTGCCCGAGGCACGCATCGAGGCGAGTGGCTGGGGATGAAGCCGACCGGGAAAGCTCTCGAATTCACAGGGGTCAACATCGACAAGGTCGTTGATGGTCGCATCGTGGAGCACGGCGGAGCCGCCAACATGCTGGAGCCTTTGCTCCAGGCGGGTGCGATCCGGGTCGTAGGCCTGGAGGACTGAGTCAGATCTCTCTGACCGGCTTGAATCGCATCACGTAGTCAGGGTCGATCCGGATTCCGAGACCGGGACCGGAGGGACAACGCACGACGCCATCCGTGCAGGTCAGGGGCGACGTGTCGCACGTGAACGGAATGCCTGTTTCGCCTTTGAACTCCTGGAACGGGCCTGGATCGGCGACGTACGACGCGAAGTGCAGGACGTTCAGGTAGGCGAAGCCGAACTCGGAAAGGTGCAGCGTGCACGGCATTCCCGCCGCCGCGGCCATGCGGGCCACCTTCGTGCAGCGGATGTAGCCTCCGAAATAGTGCAGGTCCGGCTGGATGATGTCCGCGGCTCGGTTCTCGATCACCCACTGGAAACGGCGCATGCTGAATTCCTGCTCGCCCAGGCCGACCGGGATCGTCAGGGCGTCGCTGACCTCCTTCGTCGCCCACAGGTCGTCGAACTCGCAGGGCTCCTCGAACATCGCGTACTGGTGCTCCTCCATCAGTCGGCCGATGCGGATGGCGTTGGGCACGTCGTACGAACTGTTCGAGTCCGCGTAGAGCGTCATGGCGTCTCCGAAGGTCTTCCGGACGAGCGGAATCAACGCCTCGCTGCGACCGGGGAGCGAATCGGCATTCCTGCTCATTCGTCCGCCCAGGCGGAACTTGACGGCCTTGGCGCCGGTCTCGGCCACGATCCGCTTGAGGTACTCGATCTCCGCTTCGGGCTTGTTGCCCCGATTGCCGCTGGCGCGGTAGACGCCGATGTCCCTGCGACGGACCGTGCCCAGCAATTCGCCGATGGGCGCGCCGGCGATCTGTCCCATGAGGTCCAGCAGCGCCATTTCCACCGTCGCGACACAGACCCAGAACGCCAGGCCCTGGAATTTGTAGTTGCTCTGGTCGCGGTAGAGTTCCGCAAGCAGCGATTCGAGGTCGCATGCGTCCTTGCCGACGAAGAAGGGCGCGACCCGCTTGAGGTACATCGGATACACGTCGAGCAGGCGGGAGTTGTTGGGAACCGTGACGCTCTCGGCGCCGTCGGCGGAGCGGGCGCGAACGAGGAATTTCGCACCGTCCCGCAGCAATTCCAGGCTCTCGATCTTCACAGGCGACTTGAGCAACTCGCGGCGCAGGACGGGCTCGGCCAGAATCCGATCGAGTGCGGCCTTATCCGGCCCGGAGCGTTCCGCGGCCGTCAGGCGGCCGGAGGCGGAAAGGCCCGTTCCAAGGGCAGTCGCCAAAAATGCACGACGTGTGGTTTTCATAGTGGATCATCCTTCATGCGTGCATCATAATCTACCCACCCGGCGACACAGGAACAACGGAAAAAGTGGAGATTGGAGGGGCGGGTTGGTATGGTGGGTGGGCATCGATTGTAAGGAGGATGAAATGAGAACGTCAGATCGTTTCCTATGGGTAGTGATGGGCCTCTCGGCGGCGCTCGCGTGCGCCGCGTTCGGGCAGACGCAGGATTTCACCGCGGTGCGGGCGGAGGTGGACTTCGCCAGGCACGTTCGCATCTGGGACGGGTTCGGCGTCAACTACGTCGAAGTCGCTCAATCCGTCGACTACACGAAGGACCCGCAGGAATATGGCGGGTTCAGCCTGCTGACGGAGAACCAGCGTCAGCAGATCGTCGATATGGTCTTTGGCGACGACGGCCTCAGACCCGCGCTGGTCAAGATGTTCCTCGATCCGTTTCATCAGGCCCAGCCGGGCGGGCCGTTCGACCACGAGACCACCACTCGCTGGATGCGGTACTTCGCGCGCGAAGGGCTCAAGCGAACTCGCGGCCGAGGCCAAGACCTGACGATCCTCACGACGCTCTATGGCCCGCCTGCCTGGGCGACGAAGCAGAAGTTCATGCGTGGTCGCGATCTCGACCCCGCTCGCAAGTACGATCTGGCTCGGTACATGGTCGACTGGGTCCGCTACCTCCGCGAGGAGGAGGGGCTGCCCGTGCGGTACCTCTCGCTGCACAACGAAGGCGAGGACTGGCTCCGCTGGCCCGCCGACGGCGCCAGCGGCAATATCGGCACCGGCCACGATTACAATCTGTTCTGGCCGCCGGAGCAGGTGGCGGACTTCCTTCGCATCGTACGGCCGATGCTCGACGAAGCGGGCCTGACCGACGTCGGCGTCACGCCGGGCGAGTGCACGAACTGGTACCGCTTCAGCGCGTGGGGCTACGCGGACGCGATCGCCGACGACCCCGGCGCCCTGGCGAGCCTGGGCCTGATCACCTCGCACGGTTTCTACGGCGGCGCCTACGGCCGCTGGTTCGGCGAGCATCGCAGCCTGGGCACGGACATCCTCCGCGAGAAACGGCCGGAGTTGCGCGCCTGGGTGACGTCCACGAGCTGGAGCAGGATGGACGCCGCCAACGTCAAGGAGATGCACGGCAACATCTACACCGCCAAAGTCAACGGGATCATCCCCTGGGCCTGTATCCAACGGCCCGCCAAGTGGGTCGGCGGCGATCCGAACCCCGGCACCGCGTTCCGCGTGTCCGAGGACGGTTCCTACGAAGTCCTTCGCGGCTATTATCACTTCAAGCAGCTCACGCGGGCGGGCCAGCCGGGCATGGCGGTGGCCAAGGCGTTCGCCATGGATTCGGAGGTCGCGGTGATCGGTTTTGCCCGCAACGGGACGAGGCATCCCGATGCCTTCGTCGTGGCCAATCTCGGCAAGGACAAGAAGATCGCGGTCAAGGTGGCAGGGGCCGGCAGCGACTCCTTCGAGGTCTTCAGGACCACCGACGAGAAGGACCGCTGCGAGCAGGTGGGCAAGGCCACGCTGGAGAACGACATGATCGTTTTCAACGCCCCAGCCCAGTCGGCGACGACGTTCCTGGCCCAGTGAGGCAGGGGGGCGTCGAGCTCGGTTTCTTGTCATCCTGAACGAAGTGCAGGATCTGGCCTGCGACCGAGAGAAACCTCCCATCCGGCGCCCAGGTCCTTCGGCTTTGCCTCAGGACGACAAATCCTTTTTAATTCAGTAGTTATGGCGTTCTTGGGGGCCTGATTCAGGACGAGGGGCAAGACGAAAAAAGGCCGCGGTCGATTGGGCGACAGCGGCCTTTGGTATTCTGAGACTCGTGCTTCGGATTCGTTCCAGGTTTCCCGCCGGGATGGTCAGGACCTCTCCGGCCGGTCCTGCTTGAACGGTGCTGCGGTGCAGTCTGCGAAATGCGACAAAACAAGCAAGCGTACGCTACAAGTGCTTGCTTGTGCTGGAGTTATGCTCGAAGCGAGGTTTGGCGGCTCAGTGCCGGACGATCCGCTGGGCCTTCCGCATGCGTCGGCGTTCCCTCTCGGAGGGCTTCTCGTAGTAGGCGGTCCGTTTCATATCGCGAATCAATCCCTCTTTTTCGCAGAGCTTCTTGAAACGCCGGATCATCTGCTGCACGGACTCGCCTGATCGCATCTTTACTTTGAGCATGTGTACTCCTTAAAAGCCTGACTCGATCCGAAACACTCGCGACTGCAAGACGTAGCTATGCATGTTGCAGAGCGGAAAACCTACAGCTTAGCGAGCTGTCGGTTCCATTTCAAGTCCCAAAAAACGCTCTGCGATATTTTTCGTGAAATCTGCGGCCGAAGGGGTATCCTTCTTATCGTGGACCGTCGTGGATCGGTTCCGTGGATCTTGTCGGCTGTTCCGACAAGGTTGGTTGAGTCATTGTCGCCATCGTTTGGAGGTACAGGCATCGTTGGAGAAGCTTCGTGAGACGCTCAGAGTGAAAAAGGAGCGGGCCATTCTAGTGGCCGCGCTATTGCCCAATCACGGCACATACGACAATCTGGCCGAGCTGACCTCGCTGGCTGAAAGTGCCGGGGCGGTTGTCGTCGACCGGTTCAAGCAGAAGATCCGCACGATCAATCCTTCGACCTATATCGGCAAGGGCAAAGCCGATCAGCTTGCCGGACGGGTCAAGAAGTATCAGGCCAATGTCATCATTTTTGATAATGACCTTTCGCCGGGGCAGATCCGCGAGCTGGAGACCGCGACGCAGACCAAGGTGGTGGACCGCAGCGAGTTGATTCTCGACATCTTCGCCACCCGGGCGCAGACCCGGCAGGCCAAACTGCAGGTGGAGCTGGCGCAGCTCCAGTACACCTATCCGAGACTGACGCGGATGTGGTCGCACCTGGACACCGTGACCGGCGCCGCAGGCGGGGGGACTGCCGGCGCGGTCGGCGCCATCGGCGTCCGCGGACCCGGCGAGCAGCAGTTGGAAATCGACCGGCGAATCGTCAGCAAGCGGATCACCGAACTGCGGCGCGAGCTCGAAGGCCTCGACCGCCGCAAGCTCCGCGAGATCAAGGGCCGCAAGGATTTCTTCCAGGTCTGCATCGTCGGCTACACCAACGCCGGCAAGAGCACGCTGCTCAACGCGCTGACCGACGCTGGGACGCTCGTCGAGGACCGGCTCTTTGCGACGCTGGACACCAAGACCCGCAAGTGGGCGCCGTCGCGCGGCGTCGAGGTGCTGCTCAGCGACACGGTCGGCTTCGTGCGGGACCTGCCGCACCAGCTCGTCGCGTCGTTCAAGGCCACGCTCGAAGAGGCGGTGTTCGCGGACCTCTTGCTGCATGTGGTCGACGTGTCGAATCCCGAGGTGCTCTCGCAGATCGAGTCGGTCAACGGCGTGCTCGCGGAGATCGGCTGCAGCGAGAAGCCCGTCCTGATGGCGTTCAACAAGACCGATGCGATCACCGACGCCGGCCCGCTCGAAACGCTTCAGACGATGCATCCGGAGGCGGTGACGATCTCGGCCAAGACGGGTCTTGGCCTGGGCGATCTGGCCCGCAAGATCACCGAGCACTACAAGGGCCGCGAGATCGTCCTGCGGATCACGACCGCCAGCGCCAACGGCAAGGTGCAGAGCTTCCTCCGCACCTACGGCCAGATCCTGAGCGAGCAATACGACGACGGCCAGGCGATCATCGAGGTGCGGATGGGCAAGAACCAGGTCCCCGAGCTCGAACGCCTCCGCCCGGAGAAGGTGGAGGTCGTGCAGGGCTGATGAGCGTCGGGACGACTGAGCGTTGGTGAAAAGTGGATGGACAGCTAAGGGAGAGAATCATGAGACATGGGGCGTCGAGTCTGTGGGTCGTTCTGTTTGTCGTGTTCGCGGCGTTGCTGATCTTAGGACTCGTAAGAGAATAGATTCGGAAAGCATTCACGTTTGACGGTGGGCCATGCCGATAGAAAAGGCATGGAACGAAAATGGCTGCAAATTCGTGTTTTGCCGGTCGGCGAGGATACCACGC
>Ga0228535_1001010_pt1 | contig 55939 bp, 33 predicted proteins | sample SJ1metagenome_FD_168457 | JGI IMG/M metagenome (GOLD analysis project Ga0228535, IMG submission 168457) | Enriched culture of PCE-dechlorinating microbial communities from Ithaca, New York, USA - SJ1 | ecosystem: Engineered > Modeled > Simulated communities (microbial... > Unclassified | place... | reverse complement strand
TGCTCACCGTAGGGCGGCGCCGAAAATATATAAAGGTATCGATTTGTATTTGAAAATGTATTCTTGATAAGTAACACTGATTTTGGCTCTGTTAGGTATCAGGCCATAAAGCTGTCATGCATGAAGAGTTATTATTGAGCCATGGACGGCGTATGATTTAAAGATTCTACGATTGATGGTTATTTTTTCATTTCAGAGGAATGGCGAATCGAGGAAACGAATGGGGTAGGTATATTGGATTCCCAATGTTTGAAGATCTAAAACGACGGATACTACACCCCGTTCAGGAATGTCTGATCCCCGGCTAATCTCTATTCAAGAGCTTCGATATCATCGATAAGATATGAGATTTCATCTTCGATACCATATCCAAAATAGGAGGCATCTTTCTTTGCAGCTGCAAGCCGCTCTTCAATATTCAATACCTCAATTATTGCAGGGCAGGTCTCAAGAATTTTCAACAATTCTCTCATCGCAACACTGAGTGCATCTAATTTTGACTGTTCCTCACCCCCATATTCCCGGCAAAGTTTCACAAACTGTTCGATAAACTGGAGGGTCAGATCAGCAGTTCCAATGGGGTCTCCGGTTGCTTTCTTATACCCGGCAATCGCCTTTTTAACCGGCGCAATTCTGGCTTTTCCATATCCCCGTTCAGGAAAGAACTCATGTTTGATCTTTTTGGCCGCATTCTCACGAAGACTGGCATATGCTGCTTCTCCCCCGACTCTTCCCTGCAAATACTCTTTGTTCTCCTTATTCAGGGCATAGAGATCATGAATGAGAGATATGAGGGAATTTGCATTCATTCCGGTCAGATTTGTTTTAATATCCCGCCAGGATGGTGTTGACTGGGTCATATAAAGAGGTATGTTGTTTCTGATTATCAGGATATTGATAAATCAGGGTGATCATTCCTGATGTTGAGAAAGGAGTTCAGATAATGTCTACCGTAAGAAATAATAAACTCCCGTTATTTATGCATACATATCTGTTCATGTCATATGATCCTGGTTTTTATTCAAGATTGAACCATTTTCTCTGCCTCTTTTCATTCCTGTTCGAATTTGAGAGTTATGAGTATCATGCTCACCTCTCACGGGAATGCATATTTTCCATAAAAACAATACACTTGTATGACAGTCACGGTATCCCTGAGCGATTCAACATATGAAAAGTTGATTGCATTCCGAGGCTCTTCTGATATGACTGATGACCGGGTTATTGCTGAACTTCTTGAAATTGTCTGTGACATTGATGATGAACCGCTCAGCGAGGAGACTCTTCAAAGGATTGCAGAAGCGAGAGAAGATTTCAGGACTGGAAGATGCAAGACACTGAAAGAAGTGATGGCAGATCTAGGAGATTCATTTGAGTAAGTTCACGTTACTCATCTCGAAAGGAGCAGAACGTGACTTAGCACAGCTTCCGAAATTTGCCCGGAGATCTCTTGAGGTTGCTTTTGCAGAACTTGAACTACTTGAAAATCCTCGGGAGAAACTTGGACCCCTCAAAGGGAGGGCAAAGGGCTTGTATTCATTGAGGACTGGAGAATATCGGGCCATCCTTGAGATTTTTGATAATAAACTGATGCTTCTGGTAATTGAAGCAGGTCATAGGAAAACGATATACCGTAAATACCAAAGTTAAAAGAATGGAGACGCCCAAATATCCACAGAATAATCATGCTCTAAAGAATATTTTTCGAATATTCATATTGGAATGATGAGAATGTCACCTTCACTATTAATTTAAACCCTTTCTCTTTCTTTCAGGTATACATATCTATTTTATTATATGGAATAATTCAATCAACTTCCTTCTCAAGTTAAAAAATCTCTTTCAATAATCTTTTAGGAGTTAAACCTATTATGAAGGGTTGTCGGTTTCAAGTGAAAAATAATGTGCATTTCTGAATCACTCTGTTCATTATGATCCTTTCCGTAGGATTATGTCAGTATTAATACTTTATGGATAATGGGGATATTTCACCTTTTTTCTGTATTGTATGTTTCAGGTGGTGTGAAGAATTCAATGTTGATTCGAATTACACGAGATCATCTCTCTACTTTTGATGGGTTACTAGGATTAACTAAAATAAATACGAAATTCCCGTTTTTAAAAAAACTGGTAGAGGTAAATATTGGTCATTGATTGTTACTATTCGTTGGAACAGATTGACAGTCTCGTAGGTGTGCATGGTTTTTTAACTGTGAGATTCAATCAGTATCCTGACTGAATGACTCTCTTACCTTCATCACCCGGACAATGTCTCGTATGCAGAAAAGATATCTCCAGAAAATCTGCTGAGGTACATCTGATATCACACAAGAAAAAGAAATCTCCAAAACCTTCTGCTTATCTGATAGAGGTTACCGCTGAAGGCCACCCTGAATACTGGATGTATCTTTCCTCTCTCCCTGATGCAACCCTTGAAGATATCGACCTTCTCCTGAAGGATATATGGATGGGAGATGACCACATAAGTTCATTTACTATTGAAGGAGAAGAGTATACCTCATATCCTGACAGTTCGGGGATGAAGGTACGGGTGGGGAAGGTCTTCAGACCTGGGATGACCTGTACGTATACCTGTAATTACTTCTCACCAATGATACTCCATCTGGTTATTTTAGAGAGACAGCCCACCTATACCCCAGTTAATGGTTCTATCTGTGTTGTTGCCAGAAATTCACGGATATCTTATGATTGTGACATCTGTGGATCGAAGGCCGATTTTTTCTGTGATGAGTGTTATCACAAAGGGGGGACTCCTCTCATCTGTAAACATTGTCTCCTTCTTCATGACTGCTGTTTTGAGCAGATTCAGGTCATCCCTGACTCTCCCTTGTTCGGAATAGAATACTTTGCGGAAGAACCTGATCGCCTCGTCAGGTGGTACCCTGAAGGGTGGACAGGTGATGAGATCATTTCTCCAGAACTGTATGAACTGCTTGACCAGTATTTTGAGAAATACATGGAGGAAGATGAAGAATGTGATCTTCAGGATTCGGATGAAGATGAAGATGACGAAGTACCATCAGTCCCCGGTAGATCGGGTTCTCTTCCCCCTGGTGTAAAATACGATAGAAAGGATTCTGAAGATATGAAAAGCACTGTCCCATCGGGGTTTGTGTCTACTCTGATTGATCTCTATATCAAAGAACTGAGGAGGAGTTATGGTATTGAGCCGAAAACACCCCCAAAACAAGAACCTCTTTCAATAGATAGATATGATACAATCAGAAGGAGAATCGATTTTTTTTCAAGGCTGATAATTCACCGCCGATCCTCGAGGGGTGTATTCTTATGCTGGATAGTCTGGCAGAGAATCTGAAAGTCCGCTTCATAAAGGGGATTGTCTTTTGTGGTCATCCGCAATTATCTTCACCCAGTATCAGGAGAACGGGCTTATCACAAAAGGAAAGACAACATCCTGTGCTGAAATGATTGCTGCATTTTTTGGAGTGAAGCCAAATATGACTCGTATCCGTTCTTCAGATATAAGAACGGCTCTTGATATGAAATTATTGGGATGAAAAGTCTCTTAAGCGTTCCTTGTATCCTCGCGAACCACCTGCAGATAATCCGTTCGGGGTATATGATCCGATACAATATGATATTTTCAGACCCGGGTCATGACTTCTTCGGGCGATGATTAGCCACCTGAACCAGCCGGATTTCACTCCTTTTTCTCTAATGCTGCCAGTTCCAGTTCAAGGCTCTGTAATTTATGCTTCGTTTCGCTGATTTCTTTCTTCAGCAAACGTATTTTTTTCTGATTAATAATCCCGGACAGGTAGTCACCCCCCATTTCTTCAGCGATATACTGTTCCAGTTGTCTTCTCAATATGACAACATACGGATTCCCCCATATTGACCGTTCCTGGAATTCCAGTTTTCCGGTACGGATTCCCTTTAATATAAATTCCCGGTCAATTCCGTAGTCTTTCATTGCTGTTTTGTCACTGAGGGTTGCCCCTTTCTGATTCCACTCCCCATGTTCAGCCATATGTAACACTGTTAACTTGAAGTTCAAAAATTATTTGGTTCTGCGGGTCAAGTCCCAATTTTGTCTTTCCAAAATCGTTTCTTTTTTGTTCCCTTACATATTCGATGGGTGGGTTTTTTCATGGCTCCTCCTGATGATTCATGTGATCAACAGGACAACCGAGCACAGGTTAAGTCGGAATATACCGATTCATCAGATATCCCGGATCACGATTGAGTTATCTCAGAGTTTCATGAAACCCAGAATCTGCGCCATAACATTTTGGAGGTTCTCCTGTTTTTATCCGATACGAAGCAATATCTAAACCCCTCTAAATCCAGGTTTAATGGCCGTATATTTTATTATCGAATACATACCCATTGACATTAAGGGGGTGGGTATGTTTGCCAGGATTGAGTGAAAAGTTACATTTTTCCTATCTTATCATGGGAATACTTTTCATAATCATTGTTACTGCCCTCCTTGCCGGTATCTGGGCGAATTACGAATCATCGAAGAGTAATCTTGAGGCAAATGCACACCGTCTTCATGTTATTACCGAATCCCATCTCAATAACTCTTTCCGGATGATTGATGCCGGTCTGACAATCTACGATAATACCTTCAATGAAGATATGCAGGATGCATTTTTCATAGTAATGGAAGAGTACAATCAAACCGGTGGTGATCCATCCCGTATGGACCTTGAATCCCTGAAGGCTCGTATCGGGGGGATGGACATCTACATCATCAATAACCTAAGTATTATTCAGCACACAACAAAATCAAGCGAACTCAGTTTAGATTTCTCCATTGTTTCCCCCGAGTTTCATCAATGGTTGCAGAATATTCGGAACACATCAGGTTTTTACCCGGATCGGGTCTGCCAGAATTATGTTGAAGGGATTTTGACAAAATATAGTTACATGCCGACCCCTGATCACCACTATATCATTGAACTCGGACTTGTTTCTGATAAATTCGCTGGTGAGCGGATGGTTGTCCAGTATAGCGACGTTGTGGATGACATCAAGGCTTTCAATCCGTACCTTGAGGATGTGCTTCTTTTCCAGTCACAAAAGAGATTAGTGTACAATACCAGTTACATTCCAACACCGGAAGAATCATCCATGCTTGACGCTCTCCTCAAGGAGAATCGGACTACCAGGGTCGTTAAGGACCCGGAATTGCACAAGACCATCATATGGATTCCCGTTGATCTTCGAAACCCTGATTACCCTGCAGATATGAGCATTTTTGCAAAACTTACCTACAATGATTCCATACTCTCCGGAGAACTAACACAACTCGCATTTCTCCATGGATTTATCGCCATGCTAGTTTTAATCCTGGGAGGGCTCATCGCATTTATGGTGTCACGCACGATATCAAAACCCATCGAACAGTTTGCTGTAGATGTTGATGCCATTGCTGCAGGCGACCTCAATCATACCATCAGACCTGTACATGGATACGAACTGTCAAATTTAGCAGAGAAGACAGGAGTCATGGTCGAACGGCTGAAAGAACAGATCCGAAAACGGGAAGCAAGTGAGCAACGGTTCATGGATCTTGTCCAGCTCCTCCCGGTAGGGGTGTTCGAATCAGATCTCGATGGAAACATTACATTTGCGAATCCCGCTGCCTTTGAACTCTTTGGTGCAAATTTTAACAAATCATTCCAGGGAATCAATATATTTTCATCAATCTGCCCGCAAGACCTCGAGAGGGCAAAAGAGATGTTCAATGTCATTCTTCATGGACAAAAAACCGTGGGATCGGAGTTCACCTGTCTGCGAAAAGATGGAGACACATTTCCTATTTTAGCCTATGTAGCATCACGATCAGAAAACGGTGTCGTAATTGGAGCCAGAGGAAGTGTTGTTGATGTAACACGGCTGAAACAGGTAGAAGCAGAAGTTCGCCTCCTGAATGTTGACCTGGAGAAACGGGTTGCTCAACGGACGTTCGAATTGGAAGAGGCTACCAGTGAATTGAAGGCGTTTACGTACTCAGTCTCTCATGACCTCAAGACCCCATTACGGGCAATTGATGGATTTTCCACGATCCTTTCGATGAAAGCCGGTTCTCGCCTGGAACCAAAAGAACGCGAATATCTGGAAAAAATCCGCCAGACTGTACTTCATATGAATGATCTGATCGAAAGTCTCCTCTCCCTTTCACATTTAAACTGGCAGGAGTTAGTCTGCGAAGATTTTTCTCCCAATTCACTTATTTCAGAGATAGTATCGTCTGTAAGAGAACAGAATCTTAATCATAAGGTCACTGTTATCGTCGATGATCTGCCTTGGTGTTACGGGGATAAGACGATGATAAGGCAGGTCTTTATGAACCTGATCAGTAATGCCGTGAAGTTCTCCAGAAACAGAAGTGATCCCCGGGTAGAGGTAGGTGTTGTCAAAGAAGAACCTGATACGGTCTATTATGTCAGGGACAATGGTATAGGGTTTGATATGGCGTTATCCGACCAGATCTTTAAACCCTTCAGCAGGCTTGTTAGAACTGACCAGTTCGAAGGGTCAGGAGTGGGTCTTGCAACCGTTCATCGTATTATCCGGCGACATGGCGGGAAGATCTGGGTAGAGTCAACACCTGGAGAAGGAACGACATTCTACTTCACGTTTCCTCCTCGTGAATAAATGAGGGTGAAAATATCGGATAAATCGCCGATAATCGAGTCTTCTTTAGCTATTCATGTATATATTTATTGATTTCAAGCCATAAAAACCCGGTCATATGGATCATTAATAGTCACATCGGTTCCTCCGGAGATCTGCAGATCATCAGGACCAATGGTTTTTTTCTCAATCTGAATCGTTGTGCTGAAACTTCTACCTGTAATTTTTTCCCATCTTTTCTCTTCCCCACTCCGTGATACCTGATGACCTGGTCTTCAGCGAAGTGTTTTGCATAACACTGGAGATATTCATACCAGTGTTCTTCTGTGGTAATATCAGTCGATACCATTGAGAGTAATTCATCATGACTATATTGTAAAATATGACAGGCACTTTTATTCGCCTCAATTATCCTGCTTGGTTCTCCATGTTCACTCTGTTCAAAAAGAAGACATGGTTCGGTAATATTATTGAATATAGATTTAAACCACATTTCACGTTCTAAAAGTCTTCCTTCTTTTTTCTCCCAAATCATCAGTTCTTCTATTAATCTCTGGTTTGATTCCTGCAGTTCACGCGTCCGTTCCTGGACAAGATACTCAATTGATTGTTGATATATTCGGATCTGTTCTTCACACCGTTTTAACGGGGTGATATCCCTTCCTATTGCATGATACTCCAAAATCTCTCCATGTGGAGAAAAAAAACCCCTTAAGTTCCACTGCAACCAGCGGCTTTGTCCGTTGCTGGAAATATCTTTTGTATTAAATTCAATAATTGGATTATTTATGGTAATCTGTCGGTAAATTGATTCTGTTTCATTTGAGAGATTGGTGAGAACAAAGGGGAATAGTTTCTTCTCCAGAAGATCATCTGAAGTTCGCCGTGCAGCCTCGCAGTATGCCTTATTCACATAGGTAAGGGTAAGATCTGGTGCTCTCCGGCACACAAGATCCATTTGGTCATCAACAATAGCACGATATCTTCCCTCTGACTCTTCCAAAAAACTGGATAATTTCTGAACACGAGATTCATCCCTGAAAATTACCCCGCATCCAAAGGTATTGTCTTCAAGAATAAGTGGCAGTATTTTTACATGAAGAGCATAGAGCCTTCCGGAAATTTTCATCTCCCGAGCCTTCTCAGATATTTCCCCATGGATTCCTTGGATAATGGCATCAACAAGATCGTTCTGGTAGAACTCTTCTGGCAGTGTACAAGGTGAATACAATTTTCGGTTACTTGCTTTTAAAGAAAATAATTCTGTGAAATATGTATTGTAAGAAACAATATTTCTCTCCGTATCTATGATACAGGCGGGATCCATAACCAGATGAAACATTCCCTTTGCTGGAATTCGTGAACTCATCCGATATATTTTCATCATCCCAAATTGCGTAACTTCAATATCGCCTCTCCGGATGAGAGCCTGGAGATATTTCGCTATGGTATTACGGTTCATGTGAAACTGCTCTGTCAGTTCACGTATCGTTACCTCATCGTCCTTATTCTGTAGATAATTAATTATATCGGATTCAATATTTTTCATAAAAATATTACGGGCATTGCTGGGCAATGTTGCACGGCTTCACTATCCTTTAAGTTATTGCTTATCATATACACATATGTGAGTAGTCAAATAAGCCACTTTCTCATGTTGCAAATTACTTGAACAGAAAAACAGCACCATTTCCATGATATCTGTATTATATATTGATGATCAACAGGATCTCCTCAATATTGGGAAGATTTTTCTTGAAAAAAGTGGAGAAATATCCGCAGATATCTGTTCAGATCCAAAAAAAGCGTTTGATCATCTTACTACAAGGAATTATGATGCCATTATATCTGATTACGAGATGCCAGAAATTGATGGCATTACATTACTCAAAAATATCCGACAACGTGGTTGTAATACTCCTTTTATCATATTTACCGGAAAGGGACGGGAAGAAGTTGTAATCGATGCATTAAATAGTGGTGCTGATTTTTATCTTCAGAAAGGTGGGGATCCAAAGGCTCAGTTCATCGAACTCATTCATAAACTCAAAAAGGCGGTAGATAAGCAGAAAACAGAGAGAGCGCTTGAGAAACAGATATCTTTAATAAAAAGAATTACTGAAATCTCAACTGGTCTGATGAATACCCCTTTTCTTTTTATTGATAAAAAAATTGAAGATGCTTTAGAAGAAATTGGGACCTTATGTAGATCTGATCGATGTTATCTCATGATGTGGGACGATGCGACAAAAAAAACCTTTTCAATCACTCATGATTGGTGTAAACCTGGATATAAATCTGCATATGAAGAAATCCAGAACGAAAATCTATCTGATTATTATAAAATATTTTTTGAATTAGATCAAAATCAGTATGTTCTATGTGATTCCGTCACAAGAAAAAAAACAGAAGAACCAGAATTTTTCGGTAAAATTGGAGATTTAAATATACAATCTATACTCCTTGTTCCCATCCAGATCGGAGAAGTAACAACAGGGATTCTGGGTCTTGATACGTTGCTACAGGAAACATCCTGGATTGATGAAGAAATAAATACTCTCCGGATATTTGGTCAGGTAATAATCAACGCTATCATACGAAGAAAAGGAGATCAAAAACTTGTTGAAAGCGAGGAGCGGTATCGGAATGTCGTTGAACAACAGGCCGAATTCATATGCCGATACCGCCCTGATGGAACACATATCTTCGTTAATAATGCGTACTGCATGTATTTTGGGATCCCATCAGATGAAGTAATTGGGAAAAAATTTAAGCCAAAAATGCCGAAAGAAGATCTCAAAGAATTATGCCAATATTTTTCAAAGCTTACCCCTGAATACCCTGATGGAACTATTGAACATCAGGTGATATTTCCCGATGGGGGAATCCGGTGGCAACAATGGTCAGACCATGCAGTTTTTGATGAACATGGAACCTGTGTTGAATATCAGTCCGTTGGTCGTGATATTACTGATAGAAAACGGATAGAAATAAATCTTGCACAATCAGAGGAACTCTATCGGACGGTATTTGAATCAACCGGAACAGCCATGATGGTGCTGGATGAAGATACGTCCATTATTTCTGCAAATCATGAAATGGAACGAATATCCGGGTACTCTCGCTCAAATATCGAACATTCGATGTCATGGACCAGTTTTGTTTCTCCTGAAGATCTGAAACGGATGTATGAATATCACCAGAATCGTCGGAAAGGGGTATCGAATATTCCCTCACAATATGAATTTACCTTTATCACCCGGGATAACCAGAGAATTCGTTCATTTATCACGGTTGGTATGATCCCTGACACAAAACAGAGCATTGTATCAATTATTGATATTTCCAAGCTTTCAGATACTGAACATGCACTTCGGGAATCTGAAGAAAAATTCAGAAAGCTGGCGGAATCTTTGTCACTCGGAGTTTACATCATCCAGGATGAGAAATTCCTCTATGCTAACCCCTATATTGTGTCACTCCTTGGATACACTCTTGAAGAACTCTGCTCCCTTCCTTTCTTCTCGTTCTTTCTTGAAGAAGATATTCCGACAATCAAAAAAACAATGGAAGATCGTCTGACTAAAAAAACATCTTCAGTGGTTTATCATGTCCATGCTAAAACAAAGCGTAAAACAATTATTTTAATTGAAATTCAGGGTTCAATAACATTTTACCAATCAAAGCCTGCTTTTATCGGGATCTTTAAAAAATTAGGGGAAGAACATGAATAAAATAAACAATCATTACAACCTGCATGACTATTCGATGATCAGATATATGCCATCACCCCTCGTTCTTGTGAAAGAGGGCCAGATAAAGGAGATATCCTTGTCTGCAGTTCACCTGCTGGGTGGGGAGACTCCTGATCGGTATTTGGACATGGATTTTTGCACGACATTTCAAATCCTCCCCAAGGAGAGGGATCGTTTTCATGGTATGTATAGAGAGGCCGTGAACAAACCGATGAGTATAAGTGAAGTATCTGGGAAATTTTCAGTGAATGGACCTGATAAGAGTCCCGGGGAAATTTTCCTTACCTTCTCATCATTCTCATCATCTTCATCGAATGATGAGGATATGGTTCTGATTGGTCTTCAGATCAGTCCTTCAGGGATCGGAGATCAATATGGGCATGCTCTGTCAATTCGAGAGAACGATGTCATTTTTAAGGATAATCCGGCCCTGATGCTTATCCTGGATCCTTCTTTTGACATTGTTGATGTGAATAATGCATGGGTACAAAAAAGTGGATATTCACGTGAACAACTCCTTTCAATGAATTTAAAAGATCTCTCGGTCCTCTCCCGGTCAGGTGACACTATTGACCGTGCAATCAGAGAGAAAAAGGCGATATCCGGAGAGATGGTTCTGGATACTCCTAACGGAAGACTTGCCCTGGTGTATCATTACACTCCGGTTTTTCATTCAAGGGACAGGAATGAAATTGAAAGCCTTCTCGCTGTATACTTTGATGTAACCGAAAATCGGAGTCTGCAACGAAAGAATCAGTTGATGATCGAAAAAAATCCCACTCTTTTCTTCATACTGGATAAAAGCCTTAATATAACTGAAGCGAACCCTTCCTGGGAGACTTTCAGCGGGTACACCCGGGACCAGCTCCTTTCCATGAAACTCACTGATTTTAAGGTATATGAGCGTTCGGGAGGGAATATTATGGATGCATTTACAAAAGGTACTGAAGTAACCGGTGAACTCGGTGTTGAAGTTCCCAATGGAAGGGTACACTTACAATATCATTATGTGCCTTTTGTATCAGAGGATGGGCAGATAGATGAAATCCTTGCTGCATATTTTGATGTGACTGATTTACATTCCCTGGCACAAAAAAACCGTATTCTTATTGAAAAAAATCCCACTCTTTTCTTCATACTAGATAAAAGTCTTAATATAACTGAAGCGAACCCTTCCTGGGTAACTGTCAGTGGATATTCCATGGATCAACTACTTTCAATGAAACTAACCGACTTTAAGGTGTATGAACGTTCAGGAGGGAATATCATGGATGCATTTACGAAAGGTGCTGAAGTGACCGGTGAACTGGGGGTTATCGTCCCGAAAGGAAAACTTCACTTGCAATTCCATTATGTTCCCCTCCCCTCAGAAGATGGCACAATTAATGAGATTCTTGCAGCATATTTCGATATTTCGTCCATTAAGGCCCTTGAAAATAAAAATCAGATGATTATTGAAAATAATCCAGGGCTGATATTTATTCTTGACAAGGACCTTAAGATTATCCGTGCAAACAAAACCTGGGTAGAGTTAAGTGGATATTCTCAAGAACAAATCCTTTCCATGAAACTTACTGATTTTAAGATTCTTGAACGAAAAGGTGAGGATTTCAGACTTGCGTTCACAAAAGGAATCGCTGTGACTGGAGAACTTCTGGTTGAAACACCAAAAAAGAAGTTATACCTGACGGCCCATTACCTCCCTCTTCCAGATGAGAATGGAAAAATTGATGAGGTTCTTGGAGTATATTTTGATATTACCACTATCCGGGAACTTGAGCAGAAATTGCAGAAGAGTATTGGTGAGATAGCCGATACCTTATCCGCTCTGGCAAATAAGAATCTCTCGGTTTCAACTCCGATATATGATGAAGATCCACTTATCGGGGTGAAGACAGATCTGAATTCATCTATCCAGGCGATACATGATGTCCTCGTCACCATTCTCACTCAAAGTAAATCTCTTGCTCAGTCGATTGAAGATATCAGCAGGGCAACAGTGGACCTCACGGAGGGTTCTCAACAGGTAGCTTTGATAAGCCAGCAGGCATCACAGGAGATATCAAATCAATTGCAGGAGTTGGATCGTGTTTCGAATGAGATTACTGACCTTTCTGCATCGATTGAAGAGATTTCTGCAAGCGCTCAGGATGTTAGGAAATTAGTTGCTCAAATAGCTTCGAATGGGAATCAGGCTGTTCATCAGGGGAAAGAAGCAACTGAAAAAATGAAGATCGTTGAAAAAATCTCCCGTGAAGCGACTGATCAGATAATAACCCTGAATAACCGGATGAACGAAGTAGGCAAAATTGTTCAGATGATTGGGGATATTGCGAATCAAACGAATTTATTGGCACTTAATGCAGCAATCGAAGCCGCCAGAGCCGGAGAACATGGAAGAGGTTTTGCAGTTGTTGCTGGAGAAGTAAAGAACCTGGCCGGAGAATCCAAACTTGCGACGGGAAAAATCGGAGAACTTATCTCCACACTGACGAAAGAGAGTGAAATGACTGCAGAATCTATGAAAAATGCATTTGATAGTATTATTGCCGGTTCTTCATCTGTTGGAAATGCTCTCGCATCACTCAATCAGATTGCAAAAGACATTGAAATTGCTGAAAGTAATGTATCGGAGATTACACGTGCCACGGAAAACCAGGCAGAGGCAACCAACCGGGTTACACAAAATGTCGGGGTAATTCAACAGATGGTGACTGGTGAAGAACAAAAAATGACTGGTCTTGCAGCAGTTGCTGAAGAGTCCAGTGCATCAACAGAGGAGATAGCAAGTGCTTCAGGAGAGATCTCTGACATGGCTAAGGGGTTAAAGAAAAAAGTTGAGAGTTTTTCTCTTTAAATTTTTTCAGAGAGAAGGTTTTGGTGAGTATCAATAACCTGGCTCCGTTATTTCTAGGTAACCTCCTGAGTGTTGAGTATTCGTGCTTGAATTTTATGTGATTTTATGTATTCCGTTCTATATGTTGATGATGAACCTGAATTATTGGAGATCGGGCAGATATATCTTCAAAAATACTGGAATTTATGTGTAACAACAGTATCTTCAGCGCAAGAGGCATTATCATCCCTGAACATTTCAACTTTTGACATTATTGTATCTGACTACCAGATGCCTGAGATGGATGGGATATCTTTTTTAAAAACACTTAGGGATTCAGAACATTTTGTTCCATTTATTCTTTTTACGGGGAAAGGTCGTGAAGAAGTCGTTATTGAAGCACTGAATAATGGAGCTGATTTTTATCTGCAAAAGGGAGGCGAACCAAAGGCCCAATATGCTGAACTGGTAAATATGATTCAGAAAGCCGTTGAAAAAAGACGTGCCGAACTAGAATTATTACGAGTGCATCATCAGTCAAAGATGATTATTAATCATCTTCCTGACCCGACATTTGTTATTGATACTGATGGATATCTGATCGCCTGGAATCGTGCCATTGAAAAAGTGACCGGATATTCAGAACAGGAAATGCTGAATATCAAATTAAGAGACTTTTCCCAGAGAATCTTTGGAATTCCCAGATTATCACTAGCGGATCATATTTTTAATCCTGATTCCAGAATTCAGGAATGGTATGAAAATATTATTCATGAAGAGGATACCATCACCGCTGAGACAATAGTGTGCCTCGGTTCAGGTGGTAAACGAAACGTATGGGTGAAAGCAAGCCCGCTTTATGATGAAAAAGATCAACTCATTGGAGTCGTTGAAACGCTTCGTGACATAACTCTTATAAAACAAAATGAATTGGAACTTATACGAAAGTCTCATGCTTTGGATGAGAGTGCCCGGACACTTCAAAATATTATTGACTTTATTCCAGATCCTACCTTTGCGATTGATAAAAATGGATCAGTTATCGCCTGGAACCGTGCAATTGAACGGATGACTCAGAAAAATGCCATCGACATCCTCGGTCACGGTAATCATGCATACGCAGAGCCGTTTTATTCAAAACGTTGTCCTACCCTCATCGATCTTGCCTTACAAGATCATCCTGAAATTCGAATAAAATACGATTTTATCAAAAATGAACATGATCACCTGATTGCAGAAGTCCATAATGACCAGATTTATGTTGGAAAAAGAGCTTTTTTATGGGCAATAGTTGCCCCACTGTATAATGGCGATGGAAATATATCCGGAGCTATTGAATCCATCCGTGATATTACGGAAAAAAAGGAGTTGGAACTGCAACTTAGGGAAAAGGTAGAGGATCTCGCCTCTTCATATGAGGAGATTGCAGCTCAGAATGAAGAAATTCGCACCAGTTTGGATGAAATCGAAAATCAAAAAAGTTTACTTGAAATTAACGAAAAGCGATTTAGAAGTTTTATTGAACACCTTCCAGATGGTGTCATCATTCATCGGGATGATGCGATAAGTTATGCGAATCCTATGGCCTGTCAGATTCTTGGATATGACGATCTTTCCTGCTTAATGGGAAGGTCTCCTCTTGATGTTGTTCATCCAGAATGCCGAGAAAAGATAAATGATCGCATTTCCAGGGCAGCTGAAACAAAACACCCATTCATCGAAGGAAAATTTTTACGGATGGATAGTACTGAAATCCCTGTGGAAATTGCAGAAATTCCTGTGTATATTGATGATTCCATGTCTGTGATGACCATTTTCAGGGATATTACAGAGGAGTACGAACGAAAAAGTGCTCTTCGTCAGGCTCAGAATAAGGTTAAAATCCTCTCATCAATAACCCAGCATGACATTAAAAATGAACTTGGAACAGTCATGACCATTCTTGATCTGGTTAGTTCAGGTGATATTCCACACGAGGAAGCAGAATTGATAAAGAGGGCCATTGATCCCTGCACGAATATCCTCGAGCAATTAAAAACCACCTTTGAGTATCAAACGATAGGAGTAATGGAACCCGGATGGTTTACCTTGAGTTCTCTTGGATTTCAGGCTGCACGGCATCATAAGATCCATACCTCGTTCTATACTTTCAAAGGTGAAGATGCCCGGATTTTTGCCGATCCTCTGATATCAAAAGTATTTGAGAACCTTATAGATAATTCACTTCGTCATGGGAAGAATGTCAGCCAAATCAATTTATATGGAGAGAGGGGATTACACAATCTGAAAGTTGTTTATGAGGATGATGGTGTTGGTATTTCCTATGATGACAAAAACAGGATCTTTGAAGAAGGTTTTGGTAAGAACACTGGGCTTGGGTTATTTCTCATAAAGGAAATTCTTGCCATGACAGGGATCTCGATTTGTGAATGTGGTGAACCTGGACAGGGAGTCAGATTTGAAATGAATATTCCTCAGGGAAAATGGGAATAATCGTATTTCAAAGATCCAATCCCAAAATAAACTTGGTTTTTCGTATGAAGAAAGGTGCAGGAACTGTCGTTATAAAATGAGTATTCTTGGGCTTATCTTTACATCGAGTTACATTTTATTAAATGAATCCTCTAATTATTTTAAAAAGTTTAAGATTATGCAATAATTATTGTTACGTGGAAATATTACCGAAACGAATCTCTTCTCATTCGTCTTAAAAATTTTTTGGATATTTATGTGAATATTCATTATTTTTTTGAAATATCGATCTGATAAACTGAACACACCTCACCTTTAATTATCGATGAGATCTTATACTCTCATACTCACGATATTTCCCTGTCATTCTAAATATTCAACAAATACTCCCTGAATGAGGATAACTGAATATCTATGTTTGATGAAAATAATAAATCGCCACTGGTTTCGGTTCTCTATGTAGACGATGAGGAAGACCTCCTCACCATAGGAAAGCTCTTCCTGGAACGTACCGGCCATTTCCGTGTTGATACTCAGACATCCGCAAAGACTGCCCTCTCTTCTTCTTCCATAGAGACCTATGATGCCATTGTCTCTGATTACCAGATGCCGGTGATGGATGGTATCGAATTTCTAAAAACAGTCCGGGAACAGTATGACGACGTCCCTTTTATTCTCTTTACCGGCCGGGGTCGCGAAGAGGTCGTGATAGAAGCAATCAATAACGGAGCTGACTTTTATCTCCAGAAGGGAGGGGAGCCAAAGTCGCAATTTGCCGAACTATCCCATAAAATCAGGCAGGCGGTCCGGAGAAAACAGGCGGAAAAATCAGTCCGTGAGTCGGAAAAGCGGGTGTCGGATATCATAGACTTCCTTCCGGATGCCACATTTGCCATTAACCAGAAAGGAGAAGTAATTGCATGGAACCGGGCTCTTGAAGAGATGACGGGGGTTCCTGCAGTCAGTATTCTTGGGAAAACCCATGATGACTATGTCACTGCTTTTTATTTCTATGACCGCCCGCTCCTTATTGACCTTATTTACGAACCTGATGAGACTATAGAGATGCATTATCCCACACTTTTTAGGGATGGCTCATCTATTACTGCCGAGACAGAAAATGCCCGGAAAAATGGGGAAATATTTTATTTAACGATAAAGGTCAGCAGGTTATACAACCAGGAAGGCGATATCACCGGGGCGATAGAAACGGTCCGGGACATCACCCCCCTGAAAAATACCGAACGGGAACTCTTTACAAGTGAGCAGCGGTATCGCTCCATCATCCATGATCAGACTGATTTCATCGCCCGGTTTACATCCGATGGGACGATTACCTTCATCAATGAAGCGTATCGTGATAATTTTGCCCCCTTACTTGACCTGAAAGATATTGAAGGGAAAAATATCCGTGACCTGATGCAGATCAAGAATTATTCAGCGGTTGAAGCGTTTCTTCGTTCACTTTCTGTTGGTACACCTGTACGGGAGATGGAACGGGAGGTTACCGGGACCGACGGAGAGAAACACTGGCAGTTATGGACGGTCAGGGCATTATTTGATGAGAAAGAAACTCCTGCGGAATACCAGGTGTCAGGAAAGGATATTACCCGTCGAAAAAGGGACGAAGAAGAGATACATGCTGCATATGAAGAATTAGCTGCATCTGAAGAGTCTTTGCAGAGCTCCTACCGGGAACTTCTCACCAGTAAACAGGCTCTTGTTGACAGCGAATTCCGGCTCCGCTCCCTCATTGACAATACTGAGGAGTCTGTCTCCATGATAGATGAAGAGGGAAGAGTCATCGAATGGAATCAAAGTTCTGAACTGATATCCGGGATTTTGAAAGATGAAGCCCTTGGTATGTATGTGTGGGACCTCACCTTCCGAATGGCACCTGCAGAGCATCAGGACGCAGAGCATAGAAACGCAATAACTGAAGCATTACAATCCTCGCTTAAAACCGGGGTACCGGTCTTCCCCGGACCGCAGGTTATTACCGGTAAACGCCCGAACGGAACGACGATTATTACCCGCCAGAGGATCTTCTCCATGAAAACGGATCGGGGATACCGGTTTGGGTCCATCTCTCATGACATCACTGAAGAAGTACTGGCAAAAGAGGCACTCAAAGAGAGCGAGGAGCGGTTTCGGGGGATGGCAGAACGATCTTCGGATCTGATTCTGGTGTTCGATCATCGTCTGTGTGTTACATATGCTTCTCCTGCAGCACGGACGATAATTGGGTATGAACCTCATGAACTGCTCGGAAAATCATATGAATTCGCTGTTCAGAATTTCCTTGAGCAGGGCGGCGATGTCATACTGCATGATGCGAAAGAGCTGCTGAATGGCGAATCAAAAGGAAAGAGAGTGTATGAGCGGGATATCCGGATCATCAAAAAAGACGGGACCCGGGCATGCGTTAGTATTCATGCCGTACCGATATTTCAGGATGGAGTTCTGACAGGGGCTCAGGCATCAATACGTGAAATACTTCCGGAAGAGGATGACCTGGGGGAAAACAGATGATATATTCGTTTAATCCAAAAAACATCCCCGAAGAAAGCGATTGGTTCTCGTTGATCCGGAGTTCGAGGAAAAATGTTCTGGTTCATCTTAAATGAAATCCAAAGATAATTAAATTTCTAATCCCTGGGGATCTTTCTCCACCCGGTTGAGGGAATAGATATCTCAAATCTCGCCCCCCTCCCAAACTCTCCTGTCTCAATGATTGAAATGTCAGTAATTGTAAGGATATCCCTGCACAAAGCCAGTCCAAGACCGGTATTTCTCCCATATCCTCTCTCAAATATCCTCTCCTTTTCTTCCGGGATTACTCCCACCCCGTCATCCTCACAGATAAGCACCATGTTGGATGCTTCTTCTTCATAAAACCGGATTGTCGTTATCGTTTCACCATACCTGACCGCATTCTCAATCAGATTATAGATGATCTTCACAAGGAGCGGATCAGCAAATACCTCAATGTCTTCAGATATATCGTTCTGTATGATAACCGACCCAAGATGAACCTGTTCTGATGCATCACAAGTGATCTTTCGAATATTCTGCCAGATTGGAGATTTCACTCCAATCTCCTCATATTGCTTTGTAAACTGGATTATTGAGCTGATACGTTCCGCAATCGACACGGCTTTTTCTGCAAACTCATGCTCAGGAGATCCCATGAGAGACTCATCCAAAATGGTAAGATATCCAAGGAGTGCAACCAGCTGATTATTAATATCATGCCTTGTAATTTTTGTCAGAAGGTTTAGTTTTCGGTTTGCAAGTAATACCGCTTCCTCTGCCTTTTTTATCTCGGTAACATCGTGGAGAATTCCTTCAATGCCGATAATATTTCCATGAATGTCCCGGTAGAACTGACTGCTGACGGTTACCTGATGGATATTTCCATGTTTGTCAACGAGAGAAGTCGGAAAATTTGTAACTTTCTCATCTTTTTGAAGGAGCTCTAAAAGATTTTCGCGTTCACCTGGATTAGAATAGAACATATGAGAGATATTGCAGCCAATCATCTCATCAGCCGATGAAAATCCTGCAAGTCTGACCCCGGCAGGACTTATCATGATCAGGTTGCCAGAAAGGTCTGCTCTATATACCAGATCCTGCATATTTTCAATAATCGTTCGGTACTGTAATTCACTCTCTTTCAATGCGGTTTCTGCTTTTTTCTGTTCCGTTACGTCAGTGAGAACAGCCAGGGTTGTATCCTTCAATCGTCCCGCAAGTGACGCTGATCGGACTTCAAGCCATCTCCGCTCACCTGAAGGGATAGCAACTTCAATTAAATAAGGTTTAATAGATATTCCCTGGTATCTGAATCCGATGTTTTGTATCAGGAGATCGTGATATTCAGGAGTTGCAAATGAAAGGACTGATGTTCCGATGATCTCTTCAGGAGGTTTTCCCATCAACCGGGCCCCTTCATCATTGACATAGACAATGGTCTCCCCTTCATGAATGATGACGTAATCAGGAAGCTGATTGAGTAACTGATTCATCTCCTCTTCAGTAGATTTTAATTTGGTCCGTGTTTCCTCCAAATCTGCTATATTCTCGATTGAAATAAGACTTTTCCTGGTTCCGGGAATAGTGGTGATACATACCATTCCATCCTTGGTTTCACCATTTTTCAAAACATAGGTAAATGCATAGTTCTCTAAAAGAGCGGAGAGGTTTTTTTTCTGCAGAGTATAATATTCTATCATCCGCCCCCGATCTTCATCCGCAATCAGGTCAGGCCATTGTAATTGTCCGATTATCTCTGAGCGGGTATATCCGAATACCTGTTCAAACTCTTTATTCACATCAGATATCACCATATCTTCATTCAGAATCAGCATGGGGATACCTGTTTTATCAAATATGGTTTTATACAGGATCTCTATCTGTTTTCTTTCAGTAATGTCCCTGAATATACCTTCAATCCCAAGATAATTCCCTTGATGATCATAATAATAGTGGCTGCTGGTCAGGACTGTTATCGGGGTTCCGTCTTTCTTTTTCAGCTGAACCTCATAATTGGTGACCGAACCATGTTCTTTCATATCCCTGAGGAAGGTTTCCCTGTCCTGGGGGTTCAGATACAGAGTCTCCGCAATTTTTTTACCGATTAATTCAGACAGGGACTCGTACCCTAACACCGTGATTACAGAGGGACTAATAAGGATTATCTTCCCTTCCGAATCAGACCGGTAGAAGACATCCTGAATATTTTCAAAGATAGTGTGGTATTCAGTCTCAGCGATAACCTGGTCTGTAATGTCAATTGCCGATGCAACACTCCGCTCAGTACCGGGGATCATGGCTACATTATTAATGCAGTACCGCATCTTTCCAAATCGGTCAACAAACCTGAATGGATAGACCGGCGGTGGAGATGCAGGATTGGCTCGGCGTATGCGATGGTACTCTTTCATCTTAATGAGGTCTTCAGGCATGATGAAATCAGTCCAGCACATCTTCCCCTCCAGTTCCTCTTTTGAATATCCTGAAAGTTGAACAAATTTTTTATTGGCGTATACGATGGTATTGTCAGATTCCACTACCAGGATAATCGTCCCGGTATTGTCAAAAACCGCCCGGTGGAGATTCTCTGATTCATTGTGTCTGATCTCCATCTGCTTTCTTTCGGAAATATCCCTGAATAACCCTTCAATCCCGAGGTAATTACCGGTATTATCATAATATCTATGACTGGTGGTCAAAACCGTAATCGGGGTTCCATCTCCTTTTCGGAGTGTTGCTTCGTAATTTTCCACCTTTCCGGTCTTTTCAATCTCTGTGAGAAACTCCTTTCTGTCTTCTGGGTTATAATATAGTGCATCAGCAACGTTTTTTCCATAATATTCAGTATTGTCCGGATATCCAAGGACCGAAGTTGCTGAGGGGCTCGTAAGAATTATTTTACCTTCTTTATCGGTCTGATAGTACACATCCTGCATATTCTCAAGAATTCTCCGGTATTTTTCCTCACTCTCCCGGATTATTTCCTGGTTACGTTTGAGTTCTTCAAACTGTGCTTGCAGTTCTTCCTGGGTGGCGATAAGCTCCTCATTGGCCGCCTGAAGTTCTTCTGCGTACCGTTTCTGGTCCGTAATATCAACGAGGGACGCAATACTATTATTGGTTCCTGGAATGAGATCAACATGGACGATGCAGGTATGGACCGATCCATCTGCTTCATTATGGGCCCGGCATTCATACACCGTCGGAGCCAGGGAGGGATCCTTCCTCCTGATATGATGATACTCAACCATTCGTTTCACATCATCTTCATCAATGAATTTCGTCCAGCTCAGTTTGTTTTCCTGTTCGGCTATCGGAACACCGGTCAGTTTTTCCCATCCTGAGTTTGCCCGCAGAATGGTCGTGGTCGGACTGATAATTATCGAAGCAGCCCCGGTATTTTCAAATACTGCCCTGTACAGACTTTCAGACTGTTTCAGTTCTTCTTCTACCTGTTTTCGGTCTGTAATATCTCTCCCAAGCGATTGATACTCGATGAGGGTTCCTTCTTCATTAAAAATTGCATGGTCACGCCACCGGTGCCAGCGGAGACTGCCATCAGGCATACGTATCCGGTGCTCAATCTCTCCAACTGGTGAGTCCTGGGTGAGTAAGGCAAAATGGGTGTGGACTTTTTCCCGGTCGTCTTCAGGAATATCAGGAATGAATCGCTGCCCTATGATCTCCTCTCTTTTTATTCCAAAATAGTTGCAATACGCCTCATTTACAAATACGGTGATGCCACCGGGAGTAAACCGGCAGATAAATTCCGACTGTGTCTCAACTACCTCACGGTACCGCTGCTCACTCTCCTTGAGTTCAATGCCGATATTGCGCCGCTGAACGGCAAGTTTCATTTTATGCGTTAATTCGACAAACTGGGGTTTGGGATCTCCGCCCTTCTGCAGGTAATAATCAGCCCCGTCATTTAAGGCCTGAATGACCACTTCTTCCCTTCCTCTTCCGGTAAACAGAATAAAGGGGATCTCTCCTAATGTACTTCGGACCTCTTTTAAAAATTCAAGCCCGTTCATAACCGGCATCTCGTAATCAGAGAGGATAATGTCAAATGAAGTGTTTTTTAAGAGCTCTACGGCTTCTACCGCCGAATCACGAAGTTCAACCTGAAATTCTCCGGTTCGCTCAAGAAAGAGTTTCCCTAATTCGAGGAGTGTGAGGTCATCATCAACATACAGGACTGAGATCATGAAAGTTCCTGATATAGAGTAATATAGAACGTGAAGAGTATAATAATGATTGTGGGAATAAGAGGGGGAATTTCATATATCAAATACCTTGGATTTATCATCGAAGAAAAAGGGGTATTATGAGGCATGCACACAAATCACACGCTATTGCTCTCCCTACACCAATACGTAAACCAATACCTATACCTTCTAGTTAAACCGTTGATGGATCCTGGTTTTTATACTGATTCAACAATATTTATTGATCATCCGGTTTAAATGAAAATAAGCCGGATCCCTCCTTTTCTACCCCCCCCATTTCCACTCCAGCCCGCCATGCTCCTTTTGGTACCCGTATCTCAAACCGTGCTCCCGTTCCAGGAGTTCCACATTCCCGGATGGAAAGCCCGGTAATTGCCAATATATCTCTGATTAAAAATAACCCCATTCCGGTATGTTTACCAAATCCCTTCTCAAATATTTTCTCCTTCTCATCAGAAGATATGCCGGCCCCGTCATCACGATACACGATGACAAGGTCAGATCCTTCATACATCAGCGTAAATGAGATCACCGTCACCTGCTTTCCATGCCTGAGGGTGTTATCGATGAGATTGAAGAAGACTTTCTGAATGAGAGGATCTGAATACACCATGACCTTTCCTGTCTCTATGGTTATCGTGATATCAGGAAGAGCCATCTCCCTGACTACGAGCGTGATAATGGTGTCAAGCTCAAACCACTCCGGAGCATGGACTCCGATGTCCTGGTAGTACCGGGAAAATTCTATCTGGTGACGAATAATCCGAAGTCCATCAAGGGTTTCGCGAATTAATTCCTGTGAGGCAGTATCCTCTATGGTATCCTGTGCCAGTTCAAGAGTAAGAAAGATTTCAGTTAGGGTGTTTGCAATATCATGGCGGGAGATGGAAGAGAGGATATTGAGTTTCTTATTTGCAAGCTGGATAGCCTTTTCCCGCTGTATTCGCTCGGTGATATCCGTTCCAAGACTGATAACTCCGGTGGTCCTGCCATCAGCCTCATGGAGCACAAGGTTTGTCCAGAGAACAGAGTGTTTTTGGTTATCTTTAGAGATAATTGAGTTCTCAAGCTGTGGGGGTACTATTTCCTTCTGGATATATTGAACAAAGGTCTCCCGAACATGCTCTTCAGGGAGTGTGAATGTTGAAAACCAGTCCGCACCCAGGATTTCATCTTTATCATATCCGATAACCTTGAGGAGGTGGTTGTTACCGAACACTACCTTCCCATCACGGTCCAGCATCACAACAATGAGCGGGATCTTCTCTATCATCTCACGGTATCGGCGTTCAGATTCACGGAGTTCATCCTGGGCTTTTTTCCGGATGGTGATATCATGGAGAAGGATGAGCATAACCTTCCCGTATGGTGCAAAATATAACTCAAATGTCCTCTGGGATCCGTCTTTTGCAGTTATCTGATAGACATGAGGTTCAGGTTCCTGGATCTGCCGGTCCATTTTCCATGCCAGATCCTGCCACATATGAAAGGCATCCTCCTGATCAGATGGATCTGGTAAGAATACCCGGATGACGGTCTGCATGTCCGGAATATCGTTCAGAGTAAATCCAAGTGATCTGGTCACCTGTGGATTGATATAGGCGATGGAATTATCCCTGTTGACAAGTATCATCCCAAGCGGGGTAATCTCAGTGATAGTGCGAAACTTCTCTTCACTCTCCTGAAGATCTGCTTCAAACGAGGTCCTGACTTCCAGTTCATTTTTCAGAAGGATGTTCGTCATGTCAAGAGCCTCAGATTTTTCCAAAACCTGAACCTCCAGTTCTGAAATTTTATTTTCCAGGGTTTTATCCGGTTCTGATGCCTGTTTCAAAGTAATCAGAAGAAGAATTGCACCGCAGATGATGAGTTCTCCGATGATATGAACAGACAGACCGGTATTGAGGAGATCCGGATTCCACCCAATAAATTGCCCCGAAAGCAGGGTAAGGCATCCGATGCTTCCGATAATGATGGCATATCTCTTCTGTTTTTCAGAAGCATGATACAAGATACCGGCAATCAGGATTAAAATGAGAAGAAGATCTGGAAAAAAAGGAAGGTACGGTACAAAATCCATGAGCGGTATCCTTATATGTATCTGTTAGGAAGAGAAGTGAACAGGATTCTCATGATAAGCATGAGTCAGCCTCCTGATAGGATGAGATCCCTTTTTTCAGTATAATTCTCCTATTGTGTTTCTTTCCCTGATATGATTTATTTTTCTGTTTCGTATGGTTCATGCCAGACGTTCAGGATGGTTCGGTAAATAATGCGATATCTATTAATGATTCTGAAGCTATATGGCTAATTATTCATATCTGTTCAGGACAATTCAGACAATATATCTGATAACGGGGGGGTTGAATGGCGCTTACAAATTTTTTAGGTACTAAGACGGATTTAGACAAACATCCGGACTCCTCTGTCTCTGTTCTGTATGTCGATGACGAGGAGAGTCTTCAGAAACTTGGGAAGAAGTATCTGGAGAGTTCTGGTGCGATAATAGTTGATACGCTGACTTCAGCAGAGGAGGCTCTGGCATTACCTCATCTGCATACCTATGATGCCATCGTCTCTGATTACCTGATGCCGGATATGGATGGTCTTGTGTTACTCCAGGAGATCAGGGAACGATTCGACACCATGCCCTTTATCCTCGTTTCTGAAAAGGGAAGGGAAGAGGTCATAATCAGGGCCATTGAGTACGGTGTGGATTTCTATATTCAGAAAGGAGAAGATTCAAGGGCACTATTTGAAGAGATATCTGATAAACTCATGAAAGCGGTTCAGCGAAGGAGAGTATTTTCTGACCAGATACCGGCTGTTGAGAAGGAGATACGGGGGCAGTATGCCGAGCTTAAAACATTGAAGAACTCATTAGAGGAGAGTGAAAAGAAGTTTAGAAACATTGTTGAGACCTCTCCTGATGTGATATGGGATACGGACCTTGACGGATTCGTGACATATGTCAGCCCCCAGTGTCGTGCAATCTCCGGATATACTCCGGAAGAACTGGTAGGGAGAAATTTGCTTTCCATCCTTACTCCGGAAGGAATGGAGATGATGAGGGAGGTCCTCAAAGAGGGAAAGACGAGAAAACCAGGCCTTTTTTCCTTTGATGTCCCTGTTCTTCATAAGGATGGAAGTCAGCGTATTCTCAATATCAGATCATTTCCCCTTGAGGATAAGAGCGGTAACCGTGTAGGATTTCGTGGTGTCTCGTCTGATGTAACCGAATTATTCGGGATGATGAAAGAACTCAGGGCATCTGAGGAACGCTTCAGATTAATGGCTGAACGTTCTTCTGATCTGATTGTGATCCTCGATGACCGGCTCTGTGCAACCTATATCTCACCGTCTGTTTTTGCTATAACCGGATATTTGCAGCAGGAACTTGTTGGAAAATCAACTGAAGATGCTGCTTCACTCCTCTTTCCGATGGATATCGAGGAGTTTAAACACATCATTCGAACATTGCAGGAAAAAGAATCAGTTGAAGATGTGAACATCCGTATTCGGACAAAAGATGGAAGATCAGTCTTTGTCAACCTGTATGCGACCCCGATTGTAAACAACAATCTCCTGACCGGTGCCCAGGTTTCGATGCGGGTCATTACCTCGGTGAAAGAGATAAAGGCTGCCCTGTATAAGAGTGAAGAAAAATACCGGGTGCTTGCAGAAAATGTTCATGACGTTATCTGGACATGCGATGAAACGATGCACCTGACCTATATCTCCCCGTCCGTCACCCGGGCTCTTGGTTTTACGCAGGAACAGGCACTAAAGATGAAACTGGAAGATTTCTTGGCGCCTGAATCAATGCAGGTATTTCAGACGTTTCTGGAGCAGGGACAGGATCTTTTGAAAAACGGAATTCCGGTTCCCCATAAAATGGTTCTGGAACTGGAGTTTAAAACCAAAAATAAACCCTCGACCTGGGCGGAGATGATGATCTCAACTGCGTTTGATGCCAATAAAAAATTTACCGGTTTTGTCGGGGTTACGAGGGATATCACCAAAAGGAAAGAGGCAGAAGAGCTCCTTCGGAAGAGTGAGGAGAAATTTCGGTCGTTTGTGGAGAATGCCAATGATATCGTCTTTTCTCTGACACCGGATGGCATCATCACCTATATACCGGATAAATGGACGACCATATTTGGATACGAGAATAATGAGGTAATCGGATGTGACGCATCGCGTTTTATCCATCCTGATGATTATCCCCGGATTTTTGCCAGTATTACCCAAAAAATTATTGAGGGAAAGGAGAAAGCTGTTGTTGAATGCAGGTTACTGTATAAAGACGGGTCATGGAAGTGGCATTCGCTGAATATCTCACCAGTTCTGGACGAAGAAGGAAATGTTATTCTTCTCCAGGGAATATCCCATGACATTAACGAGCGGAAACGGAATGAAGACGCCATAAAGAAAGCAAACCGGCAGCTGAGTCTTCTGACAGGAATAACACGGCATGATATCCTCAATAAAGTATCAGTTATTTACGGATTTTTAGAGCTGATGGAGAAGGGACTTCTGAACCCATCCACTACAGAGTATTTCTCAATCATATGTAACGCCACCCGTGATATCCAGACCCAGATTGAATTTACCCGTATCTATGAGGAACTCGGTTCTCATGAACCTCAATGGATACTTCTTGATCTGGTCATCCCCCGTTCTCAGGTTCCCTCTTCCGTCACCCTGAATACAGATATTCAGGGAATTATAATCTTTGCCGACCCCATGCTTGAAAAAGTCTTTTTTAATCTGCTCGATAACTCTCTTCGTCATGGGGAAACGGTCTCTGAGATACGTGTCTCTGCCCGAAAGGAAGGAGATTTCCTTATCGTGGTATGGGAAGACAATGGGGTTGGTATTGCAGATAATGAGAAAGAGAAGATCTTTGAACGGGGATTTGGAAAGAATACCAGTCTTGGCATGTTCCTTGTCAGGGAGATTTTGTCCCTGACCGATATCAGGATCACAGAAAACGGAAAACCGGGAACCGGAGCACGGTTTGAGATGAAAATCCCCCGGGAGTCATACCGGGTTATCCTGAATAACGTAACTTAGTCCTTTTGAAATCTGAATAATCCATGCGGGACCACAATTTCAAACCGTGCCCCAATTCCTGGTTTTCCTGTTTCACGAATCTCAAGTCCGGTGATTGAAAGAAGTTCTCTAACCAGATACAGGCCCATCCCGGTATTCTTTCCATATCCGTGCTGAAAGATTCTCTCCTTTTCTTCTTCTGGAACTCCTATTCCATCATCGGCGTAGACAATACTGATCTTTTTCCCCTTTTTTTCTGTTGTAATCCGGATGGCAGAGATAGTGGTCCCATGCCTGACGGAATTTTCAAACAAGGTTGAAAAGACCTTCTGAATGATGAGATCTGCAAAAATTTCTATATCCGGAGAGATCGAGATGTCAGCCGTGATATCCCCTAATGAAACATCAGATCTCGCTGCATTCACAATAGAGATCAGGTGCATCCACCGGCTGGAGAGAGATCCGAAATCTTCACATTCCCTTGTAAATTCGATAGTATTCTTCAATGTCTGCCCTGCAGTAAGGGCATTGGTGATGTATTCCTGTTGATCTGGTGTCAAATCCGAATCAAGTACCAAATCCAGAGATACGGTGATGATATTTAAATCGTTGATAATATCATGCCTTGTTATTCCGCTCAGAATTTTGAGTTTTTGCAATGCTTCAAGGAGTGAGTATTCAAGTCTCTTCCGCTCACGAATGTCCCGGATGATAATGAGGTCTGCCGGAGCACCCTGATACGAGATTACTCCCCCTATCGCTTCTACCGGAATTTCAGAATTATCGCATCGGAGCAGATTGGTTTCATACATCCTGGGTAATGGTTCCCCCGCGAGTCTTTTGCGAATAACCTCAGCAATTTTTTCCTGTTTGTCCGGAGTGAAGAGTGTCAGATAATCTCTTCCGGTGAGATCATCAACTGTGCTCCCGATCATTCGTGCAAATGCTTCATTTAAAAATACGAGGTGGAAGTCCTGAACAATAACGATCCCGTCCAGGGCCTTGTCAATGACATTGCGGTATTTCTCCTCACTTTCTTTCAGAGCGATCTCATTCCTTTTCCGCCCGGATATATCACGGATGGTGCTGATGAGAAATGTCTGACCCTCCAGATCAATTATTTCAGCTGAGATAGATACCCAGAACGACTTTCCTGATTTTGAATGAGTTATGCCTTCAAATCCTTTCACCCGTCCCTGTTTTTTGATGAGTTCGATAAAGTGATCCCGTTCTTCCTGTGAATTCCACAATTCAAGAACTATTGTGCTCCTGCCTATAACTTCCTCATACGAATATTCCATGTTCTGGGTGAATGCATCATTGACTTCAATGATCCTCCCACTTTCAAGGTCGGAAATGATGATGGCATCCGGACTGGAAAGAAATAATGTTGAATACTTCTCCTGGGATAACCGAAGAGCCTTCTCTGTTTCTTTGACTTCAGTTATGTCCCTGATGGATTCTATGGCACCAATCACGGTCCCTTCTGCATCGGTGAGGGCTGTAGCCATTCCCCAGAGGACCTTTTCCATACCTTGTGGTCGTGCATTCGCTGTTTCACCAACCAGGATTCTCCCCTCATACCGGAGATCCTGGTACTTCCTCTCGATCACCTCATCAGGGAGGAGAGAGAGATCAATCAGAAGAGGTCTCCGCTCTCCATAGAAGGGTATGGCGTACTCATAGTCTCCTTTTCCCAGCATATCTTCTGCCAAAATCCCGGTCATCTCCTCTATGGACCGGTTCCATGCAATCACCTTCCCTTCCCGGTCGATGGCAAAGGTAGCATCTGGTAAAAAGTTGATGATATCAGACTCACGACGTTGTAATTCCAGAATTTTCTCTGTTGCAATCTTCTGTTCGGTAATATCTGAAAAGATCCCCAGGAGATATAACTGTCCCTCTAATTCCAGAGTTGAACTATGAATTCTCACCGGTAATATTCTCCCGTCTTTTCGTAATAGGGGGATATCCTGGTAGGATTCTATAGTGCCTTTTGCCATCTGATCAAATATCTCCCTGATACGGGGATACTCATCAGGAGGATGGATATCCTGGGGTGTCATCCCTACGAGTTCATCACAGGAGTATCCCAGCATCAGGCATATTGCCTCATTTGCAAAGATAAATCGCCGGGTTTTCCCATCTGCCATGAGAATTCCGAAGGGAATATTCTCAAGTAAGGTCCGAACCCGCTGTTCTGAAACCTGAAGAGCTTTTTCAGCCTTTTTATGGGCGGTGATATCTGTCCCGATCTCCATTCTGACAATTCTTCCGTCGCTCCACCGGATGGCCCGGTCCCGGCAGTTATACCATCTCCCGGTCACAGGACTCTGAAACTCCCATTGATACAATCCTGTCGGGCCGTTTTCATCTACCAGAAGATGATTGGTGCAGAAAGGACAAGGGCTATCCCGGCCGTTTTGCATGTACTGGTAACATTTTTGTCCGGTTAATGGCCCTAAATGCGCTTTTAACCGGTTATTTGCATATAGTATCTCATAGGTGTCCATATCGGCAACATATACCAGAACATCCATACTGTTGAGGATGGCATAGAGCTGTGCCTGAACTTCTTCAATGAGTATCTCGTTCTTTTTCTCAGACGATCCAGACTTTTCTGCAGAAATTTGATCTTTTGTATCGTTCCCATGCAGTTTCACTGACGCTGCAGCTGTTCTTTGTGAAACCGTGATATTGTAGTGTTTCCTGATCATATTCAGGACTTTTTCAGACTGGAGCCATCGCTGATCCAGTTGAGTGACCAGCTGATCAATCCGGTGCACCTCATTATCGATGATATTGGCAGTATCTGTATCATCAAGCATTGATGCTGTAGCCATGATAATTGCGAGCGGATTTCGTATCTCATCATTCAGAATTGCAAGGATGGCCAGATTATTTTGAATCTGTTCTAATGCACTGTCTTTTTCACGCTCAAGCCGGTTTTTTTCAGTAACATCATAGCCCTGGGCGATAGTTGCCAGGGGAGTCTGACCATCCGGAGTATAAAGGGTCGCAGAATTCCAGAGCAGGGTCCGGATGGCTCCATCCATCCTCATAATGTCTATCTCTGTCGTTTCCCATCGCACACCATCCAAAGTGGTCTGTAAGAGCCTCATGGTCCTGTCAGCCTTATCTGGCGGAAACAGGACCCGTAATGACTGACCTGTCATCTCTTCTGCTGATCTCCCGATAAGGAGTTCAAAAGACCGGTTTACTCTTTTAATATGAAATGAGGGGTCCCAGATGATGATCGGGACATTTGCGTATGCAATAAGGTTTTCAAGGTATTCGTTCGTCTCCCTGAAACTCTCCCTGGATAATGTCAGGGCTACATTCTGACTTTTCAGTTCCTGCTCAGTCTGCAATAACTGTTCATAGGTGACATTCAGTTCTGCATTACTTTTTTGAATCGTTGAAATTAGAGATTCCCGTTCTTCTTCTGCCTGTTTTCGTTCGGTAATATCCCTGACAACCGCCCAGAGGAATTGCAGGGTTCCATCAATGGAATATGAGGCATAGGCCTGGAGTTCAACTGGGAAGATCTCCCCGTTCTTCCTGATATATTCCTTCTCAAACAGGCCTGAGTAGCCATGAAAAAAGAGACGTTTTTTCCAGATCTCCTCTTGTTCCCATGTTCGCCATTTTTCCGCTGTGATCACATAAAAACTATCCAGCGCCTTTAATTCTTCAAGAGTATATCCAACAATCGAACAATATGCCTGGTTTGCATCGAGAACACGCCCGGCCAGGTCAACCATTACAAACCCGTCAAAATTGCCTTCAAATATCTCCCGGTACCGTAGATCCTTCTCCTTCAGAGAGAGTTCTGCGATCTTCTGTTCGGTAATATCCTGAACAGTTCCCAGGGATGACAGGGGTTTTCCGGATGAATCATACTTTGTTTCGCACCGCTCAAGGACAAATTTTATCCTGCCATCCGGCATGAGCAGACGATGCTCTATCTGGTATGGTGTTTTCTCTCGTACTGAAACAGAATAGGCCTCATCTACTGCTTTCCGGTCGTCAGGATGTATGGCATTTAAAAAAGCCTCATATGTTGCACCGAATTGTAAGGGATCTAATTCAAATATCTCAAAAATGACATCTGACCATGAAAGACGGTTTGCAGGAATGTCCAGTTCCCAGCTGCCTGTCTTTGCGAGATGTTGCGCTTCACTCAGACGGCGTTCGCTCTTTTGTAATGCGTCTTCAAACCGCCTGCGGTCGGTGACATCCCTGCTCACCCCGATGAGAACGTCCTGATCATCCCACTTTCCCCTTGTAACTTTTGTATCTACCTCGATACGGGTTCCATCTTTTGCAACGATTGGGATGGAATTATCCTTTCCGTTTCCATCGACCAGTTTATTATAGAGTATGAGTGCTTCTTCTCTTTTTTCGGGGGCCAGAATGTCAAGAATACTCCTGCCGATGAGTTCCTGTCTTGCATAAGATAGTCTCTGCTCCGCGGCGGCATTCATTGTGATGATATCACCTTTCAGATCGATAACAAGGACAATATCATCGATAGACTGAAACAGGGTTCTGATATTTTGTGCACTCTTCTGTCTTTCTTCATCGGAGCGTAACCGCTCAATTGCACTGCCAAGTTCCCTGCTTATCGATATGAGTGTCTCCTTTTCCTCATCACTGATGAGATACCGCCTCATACTGGCAATATTTAACACACCGATGGCCTTCCCTTTTGAGATGAGAGGGAGCGTGGCGATTGAGCACAATCCGTATTTCTGTGAACGCTCCGGGCTGACCTGGGCGTAATTTTCAATAAAAAGCGGTTGATTTTTTATAAACATCGTGTTATAGGGCTCTTTATCGATTGAAACATTATCAACCTCAGCAAGGAAATGGGCCGGGAGGTCTTGTGCATGAACAATATGGGCTGTCCGTGAACCAGGGTCAACGAAATATATTCCTCCTCCATCAAAGTTTAAGAGAGTTATCGACCTCTCAAGGACCTTTTCCAGGAGATCCGAGAGACTTTGAGCATTATTTACCTCGGATATGATCTCATTGAGAATCCCGAGCATTGCCGCCCGGTGCATGAGAGAGTCTGCTTCGGATTTCAGATCATGTACGGGACTTTCCCTCTTGCCCCTCTGCACCACTGATCTGATCTTCAGAGCGAGTAACGAGAACCTGAACTCCTCATTCCCCTCTTTCCAGGGATATATATCTGCACCATTCTGGTACACTTCATAGAGAGCCAGATCATTATCAGGATTTGCCAGGAGGATGAACGGGATATCTCCTGACAGCTTCCTGACTGCTTTTAAAAAGGAAATTCCATCAAAGCCGGGTTTTGTAAACCGGGATATGATAATATCATAAACATGGGAGTATATATTCTCCATGCCTTCCTGTACCGATGTACAGGTATGGACGGCAAACTCGCCATTTTGCTCCAGGATTTGTTTTCCAATGACAAGCAGATCTTTTTTATCATCTGCATAGAGAATTGAAATCATGTTTTTATGAGATCCTGGGTCTGTATCATGTGTAATTAAATCCCGGACATGTATAACTCTTTTTGTCCATATGAAAACCTGCCGCTATTTTATGGGGGGATATATCAGATACCGTGCTCCCTTCAGGCGACTTAAAATAATGCAATAGACCTCCTGTATGTATTGTTAGTGTATCCTGTTCTCATAAATCAGTGTATTTCTATACCACATATCTCTAATTAAAGATTTACCTCAAAACCAATTGGTTAGCCGTATACTATCTGCAGAGACGTAGAACCCCTCTTCGTGTTTCGGATTAATATGAGTTCTTATAAGCTCACCATCACTTCCAGGTACTGTGAGTCATCCATAGCAGTGAGATACCATCTTTATCAATGGATGATAAGAATGAAATGAATTCAGTTCGACCATCGCTAACCAGTATGTCCTTCAATCTTGCAGCTGGTGGTATGACTGGGAATGGCACCGTGATGATCCCTCCAGTATAAATGCGATTAACCGGTTCAGACCAGACGTGTGTTCCCTCTACTCATTCATTGCAGCCCCGGATTTAAATCAGGTCCTGGTATGTCTGGGGAATCCGGGAAAGCCCTGGTGGGGGACTAAAGCTCCGGGACAGACCGGTACCTATGTGACGGTGCCGGTTGGGAAAACACCGGAATACCTCGTGTATCAGCTCAAAAATGATGCTGATGCCCGGATGTGGGAGACTGTACCGGACATGGACCCTAATTCGTTCGATGAGAGAGAGAATCAGTGGGCAGCTCTTGAGGAACAGTACTGGAATGGGGTGTGGTGGCAGAACAGGGGAGTGCTTGAACAGGATCAGAATATGAAGATGATGGCGTTTGGGAAAGCGGCTACGAATTTTTCATATGTTATCGCTCATACAGAAAAGATGAGAGAGTCAGGGGGATGACCAGAGCCGAAGGGATCACATACCCGACTTTTACATCTGCTATCAGCCCGATGTCTGGATAGTGTTTCATTACTGCATTGGTATGTGTGAGAAAAAGAGAACGGAATGGTATACTGAAATGAATGAAGCGTAACTTATGTTATTTCTTAATTGATAACATATGAGAGTGGATTGAGATAACAATATGACGAACGAACATGACAAACCATTTCATTTTCTTGAAAAATGGAATAATATAGATTTTACGATCATAATTCGTCGCCATGCTTTTGAAATGATGTATTCCAGAAACGTTTCTGAAGAAGAAATTGAGATGGTGATTCGAACAGGAGAGATTATTGAATATTATCCAGATGATCATCCATTTCCGAGTGCTCTTCTGTATGGAGATTTTGAGGATCGGCTCCTTTGTTGTCGCTGCATTTAATCAGATAGGAAAGGAAATAATTATTATTACAGCATATGAACCAGATGAAGATCACTTTGAATCACGTAAAATTCGGAGGAAACAATGAAATGTGTAATGTGTAAAATGGGTGAAACAAAACCGGGTGTGACTTCTGTTCTCCTAACTCGAGATGATTTTACTTTTGTAATGCGTGATGTACCAGCAGAAATTTGTGATATCTGCGGGGAAGACTACATAAATGGGAATATTGCAAAGGAATTGTATCATTTGGCTGAAAAGATAAAAGACCAGGGTACACTTCTTGATGTTCGAAAATATCAGATGAATGCGGAGAATATCTGCTCTTCAATCTCTTAAATAGTCTTACCAGTGAAATAACTGGTATAAGTTGATTACCTCATCAACTCCGGTTTTGATTTTCAGTTGCCCACGGCTAAAATATTGTCATGCTTTTCAACCGAAAATAAGGTTCATGCTCGAAAATTAGAGATTAAATAGGGTTCTGGTGAATTAACCGGAAGGATTTGAGATTTTCATATATTCTTTTAGCCCGGTTAAGAAATAATTTTAGAGACTATAACATACATACACATGTCAAATACCATCTTGTTTAATCCATGCAAAGGAGAGAACTCATTCTGGAATAACCCGTTATAAGTTACTTCCCATAATTCTTTGAGAGCAAGAACGCTGCATAATCACTAATAACCGGATACAACCCCTGTATCCGCTCCCCTAGATTCTTTCCCCCGAGCCGGTACGGGGCCGGTCCAAGCAGCAGGATTGGCGAAACCTTTCGCTCCGGAACCGGACGCAGGACCTCATCACTATCCCCGATGCATGAGAAGAAACTCTGGGTATCATACATTTCCGGAATACCGGTCTCCTGCTCAATTTCAGTTGTCACATCAGACCCGACAGCCGGATGAGAAACCAAATTCCGGAAAGTCTGTACCCGTTTCATCACCTCTTCCCTCGTCATCCCATGGAGGAGAAACAGCATCCAGGGATCCTCATCCAGTACCTCGGCAAGGAAGTACCATGCAGCAGCAATATGAATGCAGGGGTTCTGATCATCGCTACAGTGACAATAGGCACGAACACTTCGGTACTGGTCAGGAATAAGAAATATATCCTTTTTTTCCAGCGTATCCACAAGATCCCGTGAGAACTCTCCGGTTATGAGTGAGCCGGTCAGGGCAGCATCGTTGGTGATCGTATCGATGACATTGTCCCAGACCTCCCTGGAGAATCGGGGGAATAACAATCCTACAGGTCTGGTTGCTGTTCCGCTGCAACAGATCCCCATACTCATCTCACCCGGACCGATTCGGATGGAATTCCCAAACCCGTTCCTGGCACAATGTTTTGCCCTGGTGAGTCGTCCGTTCTCTCCATACTCCTCAAGGACCGATACAAACCGGGAGGCCCACCAGTTCTTCCCAACCGGCCCGTACTGGCTTTGCAGGGTAATCTTTTTACTGACCGGGAGTGTGCCTGGAATCTGCCACCACATCTTTCTCGTCATTCCTCCTCCTCCCCGGAGAGCACCGCATCACGGAGTGAGACGATATCAAGTAACTCCTCTGTTGAGAGACTGGTGAGGAGATCCTCTCCCTGTGCCAGAACCTCCCGTCCCAGAATCCGTTTTTCTGTATTAATCCGGTCAATCTGTTCCTCCAGTGTTCCGGCAGCGATCATGAGGTGTACTTGCACATTCTGCTTCTGTCCTATCCGGTAGGTCCGGTCCGTCGCCTGGTCCTCAACTGCAGGATTCCACCATCGATCAACATGAAATACATGGGTCGCAGCGGTGAGGTTCAGCCCGGTCCCTCCTGCTTTTAATGATATCACAAAGAATGATGGCTCTTTTGATGACTGAAACTCCCTGACCAGTCGTTCACGCTCACGTCGTGAGGTCTTCCCGGTGAGGAGGAATACCGGTATTAAAAACCTCTCCTCGAGTATTCGGGCAAGATACTCTGCAAACGTAGCATACTGAGTGAATATAAGGGCCGAATCTCCTTCTTCACTGACCTCCTCCAGCATCTCAAGAAGTCGGGAGACTTTTCCTGATCGTTCGGGCAGAACCCCCCGATCATGGATGAAAAGACCGGGGTGATTGCAGATCTGCTTCAGTCTGGTGATGGCCCGGAATATGACACCCCGTCGTGCAAGTCCGGTTACCGTCTCAAGAGACTGTGCCATATCTTCGACAACCGCCTGGTAGAGGGTCGCCTGTTCATGGGTAAGCGTGCAAAAAACCCGTGATTCCATCTTTTCCGGAAGGTCAGCAATCACTGACGTGTCGGTCTTCATCCGTCGGAGAAGGAACGGCCTGATGAGCAGACGAAGCTCTGTGGTCCCATGTTTATCTCGTTCTGTTCCTGACAGATGGCCATACCGTGACTGGAATGCATGCTGCGACCCCAGGTATCCGGGATTGAGAAAGTCCATGATAGACCAGAGTTCAAGGAGCCGGTTCTCCACTGGTGTACCGGTCAGGGCTATTCTCCGGTCAGCAGTCAGCTCCCGGATCGCCTGGGACTGAAGCGTATTCGGATTTTTAATATTCTGAGCCTCGTCAAGGATGACTGCAGACCACCTGACCGGGAGGAGATGATCGATATCCCGGCTTGCCAGGTTGTACGTGGTCAGAATAAGGTCATACCGGCCGATATGGGCGATGAATTCATCCCCACGACACCGGGATATGCCATGGTGGATCCAGACCGACAGAGAAGGAGCAAACCGTTTTATCTCCCGTTCCCAGTTTCCTACAACTGACATCGGACAGATGATGAGAGCCGGACCGATATCCGGCTTTTGTTCTTTTAATGATAAAAACCAGGCAATCGTCTGAATGGTCTTTCCTAGTCCCATGTCGTCGGCAAGACAGGCTCCAAATCCCCGTTCAGTACACCGGAGGAGGAATGCATGACCGGTCTCCTGGTATGGCCGGAGTGTACCGTTCAGGGTTTGTGGGATTGGAAATTCGGCAGTATCCTGGGTAGAACGGAGCATGGTAAGTATGTCTTTGGTCCATTCGTCTGTTCCCCTGACCTGAACAGTCATCGGACCATCAAATCCTCCGACCGACAGCCGGATGAGATCCCCTGCCTGTGATTTTCCCCTGATGTACCGCCGCTCAAATTGTGAGAGTGCAGTGGAAAGGGCACCTGCATTCCCATAAATCCACCGTCCCTTCACTTTGATGATCGGCGTCTTTTGTCTGACCGCCTGCCAGAACTCTTCAGGAGTGACCGATTCATCACCGATGGCAATCCGGTAATCAAACGAGATAAGCTCTGATATTCCGAGCATCCCATGGGGGTGAGCCGGCCCTTTCTTCTGTGCACCAAGTTCTATCCGGGGCCTGTACTTCTCATCGGTCCACCATGACGGGAGGATGACGTCAAATCCCTTGTCTTTGACTGCAAGAACCTCTGTGGTAAGAAAAGTCGCTGCGTCAGCAAGACAAATCCCCCCGGTTGTCGGATTTGAACCTGACAGGCAGGTTTTCAATACCGGAGATACTGATACTGCCTGAGAAAGCCCTGAGAGGAGTTCCTGGATGAGAACCGGCCCAGGGGGGAGGATTCCGCCTGATTCTTCGGGAAGGTTCCAGATAGTCCCTGCCGGGATGATGAGATCAGGATCTGCTTCTGATCGCATACACAGGCGTATCGTCCAGGGTTCCAGGTCCTCCCCTCCTGGTTCCTGTACGATGATACAGGTATGAAAGGGCATATATCCCTCTCTTCGAAACGAAAGCCAGTGATTCATCCTCTCTGCAAAGATCGGATCCAATTCATGTTCCTGCATATTGAGGTCTTTTCCGGTGAGGGAAGCCATGAAGGCAAGGGCATCTTTTTCCTGCTCAATCATCCGCTTTCCTGGCCGGATCGATGGAGGGTGCTGTCTGAGTGCCTGCCGGATAATGGTCTCCATCATCCCGGAGAGGCCAGCAAAGAGATATTCTTCAGGGGTTGGGAGCGAGTCTGGTGTTACCTCCTGGTCAGAGGCAAACCGCATAACCGGCGGCATAGCGGCTGCATACCGGGCCAGCCATACGAGATCATCCGGGAGGAGTGCCGGAGTCCAGCCAGCCTGATACCCTGATGGAGTCTTTACAAGCGTTGGTTTGAACTTTCCATCCCTTAGCAGAATACATGCCGATTCCAGCAGGGTGAGAAGGTATACGAGCGATTCTCCGGTCTGAATATCTGGTGATGCCCGAAGGGAGGTGAGCGTCTCAAGACAGATTTCGTATGGGATGATGAGAACCGGGACAGTATACCGGGAGAGGAGTGCCTGCTGGTATTCTTGTTCATAATGATCGGTCTTGGAGATTTGGGATGAGGGAACCGGGGCATGAATCGTCCAGGTAGCCCGGTGAAAGGATTGTGAGGAGATGCCGGTTATCTTTTGAATCGTCTCGGCAAGCAGGTAATGCGGGAGAGCATGAGGATAGAGGTCACGATGGCTGAGGGTGATGGTACGGAAAGAATCTTCGTCTCCAGAAACTCCAAACAGGGCAATGCCAGAGGTATGGGGTGATATGAGGGCATGCAGGGTAATGATGGTATCAGCCTCCGGATAGGTCCCCAGGCTGTCTGTTTTTCAGGACAGTACGCCGTATAAGATTCATCTGTTCTCTCACCAGTTTCGTCTGAAGGGAGATACATCTGTGGGTGAGTGGATTGGGTCTGGTACTATCTGGTAGGTGGAAGGTGAAAGATTATTGTATACAAAAAAAGTCTAATAATTCTTTAGATTATTGAAATGAGGTAACAACCAGCAGATATCTGTATTCATTCGTCCCATTGAACAAGTTTCAAATCTTGAACTAAAGAAAAATGACTATCACGAGATGCCAGAGGAACATCTCATTCAATAATCGCATTGGTATCCAGAGCTAACCTGCCAGTCTCCTTCAATCTTCCTGAAATCCTCTGTAATGTCGGAAAACATGCCGTGCGGATAATAAATTAAAGAACCTCGTCGATACCTAGTTTGAGTTCAATCAACCGTATAATCCCCAAAGGAAAGACTGTTGGATCAAGATATCTATCTTACATCAAGGATAAAATTTTTCTCCTCTCATGGTGTCGGAATTCAATGAAGAGAGGATAACTTTGAAGGAAATCTTGAGAATTCTGTACCGGGTCAATATACAGTAAGGAGCCCCGGTGAGTAAGGAAATGGTAACGTATGCATTGATGGGGATAGCGAAGATCATCCTTTTGTGGATACCCCACTGGATAGTATTCTCTATCCTGGAATATATTTTTACCCTCCAAAACTCCTTCCTATTATCAATCCTTAAAGATGGTTTTATAATTCTCATCCGAAATGCGAGTTGATGGGCGATATCAGAGGATAGAGGGTTAAGAGGAAGGGCTTCGTTATTGCAATTGATGGCCTATTGTATTATTTACTCATCATAAGATGGATTATATCGAATAATCATGATCTCACCCGAAGGAGAGATAGTCGCGAATTTATTTTTTCCTCTTGATTCAATCGTTATCCACTGAAGACCTGAAAGTCGTGAACATTGGCGCGAGATGGTACTTTCAGAAATTTGCAATCGAGAAGCAATATCTGCAAAAGATGTAGGGCCATGATTTTTGATATCACATAAGATCTGATACTCTTTATCGTCAGGCGAGTTTGCGATATGAGGGAGAGAGATGATATGCAGTTCTCGATCAATATCTGAGAAAGAGGTTACAGTATGTATCTTATCAGATAAAGCCATACAGGCAGCTGTTAGTGCAGTAAGTATCTCTCTTGGCCCACCAGAGAGATTTACATGTAATTTATTATTACTTCCAGGTTTTCCTGCTGAATCGTTGAGAGTACATACGAAGGAATATACCATGCTGGTAAAATCACGATGATCAACCTTGAGGATTTTAATAGTAATGTCATCGCCTATCTTCCGTATTAACTCCTGTATCTCTTCAATTGCACGGAATGAACGGTCATCATCCTCAATAGGTCGTATCAGGATTACTACATCATGAGACTCTATGCCAAATCGTACTAACAAAGCGAGGAGATGAGTTGTATCAAATCCGATGGGAGAGATGTAGGTTTTCATATTGATAAATCTCTTGCATAATTTTGCATCTGATGCAATATTTTGAGATAAAAAATCTCTACACGTAAAGATAATTTTATGATAAGGTACTCTGATTATATCTTATGCATCTTATCCATCTAACAGTTTCCCCAAAAACTTCTTTCGATATCCCACTCAGTGATGGATACCAGTTATATTCTGCTCTCCTCTCATTTATTAATGAGAAAAACCCAAGTACCAGTTTGAAAATTCATAACTCACCTCTCCCGTCACTTTCAACCACCGGATTGATGGGAAAGTTTGAGAAATCATTCCATAAAGGACATAAGAGAATATTAGAAGGAGAGGTATATCACTGGAGGATCGGGGTTACGGATCCAGAGGATGAAGATCTCTTTACTCACATCATCACCCCTTTTTTACTTGACAGGAAGGAACTTTCCCTTCATGAAGGAGAATTATGTATTTGTTCGGTTGAAACACAATATCAATCATTTCAGGATATAATTCAAAAGGTTAAAGAGTGCCAAAGACCTGCAGTAAAGATGGACTTTATTACTCCAACCTGTATTCAGTATCGGAACAGCCGTGTCACCGAGATGTTTCCAAATCGTATTGCTGTATTTTTTTCCATCCTTTCAAAATATAATCAGGTTTGTCCTGAAGAATTGCGTCTCTCGCTAAATCGCGATGACTTTGGGAGATATCTGCTGGAATCTCCTCATCCCCAGACATACAGGACTCACTCTGTCTTATCGAATACCATATATGATACAAAAAAACAGCATCACCGTCCCATTTTTAAACAAGGATTTACCGGAACATGCCACTATAGTTTCACCAGTGATGCTCCCGCAGCAATTCGGAATGCCTCTCTTATTCTTGCCTATTTTGCAGAATATTGTGGTGTTGGATCAAGTGTATCACGGGGATGTGGCCAGGTAATCGTATCTGTAGTAGAGGAATCCTATGAGAACTAAAAAAATTACATCGGTATTTACCCATGACATGTTGTTTGGGGAAGGGCACGACGATCATGGAAATATGCAGGAGGACTATGATCTACTCCTGCATGAATATTTTCAGACGATCGACCATCCGCTTCGAACCTCAAAATATGCTTATATGCCGGCAAAGAGTGTTGAATTCGGCAAGACCGACCAGCCAATGATAAATCATGTCCGGAATGGAATTCAGGCACTCATTGAACTGAACAAAACGCTTCTTCAAAGTGGTTCTGCACATTATCTCCCTGTCTCTAAGTTGCGGGAGGTAATCGCCCTCTTTTCCATTCATGATCTTCATAAGACGATCGGAAAAGACTGGAGAGACCAGTTTGATCTGAATGAAGATGAGGTGATGAGTTTTGCCCATGCCATTCAGGCTGATATTTTTGCTCCAGCACTTACGCCAAACGATTTTCTCTCCGTTGCTGTTGCAACACACCCGACGCAGGGATTTCATGGTGATCTGTCACACACCTTTATTACTTATAAAAACTGGGTTTTGCTTGCGGATATTTTTGCAAGTCTTGAAATGCCAGTTGTCACAGAGGGGATGAAGAAGCATATCGCCTTTATAGATGCGAAAAAGACCTTTTTTTATCATACATTCTCTGAATCAATTGGGCTGTTATCTAACGTTGTTCATGCTGCAGTATTGGAATGGGCCAAACAATATGCCCTCTTCCCCCTGTTGTTTTTTGAAAAGGGAGTAATTTATCTGGGGGATAAGAATAGCCGTTTTGAATTTACTCAAGCAAGTCAAATTGAAGAGATCTATCAGGAACTTAAGAAAAAGATCCAGTCCTCTCATGAATCGCTGTCAAGACCGGAGAAGCTTCAGAAATATATCCAGGTACAAGGTTCAAAAGGTCTTTTTTCAGTTGAAGAGTCTTTTTTCTTTTATTCAGGTATTCACACCGTCATAAAAGCATTTCTCGCTGCTGCAGTGATGACTAGTGAAAAGGATAATTCCGGAAATTTTGAGATAGATACTTCTACTCCTTCTCTGACTCTCAATAAATCAGATCTTGAGATGCAGTATCCTCCTGCTGAAGTGATTGATGTCCCAGCTCACTTCATCAAAAGTATATCAGTTGACGGGAATGTCATCCCTGTATCAGATGTCAGGATTATCTGCCATGGTGAAGAGAGAAAAGCAAAGAAGTATACTCTCGTGCCGGATTCTGTCTTTGTTGGAGAAGAAGAGATTTTTGGGCTGATTACCATTACTGGAATCGGGCTCATGCCAAGTATGGTAGGATATCGTTCTCACATCCTTTCCGATTTTGGTGTTGACACCGGCTGGGATGAGTCAATCATCCCTCTTGCACGAGCAGTATCAGGAATAAGAAAAGATGTGATAACAGAGCTTATCAAAGCCGGTTCTCTCCCGACCGATGATCCCCTTCTTGAGGCCTGCAGGATGTTTCAGACCAATGATGACCTTACTCAAAAGATGGTCACCTACGCATCCGAGAACAGGGGTCAGGATCACCATTCGGTTGGTGGTTTTTGGAATTATTCGTATGCTATTGCACGTGATATTCTTGACCGGGAGGTTAACGGCATAGCGTTCTCACAAATTGCTTCAATACAGGAGAAAATTTCTTATCTGAATACCCTGGTTGACGAGTATCTTTCTACTATTTCTTCAGAGAACCTTGAGAAATTTGAGTCTGCTATCCTGTATCCATATAAAGAAAAACTTCTGGTATGGCTCTGTGAGAACCTGAGTATCAATGGATCTATGCTCTATGGCTCGTTCGAGAATAAAACGAATAAGTTTAAGGCGTATTGTGATGGGACTGGCATCTGTCGTCTGACCAATGATACACCTTATGATAAAGAACGGAAGACGACATCAAAAGATGTCAGTATGCTAAAATATACCTTCTCAAACCGTGTTCCCATCGGTTCAAGTGAGCCGAGTCTGTATGTATCAGTTCCTGTCCAGATTGAACTGGGACTTCGATCCATCGGTCATGGAATTAGGAAAGGCTCTGATAAAATATACTTCAGACTTATCCCAGATTATCATTTCAGTCATACAACAGCCAGTATCTTCAGTCAGTTTGCAAATTATTTTGATGGCGATTCCGGAACGAGAGTACTTGATTTAGCCCGAGAATTTTTGAGGGAGGATGTACCTTCCGAGGATTCAATAATTGAGCTTTTAATTGCTGAAACCGGTAGGAAAAACATCTGTCAATATGCAGGTCTGGGCTTTTTTTATCAGAATTCCACGTTCGATTTCGTTTTTAATAAAAAAAGGAACGGAGATGGAGAGTATTGGTTTTTTGGGTCGTATCTTGCATTAATTCTGGCGTATGTTACCGGCTGTAGGGTTGTTGCCGGGGAAAACCCGATATGTATGACTAGTGGCGATGAGTTCTCAGAGTTTGTTCTGTTGGAGGCCCCTCATGTAGCAGTTAAAAGAATTTTTTCAGATAGAATCAGATTATCAGATCTAAAAAAGACTCTCATGACAGCATCCCTGATCATTTCTATGGGATATGAGATTCGAATGGATGATGCAGCTTTTGTCCGATTTTTGCAGACATTCCGAAATCATCCGTTTCCAGGGAGTACGTTATTGAAACAGATCAGGCGGGTATATGAGCAGGATAAAAAGAAAGGTGGTATGGGTGGTTTTGTTAATAGCGCCAGAGGTTGGCGAAAAGTGGATGGAGAGATTATCAGATCAGAGTATCCTGGCTTTATTTTCCAGGCAGTTAAACTTGACACGTTTGGAGAAAACCCTATGGCAGTAGCATCAATTCACGAACTTGCCCGTCTTGGGCTTAGTGTAGCGATTCCAAGGAATTATGACCCCCATAAAGTGGAGAAGCTATTTCGCGAATCTGTTAAAGCAATTCTTGGAAAGAGAGGATCTCAGTATCCTCGCGAGGATTATGTGGATGCAGTAAGTGGGAGACTATTAAAAATGATAAAGCGGGCTGGAGATGATCAGTTCTCAAGGACTCCGGGCCTATACGACTTCAGTCTGATTGTATCATTTGCAGAGTATTTTGTGGATCATATCTTCTATCAGGTAGCTTCAGGCGATCCTGGAAAATTAAAGCGTGCTGCAAATGATCTCGCTGATGGATTCTATTCAGCCACACTACAGCTGAGGGAAGAGTATTTCGAATCAAGAAAAGAGGCATTCGAATCAGAACAAGATTTGTCATCAGAACAGGAGAACTAATTATGGCAGATAAAGTAATTCAGTCATTTTATGCGAGTATTAAACCCTATACTCTCGAAAAGCCGGAGAGAAAACCAAAACAGAATTATGTCAGCATTCTTATTCTTCGTGAGCTGCAGAGTGCTGCACGTTTCACGACCGATGGAACTGAAGCAAACTCATCTATCATTCGGATTGGAGATGAAGAAGTGACCGTTGGGAAACTCTTTGGTAGAAAACAGGTTGCCAGTGACAGGCGGATAGCAAAAGCATTACAAAGGGATCTAATCGCTGAAAAGATGAACTCCTTCTACAAGAAAGGTGGTTGGAGTGGGTGCTCGATGGAAGTGACGAAGATGTGTCAGAAATGCCCTGAATGTGCATTATTTGGTAGTGCTGCATCAGAAGGTGATATGAGTGTCACATCTCGAGTCATGTATGATGAAGCCTATACCATTCGAGGTATTAATTCTGTAGTTGAAGAGTACTTTCAGAACGCTCCGGGAGATGATTATGCGAAGAAAGCGACATCAGGGATCCGTGAACCTGATTTCTTCAAGGAAGGAACGTTATTTCCCTGTGTTGTCACATTACGTGATGTAACTTGTGAAGAGGTCTTGTTCTTTCTCAACATTACCGACAGAAATACCCGGTATGGTGCGACCGGGACACGGTTTGGTAAGACGAGAAATCACATTTTAGGGGTATTTGCCTCAAATCGGGAAGGCCCTTCAAGTCTTGAAATTTCTCGGGGTGTCGCATTACGGCTTGCCGGAGGTGATGAAGTACGTCTGCCTGATTCTGAATCTTTGAAGAGGGTCTTGGAACTTGACAGTCTGCCCCTTCATGATGTGAAAAAGAATGCTCTAGAAGTGTATCAACATTTATTGAAGACTCATAGGATATCTGGGATTGACCTTGGAGAGTCAGAGGTGACTGCTCTTCTTGACGCAATGAAGGATGATGCAGTCATAAAAGAAATTCTGATCACTCAGATTGAAAAAATATCTGATTTCCTGGCAGATCAATAATGGGTCTGGAGTAGCGTATGAACAACCAGTCTTCAGTCAGAGCGTTTGAAGGTGTTCTCGAGATGATGAGCGAACTCTTCTTCGCCTCTCTTGAACCGGGGAATAACTATACAACCAGACCCCTTATACTGAATACTGCTCTTTATTATGCTCTCGGGTACTGTAGTGGCAGATATGTGAATGTTCCGGTAAAGAAAGGTTCTGCTAAACAAAATCCGACCTATGTTGAAGATACGGCGTCTTTTTACTCAAAACTGTATGTCTCTCCCGCAAAACCCGTAAAAAGCATCAGATTTGCGAGTGAGATCACCAATGCCAGAAGTGATGAGTATATTCAATACAACACTTATGAAAAGCAGATGAATTCTCCAACCGGGAAATATGGAGTGCGTAAACAGATCCTTCCTGGTGGTAAATTTGTCTTCTTTGTCCTCTCCTTTGATGGGAATGAACCTGATCTTCCTGTCTATATCCGACTTGGTAAGAAACGAAGTAAGGCCTCCGTTACCTGGTCAGAATGCCCTGTCACGAGAAAAAAAGGGTCATTTATACTGAATCACCCGGTATTGGTTGATGATCTGACCCAGATTCCATCCCGTGATATTTCGTTTAAACGAATGCAGCCATTTGATGTTATTGAACGGGGTAGTTTTGAGGGAGAATACATTCAGATACAGAGAGGGGGAAAAGAGAAGAAGGAAGATGTTGTTTTTCCTGCTTCAATCCGGTTTTTACAAAGGATTCGATCATGATAATTGAAGGGTTGTCCATTCCAAGGTATGATGCAGAGCCACTTCGGGAACCATTTCTTCCGTATGGTCATCAGGTTACTACTCGAGCGGTCATGAAAGAGAGAGACGAGTTCTTTCTATTTATTACGGCTCCAACCGGTGCAGGAAAGACGGAATCGTGGTTTGTTCCGGCACTCACCGGAGAAGATACTGGTGTTTTTTTTGCATTATATCCGACAAATGCTCTTGCTCTGGATCAGTACCGGACAATTTCATCTTTACGCGATACCCTCGCTCCTTCTCGGCAGGTTGAGTTTTTGGATGCTGAACGGTTAACGACCTTACGGGATGAATATCCGGTCAGAGTATCGAAAGGTGAGGTGATCACGCACATTCTTCAGAAGATGTCAACTCAGGGAGGGGGTATTATTGTTACGAATCCGGATATCTTTGTCCTTGCATTAAAGAATGTATTCATTGATCCCTATGTTGAAAGTGCAGTCAGGACATGCGTCAGTTCTGTAATTTTTGATGAATTTCATCTCTATGATCTGAAACAGACTGATTTCCTGCTCTTCCTCTTTGACGATCTGATCTCATCAAAACATTGCTCTATTCGGAAATTTATCTTTCTCTCCGCTACTCCCTCCAAGGGATTGATTGAGAAGATCAGGGACGTGATTGGAGGGGATATTATCATTGCAGATGAATTCTGTGATGAGAAGGAGGTTGATCAACGGCTAATTCTTCCTCCGGTTGAGATGTCCTTTATACCGGCTAAGAAGTTCTCATCAGGGGAGATTTTTATCTCCCGCTTCTTTGAATTTGAACCATTCTTATCCGGTGTCCGCACTGCAATTATCTTTGACAGTGCTATTGAGGTTGCTGTTGTTAGTGAGTTTTTACGGGCCAATACATCCTACCGGGTCTGTGAGCAGAGCGGGTTTAGAAAGGACTCAATGGATGAACCATTTGATATCCTCGTAGGAAATAAAGCGGTAGAAGTAGGAATTGATTTTAAGGGTGATTATTCAATTCAGCACCTTATCTTCTCTGCCTTCTCTGTGAGCGAATTTCTTCAGCGGTTTGGAAGACTTCGAAACCCTGACCCTGAAATTTTGTATCGGGCTATCTGCTTTGCTCCAGAGTCTGTCTGTTCATATTTCTCTCAATATGAATCGATTTCGAGGAGTCAACTCAAGGATGGACTGGAACGGACGATGCGGGATTCACGGGTCTACACGAGTTTTCGGTGGAGATGGGGATTTTTGGAGGCATGGGAGTATATCTGTCACCGGGCCTATGGTTACCTGGCTTCAGATATTATTCAGTGTCGGGAGAAGAAGGGTTTTCTCTCTAAAACCGGCGGTATGACTACGAAAACCCGTGAAGAATACCTGGTTGAATCTGCCAATCGGATGTACCAGCATTATTTTTCTGATATTTCTCTGGATCCTCGCTCCATCTCCCCGTTTCTCATTCCTCTTGATAAGGCAAAGGATTCAGTTCTGGATATTATGGCCGAACTTAGCCCGTTTCGAGGAGGTGGCTTTTCGGTTGTGATCTATTATGAGCCCTCCGGAAAGATTCAGCGGTATGATCTCTTCTTTCTGCTCCGGTGGACCGAGATTGAATTTCTCAGATGTGAGGCGTTTGTGAAAAAAGTGCCTGAAGATCTCCGGTCCTCAATTAAGAATTATGAGACCGGGACCATTGGATTTGCCTATGTCACGGGTATGCGTACAAAGCCCCGTTCGGTGAAGCTGGAAGGGAGGGTTATAGAACAGATCTGTCTTCCTGAAAAGAGACGTATCCCGTGCAAGGAGCGGGGTCTGTTTCCTGTGGTAAAGGATGATGACAAGAGACCGATTCCTGGTCTTTCGCTTATTGAGCGGGAACTCATGGTAAAAGGTGTCTTCTGCCGGTATCTTGATCTATCAGCGTATCAATCTAGAAAATACTATGAGTTGGGCGATTATACCTCTTTAATCTCATATAAAGGTGGAAGTCTTGCTATTGGTCAGGATGCATTCATAGCAGATTGTGCTGTAGCGGAGAGTCTTTCTTATGAGAGAGATCTTCCTTTAATTCTGTAATTTTTAGAAAACCCATTAGGAATTGATTAAAACTTCATCCAGGCTTTTAATAGCCAGGAAATAGTTGAAAAAGCTTCAGCTTATGGTGATTGAAATGAGAAAAGATATTGGTTTAATCTGGGTTTTTATTCTCTTTGTAGCTATAGCCATGTGTGGATGTACTGATGTACCGACAGGAAACAGGTATGATGGGATGTCATTACAGGAGATTCAATCTGTTGCTATCAATCCTGGATATGATTCTGTCTTTCGGGGTATAGAGCAGTATCAGGGTAAGGTTATTCATATCACAGGCCAGGTTATACAGGCACAGTCTGATAGTGGGAGGTATATTCTTCGAGTGGCAACCATTCCAACATTATTTGGACAGTATACCGATGGTGTTTACTGGGTAAATTATGACGGTTCTCAAGGTCGGGTGAGGGAGTCTGATCTTGTTGATATGTATGGAGAAGTGATTGGTCTTCGAACGTATGAGACAGTATTAGGCAGTTCCAAGACTATTCCTGAGCTCAGGTCTTTGCATCTCTCATCCAAAGCAGTGCCCACCCCAACGCCGACTTTGAATCCTGACGACTTCCTCATTCTGAAAATGGATTCTCTTCGTGATGAAGGTGATTATGTCAAACATAATGTTGCACGGGGAACAATTCAGAATACAGCTAAAGCTAATCTGGCCTATGCGTCAGTTCAGGTATCATTCTATGAAAGTGAGAATGGACCGGTTATTGCTACGTCCTCAGATTATGTCTCAAATCTGGGTCCTGGTGAGATATTTGAATATAAAGTTGTGAATTACAAAGATGCAGAACGAGTCTCGTATGCACGTGCAAAGATTGTAAATGCCAGGTTTGATTGATTCCTGGAAGGAGGATGCATGGTACTTAAGACCCGGTGGATTGATGACATGATCAATGTGTCTGATATCAATCAATTTTTATACTGCCCGAGAAGGCTTTTTTACCTACAATTTTACCAGACACAAGGAGTTAATGAATTTCTTGTTGATGGGAGGAGAAAGCATCAGAGACAGGGGAGGAGGGGCGGTTATGTATTTGAACTCTATCTCAGTTCTGAGCGTCTTGGATTGCATGGTAAAATTGATCTCATCGATGAGTCTGATGGGATGAAACCTATTGAACGAAAGCGCGGGGACAGGTATTTTGAGAATGATGTTATCCAGTTATGTGCATATGGGCTGCTTCTTGAGGAGTATCTTGGGAAACCTGTTGATACCGGGATTTTGTATTTATTTGGTACGAACCGGAGGGCCGAGATTGCTCTGACTGATTCAATAAAACAGAAGACTATCAGTGTCATTGAGGATATCAGGTCAATGACCCCTGATTCAATCCCTGGGTTTATTGATAATCCGAAAAAATGTACTAAATGTAGTGTACAACTCTATTGTCTGCCGTATGAATCTCATGTTCTTGAAGGAGGGGAAGATGAATATTGAGAATGAGGTCCATATAGAGAATGCTTCTGAATCAAAACGAGAACCCAAACCTCCTGAAGGGCTTTTGGAAGATGATACAATTTATATAACTACCCCCTATGGGAAGATATCTCTGGATGGAGGAAGGATTCAGGTTAAGGATTCTGATGGAGAGATTGTGGCCTCATTTCCTTTGGAAAAAGTGTGCACAATGAATGTTTTTGGTTCTGCCAGTGTATCTACTCCTCTTCTTAAGCACTGTTCTGACAAAGAAGTTGTGATCAATTATTTTACCAATTTTGGCAAGTATTTCGGTTCATTTGTCCCTTCCAGGAATACCATTGCTCTCGTGAGGAGACATCAGGCAGGGATTACAAAAGAGAAGTCTCTTGCTATCTGTCGTGAGATTATTCATGCCAAATTACAGAATTCATGTGTTTTTCTTGCAAGGAAGAGGGTTGAAGTTCCTTCTTTGCTGAAAGAATTACGGGACAGATCCCTCCATGCGGTTTCTGTTGATTCTCTTCGGGGGATTGAAGGAGAGGCTGCAAGTATCTATTTTCCGATGCTCTCTTCGAGCCTTCCCGATGAGTGGAGATCTGATAAACGGACAAGAAGGCCTCCCCGTGATGAACTGAATGCTCTGCTCTCTCTTACGTATACGATGGTGAATACTGAGGTTATCAGTGCTCTTCGTCAGTACAATCTTGATCCTTTTATAGGGGTTATGCATGTTGACCGGCATGGAAAGCCAGCATTAGCACTTGATCTTCTTGAAGAGTTCAGACCGGTTTTTTGCGATGCGTTTGTTGCACGGCTGATTAATAAACGGATGATTACAAAGGATGACTTTACCCAAGGGTCGCGTCTGAATGATACGGCTTTTAAGAAATATCTGGGGTTTTATCATGATTTCATGGAGGAGTCATTAAAGCATCCTCGTTTTAAGTATTCTGTCTCAAGAAAGAAGGCTATTCAAATTCAGGCAATTATTTTCCGAAAAGCAATTTGTGGTGAGCTGAAAGGGTATTACCCGTTTATTTATGCCAGGTGATTGCATGGTTCGGTTGGTTATTACCTATGATATCAGGAAGGATAAGATTAGAAATAAGTTATTTCGCCTTTTAGAGAGGTATGGAGCATGGAAACAGTATAGTGTGTTTGAGCTTGAGATAAATCCGGTCCACAAGGTTGAGCTTTTTCATAGTATTGCCGATCTTATTGAAGATACTGACAGAGTCAGGATATATGATTTATGTGAACGATGTCAGGGAAAGATTACAGAGTTAGGAGAAGTATCTCCTGATAAAATGCAGGTTGTAATATAATCTGTTTCTTTTCATGACAGGATATAAGGTGATGGGATGATAATGATCCATGATCATCTCTTGTTTTTTCCAGAACGATAATCAATTATAAGATAAAAACAGACAAATATTGTGGCGGGTCACAATGGAAAAGAAAACCCGATAGGGATTGAAACTGACATGCCTTGAGACTTGAGAGAATCCAGCTTAGGTCACAATGGAAAAGAAAACCCGATAGGGATTGAAACGGTATTGCACTGGACGACATTGCAGGGGGCGGAAGTCACAATGGAAAAGAAAACCCGATAGGGATTGAAACTGTTGTCGGAATACATGCAGGAGGTGCCGGTATGAAGTCACAATGGAAAAGAAAACCCGATAGGGATTGAAACACTTTGAGCGGATTGAACGTTAAAGTCATGCTATCTTTGAGTCACAATGGAAAAGAAAACCCGATAGGGATTGAAACAATTGCACTGACGAAACCAGTGAATAGAACCCTAGTCACAATGGAAAAGAAAACCCGATAGGGATTGAAACCTGGTAGCTGTCATTGTCGCCCTGGTGTTATGGTGTCACAATGGAAAAGAAAACCCGATAGGGATTGAAACCCCTCATCACCGCCTGGTCAAACGGTGGCAGCAACGTCACAATGGAAAAGAAAACCCGATAGGGATTGAAACGATAGATTTGATGGGGATGTTGAAAATAACCTTTTTGTCACAATGGAAAAGAAAACCCGATAGGGATTGAAACCAGTAATACCCGCTGTAAGTCCTGCACCGATTGAAGACAGTCACAATGGAAAAGAAAACCCGATAGGGATTGAAACAAGATATACCAGATATAGAGAAGTTTATCAGTGACAGGTCACAATGGAAAAGAAAACCCGATAGGGATTGAAACACAGATGTATCAACGGTTTCAGACATTGCTCTGCAAGTCACAATGGAAAAGAAAACCCGATAGGGATTGAAACTTAACAATGATTTCGGCATTTCTTTCAAGCGGTTCCCCGGTCACAATGGAAAAGAAAACCCGATAGGGATTGAAACTTGTGAGCCGTGACCCGTCAACGTTCGGGAAGAACGTCACAATGGAAAAGAAAACCCGATAGGGATTGAAACTAAATAATGTTTCGACCAATTGCAGCATCATTGTCTGTCACAATGGAAAAGAAAACCCGATAGGGATTGAAACTGAGAACGAGGCGGTTGTCGGCGACCTGCATTACCGTCACAATGGAAAAGAAAACCCGATAGGGATTGAAACTGCAACACCCATGTACACAATTCCCCTGTACGAAGAGTCACAATGGAAAAGAAAACCCGATAGGGATTGAAACTCCTGCACAAACTGCATTGTGATCTCTTTGGTGTGTCACAATGGAAAAGAAAACCCGATAGGGATTGAAACCTGTTCAGGACTACTCGTTATGAGCTCAAGCTGGGTCACAATGGAAAAGAAAACCCGATAGGGATTGAAACTAATATTATCTTATTTTGGTGCGCGTGGGTAATTATGTCACAATGGAAAAGAAAACCCGATAGGGATTGAAACCCATTAGGCAATTCTCTATCTCTTTCATATTCGGGTCACAATGGAAAAGAAAACCCGATAGGGATTGAAACCCTTCTGGTGAAGATTTTTCTAATCCTTTTATCACGTCACAATGGAAAAGAAAACCCGATAGGGATTGAAACAATGGCTTACACTCTTTTTCAATCATTCATCACTCCGTCACAATGGAAAAGAAAACCCGATAGGGATTGAAACCCCGGTGCCGGTTTATGGCTCCTAAACTAACTCCAGTCACAATGGAAAAGAAAACCCGATAGGGATTGAAACTATTTTGGGGGTGTGCTGATGACTGAAGCGGTATCGTCACAATGGAAAAGAAAACCCGATAGGGATTGAAACAAATCAATCATCTCATTGAATCAGGTGTTTTTGAAGTCACAATGGAAAAGAAAACCCGATAGGGATTGAAACTATGACGATGAATTTTCAGGAGTTCCCACAACTCCAGTCACAATGGAAAAGAAAACCCGATAGGGATTGAAACATTAGTGTGAGATCATGAAGGATTGCATAGTCCCTTGTCACAATGGAAAAGAAAACCCGATAGGGATTGAAACCCGATCAACCAGGAGGCAATAGATGCACTCATTGAGGTCACAATGGAAAAGAAAACCCGATAGGGATTGAAACTAATATAACCATAGGAACACACAGGGACGAGTGAGGTCACAATGGAAAAGAAAACCCGATAGGGATTGAAACTCACATACGGCTGAAGAATACCCAGTTGAGAAATGGTCACAATGGAAAAGAAAACCCGATAGGGATTGAAACATTGGTTACGAGGAAGTCCAGACAGGAGATTACAAAGTCACAATGGAAAAGAAAACCCGATAGGGATTGAAACATTGCAAGAAAGAAAATGGTAGCCGCAAGGGCACGGGTCACAATGGAAAAGAAAACCCGATAGGGATTGAAACATTCACATCATCTGGTTAAGAAGTTGATTCTTGATGGTCACAATGGAAAAGAAAACCCGATAGGGATTGAAACGAATATGTCTGGGACGGCCAGGGGTATGTCTACCGTCACAATGGAAAAGAAAACCCGATAGGGATTGAAACAGTCCGTCGCCCCGTGGGTTCGTGCCGAATGTCGCGGTCACAATGGAAAAGAAAACCCGATAGGGATTGAAACTATGTGTGTGTAATTATATTACGCGTATATGCAAAAGGTCACAATGGAAAAGAAAACCCGATAGGGATTGAAACTATGGTTTGAACTCCTCAGCGAAGTCTATCTCAAAAAGGTCACAATGGAAAAGAAAACCCGATAGGGATTGAAACAATCCTAACCCGTGTATTTTTGCCCCGTATTTATGTGTCACAATGGAAAAGAAAACCCGATAGGGATTGAAACCAATGTAGGACTAGACTGTATGCAGTACTCTCCTGGGTCACAATGGAAAAGAAAACCCGATAGGGATTGAAACACGTATAGCCCTCACAGGAGGTATGCTAAACCAGAGGTCACAATGGAAAAGAAAACCCGATAGGGATTGAAACGATTTCGCTTTGATGAAATCTATGATATCCGGATGTCACAATGGAAAAGAAAACCCGATAGGGATTGAAACTAGGCGGGTGGTCGAATGAACTTTGCTGGCCGCTGCGGTCACAATGGAAAAGAAAACCCGATAGGGATTGAAACATTGCATCAACAGACTCACCGATCCATTCAGCGAGTGTCACAATGGAAAAGAAAACCCGATAGGGATTGAAACATTGGATAGATGGTCATACCAGTGAGATGTTACATGTCACAATGGAAAAGAAAACCCGATAGGGATTGAAACTATCGGATAGCAGACAACCGGCGGGACATGACCCGGTCACAATGGAAAAGAAAACCCGATAGGGATTGAAACAAATACCCGGATGACATAACGAAAACATCACCATAGGTCACAATGGAAAAGAAAACCCGATAGGGATTGAAACGACGTGCGAATCATTTATAGAGAGATATAATGGCAGGGTCACAATGGAAAAGAAAACCCGATAGGGATTGAAACATGGCTACTGAGTTTTCAGTCAACCGATCCATGAGGGTCACAATGGAAAAGAAAACCCGATAGGGATTGAAACATGGAAACTGCACTTGAAAAGGCCCGTAGAATCAGGGTCACAATGGAAAAGAAAACCCGATAGGGATTGAAACTAATGCCTTACGCATATCATCGGCTGTGATTGATGTGGTCACAATGGAAAAGAAAACCCGATAGGGATTGAAACACAGTCAGCCGGAAGAACCGCGGGAAGAAGTCGATGGTCACAATGGAAAAGAAAACCCGATAGGGATTGAAACTCAGGAAGGCGTCAGAAGTCAGACCACGGCTCACGGTCACAATGGAAAAGAAAACCCGATAGGGATTGAAACATAGTGTCATCTGATGAGCTGATGAGGGAGAGGGAGCGTCACAATGGAAAAGAAAACCCGATAGGGATTGAAACTGCTCTCATGATACTCAAACGGGGCTGGAAACTCAGGTCACAATGGAAAAGAAAACCCGATAGGGATTGAAACTCCTGCAGGGAATGCTATAAAACGCGGCGATGAAGTCACAATGGAAAAGAAAACCCGATAGGGATTGAAACCCATCATCATCTCAATGACATCCTCAGCGCAGGAAAGTCACAATGGAAAAGAAAACCCGATAGGGATTGAAACCCATTGGATCATAATGACTGCGGCCATACGGTTTGTCACAATGGAAAAGAAAACCCGATAGGGATTGAAACGACATTATGGATACTCCCCCCCTTACAGGTAGGAAGGTCACAATGGAAAAGAAAACCCGATAGGGATTGAAACTAATCTCAAAATCTGCCCGATAAACCCCAGTTTCCCGGTCACAATGGAAAAGAAAACCCGATAGGGATTGAAACAATCCTACTTGCTTACTGTTTGCCGTGTTAAGGTTAGTCACAATGGAAAAGAAAACCCGATAGGGATTGAAACAGGAGCAATCCCAGTATCCCTCCAATGATTACAGGAAGTCACAATGGAAAAGATAGGAGTTACGCAGAAGAGCCTCCAAAAATTTTATAGCGCATATTTTGGTCTCTGAAGGTACTCTGAAATCCCTACTTTTGTGATTTGCCATTGAGCATTATATGGGGTGACACCATTCAACAAATG
>Ga0228535_1001006_pt1 | contig 56154 bp, 46 predicted proteins | sample SJ1metagenome_FD_168457 | JGI IMG/M metagenome (GOLD analysis project Ga0228535, IMG submission 168457) | Enriched culture of PCE-dechlorinating microbial communities from Ithaca, New York, USA - SJ1 | ecosystem: Engineered > Modeled > Simulated communities (microbial... > Unclassified | place... | reverse complement strand
TCAAGATATCCAACGCCCAGATGAGAGCAATCCGGCTTCAGCGACACGAGGTCTGCCCAGACTGGAACTACACGATTGATCCCAATACCTCATAACATCCGAATCTTTTTCTTTACGAGTCCTTAGAACAATACCAGACCTCGGTCCTCCCTCGCAGGGACGACGCGTGCGTCGTCCTCGCACGCGCGTGAAATGTGTAGGTCTGACACTGCCTCCCTGACTGCCTCCCTGAACGGGGACTGTTCCTCGGCCTCCGTTGCATCCCGAGGGCGTCTCGCCCTTGGCTGTGTTGCCCAGACAAGAACAGGAGCAGGGGCAGGATGCCCTCGTAGCGAATCGCAGAACGATTCACGGGTCTACCAACTTCGCTCTCGCCACCCATGAGGTCAGAGAGAGTATACGGGCATGCAGACCTCGCCGTCCGCCTTTCGACGGCCTCGAACACTCTCTTCGATCGTCTTGAGCACGTTGGCCGCGTAATAACGCGTTCCGCACTCCCTGCAGACCCCCGCAGGCACGTTCTCGATCTGTACGTAGCCCGCCTTGACCTTACGATGGAGAGTCACACGTCTCTCGACGATCGGCCCGCCACAATATTCACATGTCTCATCTTCCCAGAAACCCATCTTCGTCATTCCCACTTCATCCCAGCAGTTTGTCTTCATACACGGTTATGACCCGGACTTTTCCAGATATCGTGAGGCGACATACAATCCCAATCGGCCGCCCGTCAATGGCTGAGCCGACAATCTCGTACTTCCCTTCGCGTTTCCAGCGTTTTCGAACCTTGCCGGTCAGGACGCCTTGTTCCACATCATAGATATCGAGGTCATCCTCATCCGCTTCAACATAGGCGTGCTCGGTGAGGTAGTACAAGCCATTGCGAACGAGCGCCTGAATCTGCTTGATCGTGCTCAAGAACGATTCTCCTTCCTTGCCGACAGTATCATAGCATCAAAGGCGGGAATTCGTCAAGATCCGCTTCATTCCCAGGAGGCGATTGCGGCGTGTGTTACTGGGGGGACATCATACCTATTTTGCGAACCGTTTGCGGTGTCGGATGGTGCCGGCGGGTTCCTGGGATCGAGCGGGGAAAGGACCCTATCCGTGCGTGGAAGAGCGCCGGGGCCGCCGGCGGCGCGGTCAAAGGACCCGAGAATAGTCTCGACCAAGGCCAAGTCTCCGCGAAAATCCGCCCGTCTGCGCGGAGTCGTTTCCGGCTTCCCTCCCAACCCTCTCGATTTCAACGAATCCCACACACCGCAAGCGGCTCCAAAATGGACGTTGGGGGTTGCGGAGTATCGCTTCTCCTGCTATAATATGGTACAGTGGGGTTTCGGTAGTGCGGGCGAACTGGCCCGCGGCAGGTCATGGGCGGAGCCGTATTGACAAACCTCAGCCGGATGCATCGTCGAATCGGAGCGACTACCCGTCAGAGGACCCACGGGTCCCTCTCTCCGGCGTGTTGTCTGTCCGCACAGGGACGCGTGCACTCACAGAGAATTGTGCCAGTCGGCAAGGACGCGTCCCCGCCGAATCGATCAGGAACAGTTTGGAGAAGAATGAACAGCGTCGCGACAGCCCACGGTTTGACGCCGGAACAGAACCGGCATCGATCGGTCCTGCGCTCCTGGGGAACGTCCGAGAACCTTCGTCCGGAGGGCATCGCGAGATGAGGACCCATGTCTCCGACCTGTGTGAGAGTCGGGTCCTCCTTGGGACCGGGGCCCTTGCCGAGCCGACGTCCCTGTCGGCCGCGAGGATTGCCAACATCGATCGGCTGCGGATCCTGGCCGCGATCGGCATCGTCTGGTTTCACACGGAAAACGCCCCGTCCCGCCACATCGCCTACGCGGGCCTTCCGATCTTCCTGCTGATCTTCTGCTCTCTGCTGACATCGCACCGAGGGGTGGACTCAACCAGGGAGTTCCTGAAACGACGGTGGCATCGGCTCTTGCTGCCCTGGCTGTTCTGGTCCGCCGTCTATGGACTCTGCCGGCTGGCTGAGGCTTGCTGCACGGGCGAGGTCGAATCCCTCCGGTCGATGCTCTCGGCCGAGACGTTTCTGGCCGGCACGAGCATCCACCTGTGGTATCTGCCATATGCGTTCTTATGGGGCCTGATCATTCACGCGTTGAACCGACGGACGTCTCACCTTGGTGCCGAGCCCCTCATTGCCCTGAGCACAGTCGCAGGCATGGCCCTCCTGGCGATCCACGCCACGGGAATGTGGACCGACCTGCCGCGTCCTCTGCCCCAGTGGGAGTTCGGTCTGGCGGCCATCCCCCTGGGAGTCGCCCTCGGCAAATGTCACATGGTTCCGTCGCGAGACCGGCAGAGACTGCTCCTTGCGGGGATCGCCCTGATCGTGGTGGTCGAATGCCAGGTTCTCCATTGGCTCGGTTTCGGCGCTGCGGTGATCTCTCATGGAGTCGCGGTCGTGTTGGTCTGTCTGGCCTACGGCTGGGAGATTCGCGGCGGAGCGGTCATTGCGTTGCTGGCGCCCTTGGCGTTCGGAGTCTATCTGATTCATCCGCTGGTCGGTCATGCCCTCCGGCGGGTCCCGCAAATCAGCGGCTCCTACGGACTCGTGATCCTGCTGACTGTGAGCGTCGCGGCTCTGGCGACATGGATCCTGAGGAGGACGCCGCTGAAGCGGTTCGTGTAGCGAATCCCGGCGGCGCGGGCAAGGATCGAGAGGGGAAAAGCGAATGATGAAACGACGATTGGACTGGCGTTTTGCGGTGGTTCTGATTGTAGCGAGCACAACGTTTCTCGCGGCGATATGGATCGTGCATCGCTGGCATCGGAACACCCAGTCGCGACAGCAAGGTTCCGTGGCTGCATCGAGCGGGCAGTAGCCGCCGGACGTCCCAATATCTCCCGCTCATCTCCCCTGGAAAGATCCCGCCAGACCTGCCGTGCGGGTTCCCGTGGACTTTTCGAAGTATTCGCTGCCATCGTGAAGAATTCACACGCATCCCCGCTAAACCAGCCCCCCGCTTCAGTCGATACTTCCCAGTGAACAGCCGTCAGGCCGGGACTGTCCCTGTCCGCCGGCGGGAGTCCGTGAACACCGAATGAATGAGCCCGGGTGGCTGGGGCCGAGAGGTCCGCAGTCGGGCGGGAGGAGCGTATCGTTTTCGACATCACACTCAAGGACTACCTCAAGGAAATCGATGAGTCGTCCCTGTTGACCGCCGAGGAGGAGTACGAGTACGGAAAGAAAGTCATGGACGAGAACGACCCCTGGGCCCGCGAGCAACTCGTGCGGAGCAACCTGCGGCTGGTCGTCAATATCGCCAAGAAGTACGGCGGGCGCGGCATGAGCCTGGGCGATCTGATCGAGGAGGGAAACCTCGGTCTGATCAAGGCGGTGGACTACTTCGATCCCGACCGCGGCACGCGGTTCAGCACGTACGCCGCATGGTGGATCAAGCAGAGCATCAAGAGGGCCCTGCTCGAGAACATCCAGCCGGTGCACGTCCCGACGTACATGGTGTCGCTGATCAACCAGTGGCGTCACGCGGCCTCCGAGGTCGAGGGCCGGGTTGGCAGGAAGCTGACGCTCGAGGAAATGGCCGAGCTGATGCACCTGCCGATCCGCAAGGCCAAGGTGATCCACCGGATCGTCGAGGTCCTGGGCAACACCGGCGAGAGCTTCGGCGGCGACGAGCAGGACGACTCGGTCGCTCTGGAGTCCACGCTGGAGGACAACAACGCCGGCCGACCGGAAGACTGCCTGGTTCAGGATGAGGAGAAGGCCAAGGCGGTGCGTCTGCTGGATGAGCTGGACCCCCGCGAGGCCGAAGTGCTCCGCCTGCACTACGGCATCGGCGAGAAGCGGCCCCTGAGCCTCAAGGAGATCGGCAAGAAGATGGGCCTGACGCGGGAACGAATCCGCCAGATCCGCCGGGACGCGTTGACGAACCTGTACCAGTACATGGAAGGCGAGTAGAATCTACTATTTACTATTTGCGAATTACTATTTACAATACCTCGCGCAATTGTGAGGTCCACCCTATCTTGAGGTGCGAAACCGTCGACGGATAGGGCCAAATAGTAAATAGTCAATTGTAGATAGTAGATCGAAAATGGCCACCGAACAGCTTGCCCTGAAGAAGTTCATTCGCGACATTCCAGACTGGCCGAAGAAGGGGATTCTCTTCCGCGACATCACGCCGCTGCTGGCGGACCCGAAGGCCTTCCCCGCCACGGTGGACGCGCTGTGCGCCCCGTTTTTCGGGCTGGGCGTGCAGTATGTGGCGGCGGTCGAGGCCCGCGGGTTCATCTTCGGCTCCGCGGTCGCCGAACGGCTCGGCGCCGGGTTCATTCCCGTCCGCAAGAAGGGCAAGCTGCCCGGCGCGACGGAATGCGCCACCTACGAACTCGAGTACGGCGTGGACACCCTCGAAATGCACCGCGACGCGATTCCGCGAGGCGCCAAGGTCCTGATGGTGGACGACCTGCTCGCCACCGGCGGCACAATGTGCGCCGCCTGCGAGCTCATCGCCAAGGTCGGCGCCACGGTCGTCGGCATCGCCTTCGTCATCGAGCTGACCGACCTGCAGGGGCGCAAGAAGCTCGCCCCACACAGAATTCACACCTTAATCTCCTATTGACGCTACGCCACGGCAAGACAGAGGCAGACACACAACTTCTTATCAACTAAGGAGTTGTATCGGCGTGCGCTGCTAGGCTCCCCGCAACTCCCTCTGAACGTCGCAACGACGGAACAGATTATTCATGCATTTTGATTGCATATTGTAACATTTCAAGCCATGATGCGTCATATAGCGTAGAGGTGATGCATTATGCAACTGATGTCCATTGAGGACCTTGCTGTTTACCTGGGCGTGTCCAAGCGAACGATCTACAAGTATCTGGCCGATGGGGACTGCCCGCCCTACATCAAACTCAGCACCAAGAACATCAGCTTCGACCGGGCGGATGTTGACGCATGGCTGGAGTCCAAGAAGGTCTATCCTCCGAACGCAGCGGAGAGAGCGAGCGACCCACGCACGTCCGCCGGCGGAACGGCGGCCCCCCCACGCGATTCAGACAGACCTCCATGGACACCGCGTGCGGAAGCCGTTCTCGATGCGGCACGCCGGCAGGCCCGCCAAGACGGCTTCGCTCAGGTGGGCACCGAGCACCTACTGCTTGGGGTGCTGTCCGTCAAGGAATGCCTTGGAGCCACGATCCTCGAACGTTTGGGCGTATCCCAGGAAGAGTGCCGTCATCGGTATGAACAGATGCCTCTCCCATTGGAGAAACACGCCCGGGGCCGGATTTCGTTCTCCCAAGACGTCGATGAAGTGACGCAGTGCGCTCGTGAGCAGGCAAACCAGTGGGGTCACACGTACCTCGGGGCCGAACATCTCCTCGCCGGAATCCTCATGGCACAACGGGGGCGGGGATTCCAGATTCTCACGGACTTGAGCGTCACGTTGGATCTCGTGCGTGCGGAGACGGCCAAGTTGATCGTCTGTCATCAAACATCGAACGAATAGCCGAAAGGCGAGAACCACCGGGCCGCAATAGAGGGAAAGGAGCTAAGAGATGAACATGCATGTCGTTGCCATAATCCCAGGCGGCGCAGAATGGGCGGTGGTCGCCGTACTGGTGATTCTCCTCGTGATAGCGCCGATTCTCGTGGTCATCTGGTTTGCGAGAAAGATGATGGAGAACAAGCGGGAGAACGTACGATTGCGGCTGGAGATCGGCAAACTCGCCGATGAGTTGGAGCAAGTCCGCAAGCAACAACGACCCGAATGAGCCGAAGAGCCGATTATGTCGGCGCCCGCAGGGCCACAACCACCCGGTCGTGCTTTTGGAAATCCTTTTCGACCTCGATCGAGGCGAAGACGCCGGTCTGTTCGAGCAGTTCCCGGACCGCGGGGCCCTGCTGGTAGCCGATCTCTATCAGCAGGATGCCGTCGGGCTTGAGGAACGAACCGACTTTCTCCGCGATTCGGCGGTACGCGTCCAGGCCCCCCTCCCCCGCGTAGAGGGCGATCCGCGGCTCGTAATCCTTCACGTTCTTCTCGAGTTTTTCGTACTCGGCGGCGCTGACGTACGGCGGGTTGCTCGCGATCAGGTCGAATTGATCGAGCGGCGGGATCAGGGGCTCGAAGAGATCGCCCTGGCGAAGCTCGATCCGTTCCTGGAGGCCGTGCTTCTCGACGTTCCTGGCCGCAACAGCCAGAGCCTCGGCAGAGATGTCGGTCGCGATCACCTTAGCGTCAGGCACACTCTTGCCGACTGCCACCGCGATGATCCCGCTGCCGGTGCATAGATCACAGACAAGTTGTCCGGCCCCCCGCTTGCGCAGGAACTCGATGGCTCGCTGCACGAGTTGCTCGGTCTCGGGCCGAGGGATCAGACAGTCGGACGTCACTTCGAACTCGATGGAGTAGAATTCGGTTTTGCCGACCAGATAGGCGACCGGCTCGTGCAGGCCCGCCCGCTTGACCAGGCCGTGAAGTTGATCCAGTTGCTCCTTCGGGACGACCTTGCCGAACTGCGTGTACAACTCGATCCGCTTGAGTTCCAGCACCTTGGACAGCAATAGCTCGGCGCTGAGCCGGGGCGAGTCCACATCCTTCTGCGTCAGGTACTCGGTGAGCCACGTCAGCAGTTTCTGGATCGTCCAGTCGCTCATCCCTGTCGCCTCGCCACGAGAAACTCCCCTTCCTTAAAGATGCGAACGGCAAAGTCGTACTTGTCGATCTCCAGAGCGATCTCCAAATCCTCCGTATGAAAGTGCGGCTGGGCGGGATCGCGAAACTTGCCCACCTCGCCGCTTGCGAGCACCAGCTTTCGCACCGCCTCCCGCTCCGGCCGGCGCCCCTGCATCAGGTTCCGCAGGTACAGAGCACAAAGCTCATCCTCATCGGTCCGCACCGCGGCGTTCCATCCCATCGCAACAATCGTCACCTCCGCCGGCCTCGCCTCGCGAATGACTCGTGCGGTCGCATCCGCCACAACGAACGACCCGGCGTAGATCTCGGTCGCCTCGGAAGCCGCAGCCACCCCGACCGTCCCCGCCCGCGTGGACAGGATCACCACTCTGCCCGCAAGGTCCGCCTGCATCAGCTCATGGGGCGAGTTGCCAAAGTCAAATCCCTCCGGCCGAATCCCATTGACCTCGCCCACGCAGACATCCCCAGCACCCTCATCCCGCAGCCGCAGAGCCTCATGAACCTCCGGGACAACAACGATTCGGTCCGCCCCGCGTGCGAACGCCACCGCGGCCGTGGTGAACGCCCGAAACACGTCGACGATCACCACAACGCCCCGAGCCCGCCGGGCCCCTTCGATCAGACTCTCCATTCGAATTTCCATAGGATTTCGCCCTGCCCTCGGTGCAGAGGATATACCAGTCCGACACCCACGCAAGAGGAATCTCTGCTTATTACGATGCCACAAGGCGGTTTTTCAATTTCCCTCAGTCGGGTTTCCTGCACCAGAAGTGTACTGGCTCCACGATGCGCATGGCCAGCGGCACCCTCACATACAGAGGAAACCGGAACGGCTCGGCTCGCACCGTATCGAGAACATCAAACCCCGACCGCACGAGCATGTCGCGCCACGCGGCCTCCGGCAGAAAGCGCACCCCGACCCCCCCGGCATTGGCGCCAAGCCGGCGGCACAGGAGGCCGAGGGCACGGTTCGATGTCCATTGAAAAACGATGCGGCCGGAAAGACTCTCGACCGGCCAACCACGATACGACATTTCAAACAAGGAAATATGTCCCCGCGGAGCAAGGATATCATACACCTGCCGCACAACACTTCTCACTCGCATGCCGGAAGAGCGATAACCGCCGTCAACGACATGATGCAGGACGTTATGAATGCAGACCAGATCAAAACGCTTTCCGCCCGCACGTGCGGCAAGATCCGTCGCAGAACCCCTGAGAACCGTCTTCCACGGGGCTCGCACATTCGCATCCAGCAACTCAGGACTGATATCCAGGACGGTCGCCCGCGACTGGGGAAACTGCTCATGGAGATAATCGGATAGAATGCCCGATCCGCCGCCAACATCCAGCATCGACCACGGCCGGTCTCCAAACGCTTCCCGGATATACCGCTCCAAGTGCATCTGGACCACTCGGCCACGATGTTCTTCCAGAAAGGCCGCTCGTCCTTTCTCCGCGTAGTTGTAGATCGCTGCCTGCCGGCGTGTCGGTGGTCGCAATTCCATGTCGCACACTTCTCCGCACCTCATTTCCCATGCCGCGAACAATCCATGATGGAGGCTCACCACCCTCTCAATAACCGATCCGGAATGGCCCGGCAACCTCGTCCTTTTCTGCATCGTCTGCCTCGCCCCCACAGACCTCTCCAACGCCCCGGGCCCGTAGTTGCAGAGCCTCACTAACCTCCGGAACGATGATGATCCGATCCGCCCCCCGCGCGAACGCGACCGCCGCCGTAGTGAACGCCCGAAACACATCGACGATCACCACAACGCCCCGAGCCCGCCGGGCCCCTTCGATCAGACTCTCAATCCGGATATCCATAGAGTTCCGCTCGACCATGGGAGCAGAGAATACAGCGGCCCCACAGAATAGACAAGCGGGCATTCTGCCAGTAAATGGCAAAAAGCCCGCTCGAGATACGAGTCCTTGATGCTTCTACGACATCTTTACGAAGAAGCTCAGATGTAGACCTTGTCCATCATCCGCGGGAACGGGATGCACTGGCGGATGTGCTTTTCGCCGGTGATCCAGGCGACGGTGCGCTCGACGCCCAGGCCGAAGCCGCCGTGCGGGACCGAGCCGTACTTGCGGAGATCCAGGTACCAGTCGTAGGTCTCGGGGTTCAGGCCCTGGGCCTTGATCCGTCCCAGGAGGTATTCGTAGTCGTCCTCGCGGACGGAGCCGCCGATGATCTCGCCGAAGCCCATCGGAGCCAGCAGGTCGAAGTTCTCCACGACCTTCTCATTGCCGCGGTCGGCCCGCATGTAGAAGGCCTTGGCCTCGCGCGGGTAGTGCGTCACGAAGACCGGCTTGTCATGCATCATCGAGATGATCGTTTCGTCCGAGCCGCCCAGGTCCTTGCCCCACTCGAACTCCGCGGCCAGTTGCGCGTGCTTGGGGTTGTTCTCGATCCGCGTGTTCAGCTCGTCGAGCTCGGCATTGAGTTCGATCAGCTCGGCGGCGATCTTGTCCTTTTGCCACTGCTTGATCTGGCCGGCTTCCTGCTTCTGGAGCTCCGCGATCCGGGTCTCGGTCTGCTGCTTCTGGTTCTTGAGGTTCTCCAACTCGCCCGCCAGGTAATCGCGGGCCTTGGGGCCCTTGAGGATCTCGACCGCCTGCGTGTACGTCAGCCTGTAGAACGGGGGCTGGATCCGCTCCAGGGCCGGGATGTCGGCGCCGAGGGTTTCCAGTTCCTTGCGGTTGTCCGCAAGGACGCGGGCGGCAATGCTGGAGACTAGGCCCTCGGCCAGCTTGAGCAGGCCGTCCAGGTCGATGAACGCCACCTCCGGCTCGACCATCCAGAACTCGGTCAGGTGCCGGCGGGTCTTGCTCTTCTCGGCCCGGAAGGTCGGTCCGAAGCAGTAGACCCGGCCGTAGCTCATCGCGGCCGATTCGAGGTAGAGCTGGCCCGTCTGCGTCAGGTGCAGCGGTCGGCCGAAGTAGTCCACCTCGAACAGCGACGTCTGATCCTCGCCCACGATGGTCGTGAAGATCGGCGTATCGACGAGGGTGAACTCGTTGTCGTTGAAGTACCGCCGGATCGCGTCGATCACCGTGTGGCGGATCTTGCCGATGCACCACTGCTTCTGCGAGCGGAAATGCAGATGGCGGTGCCGCATGAGAAAGTCGACGCCGTGGGGCTTGGGCGTGATGGGGTAGCCCTCGGTCGCGCAGATCGTTCGCGCGTTTGTGGCGGCCATCTCGTAGCCGCCGACACTGCGTTCGTCGGCCCGGACAATGCCGGTCACAGCCAGCGACGACTCCTGGCCCAACCGCTTGAGTTCCTCAAAGACCTCGTCCGGAACCTTGCCTTTCTCGACGATGCACTGGCACAGGCCGGTGCCGTCGCGGATGATGAGAAACTGGATCTTGCCGCTGGCCCGGCTGTTGTACAGCCAGCCCTGCAAGGTGACTTCCTGCCCGACGTGATCCTTCAATCGATCGATGTAGACGTTCTCGGCCATTCTCCTGGTTCCTTACTGTATAGGCATTGGGTTCTGGCGGCAAGGCATGCAGGGTGGGTTCTCAACCCACGCGTCAAGGCGAGATTCGATCGATCGACGCGTGGGCTAAGAGCCCACCCTACGAGCTCCTGCATGCTCCAGACTATACCGCACAGCAGGATTCCCGAAAAGTCCATAGTTCGGATCCCGTCAGGCGTCGAACTATCCCCGTTTCCGCATCAAAAACGCCGATTCCTGAAACGCGCGGCACAGAATCCGGCACACTCTGCGCACAAAATGCGGCACAGATCGACCCCGACCTACGCCAGATCATCGGTGCATGGCGCGACCTGCCCGACGCCGTGAAGGCGCGGATCCTGGACGTGGTGCGAAGCGAGATCCACACCCCCGACACGGACCGCCGGCGGGCCAACGTTCTGGACGCCTTAAGGCAGGCCCATTCTGACGACCGGCAGGCCGATGCGACCTACCCCTGCGACCCGGAGCGGAGCCCATGAGCAGACAGCCCCCAGACGACAAACCTGGACGACGTGGCGCGCACGTGGCCGGCGTCCTGGAAGCCCTCAGGGGCTTCTTCGGGGACCGGACCCGCCCCGAGGGGCGGACGAACAGTGGATCGGCCAGCAGGCGAGGGCTGTCGCAGCGGAACGAGCACCAGCGAGAGCAACCGAACCCCGACGCGACCGCCCGCCCGCGTGAGGCGGCTGGGCCGTCGGATACCCACAGGAGAACGACAATGAGAACTCATTCGACCACGACGACCGGGAACCCGCGACTGGATCAGATGTTGGACGCGCTACCCCTGGACGCGGTGTTGGGGGCGATCGCGCTGCTTGAACGACACGGGCAAGATGGCGTTGTGGACCGGGCGAGGGACCGCCTTGAGGAACGAGCATCGCGGTTCGAACACCCGGACGCCTTGCGGGAACTGTGCATCGGCCTGGACGACGGCGCCCTTGAAGATCGCGTGATGTTCTGGCAGACATGGCGCGACGGGCGGAACCCCGACAGATAGGCCAGAGACCGGGCCGGTGGGCACGGACGCCAGCCGGCCCGTTGATGTTTCAGCAGATTCTCGAAAAAATAATTCACGCGACTTTCATGTCACGACCCCGCCTGAAGTGCCGGTTTTCCAGTGTCTTTCTCTCTCTGTACTATAGCACAAGGCTATAGTTCTGGATAATAGAACACTTTTATTCTTGACGCAGTTTGCGCAAAGCGGCATAATGCGGTCACGGTTGGAAACCGAGGAAGTCGCGCTCGTTGCCGACTCCCGAAGGGAAAGACGATGACTCGTGGAGATGTTCAGCACGCTTGACGGGCGTGCGGTTGTTGTTTTGTGCCCTTTGGGAGCTGGAAAAGAATGAGTGCGAAATCGAGACCTGCCCGCGAGACGGGCGAAATGCTCACGACCGCCCAGGCCGTGGCCTACCTGAAACTCTCTGAGACTGGAATCCGCCGGCCCGAACGAAGTCTGCACCGCTACAGGAAGCTTGGCCGCCTGCGAGGCGTCCGCGTCGGATATCAATTCCTGTGGCCGCGCAGCGAGCTTGACCGCTTCTTGAACGCCGGCTTGTCGTCCAACGGGTCTTCAGGAACGGCGAAGTAACAGCATGGCCAAGCCGTCGAGCGTCATTGTGCTGCACCAGGATCTGGTGAAGTCCCCTGCATGGTTGCACCTGAACGGACCGGCCGTGCACGTGTACTTGCTGTTCCGCACGAAATGTCAAATCGGCCGACTACCGGGCAAATCTGGGAAGCGCGACCGCGTCTTTTTGAATCAGGGGCGAATCCAATTCACGTATCGCGAGGCCCGAGAACGCTGGGGATTCACCGGGTCTCGGTTCCGTCGGGGACTAGACGATCTGATCGCCCATGGCTTCCTCGACGTGGCCGCGAGCGGGATGGGCGTGCACAAGGTTGTGACGCTGTATGCGATTTCGGAGCGCTGGCGCCTGTGGGGGACGCCCGATTTCGTCGAGGGCGTGCGACCGAAGCCCCCTATCGCGAATCCGGGTTTCCGGCCGGGCAACACGCACGGAAAAAAACGACACGAAAAGAAAGAATCAAGTGTCAAAAGTGAACACGGCGCCGTGTACGAAATCGAACACGGTGACGATTTGGCCGTGTACGAAATCGAACACGGCGACGCCACCCCGAAATCGTCACAAACCCATGATTCTGCGGAGGTTACGTCGTGAGATTACCCAAATTGTCACCGTGTACGAAAATGACACCGCCTTCTGGAATACCATGGGGCACGGGGAACCCGAGGTTGTCGTCGTCGTCTCTTGGTTGCCGAAGGCAGCGCACGTTTTTGAGTTTTTGAGGTGACAAAATGAGCCAAAAAGAAAAACGGCGTGAACTTGCGATTGAAGCGATTCTCGAATGCGAGACGCTGACCGATGCGGCAAGGAAGGCCGGCATGAGCCGCCAGCATCTTACCCGTTTGCTACGCGACCCGGACTTCGCGAAGGTCCTGCGAGCGGCCAGGAGTGAAGCACACAACCACAGCATGAGCAGGGTGTGTCGTTTGAGCGGCAAGGCGGTTTCCGTGCTCGAATCGGCCTTGAACGGCGAGGACGTGCCGAAGGCGCGGTTCTTGGCCGCGCGGGCGGTTCTGGATTTCGCGGGCAAGATCATCGACGCCGACCTTGAAGCCCGTCTTGTGGAAGTCGAAGAGCAACTCGAAAGGATGAACGATGAGACTCCTTCCCCGGCGTATTAAAGACCTGCTTGGCCGTGTCCAGCAGGCCCGAGACGCCAAGAATCTGGCCCAGCGGTCCGGCGTGCGAACCATCAACGCCGACACCGATGAAGCGTTCGACCGAGAAGTCGAGCGGATCATGCGCGAGGAACCGCCGGCGCCGGGCTACGGCTACCTGTTCGTGCCGGCGCAGGAATCGGAGGAGACGTGGGTTCTCCGAACGACTCGTAAGACGGCTGCTGAACACGAAGACCAACACCGTCCGGGCGATTCCGGACCCAAAGACCAATGATTGGGGTTGACCCCCAGAAAGGACTCGTTATGAAAGTTGCGTTCGAAATTCTGATTGGCGAACTATCCGCGGGCGCGGCCGAGAAGCTGAAGGGCGAACTGGCCGACGCTGTGGCCGGCCACGGCTTGACGCCGACGGTGTCCACGTACACGCCGCCGTCGGATAGCCTCGCGGCCCTGGACGCAGTGACGCCGCAGACGCTTGAAACCGCCGTCAACACGTACAACCGGCCGGCCGCACAGATCCGTTGCTACACGGCCTGATGGAAAGGAAGTCTATGGACTTGAAACACCTCATTCAGTTTGGCTTCGCTTCGCGGGCTCATCTCACCGGCGCCGACGAACGAGCGCAGGATTGCCGCTGGATCGCCGGGAAGCAGCAGACCAGTCTTCTCGCGGACCTGCAAAAGCTGGCGAACGACCTGGAGAAGATCGACGCCGACGGCAATTTGACGCCCGCTGGCAAGACCGCCGCCAAGCGAAAGCGAGGCACGGAGTTTCTTGCCGGGCTGGAAAGCGAAGCCGGCAAGCGGCTGTTGTCGGTGATCGTCACCAAGCACGGCAACGCCCGCGAGAACCTACAAAAAGCCCAGCGGCCTGCCGAGCAGAACGCCTTCGACCACCTCTACGACCTGATGCAGGTGCAGAACATGCAACAGCACTTGCTCAGCCTCAAGCCTGAGTTGTTGCTCGTCGAACTCGCGCGAGCGGTCGAAGCCAGAGACGCGACCACGTACAAGGCAATCACCTCGCTTCCCGGCTTCGTTCTGCGCGATCGGGGAATCGCCCGCGAGACGTTGGCTGCGGCCGAATCCGAGTGGCTCGGAAAGTCCTGCCCGACCGAACACGCGGCCGCGAAAGGGGCGGACGTTGGGCTTCAGGTTGCCGAGGCGGACCGCGAGCAAGTGGCGAAGATCGTTCGGGCCGAGTGCGGAATCGAAGAGCCGAGGAAGATTGAAGTGCGAACGTGAGCCCTCACGGTGAAGGCGCGGGGCCGGTACACGTGCGGCTGGACCGGCCGGCCCCCTGCCGAGTTTTGAAAGAAATCATGGGAAGATTGAGTATGTTTCAGACCACGAAAGAACCACCGATTCAGCCGATGTTGTTGACCGCCCGACAGGCCGCGAGAATCTTGAGCATCAGCGAGCGGACCCTGTGGGGCTTGACCAAGGCGGGGGAGATTCCCGCCGTCCGCTTCGGCGGGCGAAACGTGCGGTATGATCCGCGCGACCTGGACGCCTGGATTCAGCGGGCAAAAAATTCTCGGATTGCCTCTTGACATTGTGTATGCCAACAAGTAATGTGCGAATATGAAGCAACCGAGAGCAAAGAGAGCCAAGATGGGCCGGCCGCGATTGCCGGCAGGCGAAGCCCGAAGCATGAAGATCATCTTCCGCGTCGAACCGGACCTCCACAAGCGCATCGTGGGGGCTGCGAAAGAGGCCGGAAGACCGATGGCAACGTGGATTCGCGACACACTTGAAGCACTACTTCGGAGTGAGTGACAATGGCGACTATCGGGAAAGATAAGGGCGGACGAAAGCGAATCCTGTTCGTTGCGGGCGACGGCAAGCGTAAGGTGATTCGGATGGGAAAAGCCACCATGCAGCAAGCCACCACCCTCAAATGCAAGGTTCAGGATCTCATCACAGGGCAGTTCACGGGGATCTCCGCCGAAACCGCCCGATGGGTTGCGGACCTGCACGACGATATGCACCGCAGGCTTGTGAAGGTCGGACTCCTTGAACCGCGAGCCAAGTCCGAGCCGGGACCGCAAATGTCCATCGGCCGACTGTGCGACCAGTTCATCGAGAGCCGGACTGACGTGCAGAAGAACACCCGCAACATCTTCCGCCATACCCGCGCGAACCTTGTGGCGTTCTTCGGGGAAGACAAGCCTCTTGGCGAAATCACGCCCCACGACGCCGACGAATGGCGCCGATATCTGTCCCGCGAGGGACTGGCCGAAGCGACGGCCCGGAAACGGAGCGGCGTTGCGAAGCAGATTGCGAAGACCGCCGTCAAGCAGCGTCTCATTCCGTCGAACCCGTTTGAAGACCTGCAATCCGGCGCGGTCGGAAACCCGGACCGACAGTACTTCGTGAGCCGGGCCGAAACCGAGAAGATCCTGGAAGCCTGCCCGGATACCGAGTGGCGGCTGATCTTCGCCCTGTGCCGATTTGGGGGCCTTCGCTGCCCGACTGAGGTTCTCGCCTTGCGATGGCAGGACGTGAACTGGGCAGATGGCAAGATCCTTGTGACGTGCCAGAAGACCAAACGCCACGAAGGGAAGTCCACGCGATGGGTTCCCCTGTTCCCGGAATTACTCCCACACTTGCGGGAAGCCTTCGAGCAGGCCGAGCCGGGCGCGACCTACTGCATCACCCGCTATCGCGACAGGAACTCGAATCTACGAACGCAGCTTGGCCGGATTGCCCAGCGGGCAGGCGTCACCCTGTGGCCCAAGCCGTTCCAGAATTGCCGATCCACGAGAGAAAGCGAACTGTGCGAAACCTTCCCCGAATACGTGGCCGCGGCATGGATCGGGAACAGCCCGAAGGTGGCCCGAAAGCACTACCTGCAAATCACCGATGAGCACTTCAAACGCGCGGCACAGAATCCGGCACAGTCTGAACCCGTTTTGCCTCGTACGGACTCGCCAGAAGCCCCAGGGCCGGAACAGGGAATCGCGGTTATTCGAGCAGAAACGCGGATAGGCGAGTTGTCGCGCGTTGACGCGAATGAGGACAGTGCGCCCGGCAGGACGTTCCCACGCGACCTTTCCATGGACTCACCAAAGAGTGGAATCGTTCTCAATGATCGGGAGGGACGGTTCGCATGGAGAAATGGAAGAACATCCAGCCCAGGCGGCCATGCAGTTCTGTTGGTCCGCTCGCGACATGAAAGGGGCATGGGTCTACAACCCGCATCCAGACTGGATGCCCGACTACGACCGAGCAGCATCCGCACATTCTTGACACCATTGCCGTAGCATAGTAATCTGACTTATGCTGAGTTTGTTGACAAGATGCAAGATAGGCTTCGTGGAAGTGGGCATATGAGCAGAGTAGCCGTGAGTGACAAGATCCTAGGGTGGGCATTGGATCGCTCTGGCTTAACCCTGCCTGATGTCGTACACAAGTTCCCGAAACTGCAACAGTGGGCGTCTGGAGATAGCCAGCCTACCCTCCGTCAGTTGGAATCGCTCGCCAGATTCACCCTGACACCGTTGGGCTTCTTCTTCCTCGACGTTCCCCCTGAGGACCTATTGCCTATTCCGTACTTCCGCACTCAGGGTGACGAGGCATCGCACACCCCGAGTCCTGATCTGCTTGACACAATTCATCATATGCAGCGACGACAAACGTGGCTGCGCGAATTCCTGGTTGATCAAGGACAGGGAAAGCTGCCATTTGTGCGATCTGCAGACCCGGGCGAGCCATTAGTCGCAATTGGACAGCGTATGAGAAAGGCTCTCGGCTTAGATGCGGGTTGGGCTGCAAGGGAACGTTCCTGGACAGAGGCGCTTCGTGTGTTGCGTGAATCGATGGAAGACGCAGGGATCCTGGTGGTCGTCAACGGAATCGTTGGCAACAATACTCATCGCGTTCTTGACCCTGACGAATTCCGCGGTTTTGTTTTGGTAGACGACTGGGCTCCTCTTGTATTCGTCAACGGGGCTGATGGCAAGGCCGCACAGATGTTCACCCTTGCACACGAGCTGGCACACGTGTTCTTCGGCAGCAGTGCAGCATTTGATCTTCGCGAACTGTCCCCAGCACATGATCAGACCGAGCGGGCGTGCAATAGAGTAGCGGCGGAATTCTTGGTCCCCCAACAGGCAATTCGCGAGATCTGGCCTTCTGTGCAGAATGCTCCAGATCGGTTTGAATCCCTTGCCAGGAAGTTTAAGGTCAGTGTGCTGGTCGCCGCTCGCAGAGTCTTAGACCTGCACTTGATCAACAGAGATGAGTTCCTTGCCTTCTACCATGATTACCTGAACGATGAACGTCGAAAGGCCATCCATCGCTCGAAAGGTGGCGATTTCTATTTGAATCAGAACCTTCGGGTTGGGCGACGATTCGGCAGTGCTGTAGTTCGAGCCGCCAAGGAAGGTAAATTGCTCTATTCCGAAGCCTATCGCCTCACGGAACTGCATGGAAAGACCTTCGATCGCTACGCAGCTTCTCTTGGGATTGGAGGGCTGTAGCGTGGGGCAACCTGTATATGTCCTGGACGCCAACGTATTCATCGAAGCTGCGCGTCGTTACTACGCATTCGACCTGGGTACAAGATTCTGGGACATCCTGAGCAGGCACGCCGAGAATGGGGCGATTGAAAGCATCGATAGAGTCAAGGATGAACTGGACAGCGAAGATGAACTTGCGAAATGGGCCAACGGCGCCTTCCGCAAGGCATTCTGTTCGACAGATGATGAGAGCGTCATCGTTTCATACCGAGAGGTTATGAGTTGGGTACAGAGACACCGCCAGTTCAGTGATGCAGCCAAAGCTGATTTTGCCACAGTAGCAGATGGCTGGTTGATAGCGTATGCCGTGGCCAAAGGCCGTGTCGTCGTAACCCATGAGGTTCTCGCACCCGACGCAAAACGAAAAGTCCCAATCCCAAATGTGTGCCATCAATTCCAGGTGCGTTGGGTAGACACATTCACAATGCTTCGAGAGTTGGGCGCGAGATTCGGATAGAAATACCCGTCGAGAGAAACCATCCTCACGTGGAGCACTCGCATCCGGGAACACAACAGGCTCTTCTTGTCAGAAGCCGCTCAGTATCTGCGCGTGGTCCGTCTTCTACACCCGGATCTTGAAGACCACTTTGTGCACGGGGGACGGGCAGGCGACCTGGCAGGATGGGAGGTGGGCGTCGTGGGGGTACAGGAGGCAGAAGAGCCCCGGCTCCAGCCGCGTCTGGGCGGGGATCGTGCCGACGCGGTAGAACATGATATCCTTGGCCTCGTCGTAGGGCTCGACGACCTCCAGGCCCTGGATCGGCGACCAGGCCAGGACCTCCTGGCCCGCGATCAAGGCCTGGATGTCGATGTATGTCCTGTGCGACTCGAACCGGCCCTGGTCGATCGGCTTGGTCGTATAATGCTGGATGATGTAAAACAGGTCGTCGCCATCGACGGGATACCGGCCGTCGGGCTTCTGCGCGATCGTCGGGTCCGCCAGGACGGCGAAGGCCTTCTGGAATCGCTTGTGCATCGGCTCGTACAGCCGTCCGTTTTCAACTCGGTCAATAATCATCGCTCGCAGCTCCAGTCCTCGCCGTCGGAAGACAAGAAGAGGGTTAGCCACAGAGGACCACAGAGAGCACAGAGATTAGTGACACCAGGGCACGTTCTCTGTATCCTCTGTGACCCTCTGTGGCAGAAGACTCCTTCACACTACATATCCAGTTTCTCGCGCAGATAGGCCTTGATCTGGTCGATCGAGACGCGGGACTGCTCCATGCTGTCGCGCTCGCGGACGGTGACGGTGCGGTCCTTGAGGGTGTCGCCATCGACCGTGATGCAGTACGGCGTGCCCGCCTCGTCCTGGCGTCGATACCGCCGGCCGACCGCGCCCTTCTCGTCGTAGAAGCACGTCATGTACTTCTTAAAGTCGTCGTAGATGTTCCTGGCGATCTCCGGCATGCCCTCTTTCTTGACCAGCGGGAAGATCGCCGCCTTGGTCGGGGCCAGGGCCGGATGGAAGCGGAGCACGTTGCGCGTCTCGCCGCGGACCTCTTCCTCGTCGTAGGCGTCGACCAGGAAGGCCAGCGTGCTGCGGTCCATGCCCGCGCTGGGCTCGATCACGTACGGAACGTAGCGGCTCTTCTTCTCCTCGTCGAAGAACGACAGCGGACCCGACTGGTAATCCTCGGCCTCTTCGGCCAGCTTGACCTTCATCAGGTCCCGTCCGTTCTCGTGCCACCTCGTGACGGTCCGCATGCCCCGCTGGTGCTGGCGGAGATCGAAGTCCGTGCGGTTGGCGATGCCTTCGAGCTCCTGCCAGTCGCCGCTGCCGAAGGGGAACTTGTACTCGACGTCCACGCACGCTTTGGCGTAGTGGGCAAGTTCGTCCTTCTCATGGTCGCGGAACCGCAGGTTCTCCTTCTTCATGCCCAGGTTCAGATACCAGTTGCAGCGTTGCTCCTTCCAATGCTCATACCACTGCTCGTCGGTGCCGGGCTCGCAGAAGAACTCCAGCTCCGCCTGCTCGAACTCGCGGGTGCGGAAGATGAAGGCCTTCGTGGTCACCTCGTTGCGGAAGCTCTTGCCGATCTGGGCGATGCCGAACGGGACCTTGACGCGGGTGCTGTCGAGCACGTTGCGGAAGTTCGCGAAGATGCCCTGGGCGGTCTCCGGCCGAAGATAGAGCACCATCGAATCGTCGGCGTTGGCGCCCATCTGCGTTTCGAACATGAGCTTGAAGGGCATGGGCTCGGTGAACTGCCCGACCGCCCCGCAACTCGGGCAGACCTTGCTGCTCAGGTCGTTCGGCTGCGCCTCGACGGTCTCGACGTTCACGTGCTCGGCGTGCTCCTCAGCCTTCCTGCTGTTGGCTTCCTTGTCCTTGAGGTGATCCACGCGGCTTCGCGTGTTGCACTTCTTGCACACAGAGACGAGGTCCGCAAACTTGTCCGCGTGGCCCGAGGCCTTCCAGACCAGGGGGTGCATCAGGATGCTGCAATCCAGGCCCACCACGTCGTCGCGCATCTGGACGACGTTCTTCCACCATGCCTTCTTGACGTTGTTCTTGAGCTCGACACCCAGCGGGCCGTAATCGTAGCAGCTCGCCAGTCCGCCGTAGATCTCGCTGGACTGAAAGATGAACCCGCGCCGCTTGCACAGGGATACGATATCGTCGAGCTTCGTCAGTTTTGCCATACCACATTGTCTCCATAGGTTCAGGGTAAACCTTGATTATATAGCCCCCAGGCGGGATTACAAGGCCCTGCGATCCGTCGGATTCAGGAGAAGTCCTGGGCCGCGTGGGCAGCCCCCACCCGTTCACTGGCTCAGTTTCAGGCCGAGAACCCCGATCACGATGAGCACGAAAGAAAGCAGCCGCAACTGGCCGGCTGGGTCTCCGAACCAGAGGATGCCGATCAGAAAGGTGCCGGCGGCGCCGATGCCGGTCCAGACCGCGTAGGCGGTGCCGATGGGGATCTGCCTCTGGGCCAGCCACAGGAACAGGCCGCTCATCGCCATCGACAGCACCGCAAGGCCGATGAACGGCCACTTGAACCGCGTCGTCTGCGACAGCTTGAACCCCAAGGGCCAGCCCACCTCAAACAGAGCGGCGATCAACAACAGCAGCCATGCGAATCTCACGGTCCATTCACCTCCTTGAGTCCTTTTGCCGGAGACGATAGCATCGAGGCGAGGATCGATCAATAGGGTATCAGCGAAGAGAAAGAGCACGCGGATTCTCGCGTGCTTCGACGATGTGTCCGGGCCTCCTCTCCGCTGGTATCCCCAAAGCGATAAACGCACCTCTCGAATGCGGCCGAAGATCCCTGCGTCAGGAAACCGCAAGAACGGTCATACGCCTTGGGCCGGGTCGCCAAAAAAGCCAAGACTTGCGTTGTGCCCTGCGGTACAATACTTCCCCAGTTGCCGACCACTCAGGATCGACTGAAGGAGATAAGGAAATGTCGCCATCCGCCGGACATCACGAACGTCGAGACATGCACGCCCATTCCCATCCTTGTCCGCACCACAGGACAACCCGCCTCGAAGCTCTGCGAAGCAGGCTCCGCAACGGCTGGTTGTTCTGGTTGCTGCCGATCGTCGGGCTCGCGTCGCTGATCTGGTTCCTGATCCGCGTGATCCCCAAGCCCTCGCGGGCGACGTATCCCTGCCAGCAGATGGCGATGCCGCTGGCGTCCGGCTTCGTCGCATGGCTGATCGGCCTGGCCGGCTCCGTCGTCGCGTTCCGCAAGGCCAGGGGACTGCTGCGACAATCCCGCCTGCCCCTGGCGATCGCATGTCTCATGGCGATGGTCGCATTCGGCGTCGTGGCCCTGGTGAACATGCCGGAGACCGACGTGATCGCGGCCGAGCAGCCGGGCCTGTCCCCTGTCGGGCAGGCCAAGGGCATCCATCCCGGCCGGGTTGTCTGGGTGCACGATCCCGAAGCGACCACCTGGAACGGCCCGGGCGACGGCCACCTCTGGCAGGATGAGCACACCAACCCCGCCATCTGCGAGCGGATGATGTCCGACGCGATCCGCTCGCTGACGGGCGAATCCACCGACGCCAAGGCCTGGGAAGCCCTCTTCCGCCACCACAACAAGACCCGCGAGAAAGGCGATGCAGGCTACAGGGCCGGGCAGAAGATCGCGATCAAGGTGAACTTCGTCGGCTTCATTAAGACCACCGACGCCGTGAACCCGCAGACCTACGCTCTGCAGAGCTGGGTCGATTACATGAACACGTCGCCCCAGATGATCGCGGCCCTGCTCAAGCAGCTCACGCGGAACGCAGGCGTGAAGCAGTCGGATATCGCCGTCGGCGACGGTCTGGGCTACTTCGCGAAAGAGTACTATGACATGCTGCACAAGCAGTTCCCCGACGTGACCTACCTCGACTGCCAGGGCGGCGCCGGGCGGACGAAGATGGCTCCGTCGAAGGTCCCCTTCCACTGGAGCTGCCGGCCTGAAGGCTGCCAGGAGGACTACGTCCCCACAGCGTTCGTCGAAGCCGAGTACCTGATCAATCTGGCCAACCTCAAGGCCCACCCCGGCTCGGCTGTGACGCTGTGCGCCAAGAATCATTACGGCTCCCTCTGGCGGCTGCCCCCGCAGAAGGGCTACTACGACATGCACAAGAGCGCCTTCAGCAAGGGCACCGGCGAGTACCGCAACCTGGTCGATCTGATGGGCCATTCCCAGATCGGCGGCAAGACGATGCTCTACCTGATCGACGGTCTCTACGGCGGGCTCCACTACGTCGAGCAGGTGCCCCGCAGGTTCCAATCGGAGCCCTTCAACGACGACTGGACATCGAGCCTGCTGGCCTCGCAGGACCCGGTGGCGATCGACTCGGTGGGTCTGGACATCCTCCAAGCCGAGACGCCGCTGCACAAGTATTCGAGAATGGGCGGCGCGGACGACTACCTGCACGAAGCGGCCCTGGCGGACAACCCGCCTTCGCGCACTTTCTACGCGCCCGACCACAAGACCAACGCCGTGCGTCTGGCCAGTCTGGGCGTGCACGAGCACTGGAACAACGCCAAGGACCGCCAGTATTCGCGAAACCTGGGCAAGAATGTGGGGATCGAACTGATGGCTCTCTCTGCGGAGACCAAGCCCGCGGGAGTCGTGCCGGCAGGGGAAAAGGCGAAACTGCTCGTTGCGGAATTCAAGTTCACCGAGGGCCCCGCCACCGACGCCCAGGGCAACGTCTTCTTCACGGACCAGCCCAACGACCGGATCTGCAAGTGGTCGATCGACGGCAAACTGACGACGTTCCTGAAGCCCTGCGGCCGCTCCAACGGCCTGTTCTTCGACAAGGAAGGCAACCTCTACGCCTGCGCCGACATGGAGAACGAGCTCTGGAAGATCGACCCGAAGGGCAACGTCACCGTGCTCGTCAAGGACTACCAAGGCAAGAGGCTCAACGGCCCGAACGACCTGTGGATCGATCCCGAGGGCGGCATCTACTTCACCGACCCGCTCTACAAACGCGATTATTGGAAGCGCGATCCCGCGATGCAGCAAGACGGCCAGCACGTCTATTACCTCTCGCCCGACGGCAAAAAGCTGACCCGCGTGGCGACCGACCTCACCCAACCCAACGGCATCATCGGCACGCCGGACGGCGCGTTCCTCTACGTCGCCGACATCGGGGCCCGCAAGACCTACCGCTACAAGATCACCCCCGACGCGACGCTCTCGGAAAAGACGCTGTTCTGCTCGATGGGTTCCGACGGCATGACGATCGACATCGAGGGCAACGTCTACCTCACCGGTCGCGGCGTCACCGTCTTCAACCCCGAAGGCGTGCAAATCGACCACATCCCCATCGACGAAGGCTGGACCGCCAACGTCTGCTTCGGCGGCAAAGACCGCGACACGCTCTTCATCACGGCGATGGACTCGCTCTACGCGATCAAGACGCGGGTGAAGGGAGTGTATTGAAGATGAGGATTTGAGATTTGAAATCTGAGATTTGAGATTCTCGGTTTGAAGTGAGAAGTGTGAAGTAAGAATCGGATGGGACCTGTGATCAGGAGGGGTTCGGTCATGCGGATATGCACGATGGCAATGACGGTTCTCGTCTTGCAGGCAAGCGCAGTCTCTGCAACGTCGCCGGTGCGGGCGGAGTTGGTTGAAGTCCGCAAGATCTGGGATCAGGCGCCGCACAACGCCTTTACGGATCTCGCACGGTGGCAGGACCAGTTCTATTGCGCCTTCCGCGAGGGTCGTGGCCACGTCTCCACGGACGGCAGGATTCGCGTGCTCCGCTCGCAGGACGCGGGCACGTGGGCTTCGGCGGCGCTGGTCGAGCTGGCCGGCTTCGACCTGCGGGACGCGCACCTGGCCGTCACGCCGGACAACAGGCTGATGCTGCTGGGCGGCGCAGCCCCGCGAGAGAAGGACAGCCAAAGCGCGCCTACCGGATCGTTCGTCGCGTTCTCCAAGGATGGTTCGCAGTGGACCAAGGCGCAGATCGTGGTTGAGCCCGGCCGGTGGCTGTGGTCCGTAACTTGGCACGAGGGCAAAGCCTATGGCGTCTCCTACGCCGCGGGGTCGGGCTCGCGATACTTGAGCCTGCTCGCCAGCGAAGACGGTGTAGCATTCAAGCCGGTGGTTGAGAGACTCTTCGCCGAGGGCTTCCCCAACGAGACCGCCCTGCGGTTCACGTCGGACGGCGTCTGCTATGCCCTGGTCCGGCGGGACAAAGGCGGCGACGGGCCCTACAGCGCCTTCCTCGGCGTCAGCGGCGGCGACTTCACGAAGTGGGATTGGCACGACCTGGGGACCGAGTTCAACGGCTTCGGCGGCCCGAACTTCATTCAACTGCCGACGGGCCAATGGCTCGCCGCCGGTCGAATGCACGAAGGCGGAGCCCACACGGCCCTGTGCCAACTCGACGTCACCGAGCACAAGATGACCAAGCTCCTGAAGCTCCCCAGCGGAGGCGACACGAGCTATCCCGGCCTCGTCTGGCACGACGGCCTGCTCTACCTGAGCTACTACTCCAGCCACGAAGGCAAGACGAGCATCTACCTCGCGAAAGTCAAGATCGTTCAGTAGAACGAGCTCTGCGTGCAACGAGGGAACAGAAGAGAGAAACGAAGCCACTGGATTTCTCCTCAATCTCAGCGGCGGTTTGGAGACAAAGAAAAGGAGACACATATGATCGCAAAGAGATTCGCAATCGCGCTCGTTCTCGTGGCAACGGTCGTTCCGTGCGTGGCCCAGGAGAACACCCAGATCGTGGCGGCCGGAGCCCAGGCGAAGAAGCTGGCCGGGGATTTCAAGTTCACCGAGGGCCCCGCGGCCGACGCACAGGGGAACGTCTACTTCACCGATATCCCCGCCAACCTCATCCTCAAGTGGTCCGTCGCGGACGGCAAGCTCAGCACCTTCCTGGCCAACTCCGGCGGGGCCAACGGCCTGTACTTCGACAAGGACGGCAACCTGCTGGCCTGCCAGGGCGGAGACCGCCGGCTGGTGTCTATCTCGCCGAAAGGGGAAATCACCGTGCTGGCGGACAAGTACGAGGGCAAGCGTTTCAACAGCCCCAACGACCTCTGGATCGACCCCAACGGCGGCGTCTACTTCACCGACCCCCGCTACGGCAGCCGGGACGGCATGGAGATCGAAGGCGAGCACGTCTACTATCTGACCCCCGACCGCAAGAAGGTGATTCGCGTCGTCAGCGACATGGTCCGTCCCAACGGCGTCATCGGCACGCCCAACGGCCGGCGGCTCTACGTCGCCGACCACGGCGCCAACAAGACCTACTCCTATCGCATTGGCGGCGACGGCACGCTCTCCGACAAGCAGCTCTTCGCCGAGCAGGGCTCCGACGGCCTGGCGATCGACGCACGCGGCAACGTCTACCTGACGGGCAAGGGCATCGCCGTCTACAGCCGCCAAGGCGAGAAGGTCGCGGAGATCCCGGTCCCTGAAGGGCCCGCCAACCTCACCTTTGGCGGCGCGGACAACCAGACGTTGTTCATCACCGCCAGGACCTCGCTCTACTCGATTCCGACGGAAGTGCGAGGGGCCCGAACGCCCATCCGACCGGGCGAGCGACGAGGCGGCCGCGAAGGCCGCCAGCGTCCGCGGCAGCAGTAGTCCTGCCTGTGGTGCGTTCGTGAGAGCGTTGGCTTCATCGCACGGAGACCCGCTGAAGCGCGAACCTCGGCCGCCTTGCAGAGCACTTATTCTATGACATGGCGGAACAGACGGAACAAGACTGGGTGAAGCAAGCCGCAAGGGGCAAGTCCGCGGCTGTCGCTGAGTTGTATCAGCGATACTGGCGTGCGGCCCGGGCTGCGGCCTACGGCGTGACCGGGAACCTGTCGCAGGCAGAAGACGCGGCGTCGGAGGCCTTCTTCACCGCGATGGAGAGCCTCGCGAACCTGCGCGACCCGCGGCGGTTCGGCCCCTGGCTGCGGACGATTGTGATCCGCACCGCCCGGCGTTCCAGATCGCAAAGCCGAGTCTCGTCGGAAGCCGGACTCTGCGTCGAGAATATGGCCCCCGGTGAGCGTCTGGAACAACAGGAACTGGCGGCCCTGATCCGCGAGGCCGTGGAGGGCCTGCCCGCGATGAATCGCGAGGCCATCTGCCTGTACTACTACGAAGGATACGACGTTGCGTACGCGGCTCGATTCCTCGGCGTCCCGGTCGGGACGCTCAAACGGCGTCTCCATGACGGACGCCGGCGGCTCCAGGCCGCAGCTGAACGCATCCTCGAAGGGAGCAAACCCATGGATCCCGAACGCAAGCAGCTCGTCCAGGAACTCCAGAAGGCAGCGGCTGAAGGACTGGATTCGGAGGCGTTTTATCTAGTCATGCGAAAGGCTATGAGCCTGCGGCCTGTGCCGCGGGAGTTGCTCAAGGAGTTCAGAGACCGCCACCTGGAAGCGATCCGCAAGCGAGGGGGCAACCCGCCGTTGTCGCCCGAGCAGGAACAGACGATTCGCGAGTCGCTCAGGCAGGTTCACGAACCCTCCGAGCGGGCAAGCGATCCGCATCACCCCGTGGGGGCCGCCGCCGGCGCGATCCGGGCCGCACTGCCTGAGTTCACGGCGTGGCAGGTGGACCTCTCCCAGGTCAACTTCGCCGAGCAAGCGAAACGGCTGTTCGAGAATCGAGCCGAGGCAATGTCGTATCTGCTCCCGCCGGACTTCATCGAGAGACCACGGGCGGCATACCTCTCGGCGGAAAGGGCCCTGTTGATCCGAGATGAGGACGGCTCGGTCCTCCTGATGGGCGAGTTGCTGGAGAAGAAGGCCACGCAGGAAGCGTTTCGCGAGCGACTGAAGTCCGGCGGCTGCATGAGCGATGCCCTGTGCCTGCTGTGGAAACAGCCGGAACCGCTGGACTTGAAAGCCGTCGAAGACCTGCTGTGCCGCCTGTCCGAACGGGTGGTTCCCGGCGCGACGGTGCGATTCCGTCCGTACGAAGAGCCCCGATACCGGGCCGCACTGAGGATGCAGCTTGGCGACGATCCGATTCCGGCGGCGGTCGGAGGCGTGCTCAACCGATGGTCGATCCTGCCGGAGGGGGTTCAGGTCGCTTCGGTCGGAATCCACCTCGAACCCTGGGCGTCGGCCCGCACCGGCCAAGTCGTCGAGCTTGTCAGAGGCACACCCTTTCCGTCGCTGAACCAGCCTGGATAGGCGCGCAGGCTACGCGGCCCGTCAAAACAGCATCGAGACAGCGTTGGGATCGCTGGAAGAGAGGCCGTGAATGAACTCGGTCACGCCATTCAAGACCATCGCGACGGCCTTGGCCGCCAGGAAGATGTAGAGCAAGCGGGCGATCATCATGCCGGCGTGCGGGCCGACCAAATGCATCAAACGACTGGCGTTCCATGCGATCAGGAACACGAAGAAGAACGTGATCACCGCGGTGACGATCATCAGACCCTGACCGATCGCGCCGGTCGTGATGATGGTCATCGTGATGGCGCCGGGTCCCACCATGATGGGAAAGGCGATTGGGAAAACCGCCAGCGTGCGACTGTCCTTGGGATGCTGATATACCGGCCCCTGGCTCATCACGCCACGAAGGGCGACGGTGAACAGCAGAATCCCGCCGGCGATTTCGAGCTCGCCCACGGTGACGTTGAACAAATGGACCAGGCTCCAGTCGCCGATCAACGCGAAGATGGTCACAACGAACAGCGAGGTGAGGACCGCCAGCTTCATGACGTTGCCCCGCTCGCGGATCTCCAACTCCCGCGTCAAGTCCGCGTACACAGGGATATTGCCGATGGGATTGACCACAGCGAACAGCAGCAGACCATGGTGAACGATCAGACCGAGCGGGCCGGCCGACCCTGCAATCCCCCCTGTCGGGAGAATTCCGAATGCCATATTGTCGAGTCCTTACTGCGCATCCGGCGTTCGTCGTCGCTCCCCAGCTCGACCCGCGGCCGGACCTCGCGGTCCTGCTTTCATGCATCCCCCCTGCCGCGCCATCAATCGGCAGGGGCCGCATATAGGGGTCCGAGTCTACCGGCGTGAGTCGGCCGCCGCAATATCCCCCTGCAAAGAAGGCAGAATATCGCCTGGATTCCCCGCGAAAACCGGCCAGATGACAAGAAGTCGTCGCAAACTGGCGGATCGCCTCCCGGCGGTGCGGCGGATCACGACAGGTCTTTATCGCTTTCGACGGCGGTTGGCCGTCCAGATCCGCTTCATGGCCTTCAAGAGACCGCTATGGTCGCCCGTTCGCAGGTGCTCCGTCAGGAGCTTGGCGTTAGCGTCGCGATAGTACTGGAGCAGAGCCGCCTGGAGCCGCTTCTCGTGCCGACCGCTGGGGATGTGGATCGTCCGCCCTTTTGCGTCCCGACCGGCGACGTACATCGCGGTCGATCGTGTCAGCGGCACAGGCACGAAATCCTGGACCTGGCGAGGCTGCCAGTTGCGTCCGACCAGATACTCGGTCAGCTTCACTGCGTCGTCGAGCGTGCAGCCGGGATGGGAGCTGATGAAGTACGGCACGAGGTAGTACTCCCGGCCGGCGCGTCGGCAGGCCTCGTCGAATCGAGCCTCGAACTGGCGAAAGCTCTCGAACGTGGGCTTGCCCATCAGTCCCAGGACGCGGTCACAATAGTGCTCCGGCGCCACCTTCAGATGCCCGCCCACGAAGTGCTTGACGAGCATGTCGAGGTACTCGGGGCTCTGCAAGGCCAGGTCGTGCCGGACGCCGGAAGCGACGTAGACGTGCCGCCGCGGACCCTGTCCCTTCCATCGCACGAAGGCCTCCATCATCTCCAGCAGAGGGCCAAAGTCGAGGTTCAGATTTGAGCACAGCGAGGGATAGACGCAACTGATCCGCGAGCACGGTTCATCCGCGGCGCAGCTTGTGCCGTACATGTTGGCGGTGGGTCCGCCGATATCGCTGATCGTGCCGCGAAAGCGAGGGTCGGCCGCGATGCGATCGGCCTCCGCCAGCAGCGAGGGAATGCTGCGTGAGGTGATCTCCTTACCCTGGTGAAAGTAGATCGAGCAGAAGGAGCAGCCGCCGTAACAGCCGCGGTGCGTCGTGATCGAGGAGGCCACCGGCTCCAACGCCGCGATTCCGCCTTCGCTGTCGTAGCGAGGGTGCCACTGTCGCGTGAACGGCAGGTCGTACAGGCCGTCCAGTTCCTCGCCGGTCAAGCACCTGGCCGGCGGCATCACGACGATCGCGCCTGGGTCCTGGTCCTGAACGACCGGCCGGCAGCCCGGTCGAGCGAGCAACTGGTACTGCTCGAAAGCCGTCATCACCTGCGGCTTGTCCTGGCTCTGCTGCGTCAGCGAAGGCAATCGCACCGCGTCCTCCGGCACCGGTACGCTGCGAACCACTTTGTAGGCGGTGCCAGGGATATCGGTCATCGCGTCAATCGATTCGCCGCGATCGAGCCGTCGAGCGATCTCCGCGACCGCCAACTCTCCCATGCCGAAGACCAGCAGGTCCGCTTTGGCGTCGACGAGCACGGACCGCATCATTTTGTCCGAGATGTAATCGTAGTGGACGAGTCTGCGGAGGCTGGCCTCCAGGCCGCCGAGGACGATGGGAACCTGGGGATACGCCTCGCGGGCGCGGGCTGCGTAGGTCAGCAAGGGCCGCGCCGGACGCAGGCCGGTTGCCCCGCCGGGACTGTAGACGTCCGCCTGGCGGCGGTTGCCCATCGAGGCGTAGTCGTTCAGACGCGAGTCGATGCAGCCGGAGGTGATGCCCCAGAACAACCGCGGCGCGCCCAGCGAACGGAACGGGTCCACGCTCCGCCAGTCGGGCTGAGCGAGGATCGCAACGCGGTGTCCCAGCTTCTCGAGCCAGCGGCCGATCAACGCCACGCCAAAAGACGGGTGGTCCACGTAGGCATCGCCCGTGATGAGAATGACATCCGCCCGGTCCCAGCCCCGGCGGGCCATCTCCTCCCGCGTCGTCGGTAGGAATTGCTTCATATTGTTCAAATCAATCATCCGAAGACGCTACCCTCGCATTGCATGCAGCGAGAGAATCGAGGTCATTCCAGGGAACGATGGGACTAAGATAGCATGTCCTGGCACGCCGGTCAACGCGACCCTATCGACAAAACAGTTGCGTTTTCGGATCGATTCCGGCACTATGGTGGTTTGGGCGAACGGTCGCTTTCGCCCGAAAGTATAGTGCAGGGCGTCCCCTGCCATCGCGACAGGGGTGCGACCTGCGATTGAACCGGTGTGCCTGGCACACCTTACGGAGGTTACCGCTTTGAAAGAAGGGGGCGTACCCATGCAGAACCATCCCATCTCCAGACGCCAATTCATCGAACGGACCGCGGCCGTAGCCGGCGGGCTCGCGGTCGCGCCGCTGGCGGCTCGTGCGGCGGGGAAGAAGACCGCCGTGGACATCGTGCCGCTGGGCAAGACCGGCCTCAAGACCAGCCGGCTCGGAATCGGCATCGGCAGCAACTCCGGCAACGTCCAGGCGCAACTGGGCCAGGAGGGTCTCAACCGCCTGGTTCGCTACGCCTACGACCAGGGCATCCTGTACATCGACGTCGCCCGGTCGTACCGCACGCACACCATGGTCCGCGATGCGATCAAGGACCTGCCCCGCGAGAAGATCTTTCTCCTGACCAAAATGGGCGGCGTGCCCGAGAATCCTCTGGCGGAGATCGACAACTACCGCAAGACCTACGGCGTCGACTACATCGACTGCCTGCTCGTCCACTGCACGATCGCACCGAACTGGGAAGAGGAGCGCAAGCGGGCCATGGACGCCATGTCCGAGGCCAAGGACAAGAAGATGATCCTGTCGCACGGCGTCTCGTGCCACAGCCTGCCGGCCCTGAAGCGAGCGGTGGAACTCGACTGGGTGGACGTCCACCTCGTCCGCGTCAATCCGCAGGGCGCGCACGTGGACACGCCGCGAACCGATACCTGGAACGCCCCGAGCGACGCATCCCACGTGCCGGCCGTCATGGAGCAGATCAAGCTCATGAAGGAGAAAGGCCGGGGCATCATCGGCATGAAGCTCATCGGCGACGGCGACTTCAAGAAAGCCGAGGACCGCGAAAAGAGCATCCGCTTCGCCATGCAGTGCGGCCTGCTCGACTGCGTCACGATCGGCCTCAAGAGCCCTGCCGAAGTCGACGAGGCGATCCAGAGAATGAATGCCGCGTTGGCGGAGATGGCATAAGCCAGATTTGAAGCTTGAAGTGAGAAGTGTGAAGTTCGGAGTGAGCATCCGCACCGCTCTTCACATCGCAAATAGTAGATCGTAAATAGTAGATAATAGATTCAAAGGGTCTTCTATGAAGCATCGTGCCGTAGCCGCCGTCGTGTGTGTTGCCGTACTGGGCCTCGCCGGTCTGTGTGCCTATGCAGCCCAAAGCGGCGTCAACAAAACCAGTCCCGAGTTCCGCAAGCAGTTCATCGACAACTTCAAGCGCACCGGCCTGAACACCACGCCGAGCGACGCGATGATGCTCCGCATCCTCGTGGAAGCCGCCAAGGCCAAGCGAGGCGTCGAGGTCGGATCGGCCAGCGGGTTCGGCGCGATCAATATGGGGATTGCCTTCGAACGGACCGGCGGCCATCTCTGGACCTTCGACATCGACCCGACCGCGATCAAAGAGACCCGGGAGAACCTGGAGAAGATCGGCCTGGAGAACGTCGTCACCGCGGTCGAGGGCGATGCCTTGAAGACGCTCCAGAACGTCGAGGGCCCGATCGACTTCGTCTTCATCGACGCCTTGAAGCAGGACTACTACAAGTACTTGAAGATCCTGGAGCCCAAGCTCGCGCCGGGCGCGGTGGTCGTCGCGGACAACACGATCCAATCCGCCCGGGCTATGAAGGACTACCTCGATTACGTCCAGAACAACCCAGACTACGACACCGTCACAATCCGCGCCTCCATGGAGAAGAACGACGGCATGACGATCAGCTACAAGATTCGGTAGCCCCCTCGTTCGCAGAAATCCAAGGGCCGCCCGAATCGCCACAGTCGGACGGCCCTTCTTCATTTCTTGTCGTAAGACTCGGTCGACATTTCGCCGCGATGCCGGGCTAGTCGCCAACCGCTTCTTTCTTGAGCGGGGTCGTCCACAGATAGACCGTATGGCCGTCCCATTCGTCGTCTCCCGGCACGTTGACGACCTGGTCGGGCGTCACGCCCCTCATGTCGAAGTCGTGCGAGACGATCCTCGAGCCGGGTTTGAGCTTCTCCAACTGCGGTATCAGCTTCACATTCAGAGACGGCAACAGGTACAGGGTCACCACGTTGGCGCCGCTGAGGTCGAGCGTGAAGATGTCCTTCTGTTCGATGGTCACCAGGTGCCCGACGCCGTTGTTCGCCACGTTCTCCAGCGACTCCCTGACCCGCTGCGGATCGATGTCGTAGCCGAAGGCCCTGCAACCGTACTTCTTGGCGGCGGTCACCGGAATGCGGCCGTCGCCGCAACCCAGGTCGTAGACCACGTCGCTCTGACGCACCTTGGCCAGTTCCAGCATCTTGTCGACGACGTTCTGCGGCGTCGGCACGTAGATGACGTCGGGAGTGCGGGGCTCCGCGGGTTTCTCCTTCTTCAGGGGCGCCGTCCAGAGATAGAGCGTGTACGTCAGGCCCGGGTTCTCGTCGTCTTCGACTGTGACGACCTGGTCGGGAATCACCCCCTTCATGTCGAAGGCGTGCGAGACGATCCGCGAGCCCGGCTTGAGCTTCTCCAACTGCGGTATCAGCTTGACGTTCAGCGCAGGCAGCAGATACAGCGTGACCACGCTGGCGTCGCTGAGGTCCAGCGTGAAGATGTCCTTCTGCTGGATCGAGACGAGCTTGCCGATCCCGTTCTGCTCGACGTTCGCCAGCGATTCTTTGATCCGCTGGGGATCGATGTCGAAACCGCGGGCCTTGCAGCCGTACTTCTTGGCGGCGGTCACCGGAATCCGTCCGTCGCCGCAGCCCAGATCATAGACCAGGTCGTCCTTCGTGACCTTGGCCAATTCGAGCATCTTCTCCACCACTTTCTGCGGCGTCGGCACGTAGACGACGTCCGGCTTGCGGACCTCGACGACCGGCTGCTCCTTCTTGAGCGGGGTCGTCCACAAGTAGACCCGGTGGCTGCGGGGGGACTTCTCCTCGCCCATCACGGTGATGACCTGGTCGGGCGTGACGCCTTTCATGGCGAAGTCGTGCGAGACGATCCTCGATCCCGGCTTGAGCTTCTCCAGTTGCGGAATGAGCTTGACGTTCAGATCGGGCAACAGGTACAGCGTGACGACATTGGCTTTGCTGAGGTCCAGCTTGAAGATGTCTTTCTGCTGGATGGTGACCAGATGCCCGACCTGGTTCTCTTGAACGTTGACGAGCGACTCGCGGATGCGGTTGGGGTCGATGTCGAAGCCGAAGGCCTTGGAGCCGTACTTCTTGGCGGCGGTCACCGGGATTCGTCCGTCGCCGCAGCCCAGGTCGTAGACCACGTCGTCCTTGGTGACCTTCGCCAACTTGAGCATCTCGTCCACGACGTTCTGGGGCGTCGGCACGAAAATCACGTCCGGTCTGCGGGGCGGCTCCGCGGCCCACGCCGACGAGATCAGACCCATCCACAATGCAGCCGCACAGATGAACGACGTTTTCCTGGTCATAGTCTACCCCTCTACAGAAACGATTCCACACTTCTTGCCCGCGCAGACAACACCATTACACGACGCGTAAGTTTGTCATTCTATTGCGTACGTGACCAAGACGAAATCCCCCACACGAAAAATTTCTGCGCCGTGGGAACCGGGCCTGCGTGCGACATACCCTCGTGGGCTGCCTGCCCACTCCTACGGCCTGATCCATTCGACCAGTCTGTGACAATGCCGGGGAATCCCGAGGGGGCTGCATCCCGATGGATGCGGCCCCCTTTCTCTTTACGCGCAATACCCGGGACCGTGCTTGGCACGAGCCGGCCGAGCCAGGCCGCCGGAGGGGCTCCGCCCGGTCGACATGTGGCGAGATCGAGTTCGGACCGTTCACTGCCGATTCGGTCTTGCATCCGGGCCGGTTCGAGAATAATCTGGTTGAGCCGGACGGGTGAAGGCGTTTGGGCCAGGCTCCGAACCGGTTCGCAGAGCGATCAGTAGTTTCATAGACAGAAGGTCCCTCAAGACGCAGGTTTTTCACGTCGGAAAGCCCCTGGTGCGCGGCGGGATCATCTTGGATTACCAGACCATGGACAGCGAACGACTGTTGTACGATATCAACGAGTTGAACCATCTGTTCCGAGGCAGCGCAAGCGTCGAAACGTTGCTGAGCAAGGCGGTCGAGATGGTCGCCGAGCGGACCCAGTCGGCGGTGTGCTCGATCTATCTCTACAATCCCGAGAAACACGAACTGACGCTGCGGGCCACTTACGGCCTGAACCCGGACTCAGTGGGCCGGGTGCGTCTGAAGCTCGGACGAGGCCTGACCGGCCAGGCCCTCCAGGAGATGCGGACGATCTGCGTGACCAACGCCAGCGAGAGCCCCAACTATCAGTTCTTTCCCGGCATTTTCGAGGAAAGGTACAATGCGTTCCTGGCGGTGCCGATCGCCCGCGGGCTCTCCAAGATGGGCGTCCTGGTCCTCCAGCGGGATTCGGACCACCGTTTCGATCCATCGGACATCACCGCCCTGGAAACGGTGGCCTCGCAGCTCGGCAACATCATCGAAAACGCCCAGTTCATCATGGGGATTCACGAACCGCCGCAAGAGCCGGTCAAGACCATCCCCGCGGGGCTGAAGTTCGTCAAAGGCAAGAAGGCCGCCGAGGGGTTCGCCTATGCCCCTGCGATGGTCCGAGACCGACAGAAGAGCCTCTCGCTTCTGGCAAGCCATGATTGCGGCAAGACATACGCTCTGGAGGACTTTCATCAGGCGGTGACCCGTACGGAGAGCCAACTGGAGGAATTGCAGGAGCAGGTCGAGCACAAGCTCTCGGACGCGGCCTCGCTGATCTTCGCGGCGCACCTGATGATCCTCAAGGATCGGGATTTCATCGGCAGGATCACCGAGAAGATCGAGTCCGGCGTCAACGCCCCCCAGGCGGTGGTCGAGGTCGCGACCGGCTACATGCGAAACTTCCTCCGAAGCGACAACGATTACATGCGGGAAAAGGCCAACGACATTGAGGACCTCGCCACCCGACTGGTCGGCAATCTCACCAGCCGAAATGACGAAAGGGACGTTCACCGCGACCACGTCATCGTCACCCGCGGGCTGTTTCCCTCGGACCTGCTCAAGCTCTCCTCCGAGAGGGCCAGCGCGATCGTCCTGGTCGGAGGCGGGGCCACCAGCCACATCTCGATCCTGGCTCGTTCCCTGTCGATGCCCATGGTCATCGCGGACAGCTACGACCTGCTGAACGTGCCCGACGGCACCCCCCTGCTGGTCGACGCGGAGATGGGCAATGTCTTCGTCGATCCCGATGACGACGTGCTGGATAAGTTCTGGGCCCGCCAGCGGGCTCGCCTGACCCTGGCCGACCAGAAGAAGCTCATGAAGCCCGAGACGACGACCGCCGACGGCTTCCGCGTGCAGCTCCTGGCCAACATCAACCTGCTGACCGACCTGAAGGTGGCCAACGAGCTGAATTGCGACGGCGTGGGCCTGTACCGCACGGAGTTCCCGTTCATCATCCGCACGACCTTCCCCTCGGAGGCCGAGCAGTACGTGATCTATCGCAAGCTGGTCGAGTCCATGCCGGGAAAGCCGGTCACCTTCCGCACGCTCGACGCCGGCGGCGACAAGATCCTGTCCTACTACCACGACATCAAGGAGCAGAACCCCGCGCTGGGCATGCGGTCCATCCGGTTCTCGCTGCAGAACAAGCCCATCTTCGCCGAACAGGTCCGCGCCATCCTGCGGGCCGGCCTCGGCGCCCACCTGCGGATCATGTTCCCGATGATCTCGTCGCTCGATGAGTTCCAGGAGGCCAGGCAGGTCGTGCTGGAATCGATCGATCTGCTGACCCGACAAGGCGTCGAGCACAACTCCGACCCCAAGCTCGGCATGATGGTCGAATTGCCTGCGGTGGTGGACCTGATCGAGGACTTCGCCCGCGAGGCGGACTTCTTCTCGATCGGGACCAACGACCTGATCCAATTCATGCTCGCGGCCGACCGCACGAACGAGGCGGTGGCGGACTTCTACCTCGCCCACCACCCGTCGGTCCTGCGCACGCTGAACCGGATCGCCCGCGCGGCCCTGGAGTACGACTGCGACCTCTCGATCTGCGGCGACATGGCCCACCAGACGCAGTACACCCCCTTCCTGCTGGGCATCGGCATCCGCACCTTCAGCGTGGACCCGATCTTCCTGCTGCGAACCCAGCAGGCGATCAACGCCACGAGCCTCAAGGAAGCCCAGGCCCTCGCCCAGACGCTGCTCTCCAAGAGCCGAATCAGCGAGATCGCCGCCCTGCTGCCGTCGCAAATGGCCAGTGCGTCGTGACGCCGTAAGGCGTTTCTTTGAAGGTCGCCATGACGCGTAACGCCACTGCGGGTGCATGACCGTTTCTGCGACTGGACCCGTTGAATGTGATGCGCGGACAAGAGGAAGGGACGGACAGATCCGGAATCCGCCGCCTGGATGGGAAGCACCGCTTCGCGGCGGGGCGACGGGCATTTATCGCTTTGGGCCAGCAGCATGACGGAGGAGACCCCTCGCTTCGTTCGGATGTGCCCCGCACATCCTCCATGCTGCTGGCCCCAAGCGCAAAATGCTCGGCCGAAGGCCGGAGTGCGGATCCGTCCGTCCCTCTCCATCGCGATTCTGGGCAACCGTCTGAACCTGGGGGCTCGGCTCGGCTCGCTGCCGGGGATGCGCAACTACGGTGATGCACCCCGCCACCGCGCGTCGGCCCTCATATCCTCTGTGCCAGCGACGCCAGGAAGTACAATATCCCCTTACTTCCCAAGGGACATAACCCAGATAGGCAATAGTTCGCCTTCTTCTTGTCTATTCTCCATCCGTCCGCAATAATGCCACAACGCAGAGAGGCAACCAATGAGCTATACGTGTATTCTACGCTGGGACTGTGAGAGTCGCGCGCGATGCCCCCACGCATGGAAGCGGCTCAACGTAATCGAGCATAGAGGATCGGCACATGGACATCCACGAATTCAATGAAGCGATAGAGTCTATCGACAGAGATCTCACCAGCAAATCCATTCGTGTTCCATCAAGGGCATTCGAGGCATTTCGAATTCTTGCATCCGGATACGCAGGGCCAATGGCGTGCTCGGATGGAGAACGACAGAGATGGGGTGCCTATGAGGGTCCTAATCTCTACAAACAAATCTGTGAATGGTACAAAGCGAGGTACGCTGACAGATTCTACGACTCTAATGACGTCGGCAGAGTGCCTCTCATGATCCGAAGACAAGTCTACATTCTCCGTATTCCTGAGGCATTTGGCACTGTTGGAGTATCCATCACAGACGTGTTGTCGTGGATCGAAGGCATAACCGACGCCATGAGGACTTCTCTCTCGAATCAGGAGTTAGCGAGCATATGGGACAGATTCAGAGATGGTTACGCACTGACTTATGAATTGAATGATGCGACTATGGTTGCGGTCGGTAGAAAGGACCTGTGTCCGCCTGAACTAGCCTTGTTCGAGAAGGCATTGCGAGACCTTGAAATAGGCGTACGCTGCCTGTCACATCCTCTTGATCCAAACGGCGCGTGCTTTCATGCCCAGCAACATGCAGAGAAGATGCTCAAGGTCTTTCTTCTGTACAAGAGAGTGTGCTCTGAGGAGGCGATTAGAAAGTACAACCACGACATGGTCCGACTATTGAGAAAGTGCGAGGAGGCAGATACTGAATTCTGCAGCTTGACATCGGATATATGCCTACTTAAGAATGTGCGTATGGATGTGCGCTACAACGCACCGCAAGTCTCTACGGAGGCAGCCGTTGAAACATACTGGGCCGCTCTGCGCGTAGGTGGTTTCTGTGCCACCCGCCAGTCAGGACTCCCTCGTCGGCGAATGCATGACAGACACTGATACGAGAGGTTGGGCTGGTGGTCTCTGTAACGATCCCCAAATGGGTCGCAAGTGAAGTGATGGACCGCATCCAAGTGCCGCAGAGCGGTGGCTGTCCAGCGGACAGTCATTCGGGTAGGCCGTACCTGCGTCGGACATCCTGAACATCGGTGATCCGGCCGGCTCTGCTATCGGACAAAGCCTGTTCGATCACTTGGCGCACGTGAATCTCGTCAATCAGGTCATCCCACGTGGCGCCTTCCGCCATCCGGTTCACCAGATCGTGCGTCTCGTCTCTTCTCATCGGTTCGCCCATAGCATTCTCCAGCTAAACCGCCACCGACAAGCTCATCACAACCAAGCCGAGAGAGCAACCGGGCATCCGCATTGAACGCCGGAGAACCTCGTTATGCCTTCGCTGAGGCGAAATCCTCGACGAACTTCACGCACTGGGCCACGTCTTCGACCAGTTGCGGGGAGAGGTGCTCGTACTCGATGGTCGCCAGGCCCTTGAATTTCAGAGCTTGCAGCGTCTGAAGGACCTGCGTGTAGTTAGCCTTGCCCTGGCCCAGCGGCACGTCACGAGCGTCCACCTTGCCCTTCTCGGCGACATCCTTGAGATGCACGCTGATGATGCGGCCTTGGAGCTTCTTGAGGCACTCCGACGGGTCCAGGCCCGTACGAACGTAGTGACCCGTGTCGGGGCAGCCGCCGATCGCTTTGCTGCGGCCCTCGCTGACCTTCAGCACGTTCTCGGGTTTCCAGTACCTCGAACCTGCGGCTTCCGCGTGGTTGTGGATCGCCAGGTTGATCTTGTACTCCTGGCACAGACCGTCCAGCTTCTCGACGACTTCCATGGGCGGCTCGGCCACGAGCGTCTCCACTCCCATCTCCTTGGCGAAATCGAAGACCTTGCGGAAGGCGTTCGCGTCGGCTTCGAGCGGCGCGTAGTAGCTGGCCATCTTCAGGCCGCGGTCGTCCAGTCGCTTCTTCATCTCGCGACGCTGCTCGGCCGAGAGCGACTCGCTCGTCTTGAGGTCGGGCTGGTCTTTGCTCAAAGGCAGGAAGAACGCCGGCTCGACGTTGACGATGCCCAGGCCTGCAATGACGTCGATCGCCTCGTAGAAGGTCCGGTCGCGGAACGTGTAGAGCCCGCACGAAAGCCGCCAGCCCAGTCTCTCCGCGTTGGGCGTGCTGAGTTTGACTTTCTTCGCTTCCGCCGCGGCGCCTCGGGTCGCCACCGCCAAAGCAGCCCCCGCTCCCGCTGCCATAAGGAATCCCCGACGACTCAGTTGATTCGCTCCCATGACTCACCTCCATTGAAACATGTTTGCGCGATCGCGATATGACGCAATGACCCCCGCGACTCCGGGACGAAATCACGCCATTTTGGACTTGTCGGTGTCCGCCGGCCCTAGCGGCCTTTGATGTCTCAAAGCAATCCGAGAACCGGTTCTGCCCGGCTCACGCATGCTTGGTGATCGCCTTGTGGCCGCGACCCGGCTTGATCTTCTTGCGACCCGCGGCGCGGGTCCGCTGGCGATTGAGCACCTTGCGGCCCCCGGCGGTCTGCCGGCGGGAACGGAACCCCTGGCTCCTCTTCTTCTTGCGATTGCTGTGTTTGCCGTTTTCCATAGTATCCTTCCGTCCTCAAAGCCTCGGATCAAACGATCGTAAGTACAGGCCCAGTAATGAGTAACCGCCGTCGGGCAGAGCCCGCTCGGCGAATAGCCTGTACAGAATACCAGATGGGTACGCGGATTTCAACGTTTTTTCGCACCCCCTCGAAATCCATATAGGACCGGATTCCGCGGCCTCCCTTGTCGTGCGGAATTCCTGAAAACTCAACCGGCCGACGCTCGCAGTCACGCGGACGCCGGCCGGCCGTCAAATCATCAATCACCCATCATCAATTGTCAATATTCAGGGCCCCGTCACGCGAATGTCGTCGATGAAAATTCGCCCGGCGCCGTTGAGCGTCGAACCGTTGCCGTCGCCGACGCCGAGGTACATCTTCTTGATCCTGGCGACGTTGACGCCGGTGATGCTGCTCAGCGGGATCTTCCATTCGGTCCAGTCGTTGTTCAGCACCGCCGCGGGGTCGGGATGCGCGAACTTCTTCGACTTGCCCGCGTTGTCCTCGACCTTGAGGTACAGTTCGTCCTGGATGTTGCCCGGATGGTCGATGCCGATTTCCGCCATCAGCCAGGAGCCCGTGCCGCCGGTGGCGACGACGTTGGAGTACTGGGCGGTGGTCGCGGCGGCACGGTTGGTGCTCGTCAGGCACAGCCCGATGTAGACGGTCCCATTCATCAGGATCGTCTGCTCGGTCCCGAGAACGGTCCAGGCGGTCCCGTTCGCAGAGTACTCGGCCTTGAAGACGTCGCCCGTGCGGGTCAAACGAACCCAATATGGCGTCCGCAGGCCGGCCACGTTCGTCTGGTAGCTGACGTCGTTGGTGTAGGGCCGGTACGGGAACGAGACGCCGTTGCTGGGGGTCATGACGACCGCTGCATGCTTGGCGTTGGACGCGAGGCTCTCGCGGATCATGACGCCGGCCTTGGCCCAGCCGTTGGTCATGACGAGACTGTCGACGCGGGCCACGATCGAGCCGTTGCCGCTCAGACGCTTGTACGCGAACCGGCACTCATCCGTCAGGTCCCAGATGTCCCGGCCGCCCGCGCTCATCGTGAACGAGTCTTCGCCCGTCTGGGCATAGGCCAGGGGATAGCCTTTGAACCACAGGCTCAGGCTCTCGACGCCGTAGCCCGTCCAGTTCTGCGCAGGGTCGAACTCCCGCTGGGCCTCGCTGACGTACGGAGACCCGATGTTGTTGAAATCCATGGGCATCGACTGCTTGCCTCCGTGGAGGATCGTCCGTTCCGCGAAGGGGGCGGTCATGTATCCGACCGTGGAGTTGCTGGCGCCGGTCGTGAGACCGTCGATCCAGGACTCGTAGAGGCGCGAGCCCTCGTTGTCGGTATAGCTCTCGAAGTCATCGACGATGAGGAAATCGGGGATGGTGAACTCCCAGATCACGCCCTTGTGCACGGTCGTTCCGTCGGCTTCGACCTCGTCGATCCGCCAGAAGTACTTGCCGCCGCCGAAGTCCACGAGACCTTCCAGCAGGAAAGCCGTGTCGCTTTGGCGACCCTGGTACGATGGCGAGGTCACATCCGCGGATTTCACCGCATTGCGGTCCTTGCCGAAGTAGACGTCGTGCTGGGCCGCGCCGTCGCCGGCGGTCCAGCCCAGCGCCACCGCGTCGCGGATGTCGAGGTTGACGCCTGTCGCAGGCTGCGGATTCCAGGCAAGGCTCGGATCGCCTCGCATGGCCTCTGCGATCTGCTCCGGCGTCAGGACGATCTTGTAGACGCGGACGTCGTCGATCGCGCCGTCCCAGAACTCGACCTCGTTGTTGACCTGCCGGCCGATGTGGGCCCGGCTGCGGATCAGGTTCCAGTTCTTCGCGCCGGAGACCACTTCGACGCCGTCGGCGTACAGCCGGGCGGTCGCGCCGTCGTACGTCAGGGCGATGTGATGCCAGACGCCGGTATCCCAGAAGTTGTCGATGTAGATGTCGTCGGTATAGCCGCCGCCGTACAGGGAAGCGCCGTTGAGGCCGATGAACATCGCGGTCCCGCCGCCCGCGGAACCGTAGGCGGCGATCCACTTCCAGCCTGCCGAGACGCTGTCGGTCTTGGCCCATGCGCACATGCTGCGAGGCTCTGTGCCGGCGGGCCAGCCTTCGGGATTGCCCAGATCGACGTAGTCGCCGTCGCCGTCGAAGTCCAGGCCCCCGCCGACCATGCCCTCAGTCCATTTGACGTTGCCCCGGAACGTGCCGTGCAGGCCGTGGCCCGACCAGTCGATCGCCTTGGTCCCTTCCTGCTCATCCAGCGACCACCAGCCCACCAGATCGGGGTCGGAGACCGGGATCACAGGCATCGTGCTGAAACTCCAGACATCGCCTGCCATCTTGGTCCCGCCGGTCTGGACCTCGTCCACCCGCCAGAAATAGGTCGTGCCGATCGCCAGTCCTGTGGGGGCGTAGGTCGCTGTGAACTGGTTGCCCTTGAACGCATCCGCAGCCCCGGCGGCGACCGCCGCCTGGTCCGTGCTGAAGTACACGTCGTGGCTGGTCGCCAGCGTCCCGGCGGTCCAGGAGAGCTTCACATCGAGATCCTGGAACCTGGCGCCGGGGGCCGGACTGGCGTTGAACGCCTTCACCGGCGCCGCGGAGAACAACCAGAGGTCGCCCGTGTGGATCGTCGTTCCGTCGGCCTCGACCTCGTCGATCCGCCAGTAATAGGTGACGCCGGAATCGAAGCCGGGAATGTACCAGTAGACCGCGGACCGCCACTTCTCGCTCACGAGGTCCGCCTCGGTCAGATCGGGACTCTTGCCGATGTAGACGTTGTGCCACTGGGCTGTGTCGCCGGGGGTCCACTGGAGCAGTTGCGAAAGCACGCCGGTCTGTCCGTTCGCAGGGATCGGACCGCGGGCCTTGAGCTTCGGCGGAATCAGCGCCTTGACCTCCGCCGGCGTCAGCGCGTGATCGTACAGGCGGGCGTCGTCGATCATGCCGTCCCAGAACTCCGCGGCGTCGTTGACCTGCCGACCGAGGTGCGCCCGGTTCAGAACCAGGTTCCACGCTTTCGCCGCCGAGATCACTTCGACGCCGTCGGCGTACAGCCGGGCGGTCGAACCGTCGTAGGTCAACGCAATATGGCGCCAGACGCCGGTCTGCCAGAAGTTGGCGACGGAAATGTCGTCGCCGTAGCCTCCGCCGTACAGGGTGCCGCCGTTAAGACCGATGAACATCGCCTGTCCGGTGGCCGGAGAGCCATAGGCCGCGGCCCATTTCCAGCCCGAGGAGATCGTGTCGGTCCTGGCCCAGGCGCAGAGACTTCGAGCCCTGCGGCCGTCCGGCCAGCCTGCGGGATTGCCGAAATCGACGTATCCGTTGCTGCCGTTGACCTCGATGCACCCGTCGATCTCGCCTGCTGCCCAGGTCACCCCTCCCATCAGCCTGCCGTGGTAGCCGTTGCCGCTGGCGTCGGACGCGGTCGTGCCGGCGGTTTCGTCCAACTTCCAGTGCGCGACCAGTTTCGCCGAGACCGCGCCGGCCCAGGCCAGCACCAGGCACAATCCCACGAAACAGACTGCTCTCTTACTCATGGCCTACCTCCTTCCAAAGAACCCTCATCGAGGCCCCAGCCAGGACGCCGGGCCACACGTCTGAACGCTTGTCTCCGATCCCTACGAGCAACCCAACGGGCTCCGATCCCTATCCAGAACTCCGCCAACCTCATCATCGGCAGTTCCAACTCCAGCGACAAGTCCGCGTCGCATCAGAGTATACCCCATGCCGACGACGGAATACAACGGAAGGGACCTGCGCGACGGCGCAAGTCCCTTCCCGTTCTGCCATGGTTCCATGCACCGGCGGTTGGCGACAACCGTCCGGCGAATGTCACGATCTCCGTTACGGTTGGACCGCCGAGCGGCCGTAGCCGATGTCGTCGATGAACACCATGCCCGAGCCGCCGCTGCTGGCGCCCTTGGCGCCGACGCCGATCGTGAGCTTCTTGACCCGGCTGAAGTTCACGCCGGCCAAGCTGTTCATCGGGATCGTCCAGCGGGTCCAATCGGCGACGGTCGCCGCGGTGTCGCTGGTGGCGGTCGCCGACTTGCCGGTGCTGTCGGTCACCGTCAGATACATCGGCGCGGCATCGTTGTATTGAGCCGCGTTGATGATCGCGCCTTGCCAGTTCCCGGTCACGTTGCCCGTGGCGGCGATGCTCTCGAACTGGAAGGTCCGGTCCTCGCCGGCCGCGTGCGAAGTGACGCAGATGCCGATCAGGACCGGGTCCGTCATGGTGATGTTCGTCATGCCCATCTGGGTCCAGGTCTTGCCGTCGGCGGAGGTGGAACCGCTGAAAGTGCCGCCGGCCCGCTCGATCTTGACCCAATAGGGGACCTTCAAAAGCGTAGCGCTGTCGTTGTTGGCCGAAGCGCCATTGGTGGCCGAGCGATACTGGAAGCTGGCGCCGTTGCCTGCCGCGCCATCGGTGTTGGCGGTCATGATCATCATCGCGTGGGTCGAGCCGCCGTTGACGGTGTCACGGATCATCACGCCGCCTTTGGCCCATGTGTTGGATCCCGGCCCGATACTGACCACGCGGGCGATCAGGCTGCCGTCGCCGGTGAGGGTCTTGTAGGCGTAGGTGAATTCATCGGAGTTGTTCCAGATGTCGGCGCCGGCGCCGGTGAGCGTCATTTTGCCGCCGGCCTCTGTGACTTCGGTGCTGGCCAGCGCCGGATAGCCACGGGTCCAGACGCACAGCTCGGACGCGCCTGAGCCCGTGCAGTTCTGGACCGTCTCGAATTCCAGGACCGCCTCGCTGAAGTACGGGGCCTTGGTGTTGTCGTAGGCCAGAGGCATCGACTGCTTGCCGCTGCGGACCACGCCCCTCTCGGCAAACGGAGCGGTCATGTAGCCGACCGTTGAGCCGCCATAGACGGCATCGGCGATGCCGTCGAGCCAGTACTCATAGATCCGACTGCCCTCGTCGTCGGTATAGCTCTCGAAATCGTCGAGCATCTCGAACTCCTGGGTGCTGAAGCTCCAGACGTCGCCTTCGTACGTGCCGGCGTCGCCGACCTCATCGACTCTCCAGAAATACTCCGTGCCGAAGGTCATGGCAGCCGGGGTGTAGCCGTGGGTGCTGACGGTGCTGGCGGAAGCCGTGCCCGCAGCGACCGCGGCCTCATCGGCGCCGAAGAACACCTTGTGCGAAGCGGCTTCGCGTCCCGGACGCCAGTCCATCGAGGCGCTCAGGAGAACATCCGTGGCGCCGTCGGCCGGAACGGGCTCGCGCGCCTGGACGGGCACGGAGAAGAACCGCACCTCGCTGAGGCTCACTTGTTGGGCGACGCCGCCCCAGTTGCTGTTGATCGTCAGCTTGACGAACTTCGCCTCGACACCGGCGAAATCAACGACCGTATTGGCCACGTAAGTGACATCCGCGGTGGCGCGGGCGAACTGATGCGGCCCTTCCAGCGTGGCCCAGGTCTGACCGTCGGCGGAATACTCGATGGTCACGTCCTTGGCCCCGAAACCGACGAAGGCCTCCACGATCTGGTTGGCGTTCCAGACCCAGAGTTCGTCGAGCTTGTAGACCTTGTCGAACTCGTACTGAATCCAGTGCGGTTTGGCGCTGCCGCTCATCCACATCTGAGTCAGCTCGACCGAGTGCTGATCGTCGGCGTTCAAGCCGGAACCGTTGACCGTGTTCTGCGGTCCCGTGTCCGCTCGGTTCTGGCTGGAGGCGGTGGCCGTTATGCCTTGGATCGGATACGAGAACGGCTCGGCCGTGAAGCTCCAGACCGATCCCTTGAAGATCGTGTTGTCGGGGGCCGCGTTGACCTCGTCGACCCGCCAGTAGTAGACGGTGCCGAAATCGAAGAGGTCCGCCGAGTCATAACTGGCGGCCTCCTGGCCCTGGCTGATCAGAACGCCCTTCGGGTTCGTCCGACTGGCGGCATCGACGTCCTCAAGGCTCGTCCCGAGATACACGTCGTGCGTGGCCGCGAACTCCCCCGGCGTCCAACTCAACGTCGCATCCTGGGGCACGTCCGTCGCTCCGTCTTCGGGCGCCGGGTCGCCTGCCAACTCCGTGTCCGGCCCCTTGCCGGCCATGGCCGCCAGAATCTCGCGGAGCGTCAGAGCACGCGTATAGAGCCGCACGTCGCTTAGGTAGCCCTGCCAGTTCTCCTGCGCGCCGCTGAAACCGTCGGCGCCCATGAAGAACGGGTTCGCATCGAGAGTCTTGGTCATCGTATTGGTGAGCGTTGGAACGCCGTTGCGGTAGTAGGTCAGAGACGCTCCGTCCTTGACGAGCACGTGATGGATCCATACGTCGCTGGGAATGGACATGTAGTTGATGCCGTTGAGGTAGGAGCCGTCGTCGTTGTAGCACTCGAACCGCGTGGGCGTGAACTTGACGAACTGCAGGGGCGAAGCCGTCCCGCCGTAACGATTGCCCAGGATCACGTCGTTGTTCGTCGCCTGGGCCGCGGGCTGTTTGGCCCAGAAGACCCAGGTGAAACTGTTCTGCAGAGTCAACGCCGGGATGGTCAGGCCGGTGGTGATATAGGCGCCGCTGCCGTCGGCCCCATTGAAGCCCACGACCATGCCTCGCTCGGGATCGTTGACCCAGACGGAGCCCCCGGTCCCCAGGCCTCCGGTCGGATTCCGGATCGTCCCGTCGTGCCCGCCGCCGGACAGATCGACGGCCGTGGTGCCCGACCCTTCGTTCAGCTTCCACCAGCCGATCAACGTCGGGTCTCCCGCGTGCGCCGCGGAACCGGCCATCACGATGACCGCCAGGACGCACAGTGCCAATGATGTCTGTTTCTTGCCCATAACAGTCCTCCTACACATGTCAACACCACACTAGAGTTTCGACCCTGCCACGGTCGCACATTTCGCAGAACTCCAGGGCGCCCCGCCGCGACACCATGCGGCGGGGTCCCTGGAGCATATCTTCAATCGCTTACTGAGCTGAGCGTCCGAAGCCGATGTCGTCGATGAACACCATGCCTGAACCGCCGCTGGTGGCGCCTTTGGCGCCAACACCGATCGTGAGCGTCTTGACCCGGCCGAAATTCACACCCGCCAGATCGCTCATCGGAATCACCCAGCGGGTCCAGTCGGCCACGGTGGCTGCGGTTGCGCTGGTGGCGGTTCCCGACTTGCCGGTGCTGTCGGTGACGACCAGGTACATTGGCGCCGCGTCGTTGTACCGAGCGGCGTCGATCACCGCGCCCTGCCAGGCGCCGGTCACGTTGCCGGTGACTGCGATGCCGTCGAACTCGAAGGTCCGGTCCTGCCCGGCGGCATGCGAGGTCACACAAAGACCGATCTGAACCGGCGAGGTCATCACAAGGACCGTCTGGCCCATCTGACTCCAGGTCTTGCCGTCGGCGGAAGTCGAACCGGTCAGGATGTCGCCCTGCCGCTCGATTCTGACCCAATACGGCGGCTTGAGGACCGTGCCGCTGTCGACGTTGCTCGATGCGCCGTCGGTGACCGCGCGATACTGGAAGCTGGCGCCGTTGCCCGCAGCTCCGTCGGTATTGGCGGTCATGACCATCATGGCGTGGGTCGAACCTCCGTTGATGCTGTCGCGAATCATGACGCCGCCCTTGGCCCAGGTGTTCGTGCCCGGGCCGATGCTGACGACACGAGCGATCAGGCTGCCGTCGCCGACGAGGGTCTTGAAGGCATAGGTGAACTCGTCGGAGTTGTTCCAGATGTCGGCGCCGGCGCCGGTGAGCGTCATTTTGCCGCCGGTCTCGGAGACTGCGACGGTGGTCACGGCCGGGTAGCCCCGCGTCCAGACGCACAGTTCGGTCGCCCCGGACCCGGTGCAGTTCTGCGGTGAATTGAACGTCAGCGAGGTCTCGCTGAAGAACGGCGTCTTGCTGTTGTCGTAGGCCAGGGGCATCGACTGCTTGCCGCTGTGCACGATCTTCTGCTCCGCGAAGGGGGCCTCCATATAGCCCACCGTCGAGCCGCCGTAGACCGCGTCGGCGATCCCGTCGAGCCAGTACTCATAGAGCCGGCTGCCCTCGTCGTCGGTGTAGCCCTCGAAATCGTCGAGAGGGGCGAATTCCTGGGCGGTGAAGCTCCAGACCGGCCCTTCGTATGGGCCGTCTCCGCCAAGTTCATCGACCCTCCAGAAGTACTTCGTGCCGAAGGTCATCGCGGCCGGAGTGTAACGGTGGTCGGTAACGGTACTGGCCGCGACGGTTCCGGCGGCGACCGCGTCGCTGTCGGTTCCGAAGAACACCTGGTGGGACGTGGCCTCGCGTCCCGAACGCCAGTTCAGCGTGGCCGCGAGACTGACATCCGTGCCGCCGTCGGCGGGCATGGGTTCTCTCGCCTGCACCGGCGCCTGGAAGAACCGCACCTCGCTCAGGCACACCTGAGGAGTGACGCCGCCCCAGTTGGTTTCGATGTTCAAGCGGACGAACTTGGCCATGGCGCCGCCGAAATCGACGATCGTGTTGGCGGTATAGCCGGCTTCGCCCGGCGCCCGGGCGAAGGAAGTCACGCCCTCCAGCAAGGTCCACTCCTCGCCATCGACGGAATACTCGATGGCCACGTCCTTGGCGCCGAAACCGACGAACAGCTCGACGATCTGGTTGGCGTTCCACACCCACAGCTCGTGCAGTTTGTAGACTTTGTCGAACTCGTACTGAATCCAGTGCGGCTTGGCGTTGCCGCTGAGCCACATATGGGTCACTTCGGTGGAATGCTGATCGTCGGCGTTGAGGCCGGAGCCGTTGACCGTGTTCTGCGGCCCGGTGTCCGCCCGGCTGCTGCTGGAGGCGGTGGCCGTCACGCCGGTGATCGGATAGGCGAAGGGCTCAGCGGTGAAGCTCCAGACCTCGCCTTTGAAGATGGTGTTGTCGGGCGCCGCGTTGACTTCGTCAACCCGCCAGAAGTAGGTCGTGCCGAAATCGAAGAGCCCTTCCCCGTCGTAGCTGGCGGCCGTCTGGTTCTGGCTGACGAGCAGGCCCCTGGAATCGGCCCGGCTCGCGTCGTTGACATCCGCGAAACTCGTTCCGACGTACACATCGTGCGCCGCGGCGTACGCGCCCGGCGTCCAACTCAGGACTGCGTCCTGGGGCACGTCGACCGCCCCATCCTCAGGGACAGGGTCCTTGGCGATGGACTTGTCGGCCAGGCCCTCCATGATCTTGAGGATCTCGGCCGGGGTCAGTGCATTGTTGTAGATCTGCACGTCGTCCATCAGGCCGCGAAGCCGACGTCCGGTGGCGCCGGAGTTCTCGCCGATGTAGAGGTCGAAGCTCGCGCTGTCGCCGATCTGCCCGCCGTAGGTCTGCCGGGCGTCCTCCCTGCCGTCGATGTAGATGATGGCCGTGGTCCCGTCATACGTGGCGCAGTAGTGGTGCCACTGATTGTCGGTGATGATGGTCGGGGCGTTGAAATAGTTGCTTCCGCTGATGCCCATGTGGGTGCCGTTGCCGGTGCCGTCGCCCCGGCTGGCGCGGTAGGCCGCGTCGCTCTTGGCCAGGAACGCCTCCCAGGTGACCGTGAACGACTGGACCTTGAACCAGAACGCGATCGTGATCTGGTCCCGGATGTTCAACGACGCCGAGCGGCCGCAGTTGATGTACGTGTTGCCGTCGAACTGAAAGGCGCCGCCGATCTTGCCTGCGACCCACTGGGGGTTGCCGACAACCGTCCCGTTGTTGCCGTAACCGCTGGAATCGGCGGCTACGTTGCCGCTGGTCTCGTCGAAGGTCCACCACCCCACCAGATCCCCCGACGCCGACCAGACCGGCCCTAGACACAAGATACAGAACATCGCAATAATCGGCTTTCTCAACATTGTCGTCCTCCTTCAAAACGAGTTCGGTGCTTCAATGCTGTCACGCCACACGCGTACGCCAGAAATGCCATGCCGCTCTGCGGTTGTGAAAGATCTGAGAAAAAGGCGTGTGAGGAACTCCGGTCGCGTTCACAGCCGTGCGGATCCTCCCCTAATCGCGGCCGCTCCTGCACATGCCCAGAGAAACTGGCTATGCCACTTTTTCCATTGTACAGAGGGAACTCGTCCTGGATCAACCAAAATCTGCATCTTTCCGCTGGCGATTGTCATTCTGTCGTCCAGCGAAGAGGTCCTGTCGCCTCCCCCCAGAGGACTCGTACCTCCGAATCGTCGTGTTACGACTTGCATACCCCAAGAAGAGCTGGTTCTTCACGGAATTGTGGGGATGAGCACAATGCCGATTCCGCCGCGTCGCGGCGGGAGTTTCACGCGTTGGGCCTCCAGCATGGCGTGCCATTCCGGCGGTTTCGGTGATCCCCCGGGATTCCGTGAAGAGCCCCCAAAAGCTACGGGGCCCCTGTTTCGTGAACAAGGGCCCCGTCTGGAGAGATCAACACGTTCCTGATCTGTGGGCAGGCCCGACTCAGAACGGCTTGGCCACCGGCTGCGTCTGACCCATCACATACAGGAGTTCCTCTTGAGACAGAACGCGGTTGTAGACCCGCACGTCATCCAGCGCGCCCAGCCAGAAGTAGCTCGTGGTGGATTCGCCGCAACCCAGCTTGAACGAACCCGTCGAGGCGCCGAGCAGGGCTGTCGTGGCCATCTCACGATCCAGGTTCCCATAGACGTAGGTCCGGATGAACTGACCCTTGGAGTAGACGCCGGCGACGTGATACCAGACGTCCTGCTGCAGAACGGCTCCCCCTGCAGAATTCCGGTTCAGGGTGGCCGCGTTGGCGGACGTACGGATCTCGAACTCGACCTTGTTGGTGGTGAAGAGACCCATCTTGTAGCCGCCGGTGGTGCCGTCCTGGTTCGCCGCGATCTTGCGATCCCCAGCGGTGAAGCCCATCTTGATCCAGGCCGTGATCGTAATGGCGTCGGTGAGGTTCAGGCTCGCGTTCTTGCCGCAGTCGATGAAGGTCTGTCCGTTAGTGAACTCCATCGCCTGGCCGACTGCGCCGGGGACCCAGCTGGCGGTCCCGCCGGTGACGGTCCCGTTGTTGCCCTTGCCCGAGGTGTCGTTGGCGTTGCCGTCCAGGGTCCAGAGGCCCACGAGGTTGGCATTGCCCGGATTGACGGGGGTAATGAACTGGGGCGCCTTCGAATACAGCCGGATGTCGTCGATGTACAGCTTGCCCTTGGCGCCGGAACCCTCGATGCCGATCGTGAGGGTACGCACGCTGCTGACGTTGCCGACGGTGGACAGATCGATGTTCCAGGCCTGCCAGACGGCGCGAGTCAGGTCCGCAGCGGCCCCGTTGTAGGCCACCTTGGTGCTGTTGATCTTGAGGTACAGTTGCCCGGTGTTGCCTGCGGCGCCGGCGAAGTGGATCGCGAGCGTCTTGATGCCTCGGGTGGTCCAATTCTGGGCCGAATCGAAGGTGATCTGGGCTTCAGCCAGGGCGTACTTGCTGTTGTCGTACAGAATCGGCATGGACTGGTTCCCGCCGTGAACGATGGATGCCTCGGCGAAGGGAGCCTGATCGTATCCAACTTGCGAACCGCTGGCGCCGGTGGTGATGCCGTCGACCCAGGTCTCATAGATCCGGCTGCCTTCGTCGTCGGTGTAACCTTCGAAATCATCGACGACCAGATACTCCTGCGTCCTGAAACTCCAGACGTCGCCTTCGTATGTTCCGCCATCGCCGATCGAATCGACTCTCCAGGAATACTCGGTGTCGAGGTTCATGGCAGCGGGAGTGTAGCCGTGCTCGGCCACAGTGCTGGCCGGTGCAGTGCCCCCGGCGACCGCGGCGCTATCGGCGCCGAAGTACACCTTGTGCGAATTGGCCTCGCGGCCGGGCCGCCAATCCAGAGAGGCGGTCAGGGGGACGTTCGTCGCGCCGTCGGCCGGCACGGGCATGAAGGCCTGGACCGGCACATAGTAGAACCGAACCTCGCTGAGGCTCACCTGCTTGGCCATTCCGCCCCAGTTGGTTTCGATGTTCAGCTTGACGTACTTGGCCTGGACGCCGCCGAAATCGACGATGGTGTTGGCCACGTAGGTCGCGGTCCCGCTGGCGCGAGCGAACTCGGGGACGCCCTCCAGCGCGGTCCAGGTCTGCCCGTCGACCGAGTACTCGATGACGACGTTCCTGGCGCCGAAGCCGACGAACCCTTCGATGATCTGATTGGCGTTCCAGACCCACAGTTCGTCGAGGGTGTAGACCTTGTCGAACTCATACTGGATCCACTTGGGCGACTCGTCGTTGCTCATCCACATCTGGGTCAGCTCGACGGAGTGCTGATCGCTGGCGTTCAGGCCGGAACCGTTGACCGTGTTCTGCGGTCCCGTGTCGGCCCGACTGACGCCGGAGGCGGTGGCCGTGATGTTCTTGATCGGATAGGCGAACGGTTCGACGGTGAAAGACCATACCTCGCCCTTGAAGACCGTGTTGTCGGGGGCCGCATTGACCTCATCGACGCGCCAGTAGTAGGTCTGGCCGTATTCGAGCAGGCCGTCCGGATCGCAGGTCGTATCCGCCTTGCCCTGGCTGATCAACAAGGGGCTCGCTGCGGTGGCGGTGTTGACATCGGCGAACGACGTGCCGAAATACACGTTGTGGGTCGCGGCGTAGTCGGTGCCCGCCCAGCCCAGAACCACGTCGCGGGGAACATCCGTGGCGCCATCCGCGGGGACAGGCTGGCTGGCGGTGGTGAACGCCTCATAATACTCCGCCACCGCGATCAGGTTGGCGACGCTGACCGGGGCACCCGTGTGGTCCTCGATGCGGACGAATCCGCGGAAGGTGTCGCCGGGGACGTAGTGCTTGACCCAGCCGGAGGCGGCGCCGTTGCGGTCCGTCGCCAGGATCGTGAGGTTAGGAGTGATCGTGGCGCCCGTCGGACGCGTGGAGTTCCACACGGTTTTGAGGCCCCAGCGTTTGCCGTCCTCGGTGATCGTCACCGCGGCGCCGACGTCACGGGTGGCCGAGGAACCCGCAAAGCCCAGGACGTTGATCGAACCGTTGTCGCCCCAGGTCGTGTTCGCGCCGCCCGGCGCGGACACATAGTAGAACGGGATGTCGGAGTACCAGACGACCTTGCCGCCGGCTTCGAGATACCGCCGGATCGTGCACGTGGCGTTCTGCGCCTCAGCGACCGTGTTCGGCGCCGCGTCCCTGCACATCACGACCACGCTGAGCTTCTTGTCGGCGATGCGGGCGTCCATCCAGGCCTTCAATTCCGTTCCGTTGACGACTCGATAGCCAGCCGCGACGAGGGCGTCCCGCACAGCGATGCCGTCGCCGGCCCAGGCTGTCCCGAAATTCGAGTCCCAATAGGCGACCCGATCATAGGGACTGCCCTGAACTTGCGCCGCGGCCAGCGAAATCGCCGCCATCGCAAAGAGTACGCGGACCGATCTTCCACACATAGTCAATCCTCCTTACCAGACCGAGATTTGAATGTCACCGTGGCCGGGCACGTGCCGCCACGCATTGTCTCATACTCCGACCTCAACCTCCAGTCAAAGCAGGACGGCGCCCTGCGAAGGTAGACGCCATCCTGACCGCCCTGCCGTTGTTTCCCGACAGAGCGACTGCGTCTTGCGATCGATCGCCCTACTGCCCGCCGACCGGCCGGCCGAAGGCGATATCGTCGATGTAGAGTATGCCGCCGCCGCCCTGGACCGGGCTGCTCTTGCTGCCGGCGCCGAGGTACAGCTTCTTCACCGACTTGAGGTTCACGCCCGTCAGGCTGCTGAACGGGATCTTCCACTGGGTCCACTCGGCTGTCGTCGCCGCCGTGGCGTTCGTCGCCGTGGCGGTCTTGTTCGAGCTGTCCTGCACCGTCACGTACACGCTCGTCGGACTGTTCGCAGGCTGCGGATCGTTCCCGATCGCCTGAACCTGCCACGAAGCGCCCGTCACATTGCCGGTGATCGAAACCCCCGACATCACCGCGGTCGTCGTCGCCGCCACGTTGTGGCTGGTCACGCACAGACCCACGTACACCGGGTTGCTCATCACCACCGTCGTCGAACCCACCGTCCCGTCCGCGGCCTTCAGGTCCGTCCACGTCGTGCCGTCGGCCGAGTACTGCGCCGTGAAGACGTCGCCCTTGCGGGTCAGCTTCACCCACTGAGGAGCCGTCACGCCCGCGGTCGCGGGTATGCTCGCCGCCGCGGCTGCGGTCGTCGCACGCCAGCCCAGGGAAACCCCGCTGCCGAACGACTGGATGAAGTACACGAACTTCGAATCTTCATCCAGGCTCTGACGGATCATCACGCCCGCCTTGGCCCAGACGTTGGTATTGACCAGGCTCTCGACCTTCACCACGATCGAGCCGTCGCCTGTGAGCGTCTTGAACGCGTAGCGGAAATCGTCGGCGGTGCCCCAGATGTCCGTGCCCGCCGCGCTCATCGTGATCGTGCCGCCGCTCTCGACGAAGGCCGCCGGAGCGCCGCGAACCCACAGACTCAGCGTGTCGGCGCCGTGGGTCGTCCAGTTCTGAGCGGGGACGAATTCCTGTTCCGCCTCGCTGTAGAACGGAGCCTCGGCGTTGCGGTACTCGAACGGCATCGACTGCTTGCCGCCGTGGACGGTCGTCCGCTCCGCGAACGGAGCCTCCATGTACCCCACGAGCGAACCGTTCGTGCCGCTGGTCAGACCGTCGACCCAGGTCTCATAGATCCGGCTGCCCTCCTCGTCCGTGTAACCCTCCATGTCGTCAACGACCTCGTACTCGCGGGTCGTGAAACTCCAGACGGCCCCCTCGTGGAGGCCCGGGTCCATCGCGTCATTGACCTCGTCGACCTTCCAGAAATAGGTGGTCCCGAAGTTCAGCGGGCCGGGATCATAGCCATGGTCGGCGACCACTTGGGCCGACACGCTCCCACCGGCTACAGCGCCGGCATCGACGCCGAAGAATACCCGGTGCGAAGCGGCCTCGCGCCCGGGCCGCCAATCAAGAGCCACATCCACATCGACGTCCGTCGCTCCGGACGCCGGCTGAGGGAGCCTGGCTCGGACAGGAATGAAGGAGAACCGGACTTCGCTCAGACCGGCCGCGGGCAGACCGCCCCAGGTACTGTTGATCGTCAGCCGGACGTACCGGGCCACAGCGCCGCCAAAGTTCACGATTGTATTCGCGGCATAGCCCGCCGCGCCCGGCGCCCGGGCGAACTCAGGAACATCAGGGACTTCCGTCCATGCCAGGCCGTCCGTCGAGGTCTCAACCGTGACGTCCTTGGCGCCGAAGCCGAGAATGCTCTCGAGCATCTGATTCGAGTTCCAAACCGTCATCTCGTACAGCTTGTAGACGTCGTCAAACTCGTATTGGATCCAGTTCGGCGCTGTACCGGCGCTGACCCACATCGACGCGTCGTCGGTGCCGTGTCGATCCCCGGTCATTCCGGAATTGTCGATGGTCTTCTCCGGACCCAGGCCGGGCTGGGAACTGGAGGCTGTGGCCTTCACAGGGGTCACCCGATAGCCGAAAGGCTCTACCGAGAAACTCCAGACCGAGCCTTTGAAAATCGCATCGCTCGGCGGGGCATTGACCTCGTCGACGCGCCAATAGTAGGTCTTGCCGTATTCGAGAACGCCCGGCGGATCGTATGTGTTCGCATCTTGAGCCTGGCTGACCAGCACGCCTTTCGAATCGCTCCGACTGGCCGCGTCGACGTCCGCCGACGAGGTCCCCAGGTACACGTCGTGCGTACCGGCATACCCTCCCGGCTTCCAGCTCAACACGACGTCGCGAGGCACGTCGGCCGTTCCGCTGGACGGGAACGCGCGATGCGCGAACAGCGGCGCCAAGCCCGGCAACACCGGCGCCGTGTCCGTCGTCCACGTGGCGCCGACGATCGTGCCGTTGTGCGGAATGGACGAGCTGTCGAAGACCGTCGTCCCCTGCCCCTCGTCGAACCTCCAGTAGCCGACCAGCCCGGCCTCGGTGCCGCGGAGCTCGTGGCCCATGCTCTCCTGGATCTGGCTGACGCTGAGGGCGTGATTCCAGATGCGGACCTCGTCAATGATGCCGGGGACGAACCGGGCGTTGCTGGTGTTGCAGCCGATGCGAATCATGTTGGAAACGCTCAGTCCGGCGATCGAGGCCGGCACGTCGTTGCGAGAGCCTTCTTCCACGCCGTCCACCACGATGGAGATCTTCGTCCCCTCTTTGACGTACGCCACGTGATGCCAGGAACCGGCGACGCTCGTCTTGCCGGTGGCCGACCAAACGCCGACGCCGTCCGCCTGGGTCTGGTATCGCGACACCGGGATTGCGCTGTTCTGCAGACTCAGGTGGAACCCGACCCGGTTGGCCGCGGCGCCCCAGTAGCTGTTCGAAATCACCACGCGAGTGTCGTTCACCCACGGCGCGTCGGCCTTCACCCAGGCCGACATCGTGATGTCCTCCGAAACGAGGGCCGTCGCGATGTCCACGCGGTTGCTCGTTCCGTTGAACTTCAGCGCGGCGTCATTGGCGACGCAGACGCCGGACAGGGCTGCAAACACGCTGCACACCACCGCCAGAAATACACCCAACCTGAATTTCCTGATCTGATACATTATCATCCCTTTCACAAGAGAGCCTCTTCGGGTCTCTTTTTGTGCTCATTTCCCCGACTCACTGCGCCGGCCGGCCGAAGGCGATATCGTCGATGTAGAGTATGCCGCCGCCGCCCTGGACCGGGCTGCTCTTGCTGCCGGCGCCGAGGTACAGCTTCTTCACCGACTTGAGGTTCACGCCCGTCAGG
>Ga0228535_1001002_pt1 | contig 56409 bp, 62 predicted proteins | sample SJ1metagenome_FD_168457 | JGI IMG/M metagenome (GOLD analysis project Ga0228535, IMG submission 168457) | Enriched culture of PCE-dechlorinating microbial communities from Ithaca, New York, USA - SJ1 | ecosystem: Engineered > Modeled > Simulated communities (microbial... > Unclassified | place... | reverse complement strand
TTCGGCGAGGAATTTCTCCCGCCTGGTAGTCCTTCTGTATTTCTCGAAGGTATGTGCATTAGCAAGGGTCTTCTGTCGCTTCATGAGAGGCTCAACTCCGCAGGAAAAGGATTTATGCAATGACCGTAAAGTCTGGTATCACTGCAACTATATTTTACCAAGCCAAGTGCATATTCGGGGAGCTTTTTCAGAGGTTCCATTAATTGATCTGCCGCTCCCGGAAGGAGTGAAAGCATGTACAAAATAAGGGTGCTAAACAGCGAGGACCTGGATAAAGTGCTTGAAATGAAGGATGTCATTGAGGCCGTTGAGACCGCCTATGTCCAGTATTCCAACGGGGAGGCGAAACTGTTCCCGGTAATATCCCACGAGTTCGAACCTGGTCTGCGGGAGATGGATATCAAATCGGGGTTTCTCTCCCGGACGGGACTGGCAGGACTGAAAATGGTCGGTTATGTAGCCGATAATCCTGACAAGAGGCGGATACCGGCCCTTTCAGGCCTTGTCATGGTCATGAGCATCGAGACAGGACGTCCGGTCGGAATACTGGATGGCATGGTCATAACAAACCTCAGGACCGGGGCAGCCGGTGCCATTGGGGCCAAATACCTGGCGAGGAAAGACTCAACCAGGGTGCTGGTTGTCGGACCCGGGGCCCAGGGCAGGGCACAGGTGCATGGACTGGTAAAGGTCCTGCCGGGTATCGGCCATGTAAGAGTTGCAGGGAGGGATCCCGCAAAGCTGGCAAAATATGTAGATGAAATGTCGTCCATCTACGGCAATGTCGCCTTTATGGCGGTATCCATGGATGATCTTGAGGATAGTGTTTCCTCCTCGGATATTATCGTGACATGCACACCCTCCCACGAACCTTACATAAAAAAGGAATGGGTCAGGCCGGGAACTCACTTTAACGCGATCGGGGCAGATTTTTCAGGAAAGCAGGAGATCGAAGAGGACCTGCTCCCGGGTGCACGGCTTGTTGCTGATTGCCGTGTCCAGACCCTTGAGACAGGTGAAATGCAGACGGCTTTCCGGAAAGGCATTATCAGCGCTTCTGACGTGGCGGAGATAGGAAATGTTATTTCCGGTGAGGAGCCGGGCCGTTCTTCCCAGGATGAGGTGACCATCTTCGATGCGACCGGGATGGCCCTTCAGGATATCGTCACGGCAAACCTGGCCCTGGTTAAGGCGATGGAAAGAGGTAAAGGCTCACTGGTGACGATGTGAGCTTTCAGGAGGAGGGAGCATGAAAATAAGCCCTGGCATTACGGACATACTTATGGCGGCAAGATTCCTGGAAGGCAGGGTTCGCAGGACACCTGTTGAAAGGTCGGGCCCGCTGTCCGATATCTCCGGTTCAGATGTATTGCTTAAATGGGAGAATCTCCAGACTTGCGGATCCTTCAAGCTCAGGGGAGCCCTCAATAAAATGTACTCCCTGAATGACGACGAAAAAAGAAGGGGTGTTATAACCGCGTCCTCAGGGAATCACGCCCAGGGTGTTGCCATGGCGGCACAACTACTCGGGGTGCGTGCAGTAATATGTGTTCCCGGGTCATGCCCCGGAACAAAGAGGGACGCCATTATTTCCAGGGGCGCCGGAATGGTTGACCTCAAGGTGATCGGGCGTTTTTATGACGAGGCTGAAGCGGAGGCCAAGAAGATCTCCGGACAGGAAGGCCTGGTCTACATCTCGGCCTACGAAGACCACCATGTTGTCTGTGGTCAGGGGACCCTGGGGCTGGAGTTCCTTTTGGATGTCCCCGATCTTGACCTTCTGATAGTCCCGATAAGCGGCGGCGGATTGATAACAGGTGTGGCAACAGCTGCCAGGGCGCTTCGTCCGGGGATCGAGGTGATCGGGGTGCACGCCTCGACAAACCCGTCCTGGAAAGCAGCCTGGACAGAGGGGAGCGTTGTCCCGGTGGAGGAGAGTGACAGCTATGCCGATGCGCTTTCAGGGGCAGCATCTTCTGTCCTTTTTCCTTTGATCCGCAGTCTTGTTTCGGGAGTTGTGGACGTTTCAGAAAGGGAGATCGCCCGGGGGATAGCATTTCTTCACTCGCGGCACCATCAGGTGGTCGAGGGCGCAGGGGCTGTAGGTGTTGCATCACTCCTTGCAGGGAAGGTCAAATGCAACGGAAAAAGGACCGGCATCGTTATCAGCGGGGGCAATATAGGTGACCAGACAGTCCTGAAAGCCATAGAGGAAGCGGGGGAAAGGTTTTGAGCAACGATCCGAAGAAACATGAAGAGGGGAAGGATAAAGAAAGACGTTCCCCGATCACCACCCTTCTCTTTATTTCTGTTACTCTGGCTCTTGCGGTAAAAATGTCGCTGAATATCCCGGCCTTCAGGGATTTTTTTTCCGGTTACGGGAAACTGGTCCTTCTGCCGGTCCTACTGCTTCTGGCATACATTGGGACCCATCGCCGGGGGTGAAAAGATCCCCCTGCCTTGCCCCAAGTTTTTCGAGCTCCCTGTTGACAAGGGCAATAACCCTCGATTTTTCGGTTATCCAGGAAGGTGCTACCAGCTCGGGCGGTGATGCGTCGGCGGAAATACGCTGAATAATGGTCTTACCGGGCAAGACCCTGATCGCCTTGACGACCTCCCGCACATAATCACCGATGAGAAGAGGTTCAAAATCCCCTGCACGGTAGAGGGTCTCAAGCCTTGTGCCCTTCAGAACGTAAAGCGGGTGGAACTTGACGGCGTCAACACCGATCATAGCAAGAGCGAGGGAGGATTCGGCAAGCTGGCCTTCCTTTTCCCCCGGGATACCGGATATCAGGTGTGCACAGGTAAAGATGTTCCGGCCGGCGGACCTTGAGAAGGAGTCGATGATCTCCTCCTTGCCATGTCCCCTTCCGAGCCACTTCAAGCCTTCCCCGTCCATGGTCTGTACCCCTATCTCGAGCCATACATCGATCCCTCGTTCAATGGACAGGGACTCGAGAAAATCGAGTATTTCGTCAGGCAGCTGGTCCGGCCTTGCCCCGACCGCTATCCCGGCCACCTTCCCCTGGACTTCGGAAAGACAAAGGATCTCTTCTGCCAGTTTTCTGAATTGATCGGCGGCAGTGTTAGTTGAGGAGTAACTCTGGAGGTAGAGAATGGCCATCCCTGCCGGGTTGCTGCGGCGGATCCTTTCAAACCCCTTGTTGACCTGACTTTCAAGGCTCTCTCCGCTGAGAAAGGCTCCCGTTCCGCCGCCTTTCTGGTCACAGAAGATACAGCCACCCTCGATCAGTCCCTTTCGGTTGGGACACCCGGAACCAGTATCGAGGGGGATCTTGCGAACAGGTACGCCCCATCGGTTCTTGAGCCAACTGGACCATGCCGTATACCTGGTCCCGATGTGAGACAATTTCTAGCCTGCCTCGAAAGAGGATTCCGGGGCAAGGGGAAGGTTTGTAATGCCAGCCCTTGATTCAACTACTTTTCGTCTTGATTCGGCAGTATCATTCCAAAGACTTTCGTGGACCTTTTCGTCGGAAAGAGCAATGATCCTGGCTGCAAAAAGGGCTGCGTTCCTTCCTCCCCCTATACCCATGGACCCGACAGGTACACCCGGCGGCATCTGGACTACGGAAAGAAGAGCATCCAGCCCCCCAAGGGTGTTCCCAGCGACAGGGATCCCGATAACCGGCAGGGTCGTATGGGCTGCAAGTACTCCCGGAAGAGCAGCCGACAGGCCCGCAATAGCTATTATTACCTTTAGCCCCCTGGATCTGGCGTTCCTGGAGTAGTTTGCAGCATCGTCAGGGGTTCGATGAGCTGAAGCGACGGTGATCTCAAAGGGAATATCAAGGTATTCGAAGACCTCTGCCGCCTTTTTCCCTATCTCAAGGTCCGAAGCGGAACCCAACACTATTCCTGCAAGTGGTCCAGTCATTGTTTTCACCTCTTTTTCAAAGCGATATCGCTTCTGTATCTTGCTCCATCGAAATGGATCTTCTCGACAGCGGAATACGCCCTTGAACGGGCTATGGTGATGCTCTCACCCAAACCGACTACGGTCAGGACCCTCCCGCCGGAAGTGACTATCTGCCCATCTGCGTTGTGAACAGTGCCAGAATGGAATACCAGCAGATCATCCTCCTGCTCCAGGTTCTCCAGTCCGCAAACAGGAAACCCCTTTTCGTAAGGTCCTGGATATCCCCCTGAGGCAACAACTACCCCAACGGCAGTACGGGAAGGTCCTGGGGTCCTGGTCCTCCCCAGGGTGCCCCTTGCGCAGGCTTCGGCTATCAGGGCGAAATCCCCGCCGAAAGCTGGAAGGACTACCTGCGTCTCGGGGTCACCCATGCGGACATTGTATTCAAGTACGCGTATGCAGCCGGACCTGTCTACCATCAGACCGAAGTACAGGACCCCTCTGAAAGGGATACCGTCCTTCTTCAGCCCCTCCACTGTGGGTTCGATTACCAGTTCGCATACTTTTTTCATGAATTCGTCATCTGCCCAGGAAACAGGGGAAAAGGCGCCCATACCACCCGTGTTTGGCCCCCTGTCCCCGTCAAAGGCTCTCTTGTGATCCTGACTCGAGGGAAGGACCCTGAAGGATTCGCCATCGGTTACGGAAAGCACGGTAAGTTCTTCTCCCGGAAGGAAATCCTCGATAACGACCCTGGTTCCGGAATTACCCAGGAACCTTTTTACGAGGAGTCCTGCGCAGGTCTCCATCGCCTCCAGGAAAGAGTCGATTACGAAAGCGCCTTTTCCTGCAGCAAGCCCGTCGGCTTTTACTACGAAAGGGGGTCTTCTTTTAAGAAGTGCCTTTTCCGCCTGTTCCATGTTTTCGCAAATATCGAAGTCTGCAGTAGGAATTCCGTGCCTCGACATGAACATCTTCGCGAAGGATTTGCTGCCTTCGAGCTTTGCTCCTTCACGCCCGGGCCCCAGAACTGGGATATCCTTTTCCCTCAGATGATCCGCCATTCCTGCAACAAGCGGAACTTCCGGGCCTATCAGGACAAGGTCCGGAGATAACTTCGAAGCGAGTTCGAGGACCTCCCTGGTGTTTGAAAGGTCCACTTGATGATTACTTGCGATACTTGCAATGCCGGCGTTGCCGGGGGCGCAGGCTACCTCCGAAACCAGGTCAGACCTTGAAAGGGCCCAACAGATGGCGTGCTCTCTTCCTCCTCCTCCAAGAACAAGAACTCTCATGACATCACCTCGTGGATCAGTGGCGGAAAGTTCTCCAGCCGCTGATGAACATGCTTATACCAAGCCTTAAGGCGGCCTGCTTGACCTCTTCGTCCCTCATGGATCCCCCCGGCTGAATAACTGCGGATATTTTTGCCTCTGCCGCAGCCTCCAGGCTGTCCGGGAAGGGGAAATATGCGTCGGAACCCATAACAGCCCCGTCAGTTTTTCCGTCTGCCTGGATGATGGCCCATTTTACTGCGTCCACCCTGCTGGTAAAACCTCTTCCTATTCCTACGGTAGCACCTTCACGAACGATCGATATGGAATTGCTCTTGCCCAGAGCTGCGGATTTCCATGCGAGTATCAGTTCGTCCCAAAGGTCCTTCCTCGGTTCTCCGACCCATTCGCCTGAATCAGGGCGTGGCAGCGGGGGAAGGGCGTCCTCCTGGTACAGGACCCCGCTCCATGTGTTGACCATTGAGGGCCCTGAAGCCTTGTTCCCTCCCCATTCGATCAGTCGCAAACTGGGTTTTTCGCTTGCAAGTATAAGGGCTGCAGACTCCGAGAAGGATGGAGCGACCAGCACTTCCGCAAACTGGTCTGCAACCCTCCGTGCCGTCTGTTCGTCAACTTCGCGGGTGAGAGCAATGATCCCCCCGAAAGCGGATACAGGGTCGCATTCGAAAGCCTTCAGGTAGGATGAGACCGGATCTTCCGACACGGCTATTCCGCAGGGGGTGGTATGTTTGATGATCACGCAGGCACAGTCGGACTGGAAAAGGGACATGCTCCTCATAGCACAATCGAGATCAAGGATGTTGTTGTAGGAAAGGGGTTTGCCGGATATCTGCCTCCAAGGCGTATCGTCAAACGGGTGTGAGTAAAGCGATGCCGATTGGTGAGGGTTCTCGCCATAACGGAGTTCCGCCTTTCTGGACAGGGGAAGTACCGTCACTTCCGGGGATGCTGTTCTTTCAGCTCCGCAGGCCCTGGAAAGGCCTTCGAGAATAACAGCATCGTAGTAAGAGGTCTTCAAAAAGGCCTTGAGAGCCAGCGCCTCCCGCGTGGAAAGGGTGACATTTCCCTCCGAGCGGATCTCGTCGACAACCTTGCCATAATCATCAGGGTCGGTGACGGGTATGACATGCCTGAAATTCTTTGCCGCAGCCCTGATAAGGGTCACACCGCCAATGTCGATATTTTCAAGAAGGTCGTCGAGGCCTGCCCCGCCCCTGTAGGTCTCCTCGAAGGGGTAGAGGTTGCAAACCACCATGTCGATCATCGGAATGCCAAATTTCTCGACGTCGGCGAGGTCGGTCTCGAAGTGCCTTCTTGCAAGAATGCCCCCGAAAACCGACGGGTGAAGGGTCTTGACCCTTCCACCCAACATGTGCGGGTAGCCGGTAAGGTCTTCCACCTCCTTGACAGGAACTCCGGCTTCCCTGATGGTCCTGGCGGTTCCGGAACTGGATATGATCTCCCATCCCATGTCAGTCAGGTTCTTTGCCAGTTCAGCTACGTTCCTCTTGTCGTAAACAGAGACCAACGCCCGTTTCTGCCCCATGGCAAATTCTCCTTTCCAGTCCTCAGGACATGATCTCCATCAGTGCCCTGGAAAATAATACGTGCTCTGTCATGTGGATCCTTTCCTCAAGATCCTCGATCGTATCATCCGGGAGTATCCTGACGGGTTCCTGCGCAATTATCTTCCCGTGATCGACAAGTTCGTCAACAAAATGGACGGTAACGCCTGTTATCTTTACTCCGTGATCGTAGGCTTCCCTGATGGAGTTCCTGCCCGGGAAGGATGGGAGAAGCGAAGGGTGTATGTTGATCACCCTCCCCTTTCTTTTTGCTACGAATTCCGGGGAAAGGATCCTCATAAAACCCGCAAGGGCGAGCCAATCCGTTCCTGTGTTGTCCAGAAGATCGTCCAGCCATTTTTCAGCGCTCTCTCTGCCTTGAGATGAGTAGGGGAGGATCCTTACCGGGATCTTCATTCCCCTGGCCCAGGAGAGCCCCGGCGCGTCTGGCCTGTCACTGGCGACAAATGAGATCTCGGCGTCTAACAGCCCTGCCCTGCAATTGTCTGCAATGGCGATCATGTTGGATCCTCTTCCTGATATCAGTACCGCCAGTCTGTTCTTCAATTGGACACCTTGCCGATGATCATTGCCTTTTCTCCCGTTCCTTCGAGAAGAGAAACGACCCGGTCGGTGTTTTCCGGGGAAACCACCAGGACAAAACCGACCCCGAGATTGAACACTCGGCGCATTTCCCCTTCCGCCACCCCACGGTCCCGGATGAGACCGAAAACAGGCGGAAGGTCCCATGAAGAATATTCTACCAGCGGCCTCAGTGTGCCAGGGAGGATCCTTCCTATGTTCTCCTCAAGGCCGCCCCCCGTTATGTGGGCCATGCCCTTGACCATACCCGACGATGCTGCAGAAAGTGCCTGAAGGACATAAAGTCGGGTAGGCGTCAAGAGGATCTCGGAGAGTGTCTTTCCCGACCCGGGTACTTCCATGTCGACCGGGAGGCCCGAGACCCCATCCATAAGGCATTTCCTCACCAGGGAAAAACCGTTGCTGTGCAATCCGGAGCTGGGTAGCCCCAGAAGAATGTCACCCGGGGAGATATTCCTTCCGTCGACAAGATCTTTCTCACTCACCATCCCTACGGCAAAACCCGCAAGGTCAAAGGCACCCGGCTCATACACCCCAGGCATCTCCGCCGTCTCACCCCCGAGCAGAGCACATCCGCATGAAGCGCATGCTTCAGCGACACCTTCAATTACCGGCCCGAGAATTTCGGCGTCCAGGAAACCGCAGGCTATGTAGTCAAGAAAGAACAAGGGTCTTGCCCCGCAGGTGACCAGGTCGTTCACGTTCATCGCGACAAGATCCTGCCCGAGGCCACGGTATCGTCCTGAGATACGGGCTATCTCCAGCTTTGTCCCTACACCGTCAGTGCATGCCGCAAGGAGCCTGCCTTCCCCTATCCCGTAAAGGCCCGCAAATCCTCCTATTCCTCCTGCGACCCCCGGGGCTGAAGCCCTTGAAGCTATCTTCTTTACGAGTTCGATCCAGGCGTCGCTTCTTTCAAGGCTCACCCCGGCCTGTTTATAGGTCCATTCCATTGCCCTCGCCCCCGTCAAGGTAATCACCGCTGAAGCAGGCCGTACAAACATCCATTCCAGGGAGGCCTATTGCAGATACAAGGTCATCGATCCCGAGGTAGTCAAGGGAATCGGCCCCGATCTCGCTCCGCAAGGTTTCCATGTCAAGCCTGGCCGCTGCAAGTTCTTCACAGGTGGGGGTGTTTATTCCGTAATAACAGGGGAAACGGACCGGTGGAGAGGCTATCCTTATGTGGACCTTTTCGGCCCCGTCCTGCCGGAACATTGAAATGACCCGCTTGACGGTCGTTCCCCGTACAATAGAGTCATCCACGACGGCCAGTTCCTTCCCGCTGATGAGGGATTTGATCGGGTTCAGCTTGATCCGGACGCCCAGATTGCGAACCCTCTGGGTGGGCTGGATGAATGTCCTTCCGATGTACCTGTTCCTTACAATTGCCTTTTCATATCGCTGTCTGGAGCATTGAGCATAACCCATCGCTGCTATTGTTCCGCTGTCAGGCATGCCGGTGACCATATCGGCTGAAGGGCATGGGGACCTTCCGGCCAGCCTGCACCCGAGGGTTTTTCTCACCTCGTAGACAGAGCGGCCGTCGATAACGCTGTCAGGCCTTGCAAAATAGACGAACTCGAATGAGCAGACATATTTCCTCTCGGCCGTGTGGGGGATCCTGATGCTTTTCAGGCCGGTCTCGTCTATCACGACGATCTCTCCCGGTTCGACATCCCTCACGAGTGTTGCTCCTACTATATCCAGCGCGCAGCTTTCCGAGGCAACGTAGGTTGTATCATCCCTTCTCCCGATAACTAAAGGTCTGAATCCCCATGGATCCCTTGCAGCCACAAGCCTGTTCCCCAGCAGCACCGCAAGGCTGTAAGCTCCCCTGAGGCGGCGAAGGGCATCAACAAGGGCGTCCAGAGTGGGTTTGTGTGACTGATGGGCCATGAGGTGGATGATCGTCTCAGTATCCGTCGTGGACTGGAAGATGGCCCCCCTGGCTTCAAGCATCTTTCGGATGCCCCTTGCATTTGTGATGTTCCCGTTATGGGCAACAGCGATGGACCCCATTGAATAGTTGGCGCTTATCGGTTGAGCATTTGAAAGGTCGGAGGAACCGGTAGTGGGGTACCTTACATGTCCTATGGCCGAATTCGACATGATGGAGGAGAGGTGTTTCTGGTCAAGCGCAACATGGACCAGGCCCATGCCTCTGAAGGAAAGGACCTCCTGGCCTCCTCCATACGGGTTCCATGCGATACCGGCAGACTCCTGGCCTCTATGCTGCAGCGCGTAGAGGCCTAGATATATGTCCTCAAGAACCGAGCTTCCGTTTTTACAGAAGGCACCGAAAACACCGCACATATCTATTCAACCCTCCAGCATTTCTGCATTTTCTTGACCGGGAGGATCTCCCTGTCTCCGATCGAGAGGGAACTGCCTCCTGTAAATCCTATCTTTTTTACCGGGAAACCATCCCATGTCTCAAGAAAACCGTTGAGGGACCCCTCAGGAACAAGATAGACGGCCCGTGGCCCCCATTCGCCGAAAAGAAGCCCCGGGGTGATCTCCGGTGGCTCCAGAAGGAGGGTCAGCCCCATATTCGATGATATGCATATCCTGGAAAGAGCAGTCAGAAGCCCGCCTCCAGCTATGGGCCTTGCGCATGTTGCCAGGTCTCCCCGGGCGGTTTCAAGAGCCCTGCTCATGAAAGAACTTTCTTTCGCGGGGTCATAGGAGATCCGGCCTTCATGGACACCGTTCCCGGTAAGTCTCGCAAACAGACTGCCTTCAAGGGCTCCCGGCAGGTCGCCTGCCAGAAAAATATCTTCGCGTCCTGATGCTGACTGATCCTCAAGAGGCAACAAATTCTTTTCGAAAAGCCCGACCACCCCGACCATGGGAGTGGGCATGATCTTTCCTTCAGGGTTTTCGTTGTAAAGGCTTACATTGCCTGAAACAACGGGGCATGAAAGGTCTCCGGCCACAGCCGCCAGACCTTTCACCGATTCTTCAAGGACCCAGAAGTTCTCCGGGTTTTCGGGGGAAGGGTAGTTCAGGCAGTTTGTCATGCCGAGATGAGCGGCCCCGCTGAGCCACAAGGGTCTCAGGGCCTTCAGGAAGGTCTCGGCAGCACCTTTGAAGGGATCGATACTGCACTTCCAGGGGTCTGCTTCCATGGTTACCCCTATCAACCGTCCGTTCTGACGGACCCGGAATACAGAAACGCTTCTTCCGGGCGGTACTACCGTGCCGGTCTGGACCATGTAGTCGTACTGTTTGTAGATCGCCGATTTGTCCGATATACCGGGATCCCTGAGGATAGCTGCAAGCGTTTCGCGGATCACTGAAGAGTCCAGGGGTCCTGTCCCGCCGTCCGGCAAAGTGGTTTCTGAAGAGGGCCTTTTGGAGGGCCAGAGAACCGGCGGGCACCCCCCCCCGACCATTTCCGCGGGCAGGCTTACAACAGTGCTGCCTCCACTGGTCATAACGAACAGACCATCGTCGGTAACCTCTCCTATGGCCGCACACTCAAGCTGCCATTTTGCGGCTATCGATCCTATTTCATCAAGGTGTTCAGGTTCTGCAATAAGCAGCATCCTTTCCTGCGATTCCGACAGGGCTATTTCCCATGGCTCCATCTTTTCCCTGAGCGGCACCAGGTCAGCCTCGATCCTTATCCCGGTTCCGCTTTTCGCCGCTATTTCACTGGAGGAGGAAGTGATCCCCGCCGCTCCCATATCCTGCATGGCGACAATAAGCCCTTTTGAGTGAATTTCAAGGCAGCATTCGATAAGAAGTTTTTCCACGAATGGATCGCCTATCTGGACCTGGGGACGACTTGACCTGGTGTCATCAGAAAGCTCCGATGAAGCAAAAGCCGCCCCGGCTATCCCGTCCCTTCCCGTCCTTGATCCTATCAGTACAGCCAGGTGACCGGGAAGGGCTGTCCTTGAGCTGACTATGTTGTCAAGTTTTACCGTACCCAGGCACATTGCGTTGACAAGAGGGTTCCCGTTGTAACATTCCGAATAAAGTGTTTTTCCGCCAATTGTGGGTACACCCACGGCGTTCCCGTAGCCCGCTATGCCTTTGACTATCCCGTCGGCAAGGGCCGCAGCCCTGGAGGAGGTTTTCAGGCCCAGGCAAAGCCCGTCCATCAGGGCTGCCGGCCTTGCCCCCATGGCCAGGATATCCCTGATAATGCCGCCCACCCCGGTCGCGGCGCCCTGGTAAGGGGCTACTGCGGATGGATGATTATGGCTTTCGACCTTGAATGCGATCCCCCAACCATCACCGGCGTCAACTATTCCGGCGTTCTCGCCAGGTCCCTGTACTACCTGTTCGCCGTCCTTTGGAAATAATGAAAGCAGGCGCCTGGTGGATTTGTAGCTGCAGTGCTCGGACCACATCACTCCCAGGATCCTGAGTTCCGCGAAGTTGGGTTCCCGCTGCAGTAATTCACGGATCGCGGAGTATTCCGAAGCAGTAAGACCCGCTGATCTGAAATCTGTCTTCATGATCTGTTCCTTCCTTCCAGCCACCTGGATAAAGACTGCCAGAGGGGGAGTCCGTCGACGGAACCCAGGATGCTCTCGCTGGCTCTTTCCGGGTGGGGCATCATACCCAGAACATTGCCTGCTTCGTTAGTTATCCCCGCGATGCAGTTCAGGGCGCCGTTCGGGGAGAAGGAATCATCAACCTCGCCCTCCGGGGAGCAGTAACGGAATACGATCCGGTTGGCAGTTTCGATCTTTGCCAGTTCGTCCCCGGGAAGGAAGTACATGCCCTCGTAGTGAGCTATAGGTATTCGAAGCACCTGACCCTTTCTGTAAAGTGATGTAAAAGGGGTGTCGTTCCTCTCTACCCTGACATGGCAGAAGTCACAGATGAAGGAGAGGGTCCGGTTCGCCAGGAGGGCTCCGGGCAGGAGCCCCGTTTCGGTAAGGACCTGGAAGCCGTTACAGATCCCGAGAACGGGGAGTCCCGATCCGGCATGTTCAATAACGGCCCTGATTATGGGGGATTTTGCCGCCATGGCTCCGCACCGGAGGTAATCCCCGTAGGAAAAACCGCCCGGTAGGACTACGAGTTCCGTTCCTTGAGGGAGCTCATTGTCGTCGTGCCAGACCAGGTCAGCCTGTGTCCCCAGCGCGGATGAGATCGCGTGGACTACGTCTAAGTCACAGTTGCTTCCGGGGAAGACAATAACAGAGGTGTTCATAAGACGATTCTTTCGATCCTGATGGAGTGGTCCTCGACAAGATCGTTGACCAGAAGCTCCCGGCACATTTCCTCAGCGGCGGTCTCCGCTTCCTTTTCATCCTTTGCTTCGAGGTTTACCTGTATATACTTTCCTATTTTTACGTCTTTCACTGAAGAGAAGCCTATCCTTCCCAGGGCTTTCCCTACTGCCTTGCCCTGGGTGTCAAGAACTCCCTCCCGGGGGAAAACCAGGATCTTTGCAAGATAATTCATTTTGAACCTCCCTCTGATAATCTTTTCCAGACCTCGCGGTATGATTCCAGGACGTTCCCGAGATCCTTTCTGAAGCGGTCCTTGTCCATTTTCTCACCGCTCGAGATGTCCCAGAGCCTGCAGGTGTCGGGTGATATCTCGTCGGCAAGGATGATCCCGCCATCAGGCAACCTCCCGAATTCAAGCTTGAAATCAACGAGCACGATGCCAGCCTCCCGGAAACGGTCCTTAAGGATCGCATTCACTTTCAGGCTTATGGCCTTTATTTCATCTATTTCTTTCGCGTCGGCCCAGCCGAATGCGATGATATGATCCTTCGTAACTATGGGATCCCCAAGATCATCGTTCTTCAAGTAGAACTCAAGAAGGGGTTCCTTCAGGACCAGTCCTTCCTCTATCCCGAGTCTTTTGCAGAGGGATCCAGTCGCTATGTTCCTGACGACCACCTCAAGGGGCACTATCCTGACTCCCCTTACCGCCTGGTGTGTTTCGTCAATGATCTCGATGAAATGGGTGGGAATGCCTTTGGACCCCACATAAGCGAGAAGGTAAGCACTTATAATATTGTTGAGGTTCCCCTTGCCTCTTATGGAAGACCTTTTCTGGGCGTTGAAGGCGGTAAGGGAGTCCTTGTATTCGACCAGCAGGATCGCTGGATCCTCAGTCCGGTACAATCTTTTGGCCTTTCCCTCGTAAAGCATTTCAATCTTTTTCAAACCTTATTCCCCCGACTTGAAAAATATGCTTACATTATTTGTCTCAGGAGAATAAATGTCAACACTGAACCGGAACATCCTTCCATTTCGAAATAAATTCTTTCGGGCTTTGAATTTCTGCCTATTTTCTGTTAATTGTATTATGTTAATTGTATTAGTGACAAAAATAACATTCGATGCTAGAATACTGCCGGTTCAATGCGGCCTGTTGGACCCTTTTAAACGATGTGTTTGCCGGGAACACCAAATTCTCCCCCCAGGGGAAAAGATCAGGAGGAGGAATATTTCTATGAGTGCTTTCAAGTCTCCCGTTGAACTGGCAAAATCCGCATGTCTTGCAGCCAAGGCAAAGGTGGCATGGAGTGTCCCACAGATGCTGGTCCTGGGGATCATGGCAGGAGCCTACATTGCCTTCGGCGGATGGCTCATGACAGTTGTCACCCACGACCTCGCAGCGAACATGGGCCTCGGCTTTTCCCGGTTCCTGGGAGGCGCGATATTCAGCGTAGGACTTATGCTTGTAGTAATAGCAGGGGCTGAACTGTTCACCGGCAACTGCATGATGCCCCTCAGCGTCATGGCCGGATGTACCCCTATGAGTGGTGTCGTCAGGAACTGGTTCTGGGTATATGTGGCCAATTTCCTTGGAAGTCTGCTGGTCGCTTTCCTCATTTATTATTCCGGCCTCTGGAAGGGGCCCATCGGGGTAAACGCTTTCAAGATCGCCGCCGGCAAGATGAGCCTGCCGATCGGTGAGGCTATATTCCGGGGGATACTCTGTAACTGGCTCGTTGTCCTGGCCGTCTGGATGAGCATGGCAGCCACCGACATCATCGGCAAGATCTGGGCGATATTTTTTCCGATCATGGCCTTCGTCGCTTCCGGGTTTGAACACTCCATAGCCAATATGTATTTCATGGCCCTCGGTCTTCTTTTAAAGGGTGACCCCTCGGTGGTAAGCGGGGCAGGTCTTTCGCAGGAAGTACTCTCGAATGTAACTGTCGGAGGATATCTCCACAACCTCATTCCTGTTACCATCGGCAACATGATAGGCGGTATCCTTTTCGTGGCTGTTTTCTACTTCCTGGTGTTCAGGACTAACCTTGAGGACATCGGATAGGGAAAAAGGCAGAACCACCGAGAGGAACAGAGATGGTCTTCGCGGCGGCAGCGGCCTGATCGACGCTGCCGCTGTTGTTCTTGCCGGGGGCAGGGGGAAAAGAGCCGGCGGGGCAAAGGTGTTTTTATCGGTAGACGGTCGTTACCTTATTGAACAGGTCCTCAGAAGAACCCTGTCGATCTTCATTGACGTCATAATCTCTTGCAGGGAAGAGGACTCAAAACACCTTGGAAAGATTCTTGAGACGCTTACCGACATATCCAGGGTAACGATCGTGCCGGACCGCGTTGAAGGACTGGGACCGCTGCAAGGTATTTCACAAGGCCTGGCGTCAAGCAGGAAGGAATGGGTTTTCGTCACAGGATGCGATATGCCCCTGCTGCAGGATTCGGTCGTAAGGTTCATGTGGCACAGGCGAGAAGAAGAAAAGGACGCAGTTATTGTCAGGATAGGAGGATATATAGAACCCCTGCACGCCTTCTATCATAAAAGGATCCAAAAGTCGGTCGAAGAGGCCATTGCCCGGTCCCGAAGAAAGATCACATCCTTTATTCCCGAGATCTCACCGCTGATAATAGAAGAAGAGGAGATGTCCCATATTCCCGGCTTCAGGCGTTCCTTTACAAACATAAATACCCCCGAGGATATCTGTAAATGGCTGGAGGAAAGGCCAGGAATAAACTGATCGCCCCCTGAACCATCAGCAACACTGAACCGTCAGGTACAATGACATTTTCCCCCCTCTTCGTTAGAATTAGTTGCGTTTCTCAATAAGAGGTGTTTGTCGATGAGCGTGCCCATGGAACGTATCAGGAACTTCTGTATCATTGCCCACGTCGATCATGGAAAATCGACGCTGGCAGACCGTCTGCTTGAAGCTACAACAACGGTAAGCGCAAGAGATATGCGTGAACAGATCCTTGACACCCTCGATCTGGAACGCGAGAGGGGGATAACGATAAAACTCGTACCGGTCCAGATGAAATACAGGGGCATTGACGGTCTGGATTACGTCCTGAACCTGATCGACACGCCAGGGCATGTGGACTTCACTTACGAAGTATCAAGGTCCCTTGCGGCCTGTGAGGGGGCACTCCTTATTGTTGATGCCGCACAGGGTGTTGAGGCACAGACCGTTGCGAACGCCTACCTCGCTGTTGACCATGGTCTCGAGATCATTCCCGTGATCAACAAGATAGATCTCCCCTCGGCGCAGCCTGAACAGGCTGCCAGGGAGATCGAGGAGGTTGTCGGCCTTGACTGTTCCGATGTCCTCCTTGCAAGCGCCAAGGAAGGCAAGGGTATCAAAGAGATCCTGGAGGCAGTTATCAAAAAAGTGCCGCCTCCCTCGGGAGAAAGGGATATGCCCCTGCAGGCTCTTATTTTCGATTCGATCTACAACAACTACAGGGGGGTCATCTGTTACATAAGGGTAACCAACGGAACCGTACGAACAGGCGATATGATCACGTTCATGGCCACAAGGCGGAGTTTCCAGGTGGAAGAGATCGGTGTGTTCTGCCCTGACATGCGGCCGGTTGATGAACTGGGGCCCGGTGAGGTGGGATACCTTATAGGGAACATCAAGACCGTTGAGGAGGCCAGGGTTGGTGATACCGTGACCTCTTCGAGAAACCCTGCCATTGCCCCGCTTCCCGGTTACCGCAAGGTAAAACCGGTTGTTTTCTGCGGATTCTACCCCATAGAGAGAGATGAATATCCCCAGCTCAGGGATGCGCTGGAAAAACTGCAGATGAACGATTCGGCAATATTTTTCGAACCGGAGACTTCAACTGCCCTGGGATTCGGATTCAGGTGCGGCTTTCTTGGGCTGCTCCACATGGAGATAGCCCGTGAAAGGCTTAACAGGGAGTTCGGAGTAGACCTTGTCGCTACTGCCCCTAACGTCGTCTACCATTTCAGGGACATGTCCGGTTCGCTGATCGAAGCCCACAGACCGTCTGATTTTCCTGAAGCCAGCATGATCGAGGAGGTCCTGGAACCCTTCATCAAGATCACCGGGTTTGTGCCTTCTGAGTACGTGGGAAAGGTTATGCAGCTCTGCCAGGATCGAAGAGGGGTTTTCGTGGGAATGGATTATATAACACCCCAGAGGGCCCGCATCGTCTACGAGCTCCCCCTGGCTGAATTCATCATTGATTTTCACGACAGGCTCAAGTCTGTGACAAGGGGTTTTGCTTCCATAGATTATGAGCACGCTGGCTTCCGGCCTTCCAACCTTGTCAAGGTGGACATTCTGATCGGCGGTGAGCCTGTGGACGCTTTCTGTTTCGTCTGCCATGTCGACCGGGCGTTCAACCGGGGTCAGGAAGCAGTGAGGAAACTGAAGGAGATAATACCGAGGCAGCTTTTCGAGGTCTCCCTCCAGGCTGCCATCGGCAAGAGAGTAATTGTGCGCCAGAACGTCAAACCATTGCGGAAAGATGTTCTGGCCAAGTGTTATGGCGGTGATATTACCAGAAAAAGGAAATTGCTGGAGAAGCAGAAAGAGGGGAAGAAGAGGATGAAACAGATAGGCAGGATATCGCTGCCGCAGGAGGCTTTTCTTGCCTTCCTCAAGTCCGGCGATGAAGAAGAGGAGTAACGCGAAAAGGGCTGTTTCCCTTTACATACATATTCCCTTCTGCGAAAGCAAGTGCCCTTACTGCTCCTTTTACAGCACTGCCATGGCCCCGGGCAAAGTCGAGAACTTCCTGGGTGCGCTGGAAGCCGAGATCGATCTCCTGAAAGCCGCTCACAAAGTTCTCCCTGATGTCAGGACCACCTACATCGGAGGCGGAACTCCCACAGTTCTTGGTCCTTCTCACTGGGTCCGATTGATCGACATTCTGGAGAAGGGTTTCAGATTTCTTCCCGGAAACGAGGTCTCTGTGGAGGCCAACCCTGGATCGATCAGCCGGGAACTCATTTCTTTATGGAAAGAGTGGCGGGTGACAAGGGTAAGCGTAGGCGTCCAGAGCCTCAGGGATGAAGACCTTTTCCTGCTGGGCCGCCCCCACGATGCAGGCCGATCGGCCGAGGCCATGAAAATAGTGACTGAAGCGGGATTTTCCCTCTCAGCCGATCTTCTTTTCGGGCTCCCGGGCCAGGACATCAGGGGTTGGCATGAAAGCCTGAAAGGGGTAATAGGGGCAGGGGCGGATCACGTTTCCGTATACCAGCTTGCACTGGACCCTGGAACCCCCTGGGGAGACCGCCCGCCGGCCGGGCTGGCGGAAGGGTATCCACTTTACAGGTGGGCGCAGTACTATCTTGAAAAAAAAGGGTACCGCCAGTACGAGATCGCCAGTTTTGCAAAAGCGGGCAAATGGTGCAGGCATAATGTTGTTTATTGGCTGGGAGGGGATTTCCTGGGGCTCGGTCCTTCCGCCTGGAGCTGCAATGGGTTTGAGAGAAGCAGGAATGTCATTGATCTTGATGAGTACTGTTCGATCACCGGGAGGGGGGAGTTGCCTGTGTGCTTCTCTGAGATCCTTGAAGGCGATGTGCTTGTCTCGGAGAGGGCGATCCTTGCCCTGCGGACACGATGGGGAATACGTTCCCGAAAATTCAGTGCCCTTTTCGGGGCAGGGTCCCTGGATACCATTATGCAAAGACTGGAAGAGATCCCTTCTCATCTTCTGAAAAGATCGCGCGGCGGTGTCTATCTCAGCAGGGAGGGCATGAGGGTCGGGAATTCCATATGGCAGATGCTGCTCCCCTGATCACCGTCATGTCTAGCCAAGGACGATATTGCGCGAATGGCCGATGACCGTATCGGTTATCTCGAACATGTTCGATATGGTCCCGACACACACCGACGACGCTATCCCGAAATGATTTGCGCAGGTCCCGCATACCAGGATCCTTGTGCCCTTTCCCTCCAGCATCTTAAGGCTTTCCGAGGCAGATGAGTCCGGTTGCGCAAGTTTTACCCCCTCATTCATAAGTGCTATTGTCGAGGGCGCAGGGATGCGTTCCGTCAAGGTCCCAAGAAAACCTTTCATGAGGACTTCCCCGAGCGGCCTGTCACGGTGGCCAAGCGTATCGGAACAGATCATTATTGCAATATCCTCCAGTCCTCTCTCTTCGGCAGATCTGTCGGTCCCGGTATCTGAAAGTGTGTCGGCTGACCCGGAACAGGTTAACGTTGCAAAAGAACCATTTTCAGCAACCGAAACGGCAAGGCCGCGGCTTTCCAGGAATCGCCTGACGTTCATCAAGGGCACCCCGGCGTCAACGATTATTTCAAGCGGGAGGCCATAGTCTTCCAGGGCGTTCCTGGTCATGATGACCGGTTTCGGGCAGGGTTTGGTTCGGGTGTCGATCCTGTGCATCAGTGTGATCCTCCATTCCTGTTCTTTTTGTACATTGAATCATACCATCAGGAACAACCCCTATTCTGTTGGGTTTTTCCCTTCCATGGTCTAAACTGAAACAGTTCACTCACCACCACCGACGGGAAGGTGTTTTTATGCGAGAAGATATCAAAGGCCTGCTGAGGGATCTGCCATCAATGGATGAACTGCTTCAAAAATCATGGACCCTGGAATTTCAGGACCAGCTGGGAAGGGATGCAGTAAAATCCACCTTTGCCGATGTAATAGGCGAGGTGAGAAGGGATCTTGTCGATGGGAAGATCTCCTCAATGGATCATGAACAACTGGACTCAGAAGTTCTCCGGCGACTGAAGAAGTATTCGAAAAGGAGCCTTTGCCACGTTGTTAATGCCACTGGAGTGGTGGTCCACACCAATCTGGGAAGGTCCTGCCTGGGCAGGGACGTTGCGGAAAGGGTAGTGGAAACAGCCTCGAACTACAGCAACCTGGAGTACAACCTCGTGGAGGGAGGCAGGGGGCACCGCAACGATCATGTTGAATGGCTGCTGACGAGAGTGACCGGTGCCGATGCTGCACTGGTGGTCAACAACAACGCGGGAGCGGTCCTTCTCTGCCTGGCAGCCCTGGGGAGAGGCTCAGAGGTCATAGTGTCAAGGGGAGAACTGGTTGAGATCGGCGGATCCTTCAGGATACCGGACATTATGGGATTTTCCGGTGCTGTAATGAAGGAAGTTGGCACAACCAACAGGACACACCTTTCTGATTATGAAAATGCGGTAACCCCCCAGACAGGTATGATCCTCAAGGTCCATCCCTCCAATTTTCGTATTTCAGGTTTCCATTCAGAGGTATCAAGGGTGGAACTGGCCCGGCTCTCCAGGGAAAAGAACCTGGTTTTCATGGAAGACCTTGGGAGTGGGGTCATTGCCGATCTTTCCGGCTACGGCCTTGACGGTGAACCTACGGTAAAACAGTGCCTGGAATCCGGCGTGGATATTGTTACTTTTTCCGGGGACAAGCTCCTTGGGGGGCCTCAGATAGGGGCTGTTGTCGGGAGAAAACAGATCCTGGAAAAATTGAGACAGTATCCGCTTTTAAGGGCCCTGCGCGTGGACAAGATGACCCTGGCCGCATTTGAAGAGACCCTGAGGCTGTATATGCAGGGGAAACTTGAAGATATTCCGACCATCAGGATGCTTGCAATGCCCCCGGATGTATTGTTGAAGAGAGCCAGGGCCCTCGCCCGCAGGATCAACAGGACATCAGGATCCGGAGCGAGAGTTGTCCGGATATCGGATGCCGTCGGCGGGGGAGCCTTTCCCGAAAAGGATCTACCCGGCTATGGAGTCGAAATTGACCTTCCCCTCCAAATATCCGATGGTACCGCCCTTAAAAGACTGAGAGAAGGTCCCGTTCCAATAGTTGCTGCGGCAAGGGACGGGAAAGTGATCTTTCACGTCAGAACCCTGATGGAAGGCGATGAAGGCATATTATGCGCCGCTGTGAGGGGTCTCTTCGGGGGGGAATGATCTGATGCAGGGAAAGATCGAAGTACCTATTGTACTGGGTACAGCCGGCCACATAGACCACGGGAAAACGACCCTTGTCCGTGCTCTGACAGGTATAGACTGCGACAGGCTGGGAGACGAAAAAAGGCGAGGGATAACGATAGAACTCGGCTTTGCGCCACTTACACTTCCGGGCGGAAGAACGGTGAGCATTATCGATGTGCCTGGACACGAGCGTTTCATCAGGCAAATGGTAGCCGGGGCGGCTGGCGTCGACGGGGTCATTTTCGTGGTAGCTGCCGATGAGGGTGTAAGGGCACAGACCAGGGAACACCTTGAGATCCTTGGACTTATCGGTGTCAAGCATGGGTTGATCGTTATGACAAAATCAGACCTGGTTGAAGAAGATCTGCTCGAACTGGCGATAGAAGAGGTGAGGGAAGAGGTCAGGGGCACGTTCCTTGAAGATTCCGAGGTTGTTCCCGTTTCATCTGTCAACGGGAAGAACCTGGACCAGCTCCTGTCGGCCCTCGGGAGGCTGGTAGGGAGGATCCCTGAAAGGAGTCCTGAGGGGGCCTTTTTTATGCCTATAGACAGGGCTTTCCCCGTCAAGGGTTTTGGCGCTGTTGTTACAGGGACTGCGTATAGGGGCAAAGTTCGAAGGGAGGATCCGCTAATACTACTTCCACGAGCTCTTAAAGCCGATATCCGGTCAGTTCAGGTCCATGAAAAGTCTGTAGAAGAGGCCAGAAGCGGCCAGAGGGTGGCATTAAGCCTGGGCGGGATATCTCTTTCGGACCTTGAAAGGGGAGATGTTCTGTGTACTCCCGGTGTTTTCGCTCCCTCATCCAGGCTTGACGTCAGGCTGTCAATACTTCCCTCCTCGCCGGAACCGGTCCATCACTGGCAACGGGTCAGGATCCACATCGGAACTACAGATCTGATCGGGAGAGTATCACTTCTTGACAGGGACAAACTGGACCCCGGGGAAAAATGTAACGCCCAGCTGGTTACAGAAGAACCCGTCGTGGCAGTGAGAGGAGAGGCTTTTATTGTACGTTTCTACAGTCCCCTGAGAACCATTGGAGGGGGGACCGTCCTTATGCCCTTTTCCGAAAGGCCCAGGGGGAAAAAGGGAAGAAAAGCACGATCGGACTTTCTCGCGGCTATTTCCGGTTCTGAGAGCCCCGCTGGTCTTTTCAAGATCATATCGGGTTTTATGCCAGTCCTGAATATAAACGAAATGGCGAGATCACTGCAGGAACTTCCGGAAAAGGTGACGGAAACGGCCAGGTCGCTCGACAGCAAAGGCGATGTCATTTTCGTCGAGTCGGGGGAAGGGATCGTCCTGAACGGTGACCTGGTTTCAGCAAGGATCGAAGAGGCTACTCAGATCCTGAAAAGATTCCATGAAGAGGAGCCCGGGAACCCCGGCGTCCCCGCAGATATTCTTTGCCGCAAGGTTTTGCCGGAGTTGGAGTTCAAATACGCGAAGAGGGTTCTTGAAAGATGGGCGGAGAAGGGAATTATTGAAATCGATGATCAAAGGGTAAGATCGCCCGGCTTTTCCCCGGGTGATGTATCCGCGGCTAACCCATACGGAAATGCGATCCTCGAGTTCTGTCATCATAGACTCTTTCAACTTCCCGAAATTGAAGATCTATCCAGGGCGACAGGGATATCCCGTGAAGATGTCCTCAGAAATGTCGAGATCTTAAGGGCCCGGGGACAGATGTATCTTGCCGCGGGTGGCCTTGTGGTCTCCAGGGGAGTACTGGATAGCTTTATTGAGGTCCTGGAGAACATCAAGGGAGATATCACCGTTGCTTCGGTACGTGATGCCACAGGGAGCAGCAGGAAATACGTTCTTCCGATGCTGGAGATGCTTGACGCAATGGGGGTAACAAGAAGGGTCCAGGAAAAACGTATAATCAGAAAGAAATAAAAAATAAACACAAGTTAAAAAAACCTCGCCCCTCCCTCCCTTGAAATGTGCAAAATTGTGTGGTAAAATCATTACAAAACTACAACAGGAGTGACCCTGATATGAGTCCTAACCTTGCCACGATCCGGGATCGGGTGAACGAGTACAAGGGCTCCAAGGTCCGTTACAAGGCTTTAAAGGGCCGTCGGAAAACGGAGGAACGAATGGGGGTTATTATGGAGACTTACCCCCATCTTTTCACTATGTACGTGGAGTCCCAAAGGAGCACAGTTTCTTTCAGCTACGCGGAGCTTCTCACCCGAGAGGTGGAAGTCGAGATCCTTCCTGGCAACAAGAAGCTGATCCAGTTCTAGTCGATATGATCGGCAACACCCCGGTGCCTCTGGCACCGGGGTGTTGTTTTTTGTGAGGTGTTTACATGTATCTTGTTCTTGATTCTCCTGCCAAACTGAATCTGACCCTGAGGATAGTTAACAGGAGGAACGACGGCATGCATGATATCTGTTCGCTTTTCATGAGATTGCCTTCGGTTGAAAAGTTGACATTCCGGATGATCGACCATAATAATGTAAGTAAGGATACGATAAAGGTTTACGGCCAGGTGGTTACCGGAAGGAACATTCTGGAAAAGGTTCTGGAAACGGCCAGGAAAAAGCTTCCCCATATTCCATTCATGGAGATCGGTGTATGGAAAAGCATCCCGCCCGGAAGTGGTCTCGGGGCAGGCAGCGGCAATGCGGCAGTTCTTGCCGGATGGCTCGCGAAGGAGTTGGGCGTAGTTTTCTCTGAAAGAGATATTTGTGACCTGGGGGCGGATGTTCCTTTCCTTTTTGAAGGCCCGCCTTACTCCTTTCGTTCGGGAGTGGGCGAGATCCAGGTCAAGAATGAGTTCGGTCTTTCGGACAGGTTCTCGACTTTTGTCATAATACCTGAATGGTCTTCGGAAACCGGGATCGCCTATAGAATGGCGGATGAACACTACAGGGACGGGGGATGGCGACTTTCTGCGGGAGAGGCTTTAAGGGAAGCAGAATCCATAACTTCATCACTTGCCAAAGGTGAGCGGGTGGGCCTGCTTCCAAATGATTTCACCCCGGTCCTGTTCAAGACCCACCCTGAATATGCCTCACTTTTTAAAGTGGCTGAATCGGCGGGTTCACTGGCATGGGGGATCAGTGGAAGCGGAAGTGCCCTTTTCTGTCTTTTTGAAAAAGGCAGAGAGGATAAGATGGTCAGAACCGTTTTTGGGAATACCGGGCTAGTCAGAAAATTCCTGGAGTTGAGGTGAGGGTATTATGAAGAGTTCCAGGACTGAAAGATTGATCAGGATGGCTTCCCGTTTTCTGATGAATCCGTCGAAACAGATCTCATTGACGGAAATGTCGGAACAATTTGAGGTCTCCAAAACTGTGATCAGCGACGATATGGCCATCGTTGACCAGGCTTTCCGGGAGGAAGGTTTAGGGGAAATGCGGGTCGGACGAGGGAGAAGCGGGGGGGCTTTCCTGAGGCCATCACTCTCCCGGGATTTCCGGGAGTCCTTTCTGGGTTCAGTCGCGGCCATTCTGTCATCTCCTGACAGGATCCTTCCGGGAATGCTTATCCACTATTCAGACCTTCTTTTCAACCCATTTTATGCGCGTCCCCTGGGTTATGCTCTTGCCTCTGACTTTTCCCAGAGAGGTCCCGACGTGGTCATGACGTCCGAGGTCAAAGGAATACCACTGGCTATTTTTACGGCCCACGCACTGGGAGTGCCAATGGCGGTCTGCCGTTTCAGGAACCGCCCCGCAGACGGTCCGGCTGTTGCCGTCCATTACCCCTCGGGAAGCGGCGAGGTGAGGACCATGTTCATGGGAACAAGATTCCTCTCTTCGGGAAAGAAGGTCCTGGTAATAGACGACTTCATGAGAGGAGGCAGTACTGCTGCGGGTATGCTCCTTGTCGCAAAGGAGTTCGGCGCTGAAGTTATTGGCACCGGTATATTTATCGCTGCCTCTGAACCTGTCAGGAAAGCGGTCTCGGAATACAGGGCTTTATTGAGACTTGAAAAGGGAACTGATGGAGTCCCGATAGTGAAGGTGCAGATTTAGGACATGGAACGGTGGATCGCAACTCGTGACTCGTACCCTCCAGACAAGATGAAGGACCTGGTCCCGAGGAGTATTAACGAGGGACGCGCCCTGTCGCTTCCTTTCGCCTCGCTCGGGGCAGCGCGAAGCCTACCCAGTCGCTACGCTCGGGGCACCTTGTCCCGACATAGTCCCGAGGTGATTTAACGAGGGAAGTGCTTCAATGAGGGACCTTGTGACTGGTAAAACCTTGACTGGTGAATCACGGGAACAAAATCATAAAGGCGTGGACAGGAAGGGCAGAAAACCCCGTCAGACGTGACGGTCCACGACATGCACTTTTGCCATGCGCTTTTGCCGTTTGACGTGCTCCCCCAAGTGGGTTAGAATCTGCCATTGGGAGGAGGTGGCTTGTCTCCATGAGTGTGAAGATCAATACTGAAGAGTGCATCGGCTGTGGGGTATGCGCCCAGATCTGCCCTGATGTTTTCGAACTTGATGAAGACGCGGGAAAGGCGAAAGTCATTCGCCCCGAGGGAGCTGAATGTGCCGCGGAAGCCTCTGACAGTTGCCCCGTCGGCTGCATTACAGTCGAGTAGGGTAACTTCCGGGATCATACGGTCCCCTTCTGAAACACCCTTGTTCCTCTCAAATGGGCCCATAGCTCAACTGGTCAGAGCCACCGGCTCATAACCGGAAGGTTCCTGGTTCGAGTCCAGGTGGGCCCACCACGCAAAACAGGAATAAAGCCACCTGGCGGTGGCTTTATTTTTTTAGGAGGTATTTACATGCTTCTTGTTTCGGATGTCCTTAAAGCTATAGATTCTTTCGCACCATTCGATACGTCCTGCGAATGGGACAATACGGGACTAATTATCGGATCCCCGGATCAGAAGGTAACAGGGATTGCGGTTTCTCTCGATGCTACCGAACAGGCGATAACTGAAGCCATCGTAAAAGGCTGTTCATGCCTTGTTACCCATCATCCTCTTATTTTTGAACCTCTCTCAAACATTAATACCGGCACCCCGATGGGAAGAAAGATCCGCAACTGCCTGGGAAACGGCCTTGCTGTGATATCGGCGCACACCAACTGGGATCTGAGTCCGAGGGGTGTTAACGCAATCCTGGGAAGCATGATCGGTCTTGTCGATGCCACTCCTCTTGATAGCGGTGAAGCCGGGTCAGGAATGGGCCTTTTCGGAGCATTCGGAAAGGCTCAAGAAGGGGATGAACTGCCGGGGATGATCCTCAGGAAGTGGGAACTTTCATGGGTAAAGTATTATAATGTCCCGCAAACGGTCAGCCGGCTGGCTGTCGTTGGCGGGTCCGGGGGCGACCTTTGGCCCCTTGCTCTTGAAAGGGGTGCCGATGTACTCGTAACGGCGGACATGAAGTACCATCAGGTCATGGAGGCCGTCGAAAACGGCCTTGGAATAATTGTTGCCGACCATGGGGAAATGGAGAGGGTAACCATCAATGAATTTGCGCGACTTCTTTCCGGCCTGCTGCAGACAGTTGTTGTCACTGTTGACACTGGAGGTTTCAGTGCAGGAAGGGTCTCAATATCATAATTCCGACGGGGTGAAAGAAAAATGAGGAAACGCGTTTTCAGCGGAATGAGACCGACAGGGAGACTTCACCTTGGCCATCTGGCCGGAGCCCTTTCAAACTGGGTAAGGCTTCAGGAAGACTACGACTGTTTTTATTGTATCGTTGACTGGCATGCGGTAATGTCGGAGTATGCAGATACCAGTTCGATCCGGGAAAATTGCAGGGAGGTCCTTCTGGACTGGCTGGGTGTGGGGCTGGATCCTGAAAGGAGCACCATATTTCTCCAGTCCCATGTCCCGCATCACGCGGAACTTCATCTTGCCTTTTCAATGATAGCTCCCCTGGGATGGCTGGAGAGAAATCCCACATACAAGGAACAGATAGTCAACATGCAGAACAAGGATCTCAGCACCTATGCATTCCTCGGTTACCCGGTGCTTCAGGCAGCGGATATACTCCTTTATAAGGGGGAGCTTGTCCCTGTAGGAGAGGACCAATCCGCACACTTGGAACTGTCCCGCGAGATAGCACGGCGTTTCAACAACTTTTTCGGGAATATATTCCCGGAACCGCAGACGATCCTTACCGCAACACCGAAAGTGCCTGGAACCGACGGGAGGAAAATGAGCAAATCATACGGCAACGCAATCAATATTGCCGATTCTCCTGAAGATATCTGGGAAAAACTGAGGACCATGATGACCGACCCTGCCAGAGAGCGGCGCAAGGATCCCGGGGATCCGGACAAATGCCCTGTGTGGGATATACACAAGGTCTTCAACAAGGACATGGATGAAATGACCTCGATCAATAAAGGGTGCAGAACCGCAGGGATCGGATGTGTTGAGTGCAAGAAAGCGCTCTATTCTCACCTGATGGAGGTACTGGAACCTATTCAGAAGAGAAGAAGATCCTTTGAGTCGAAAGAAGACGGGATACTTGAGGTCCTCAGGAAGGGGTCACAGAACGCTATCAGCGTGGCCGAAGTGACGATACACGAGGTAATTGATGCAATAGGATTTGTCCAGAGATGATCCTCTAAGGGGAAGTGTCAGGAGAAACCATGGATTTTGATGTTGAACTGGAAGGATTTTCCGGTCCGCTTGATATGCTTTGCCACCTGGTTGAAACAGGGGAGATCAGGGCCTCCTCTATAAGTGTAAGCGAGCTCATCAGGGTATATTCAGGTTTTCTCCTTAAAAACGATCGGGCGACTATCAACGAGATGGCCGCCTTTTTTTCCCTTACGGCTCGCCTGCTTCTTGGCAAACTGAAGTCTATCCTCCCGTCTCTGCCGGGTTCGGAACAGGATATCGAGGAGATAGATACAGAAAGCGATCTTCTGGAGCATGCTCTTAACCGTTACAGGCCCTACAGGTGGGCTGCCTCGCAGCTTGCAGACCTCATGAAAGACAGGGCCCGAAGTTTCACCCGGGATGCAGAAGAGGAGGGCCCCCCATGGTTCGACCTTGGGGACCTTTATTCGCTCTCGGTTGTCTGGTGGGATATGGTCCGGATGAAAAAGGAAAGGAAACCGGCTTCCCGGGTTGCACTGGAGGAAGAGTGGAACGGGATACCTGTAGCCACCCCTGACGAAGAACAGGTCGAGAGAAGGATGGAAGAGATCGGGGAAATGATCTCACGGAAGGGGTCTCTTGAACTGAGTGAAATTATCGGCAGAAGATCGACCCGGCAATTACTGGTGGTAACATTTCTTGCGCTTCTTGAGATGGCCAGGCTGGGAAAAGTCAGGATCATCCAGGAGGATCTTTTCGGTGATGTCAGAATATGCTGCTGAAACACCACTCTCTGCTGTGGCCCGTTCTGTAGAAGCTGTACTTTTCGTTGCAACGCAGCCTGTGGGGACAAAGGAACTGGCCTCGGTTACCGGAGTGAACGAGGAACAGGTAATAAGTGCTCTTAACGAGATAAAGGAGAGGTACAGGAAATACCACGGGCTTTGCCTGCTGAATATAGCAGGGGGATGGTCCATGGCTACTTCGCCGGAGCAGGAGGAAGTAGTTGCCATGTTCCGGGACGTGGCCCTTACCCAGAGGATAAGGCTCAGCAAGGCCGCACTCGAATCCCTTGCTGTGATAGCGTATTCGCAACCCGTAACAAGGGCGGAGATCGAGGAGATACGGGGAGTGAGATGCGAAAGGGTTCTGGATACCCTTCTCAGGCATGGTCTCATCAAAGTGGCCGGAAGAAGAAAGGGCTCTGGCTCGCCGCTTCTGTACAGGACGACGGATTCGTTCCTTTCCCTTTTCGGGCTGGGGTCGATATCGGATCTTCCAACAATGGAGGAAATGCAGGATATTATTCCTTCTCCCGATGAAGAAGGATTTGAAGAGGAAGGGGTTTGACATAGAATACCCGCCCATGAGGCTTAACAGGTTTATCGCTGTTTGCGGGGTCTGTTCACGGAGAAAGGCAGACCTGCTCATCAAATCCGGCAGGGTCTCTGTAAACGGGGCTCCTCCATCCGGCATCTCTGCATTGGTTGTACCGGACAGCGACGAGGTGAGGGTCGACGGCAATCTGGTTTCACCAAAACAGAAGGTTTTCCTGATAATGAACAAGCCTAGGGGGGTTGTCTCAGCGGCTTCAGACAGGCACTCAATGACCGTCCTTGATATTCTTCCGGAGGAACAGAGATACCCGGGATTATTCCCGGTGGGCAGACTGGACAAGGATAGCGAAGGGCTTCTTCTGCTCACCAATGACGGTGATCTGGCACAACAAATAATACATCCCCGGAACGGGATCCTCAAAACCTATGAGGTCATGATGGATGGAGCTGTTACCAGGGCGGTTCTCGATTCCCTCTGCGAAGGCACGGTTATCGGGAAAAGGATGGTAAGCCCTTCTGAGGTCAGGTTACTTCAACGGGATCCTGAAGATCAGTGGATCGAGATAACCCTTTCAGAGGGTCTGAAAAGAGAGATACGTGTCATGGCTGAATCCAGGGGCCTCCGCGTGATATCGCTTGTCAGGAGGAAGATAGGCCAGCTGGAGTTGCAGCACCTGCAGTCGGGGAGTTCCCTGGCCGTTGGAAGGGAGCAGTTGATGGATATGATACTGCACGGCGGGACCGTTTGATACGGGAGGTATTGAAGACCTATGGCGAATAAGGTTTTTCCCGGTAATGGCGATGTGATAACGCTCGACGGCCCGGCAGGTGCCGGTAAAAGCACAATTGCAAGGCTGCTGGCAGAAAGGATCGGTTACGAATACCTGGATACAGGTGCGATCTACCGTGGAATATCACTCTATCTTTCTGACAGGAACTTGGCCCCCTCCGACAGAAAGGGCATCGAAAGGGCTCTGGAGGCTTGTGATGTTGTCCTTGCAGAAAGAAGGGTGTTGATCAACGGCAAGGATGTCTCAGGGGACATAAGGTCACCTGAGGTCGACAGGATAGTATCGGCATATTCCGCAGTTTCAGAAGTCAGGCGATTTTTGTTGAAGATACAGAGGGAACAGTCCCTGGGGAGAAAGATGGTGGCAGAAGGAAGGGACATGGGAAGTGTTGTCTTCCCCGATGCCCGGGTCAAGATATATCTCGATGCAAGCCTTGAGATCCGTTCTGAAAGGCGGTGGAAAGAGATCCAGGCCAGGGGTGTCGATATATCACTTGATGAGGTCCGGAGGCAGGTGAAGGAGAGAGATCGCCTGGATAGCGAAAGAGAGATATCACCTCTTCGCATACCTGAAAGTGCGCACGTAATAGATTCCTCGGGGAAAAAACCCGATGCGGTCGTTGAAGAGATCATGGGTATAATATCTGCGGCCGGTGTCAGAGAATGAACTCCAACGACAAATGGGAGGAAGTCTCTTGAAGGTCATTTTCTACTGGGTGACAGCTCTCTTTTTCAGGGTGGTAATGAAGGTCTATAACCGGGTATCGGTAAAGGACCTTGATAAAGCGCTTTCCGCTCGAACCCCCGTTATTATTGCAGCTAACCATTGCAGCAATCTTGACCCTATCGTTATAGGAGCTTTTTTCCCCCGAAGGCTTCGATACCTTGCAAAATCCGAACTGTTCAGTTTTGTTCCCTTCGGGCTTGCCATAAGGGCTTTGGGTGCAATTCCTGCCAGAAGGGAGGATCTTCAGGGCGCTGCCGGTGCAGTGAAGTTCCTTATCGAGAGGCTCCTGGAAGGTGAAGATGTCCTTTTATTTCCAGAAGGGCAGAGATCTCACGATGGAAAACTCAAGCCGCTGGAGGGGGGGGCAGGACTTCTGGCAGCCAGGACGGGGGCACCGGTGATCCCTGCGTATATCCACGGTACTTTTCAGGCCTTGCCGCGAGGATCGACAAGATACCGACCCGTCAAGATAAATCTTTCCTTCGGAGATCCAATATATCCGGCTTCTCCTGAGACGCCGGGATCTTCCTCCAAGGTTATCCGGCAGGCGGTTACGGAAGCACTGGAAAGATCACTGAAACATCTTGAGGAGGCAGCGCCTGTTGAACGGACCCGTCAGCACCTGTCTCAATAGAGCCTTTCTGGTAGCTATTGAGGACAAAAAAGATGTCGAAGCAGTTTCCTCTCTTGAAGAACTTTCCCTGCTTCTAGGTAATCTCGGGATAAAAACCGTCGGTACTTCCCTGCAGAAACGTCAAAGCCCTGATCCCGGTTCCTTCATCGGTTCAGGAAAGGCGGAAGAAGTGGGTGTTGAAGCGAAAACCCTTGATGCAGGAAGGCTTGTAGTGGACGGAAGCCTTTCGCCGGGGCAGGCCGCAAACCTTGGGCGGATAACGGGGCTCCAGGTTTGGGATCGGCCGCTGGTCATCATGAAGATCTTTGAAGAAAGGGCGCAGACCGGTGAAGCCAAACTGCAGGTCGAACTGGCACGCTGCAGGTATGAGATCCCGTTCCTCAAGGGTCTTGGCCTCCAGATGTCGCGACCCGGTGGCGGACTTGGGACAAGAGGGCCAGGGGAGACCGAGTTCGAAAGGCACAGGAGGAAACTCGAAAGACGTATAAGGGAAATTACCAGAAAGATAGAGATGATCAGGAAAAGAAGGGAGGGGCAGAGGAAACAGAGGTTGAAGACGGGCCTCATGTCTGTTGCGCTGGCAGGATACACGAACAGCGGAAAATCCACGATCCTCAGAAGGCTTTCCGGAGACAGGAAACTTGTTGTTGCCGACAAGCTTTTCTCGACCCTTGACCCTTATGTCAGAAGGGTAAGACTTCCATGCGGATATACCGCCCTTCTGACTGACACCGTAGGTTTTATTAGAAACCTTCCCCCTGCTCTTGTCACTGCCTTCAGGGCTACCCTGGAAGAAGTGTCTTCTTCAGATCTTTTACTTCTTGTCGCCGATGCATCCTCGAACCGGTTTGAAGAGGATATTGCAGTAGTGGAGGAAGTACTTGTGTCCATAGGTGCCGGTTCAATACCCAGGATCGTGATCATGAACAAGATAGACCGCCTGGATGAAGATGAGATCAGAACAAGAACGGCAAAAGCGGGCAGGTCAGGCGATACGGTGATCCCCGTCAGCGCGCTCAGGGGAGATAATATTGACGGGCTTCTTGTGGCAATTGAAGAATTCCTGGATTTCAGCCGGGGAAAGGAGCGTTACCTCAATTGTTGAAAAGCATGACAGGTTTTAGCAGGACTTTGGAAAATACGGACCTCGGGTCGATATCGCTTGAGGTCTCAAGCGTGAACCACAGGAACCAGGAAATTAACATCAGGCTTCCCAGAGAGCTCTCCCGTTATGAACAGAATGTCCAGGAAAGAATAAGAGAGGTATCCAGAAGGGGAAAGATCCAGGTCAGGATTGATATCTGCTGGGATTCTTGTGTCAAGGCAGCCAGCATCGAATCCGGGGTACTTAAACAGTATGCTGAAGAGATCCAGAGGATCCGGAGTGAAATGGGACTGAAGGACGAGATCGCCCTGGAGCTTCTCCTGAACCTTCCGGGAGTTGTGTCTTCAGAACAACTGTCCCAGGACAACCTTGAAGGGATCCTTGACGACCCCGTAAGATCGCTGATCAACAGGGGAGTCTGCGAATGGGATAAGATGAGATCAATTGAAGGGGAACACCTTCAGTCGGCCATCATAAGTTCGATTGAAGATCTTCGCAAGGTACTCCTTTCCATAAAAGAAAAATGGGTCAATGCCAGGGATAACGCCCTGCAGGCACATAAAGACAGGGTCCGGCAGGTTCTGGATAATTCAGGAGTAGCTGCTGACGAGAACAGGGTTGCACAAGAGATCGTGCTTCTGGGCGACAAATGGGATATTTCGGAAGAGCTGGCCAGAACCACCAGCCACATGGATAAATTCTGCGGCATAGTTCATAATGATGAGGTCTCGGGCAAGACCCTGGATTTTCTTGTTCAGGAAATGAACAGGGAAATGAACACCATTGCCTCCAAGGTACAGGACGCGGATATAAGATGGATCTCTGTTGAGGCAAAAAGCCTGCTTGAAAGTATCCGCGAGCAGATCCAGAACGTGGAGTGAGGACATGGGATACAGACTCCTGCATATAGGATTTGGAAACATGATAGTCAGTGAAAGGGTGGTCGCCATAATTCACCCCTCGTCAGCCCCTATCAAGCGCCTCAAGGATGAGGCCAGAAACCAGGGGAGGCTGATCGATGCTACGGAAGGCCGCAAGACAAGGGCCATCCTTGTTACCGACAGCAATCATGTGATCCTTTCCGCGATCCAGCCGGAGACTATAGGCATAAGGTTCGAGGAGAAGGAAAGAGACAGTGAGGCCGATCGCTAGAGGTCTTCTTTACGTGATCTCCGGCCCGAGCGGGGTCGGGAAGGGGACACTGAGGAAGGCCCTTTTCCGGAAAGTAGGAGGCCTTGGTTATTCTGTTTCCTGCACAACCCGCAGCCCGAGAAGAGGAGAGAGGGAAGGGGTTGATTACCAGTTCATAGACCCCGGCCTTTTCCAGAGATTTATCAGCGAAGAAAGGTTCCTTGAGTGGGCGGAAGTGCACGGGAACTTTTACGGGACCTTGAAGGATAGTGTTGAAAATATCCTTTCGGAAGGCCGTGATGCTGTTCTTGAGATCGATGTACAGGGAGCTCTCCAGGTAAAACGGTCGATGCCGGAAGCGGTCCTTATTTTCATTCTGCCCCCTACTGAGGATGAACTCCGTGACAGGCTGGACAGGAGGGGCACGGAAAAGGGCGAGGATCTGAAAAAAAGGCTTGATGAGGCCAGGAACGAGATCCTGATGTCGGAGAGATACGATCACCTTGTAGTCAATGATGACATCGAAGCAGCGCTGGATACCTTGGAAAAGATCATCATGAGTTACAGAAAGACCGGTAATAAACGAAAAAATATATTTCAACGGGGTGGTAACCAGTGACGGATCAGTCCGACAAGATGAATAGATCATCGATGTTGTCAAACAAATATCTGATGGCTTGTGTAATTGCCAAACGCGCGAGGCAGCTGAGTGATAACAAGGGGAGAATGATCCTTGACGAGGCTGAACCATACTTCAACCCGATCCTTTACTCTATCAGGGAGATAGAAGAGGGCAAGATCCGGTTCAGTGTTCCCGAGACATCCCCTGCTGTCGCTCTGAAAGGAGACGAGGCTGAAAATGTCCCTGGAGTGGAAGAAGGGTCGTAGGCTTTTCCTCGGGGTTTGCGGGGGTATATCGGCTTACAAGGTCCCGGAAATTGTCAGGGAGTTCAAAAATGCAGGATGGGAGATAGAAGTTGTCTTTTCATCTTCAGCGGAAGAATTCCTCTCCCCGATGACAGTTTCGACCCTTTCGGGCAGGAAGGTCTGGCTTGAAAAGGATTTTCTTTCAGCTTCGAAAGGCTGGAAGATCCCCCATATAACCCTTTCAGAATGGGCGGATATCACAATAATAGCACCGGCGACCGCATCACTTTTGCACAGGGCGGCAAATGGGGACGCCTCGGACCTGATATCAGCCTCGCTCCTGGCTTCTCGAAAGCCGGTGATCTTTTTCCCGGCCATGAATGTCAATATGTGGGAGCATCCAGCCGTCGGGGAGAATGTAAAGCGATGCAGACAGATGGGATACACGGTTTTTGATCCCGATGAAGGTTTTCTCGCATGCGGCTATGAGGGAAAGGGCCGGCTCCCCTCTGCGGATGTCATCAGGGAAGAGTGCTTCAGGGCCCTGGAGCCTAAAAAGGATCTGAAGGGATTGAAGATCCTTGTAACTTCTGGTCCAACAAGGGAGGCTATTGACCCTGTACGCTACATTAGCAATCCAAGTTCGGGCAGGATGGGGTCTGCTCTTGCAAGGACAAGCTGGTACAGGGGAGCCGAGGTCACTATGATCTCCGGCCCTGCCCAGGAACCGCCACCTCATGGAGTAAACCTGATAAGGGTCGTATCGGCAGAGGATATGTTCGAGGCGGTCATGTCTGTAGCTGATGAACAGGACATTGTGGTCAAGGCTGCTGCTGTAGGCGACTACAGTCCCAGGGAGTTCTCCGCAAGGAAGATCAAGCGTCAGGATGAGCAAAACCTTGTTATCGAACTACGACCCAACAGGGATATTGCCGCTGCCCTTGGTGCCTCCAAAAAACCCGGGCAGTTTCTTGTCGGTTTTGCCGCAGAGACGGAGGATGCAGTTCCCAACGCTTTGGGCAAACTGGAAAGAAAGGGTCTTGACCTCATAGTGGTCAACAAGGTTGGTGGGCCTGATGGGGCTTTCGGTTCTGAAACAAATGATGTACATGTTATTGGAAAAGATGGGATAGCGGGCTCTTTCAGTGGTTCGAAAGAAAGCGTTGCCGATGCTATTTGGGATGTGGTATCCCAAAAGCGAAGCCTCCCGGGCAATTGACAGTGTTTCTTGAAGTAGTTGTACCAGGACCATGGTGGCACACGCTAACTTACGAGTTCGACATCACCGTGGACCGGGGGATCAGGCTTTTGGTCCCTGTGGGTAGAGGCACCAGGACAGGATTTGCAACTGGGATATCCACATCGTCACCTCCCCGAAGTCCCTTCAGGATACTTAAAGCCGGCAAAGTCATTGACAGTTCACCTCCCCTTGGCTGGGAGCTTTTCGAAACAGCCTCCCGGCTCGGCACATATTTTTTGTGCGGTTTTGGGGAGGCTCTCGGGATCGTCTCTCCCGGGCATGTTCTTTCAGGTGAACATACGGGTGATCTGCCAGTTGTGGAGAAACCCTCCGCTCAATTCATTGAGGATGCCTGTTACCAGCCTTGTCTGAACGACAGGATGGAGATGTACAGAGAAGCAATAAAGCCTGAAATAGGAGGGGCGCTTGTGATCTTCCCGGAAAGGGAAGGCGCAAGGCTTTTCTGGAAACAACTGGATAAAGGGCTTAGGGACCAAAGCCTCCTCTGGCTGTCAAATTCGGGAGTAAAGGCCAGGGATAACTGGGAAAGGGTGCGAAGGGGGGAGATCAGGCTTGTAATAGGATCTCCTGCCGCGGTTTTTGCCCCCTTTCCCTCATTGAGGTGTGTGATTGTCGAGGACGAGGGCAATCCTGCCTATCATTCACAGAGATTCCCTTTTATCAACACGAGAAGCGCTGCCGGGGTCAGGGCAAGGCTTTGGGGTGCCAGGTTTCTCATCGGGGGTAGTGTCCCTTCCTCCAGAAGTTTTCTCAGAAACCCCCGCCAGTGTTCCCTGAACCTCTCAAAGAGGATGGTGTTCGTTTCGCTGGGTGATTGCAGAAAGATCAGCATACCAGGAGTCCAGTTGCCGGCTCCTGTCAGCGATACGGTATTGACCCGAACCCAGAACCTTGTTTCTGACAAAAGGGCGGTAATATGGATCCTGGACAGAAAGGGTTATTCCAGCAGCATAATCTGCAATGAATGCGGAAGGGTGCTGGCATGTGAAAATTGTGGCCTTCCGCAGAGGTGGGAAGATGGCAAGGGGGTCTTCCGGTGCGGATTCTGCGGATCTGTCCGGCCAGTCTCGGATGTCTGCCCCTATTGTGGCGGCATAGCCCTTGAGGGGAGGAAACCGGGGATAGAAAGTCTGAAAGTGATCGCCGACTGCCTGACGGGAAGGGATATTCCCGTAAAGCAGTGGCATGCCGGCATTGAAAAAAGTGTTTCTGAAAAAAAGAGGATAGCAAAGGATCTTGCCCTCGGCGGTCTGGTGATAGGTTCCCGCAAAGCGCTCGAATTATGCGATGTTCTACCCGTTAGCCTGATCTGCTGGCTCGATGCTGACGCCGCGGCCAACAACCCCTTTTACGATTCGAGAACGAGGGCCTTCAGGATGGTATGGGAGTCGGCGTGGAGGGGCCCCGGGGGCAGAGAAAGGACCATTGTAGTTCAGAGCAGGGTGCCCCGATCAGGATGGCAGAAAGGTCTTACCCTTGGGTGGGACCATTTCTGGAAAGAGGAACTGGAAGAGAGGAAACAAATGGATTTGCCGCCATGGAAGTATCTTGTCGAGATAAAAGATCTAGGAAAACAGAAGGAACAGGCAAAGGCCTCTTTTAAAGAAGTTGGCGTGGAATGCCTGGATCCGGGAATATCAGAGGACACCATCTGGCTGAAAAGTGATAATCTTTCAAAAGTCAGAAAGATAATGGAACCCTTCTTCTCCATAACCGGATCGAACAGGGGTTTCCCGAAAATTGCTTTATGGGCTGACTAGGAAGGGAAGGAACTGATCAATGGCAATAGTTGCGATAGTTGGAAAGCCCAATGTTGGAAAATCATCTCTTTTCAACAGGGTTGTTGGCAGGAGAAAAGCAATTGTGGACGACCAGCCCGGCGTTACACGGGACAGGATCTACGGCGAGGCCGAGCATGGAGGACGCACCTTCCTTCTTGTCGATACCGGGGGGCTGTTCCCCGAAGGAGGGGATTCTATAGCGGAAAGCATAAGAAGGCAGGTTCTCCTGGCCATGGAGGAGAGCGATCTTCTGATCTTCGTGGTAGATGGCAAGGAAGGCATAACCCCTCTGGATCGTGATGTTGCTCTCTTTTTAAGAAAAAGCGGAAAACCGGTGATAGTCGCCGTCAACAAGGTAGACGAGATGATCCATGAGGGAAGAGAACTTGATGCTCACTCACTGGGGTTTTCCGAGCTGGTCGGACTGAGCGCGGCCCATGGCAGGAATATCGACGAATTGATGGACAGGGTGGTAACTCTTCTTCCCTCCCGGGAACCGGAGATCAGGGAAGGGGTGAATGATGAGGTTGCCGTAGCCATTGTCGGTCGTCCCAACGTTGGCAAATCTACGCTGCTTAACCTTCTTTCCGGATCAGAACGGTCCCTTGTAGGTCCCGCGCCAGGTACCACAAGGGATTCAGTGGATTCCCTGGTCACTATAGGGGGGGAGCGGTTCCGGTTGATCGATACAGCGGGCCTTAGAAAAAGAAGCCGGATAAGTTCCGATGTCGAATTCTATTCCCTGGTAAGGACCCATGAGAGCATTGAGCGCTGTGATGTAGCTGTTCTAATGATGGAAGGCGCGGAGATCTGCACAGATCAGGACAAAAAGATGGCCGGCCTTGTACTTGAAAAAGGCAAGGGGCTTGTCATCGCTGTTAATAAATGGGACCTTCTGTCCAAAACGCCGGACATAGGAGACAAAATAACAGAAGAAATAAGGGACGAGATGCCCTTCGCCGATTTCGCGCCCCTGGTGTTCATTTCGGGGCTTACCGGCAGGGGGGTACATAAACTCCCCGAGGTCATATTAAGGGTCCGGTCTAACCGATCCAGGTGGATCTCTACGGAAAGGGTTGGCGCCCTTGTAAGGGATGTTCTTGCTTTTGACCGGATGCCTACAGGGTCAGGAGGGAAAATGCTGATGATAAAGGGCTGTGCCCAGGTTGCAGTCAATCCCCCAGCGTTTGCTTTTTCGGTAAACGACCCGGAGATAGTCAACAGGTCATTCGAAAGATACGTGACGAAAAAGGTCCGCGAGCTTGGTGATTTCGAGGGAACCCCTGTAAGGATATTCTGGAGGGGCAGGCAGATCAGGAAATAATCGCCTTAGTACTTGACCGCTTCTGCTGCAGATGATATTAGTTTAACGGGCCGTTAGCATCAGGAAATGCGGTCTTGCAGATATCCTGAAGAGGCGGAGGTGCGAGCAAAGTGACTAAGGCGGATCTGATCAACGCGGTCGCGAAATCTGCGGGCATCACCAAGAAACAGGCACATGAGGCTGTGGGGTCGACCTTTGAGGCTATTGTCAAATCGCTTGCGAAGGGCGAGAAGGTTCAGCTTGTCGGGTTCGGTACCTTTGAGGTCCGTAAAAGAGCCCCCAGGAAGGGAAGAAACCCGCAGGACCCAACAAAGGTCATCAACATCCCCGGCAAGAAGGTTCCCGCTTTCAGACCAGGAAAGGGACTGAAGGACAAAGTTCGCTGATCCTTTCGATCTTATGTATCTCAATCTTCCGGCAGGTGGCGGTTCCCCGCTGCCTGCCTCTTTTTTCCCGGGAACCAGGGAGCAACAAATTCATGCAGTGATTCCCATTGTTCTGTTTCAAGTTCTTCCGCCCTCACTGAAACAGGTATGCTCTTCCTGTTGAGGAACTGGATAATGTCCTCCTTTTTCCCAGGGAACAGCACTGCCAGGTTATTGACAAGGGTTTTTCTCCTCTGGGAAAAGGAGGCACGGAGAAGGACTCTCCAGGAGTATTCCCCGGGCAGGGAAAAGTTGCGTTCTAGAATTATCTCAACAAGAGAGGAATTCACCTCTGGAGTCGGTCTGAATGCCTCAGGAGGAACGTTCCTGATAATTCGGGTCCTCCCCATGGAATGAAGAGTAATACCCAGAGGATACCGTTCCTTTGTGCGAGGAGGAGCGCAGATCCTGTCCGCTGCTTCTTTTTGAACCATCAGCAACAGGTAGTGAAGACCAACAGGAGCGAAGAGTTCAAGGACCTTCCAGATAAGAGGGGTTGTAATGTGATACGGGATGTTGGCGATCATCTTGTTCGGCGGCGGGACGAGTCCAGGCCCGAAATCGGTCTTGAGTGCGTCGCCCCAGAAGATCTTCAGGTTTTTGTACAGATCGCCAAGGTCGGAAAGGAAGGGCTCCAGGGACCTGTCTATTTCCATGGCAAAAACCATTTTGGGCCCTCTTTCGAGGAGCCCTTTTGTAAGGATCCCTTTTCCTGCCCCGACCTCAAGGATAGAGTCTTCCGGGCCGATGTCCCCATGGTCCAGAATGATCCTCAGGATATTTCTGTCAACCAGGAAATTCTGTCCGATCCTCGTGTTGGGTTTATGAAATTCATGAGGCAACGATAAACAACCCCCAGGTTATCTGTCTCGTTTTCCCGGGACCCGAAAATCAAAAGCGGGAGAACCAGATGGTCTCCCGCTTTTATTCTTGGTCGGGACGAGAGGATTTGAACCTCCGACCCCTTGACCCCCAGTCAAGTGCGCTAACCAGGCTGCGCTACGTCCCGTCGGCGACGAACATTGTATCCTTGTTGCGGGTGCTGGTCAAGGAAGAATATGACAGAGACCTGTCAGATCCGTCAAGCCTGGGGTTCCCAGGTCTCACCGCATCTTTTCAGGACATATTCCCACTCTTCGTCGATATCCTTCTGGAAATCCGCGATCACCGCCTTGCCGATGTCACCCTTCAGCAGATGTCTGAAACGCCCCTGGGGTTTGAGAAACTCCTCGGCGGGGACATACTTCCTGGGCTTGTAACCCAGTTTCCACTCGCCGTCGATAACTTCGTAGATCGGCCAGAAGCGGGTTTCAGCGGCAAGTTTGCATATCTCTCTCTGCATCGAAGGCTCAAGGCGCCAGAAAAGTACGCACGGGGCCAGGATGTTCAAGAAAGCCGGTCCCGGAGTCTCTATCGCCCGCTTGACCTTTTCGATCACTTCCATCGGATTGAATATGGTAGTCTGGGCAACATAGGGGATATGATGGGCGGCCATAATGGCGGTCAGGTCCTTGGGTTTCTGGATCTTCCCGGGTATGACCGTTCCCGCCGGAGCAGTGCTTGTATTTGCCCCCTTCGGAGTGGCGCTGCTCCTCTGTGCCCCGGTGTTCATGTAGCCCTGGTTGTTGTAGCAGATGTAGGTGAAATCGTGGCCGCGTTCGGCGGCTCCCGAGAGAGCCTGGAGACCGATGTCGTAGGTCCCGCCGTCGCCTCCGAAAGCTACGAACTTGATATCCTTCTTTACCTTGCCCTTTTTCTTCAGTGCCACGTATGCCGCTTCGATGCCGGAGACATTGGCGCCGGCGTTCTCGAAAGCGGAGTGGAGGAATGGCACACCCCAAGAGTTGTATGGGTAGATAGTCGTTGAAACCTCAAGGCAGCCTGTTGCCGCGGTAATTACTATAGGATCATCGACGGCAAGAAGCGCCTGCTGGACAACGGTGGGAGCACCGCATCCCGGGCACATCCTGTGCCCCTGCCGCATGGCCCTTTCCTTTGTGATCAGGTCTTTCAGTTTGACAGCCATCCTGGAGCACCCCCTATTCCCTGAGGCCGAGGTAGCGTTCCCCGGTGCTCATTTTCTTGTTGATCAGATCCATGAACGCCTCTTCTGCGTTGTGAGGGAAGAAATCCCTCCCGCCAAGACCGTAAACGTATGTGTTCGCGGGGATGTGAACGCCCGCGTCATAAAGGGCTCCCTTGATCTCGGTGAAGAGAGGGGCCGGGGCGCCGAGGCTTGCAGCCCTGTCACATACCGCTATCCCTTTTGCTCCCTTGAGGGCATCCACAATTGCTTTTGCGGGGAAGGGGCGGAAAAGCCTTATCCTCAGGCATCCGACCTTGTGTCCCTGTTCCCTCAATTTGTCCACGGTTTCCTTTGCGGCTCCGGCTGCGGAGGACATTATCACCATGATGTAGTCGGCATCCTCTGTCCTGTATTTGTCGACCACGGGATAATTTCTCCCGGTTACTCTGGCGAACTCCGCAGCGACATCGTTGTAGGCCGTTTCGACATGCTTCATGGCCTCGATCTGCTGACGCTTGATCTCGAAGAAGTAGTCTGTCAGGGCCAGAGAACCGTATGCTACAGGGTTATCGACGTCCAGAAGTGGAAGAAGAGGATCTCTCTCACCAATGAATTTCGTTACCTGCTCGTCATCAAGGAACTCGACCGGCTCGAAGCAATGGCTTGTAATGAAACCGTCCTGACAAACGAAAACAGGGAGCAGGACTTCCTTGTGTTCCGCGATCCTTACGGCCATGATCATGGTGTCATATACTTCCTGGCCATCCTCGCAGTAGATGTGGATCCATCCGGAATCCCTTTCGGCCATGCTGTCGCCATGGTCGCAGTGAATGTTGATAGGGGCGCCAAGACACCTGTTGACAAGCCCGAAGACGATCGGGGCCCTGTAGGAGGCTGCTATCGGGAAGATCTCGTGCATCAGCGCAACACCGTTCGCGCTTGAGGCAGTCATGACCCTCGCGCCCGATACTGAGGCCGCGAGGCATGCGCTGATCGCTGAGTGTTCACTTTCGACGGTAACGAGATTTGTGTCTACTAGACCGTCAGCGACGAATTCCGAAAACTTCATGGGAATATCGGTCGAGGGAGTGATCGGGTAGGCGGCAACGACATCGGGGTTGATCTGCCTCATGGCCTCGGCCACTGCCCAGTTCCCGGAAGTGATATCCTTTCTCGGCATTGTTTTCACATCCTTTCGTTCGGCAGGGCTACTGCTCGATAAATTCGGCTTCAGGCCGCATTTCGATGGCGTTTTTGGGGCAGACTGCCGCGCAGATCCCGCATCCCTTGCAGTAGAAATATTCTATCCCCGTGACCTTTCCGTCGGCGTTGGCTTTGATGGACTTGTCAGGGCACTGGATCCAGCACTGCAGGCAGTGAATGCACTTCTCTTCGTCCCAGACCGGGCGCATGCTTCTCCACTGGCCTGTTTCAACAGCCTCGGACGTAGAGGCGGGAACGGTTGTTGCGGGAGGAAGATCCTTCCAGCCTTTAAGTGAGCTCATCCCTGCTGCACCTCCTCGTATCCGCGTTTGATCGCGTTCTGGTTTGCCTTAAGGACCTTTTCGGGAAGCTTTGCACCCATCTTGTGGGTAAAGTGGTCGATAAAGGCCTGGACCGGCACGTCCTTGAAGCAGTGGGCAAGTGCTCCCAGCATCGGCGTATTCGGTCTGTTCTGGCCGAATTCTTCGAGGGTGATCTTTGTTGCATCGACAGCTATCAGTTTGACTGAATCCTTGAGGCCGAGTTTCTTTTTCAGGTTTTGGGGCGAATCCGGCGAATTGATAAGGTAGACAGTGGTATCCTTCCCGCCTTCTGTGGGTTTGACGGCGTCGATCAATGTCGGGTCGATCAAAACCACGATATCCGGATTCAGGACACCTGAACGAGTCCGGATCTGTTTGTCCGAAACCCTGTTGAAGGCCTTCATGGGGGCCCCCTGGCGTTCGGCTCCATACTCCGGGAAGGACTGCGTGAACTTGCCGGCCTCGAAAAGGACCTCGGCTAGTATTGCCGAGCCCGTCTTGGCTCCCTGTCCTCCCCTTCCATGCCATCGGACTTCGATGACTTCTGACATTAATACCCCTCCTTTTATGGAAGATGCCTTGAACCGTTTATAAAAAAGTTAATTACATAACTATCTTAAATGATATCACACCGGATGAACAATAGCCCGACAAAAACCCCTCCCCGGAGTTTTGCTGCCAGTTCAGGATGGAGAACCTGGAGCAAAAAAGTTACGCAATGTTTATAATGAACCGCGGGCCGCCCGGAAGAACAGGCCAGAATGGGCGTATAGTCGCATGTATATTGTATGTAGGATATTTCCCGTGTCAAGTGCGGGAAATGCTGTTCTTTTTCATGGTGGTTTTTTCCAGGAGGTGACCGGAAATATGACTCTGGACAGGATCATTATCACCGGGGATCCGTTGCCTGTGCTTACTTCACTTGGGGATAAGGGTTTCCAGGGCAGGGCCCTTGAAATAGGTTTTGGGAATGGGGAATTCATCGAACACATGGCACTTCAGAGGCCCCAGTCTTTATTTGTCGGGATCGAAATATCCATGAACTGTGTAATGAAGGCTGTTAAAAGGGTTAAACGCTCAAACCTTTCCAATGTAAGGATAATAATGGGTGATGCCCGTTTTCTCCTTAAAGAGCGTTTGCCTTTGGAATGGTTCGATAAGGTATATATGAATTTCCCCTGCCCATGGCCCAAGAAAAGACATGCCAGGAGAAGAGTCACGGCATCCGGTTTTTCGGATATGCTTGCAGGCGTACTGGCAACCGGGGGAGTTTTTGAACTGGTGACCGACGACGGGGATTATGCCCGGGAGGCTGCCTTGAGCATTCCCCGGAACCCTGCGCTCTGTCTTGAAAGGTTCGAAGCGGATCCAGAAAGGAAGGTGCAGACAAAATACGAAAGAAAATGGCTAGGAGAGGGCAAAAATATTTTCCTGCTCAGTTTCCTCAAGAACAAGGGTTTGCCGAACCCGGGAATGAAGAAGGGAGTGCTGGAGTTGCATAAAGCATTCCAGGGACCTTGTCCGCATATTTCTGTTGTTGCAGCATTGAAGGGCCATAAGGGTGGTGAAAGGGACGCCAGGTGGGTCTTTCGGGATGCTTATGCAAGCTCTTCCGGGGTTATCCTTGTCGAGGCATTGTCTTCCGATGAGGGATTCGAACAGTCGTTCTTTTTCCGCATTGTTCCGCGGGAGGGAGGCTGTATGTTAAAGGTGGATGCCGCCTCCCGTCCCTTTACGACCCCTGCTGTAAGCGGTGCCTTTCAGGATCTTGGATCATTGCTGGAGAACCGGGAATTATGAACGGGTTCGCCATTTCCCCGATCGGCTTCGTAAGATCCAGGATCAGGTCTTTTCTGCCCCCGGAAGAATTCAAGGGAATTGAAAGCGAGATCCTGATCCTTCCCTGTTTTGAAAAGGCCCTTGAAGGTTTGAAGGAAGAACCCTTGATACTTGTCCTTTTCAGGTTCCATCTTTCTGAAGGCTTTTCCATGAAAGTCCATCCAAGGGGAGACGCCAACCGCCCGCTCAAAGGTGTTTTTGCTACCTGCAGTCCCAACAGGCCGAATCATATCGGTCTCAGCCTGGTAAAGCTGAACGGGGTTCATGGAAGTACGCTCAGCGTTGAAGGTCTTGATGCGCTTGACGGAACGCCTGTTATCGATATCAAACCATTCAGGGAGATCAACTTTTCGCCTTTTATTAATAAATTTTATTCAGGGGTCAAGGAACCTTGAAAGGGGCACGCCCAACGTCAGGAATTGTCCTGCAGGCGCTTTTCAATATCCTTGGACCTCCCGGGGGCAGGTCGTTCCTCGACCTTTTTGCAGGAACGGGGAGGGTCGGGAAGGAGGCCCTTTCCAGAGGGTTTTCACCAGTAGTTCTTGTTGAGATCTCCAACAGGTATGCCGGGACTATTGAAAGGTCGATCGCATCCCAGGATGGTGAGGTCTTGAGAATGGACATAAGGAGGGCACTTCCCTTTCTCTTGTCGGGTCATAAAAGCTTTGATGTTATCTTTGCGGATCCCCCCTACGGAACAGGCTGGGTTGAGAGGATGGCAAGACTTTCCGGTCTTCTGTCTGGTATCATGAAAAGCAGGGCTGTAATGGTTCTGGAACATTCTGTAAGGGAAAGGATCGAACCGGGACTGTGGGAAGGGTGGGAGATATCCACAAGGTCATACGGGGAGTCATGCCTTTCCTTTCTTGAAGAAAACTCCCGGAAGGGGGAGGGGACAGTTGATAAGAGCGATGTATCCCGGGTCATTTGACCCTATCACTAACGGACACATATACATTGCAGAAAGAGCCGCGGCCATTTTCAGTGAACTGACCGTAGGGGTTCTCAACAACAGCCAGAAAACGTACACTTTCTCGAAAGAAGAGCGGGAAACTATGACCAGGGAGGCTCTGAGTCATCTCCCCAATGTCAAGGTCAAACATTTTGAGGGGTTGCTGGTCGATTTTATGAGGGCAGAGAAGTGCAGGGTGATCATCAGGGGGCTGCGGGCGCTGTCGGACTTTGAATACGAGTTTCAGCTGGCGCTGATGAACAGACAGCTTGCCCCGGAGATAGAGACATTTTTTATTGTCACCGAGGCGAAATATTCCTACCTGTCAAGCCGTGCGGTCAAGGAAGTCTTCCATTTCGGAGGGGCGATCCACGACATGGTCCCCCCCGGAGTGTTCAGAAGGCTCAGAGAGAGGTTTCCCCCGGTGCCGGGTTTTCGCCAGGTCTGACTGGAAGGGCACCTGATTCCTTGAGCATGTCCGTAGAAGGAACAAGGTTCTCCCATATACCCGAAGCGCGGTATTCCAGGTCGGCAACCATCCGCTGATAGGATCCTTTCCTGCCTTTAGGGCAGAATATTACCGGCAGGCGGGAGGCTGTTCTCATCTGCCTCAAAAGGTCCTGTCCCTTTTGATCCCATCCCAGGACCCTGATGTAGGGAGGCCCAAGACGCTGAGCCTTCCGGTTGGACCGATGATCGAACCCCATAAGGACATGTGACGCAAAACGCTGTATCTTGCTCCTGGGATACCTTTTGCTTGTGCACAGGCGTGTAAATTCGTCAAAGGACCTCGCCCGCAAGGCATTTGAAAGCAACAGGTTCTCTATGCCTTCCCTCATTTCCGCGTGTCTTGAAAGCCTGGTCGATCCATCCCTGAGGATGACAGTCCTGAGGATCCTCCAGAATACATCAAGCGACATCAGGCATCTTCCCCTTGATATCTCCCTTTCGAGAATTTCCGCTGCGACTGAAGGCATCACCTCCCTTGCCTGACGGGAAAGACCTTCTCTTCTTACTGTATCCCGTATCCAGCTGGCGCTTGCTGTGCCTCCGGAGGCGCCCCCGTGGTAACCCTCTCCGATCCTTTTAACAGGCGCGGTCTCAAGAGGGTACTCCATCTCCCGTATCCTCAGAACGTATTCCTGGGCAAGGGTGTTGTTGGGAGAGGATATCAGCCTGCCTGCTCCCGGGATCGATGCTTCGATCGCATTCGACCTGGACTGTGCGTATGAAAAGCCCAGGTCAAGATGATCACGAAGAACCGCCCTGAAATCATCCGGTTCCCGAATAAGGATATCGGCTATTTCTTCAAGGGGTGCCTCGGGGTTTTCCATACCGAAAGATACGTGGGTCACAATGCCCGATGAGAACAGAAGGTCGACAGCAGCTGACCCGAAAACCCCGGCATTATGACATGAGAATGCCACGGGGAGCTCAATGGCCAGGCTGGCTCCGCAGGAGATCGCCATTTCAGCGCGACTCCACTTGTCGATAAATGCGGGTTCACCTCTCTGGACGAAGCTGGAGGAGAGTACTATTACTGCCGCGGCAGCACCTGTTGTTTCCAGAGATCGCTTCATGTGGTATAAATGACCATTGTGAAAGGGGTTGTACTCGGCTATGATCCCCACAATTTTTTCTTTTGCCAAAGAACCGGACCATCCTTTCTGGCATTTTGCATTTCAATAATTTGATTGTACGATAAAAAGCGGAATGGTTCCGGTCGAGGACGAGGAGGTTTGAACAGGAATGAAGGTGTTAGTACTTAACTGCGGAAGCTCCTCTCTAAAATACCAGCTTTTCGATATGACCTCGGAAGAGGTTCTTGCAAAAGGACTGGTAGAGAGGATAGGAATCGACGGATCCCGGGTAAAGCATGAGAAGACCGGTATGGAGCCGCTCAAGTTCGACGTGGCGATACCGAACCACAAGGTCGGTATCAAGGTCGTTCTGGACACGCTACTAGACGGGGACCAGGGCGTGATCGAAAGCCTCGGGGAGCTGCGCGCCGTGGGCCACAGGGTGGTTCATGGAGGAGAGAAGTTCGCCCGTTCAGTGATAGTGGACCAGGAGGTCCTGGACGTGATCGAGGAGTGTGTCCCTCTTGCACCGCTTCACAATCCTGCCAATCTTATGGGGATCCGTGCAATGATAGAGGTTCTTCCCGATGTTCCTCAAGTTGCGGTCTTCGATACCGCTTTCCACCAGACGATGCCCGATTACGCCTACATATACGGACTTCCTTTCCATTACTACGACAAACAGAGGATCAGGCGATACGGATTCCATGGCACAAGCCATTTCTACGTTGCATACAGGGCTGCCGAGATGCTGGGAAAACCGGCAGAAGATCTCAAGATAGTTACCTGTCACCTTGGCAACGGCAGCTCAATTTCCGCCGTCAAGGGCGGCAAGTCAGTCGATACAAGCCTGGGTTTCGGAACGGTCCCTGGCGTTCTTATGGGAACTCGCTGCGGGGACATCGATCCTACCGCTCTTCTCTACCTTATGGAACTTGAGGGTATTGACCCCAAGGCCATGAGCCATATCATCCACAAGGAAAGCGGGATCCAGGGCATCTCAGGAATAAGCAGCGACCTGAGAGATGTCGAGGAAGCGGCCGGAAAAGGCAACGCCAGGGCTGCTCTTGCGCTGAAGATGCTCTGCTATGGGATCAGGAAGCATATATGCGCCTATGCCGGAGCAATGGGAGGAATCGATGCGATAGTCTTCACAGCCGGTATTGGAGAGAACAGCACCACGGTCAGGGCAATGACCTGTGAGGGGCTGGAGTTCCTTGGCGCAAAGATAAGCCAGGAAAGAAACAACGTCAGGGGCAAGGAAGCTTTTATCAATGAGCCTGATTCAAGGGTCAGCATCATGGTCGTTCCGACCAACGAGGAGCTCGTTATTGCCAGGGACACCAAGGAGCTTGCCATAGGCTAGCCGCTATCGCTCCAATCAGGAAGGGATAACATAAAATGCCCTTGACAGAGAAACCAGGAAACTGGTCCTGTATAGTTGATGGGAAAGCCGTTGTTGATTCAGGAGCGATCCTGGATCTTTCATGCGAAATGCCTCTGGGTGATGTAGTGCGCTACTGGGGCCAGGATTACACCTTCAGAGGGCCGTTATCGGTAAGGGTGCTTGTCTCGGGTGACAGGACATGTCTTTCGGTAAATTTGTCTCTAAAGGGCACAGCTGAGGTTCCCTGTGCAAGATGCCTTGAACCGGCACTACTTGATATTTCAGGAGATTTCCTGTATTTTTATAGGCCGTTGCCGGAATGTAGTGAAGGGGCAGAGCCCGCAGAAGGATCTGAAGAAGACGTCGTGCTGGTCGATTCTCTCGAGACAGAGCTTGATGTTTCATGCCAGGCGTGGGAGTTACTTATCCTCACCCTTCCCGAAAAGAGCCTGTGTTCGGAAAATTGCCTCGGGTTATGTCCCTGGTGCGGAGTTAACATGAATAAAGTGAAATGCAGCTGTTCCTCAGGCCAGGCAGATCCCCGGTTCGACGTACTGGCCGGATTGATGAAACGGGAAAGAGACCATGTTCCAGGGAAAGGAGGAGACAGTGATGGCAACTCCAAAAAGTAGGACTTCCCACACCAGGACCAGGCAGAGGAAGGCACAGTGGCTCGGTTCACTGAAAAGCCCTGGCACCACCGTATGCCCCAACTGCGGAGAAGCGGCCCAGATGCACCGGGCCTGCCCCGAATGCGGCCATTACAGGGGCCGTCTTGTTGTTGAGAAGAAACAGGAAGGCGAGGAGAAGAAGTAGTCCTGATCGAATGATCACACAGGACATCTTTGCCGTAAGATCGTGCTGCCAGGGGAACCTTCGGGTTCCCCTTTTTATTTGCCAGATGAATGATCCGATCCATCCCTTTTCACAGATCCGGCTTATCAAGATCAAATACGACAGATCAAATACGCCAATCAAATACGCCAATGTTGACCGGCCATTCTTTCTCGGTTATACTCCCTGATCATATAACCTGATAATAGAACCAGGTCATAAGGAGAGGCGAGATGGGCAGATCTGCTGTGAGAAGGATCCGACAGAACCGGATAATATCGGAACTGGAAACCAACCCCCTTCTTACCGACGAAGAGATAGCCGGCGATCTTGGCGTCAGCGTCAGCACAGTAAGACTTGACAGGGCCGTTCTGGGAATACCAGAGGTCAGGGAAAGAATGAGGTCTATGGCCAGCCAGGCCGGTTCCAGATTGCGTTCTTTGAAGCTTGAAGAGGTCATAGGGGATCTTCTTGACCTGCAGCCTGGCGAATGGGCCCTTTCAACCCTTCAGACCTCCAGGGAGATGGCATTCCGGCACACCGATTTTGTTTCGGATCATTACATTTACGCGATGGCCAGTTCTCTCGCAATTGCTGTTATCGAGGCAGACATGGTGGTTACAGGGTCGGCCAGGGTCAGGTTCAGATCACCGGCAAGAGTTGGAGAGAGACTTGTCGCAAGAGCAAAAGTCGGGACAAAAAAGGGAAACAAGAACGTGGTTAGCGTGAGAATAAAAGTAGGAGAACAGGAAATATTTATCGGAAGGTTCATTACCGTAGAGAAGAATTGCAACGGTTTATCCCTGGAGTCTGAGGAGTGTGGTCCCGGTGTTGCTGGCTCTTGATGCTATGGGGGGAGATAACGCTCCGAAGGAGACCTGCGCGGGTGCTGTAATGGCGTGCGGCAAGTTTCCTGACCTGGAGATCGCCCTGGTGGGAGATACTGAAGAAGTGAAACCCCTGGTGGAAAATGCCCCCGCATCCGTGCGCACAAGGCTGCATCTGGTTCATGCCGAAGAAAAGATAACCATGGATGAACCTCCGGCAGTCGCTGTAAGGAAGAAAAGGCGCTCAAGCCTCAGGATAGCCATGCAGATGGTCCGATCCGGAGAGGCGGTCGGCTGTGTTTCGGCTGGAAGCACCGGCGCCATTGTAGCCGGGGGAGTTCTCGTTGTCGGAAGGATACCGGGAATAGAACGTCCCGGACTTGGCGTCCCTCTTCCGGCCGTGGACAGGATCTCCATGCTCATAGATATAGGAGCGACTGTCAGGTGCAAACCCATGAACCTGTACCAGTTCGCCCTGATGGGCGATGTGTATATGAGGAAGATAATAGGGGTTGAGAACCCTTCCATTGGACTTCTTTCAAACGGGCAAGAGGAAGTAAAGGGTGATGAACTTATCATCGAAACCAGGGAGTATTTCCGAAAAGGGAAACTGAACTTCATCGGCAACGTAGAGGGAGGCGGCATACCCTTTGGAGTGGCTGACGTAGTTGTATGCGAAGGCCTTACGGGAAACATTCTTCTAAAATTCATCGAGGGTACAGGGGAGGCCCTTTATTCACTTGTCAGGGATGAGATCAACAGGCGGTTCCTGCCCAAGGTGGGAATGCTCTTCATGCTGCCAATGCTCAAGGACCTATGGACACGTTTCAATTACGAAGAGATCGGCGGAACGCCACTTCTGGGGGTGAACGGGGCTGTTATTAAAGCCCACGGGAGATCCCGTGCAAGAGCTGTATGCGGTGCCCTGGGAGTAGCCAGGGGGTTTGTATCCAAAAAAGGTGTAGAGACCATCGCCGAAGAACTTTCCGAGGGAGTGAGAACAGAATGAATGTCAGGTTATGTAACCCGGTGAAGCTTCTTGGTACAGGGATGTATGTCCCGGAGAAGGTTGTTACCAACGAGGACCTGGAGAAAATAGTTGAGACAACTGACGAGTGGATCACAGAGAGAACCGGGATCAAGGAAAGGCATATTGTCTCCGATGGAGAGATGACAAGTGATCTTGCGGCCAAGGCTGGCATTCGGGCCCTGGAAAATGCGGGAGTGCTCCCCGGGGATATTGATATGATCATAGTAGGGACCAATTCCCCGGATATGCTTTTCCCTGGAGTGGGACCCATTGTCCAGGGAAAGATCGGGGCGACCAAAGCAGGTGCATTCGACGTTCAGGCTGGTTGTACCGGTTGCGTCTATGCTCTGGTGCTCGCAGCGGCTGGCATCAGGGCAGGTCTCTGGAAAAAGGTCCTTGTTATAGGTGCTGAGTCCCTTTCCCGTGTTGTTGACTGGAAAGACCGCAATACATGCGTTCTCTTCGGTGATGGAGCAGGAGCGGCAGTGCTTGGGGCATCTGGCGAGGAAGATTCGGTCCTTGCCGCAGAGCTTCACGCCGACGGAGAAGCAAGTGATTTTATAGAGCTGCCAGGGGGTCTGGCCGCAAATCCTGCTTCAGTAGCAACATTAGAGAAGGGGCTGCATTTTGTGAAAATGAAAGGGAACGAGGTCTTCAAATACGTGAACAAGGTCATTCCCCGATTCCTGAAGGATATATGCGGGCAAGCCGGGTTACAAACAGAAGACATCGATTCGTGGATCTTTCATCAGGCCAATCACCGGATAATAGAGGGGGTCATGAAAAGACTGGATGTCCCTATGGAGAAAGCCATTGTCAACCTTCAGAGATACGGCAACACGTCGGCCGCTTCGGTTTTTCTTGCGCTTCACGAGGGGTTGGAGGAGGGGCGGATATCCAGGGGAGACAAGGTTATGATGGTGAGCTTCGGGGCAGGTATGACCTATGGTGCCATTATCCTCCGGATATGAGGTGAAAGAAATGCATCAAAACAACAGGGTTACGCAACTGCTTGGCACCCGTTTTCCTTTGATCCAGGGAGGCATGGCATGGGTCGCTGATGCAGATCTTGCAGCCGCAGTTAGCAATGGCGGGGGCCTCGGAGTGATAGCCGCGGGCAGCATGCCCCCCGAAATTCTGGAAGACCAGATAAAGAAAGCCAGGAGCCTTACGGAAAAACCTTTTGGCGTCAATATAATGCTTCTTTCTCCTACCGCTGACGACGCGCTGGAGATCGTTGTAAAGAACCGGGTCCCTGTTGTTACGACCGGCGCAGGATCCCCCGGAAAGGTCATTGATCGTCTTAAACCGGTGGGGACTATAGTTATCCCTGTGATCGCCTCCGTGGCACAGGCAAAGCGTGTCGAGAAACAGGGTGCAGACGCTGTTGTCGCTGAGGGAATGGAGGCGGGGGGGCACATCGGGGATATCACAACGATGGTCCTGGTGCCTCAAGTCTCGGATGCTCTTGCGATCCCTGTTATTGCTGCAGGAGGTGTAGCTGACCCGAGAGGAGTGACCGCCGCTTTCGCACTTGGTGCGGAAGGGGTGCAGGTGGGTACACGCTTTGTTTGTGCTGCGGAATCCAACGTTCACCCCTCATACAAGGAAATGGTTATAAAAGCAAGGGACAGAAGTACCGTTGTTACGGGGGCAAGTACAGGACATCCTGTCCGGTGCATTCGGAACAGGCTCACCAGAGAGTTCGACCGCCTGGAAAAAGCCGGGGCTTCCCCTGAAGAGATCGAAAAATTGGGGACTGGCCGACTGAGGGCGGCGGTGATCGACGGAGACGTGGATTTCGGTTCTGTGATGGCAGGGCAGTCTGCCGCGATGGTGGAACGGATACAACCCGCAGAAGAGATAATCAGGGAGCTTTTTGGAGGGACCGGATCCGTTCTTTCCAGGTTGAAACAAGAGTTTTTCGGTTGATACCCGTGGAGGAAAGCAAATGAAATATGCCGTGGTTTTCCCTGGTCAGGGCGCTCAGGAAGTGGGTATGGGCAAGAAACTGTTTGAACGCTACGCCACTGCAAAAGAAGTTTTTGAGAGGGCCGAATCGGCCCTGGGTTTCGATTTGAAAGAGATCATTTTCAATGGACCTGACGAGGAATTGAAAAAAACCGAGTATGCACAACCTGCTATCCTTACGATGAGCATGGCGGTTTTCAGATGTCTTGAGGAAGAAGGAGTACATTTTGAACCGCAATACGTTGCAGGGCACAGCCTCGGGGAATATACGGCGCTTGTAGCCTCGGGTACACTCTCCCTGGAAGACGGGGTAAGGCTGGTGCACCTGCGCGGGCGGCTCATGCAGGAAGCGGTTCCTATCGGCAAGGGTTCCATGGCCGCCATTATCGGACTTGAAAGAGAGACCGTGCTTTCAATATGCGAATCTGCATCTGCAACAGGGGTGTGCCAGGCAGCCAACTTCAATGCGCCTGGACAGATAGTTATATCAGGGGAAAGAGAGGCTGTCGACATGGCTGTCGCCATGTGTAAAGATGCAGGGGCGAAGAGAGCTCTTCCCCTCAAGGTAAGTGCGCCTTTTCATTGCAGTCTTATGCGGCCTGTTGCCGACAGGCTCCTGGAATCATTCAAGGAATGTTCCTGGAAAGATCCTGAATGGCCACTTGTGGCAAATGTATCCGGGAAAACGGAATCCGACGTTGAAAGCATCCAGCAGGCGCTTTTTGAACAGACGTTCAAGCCGGTTCTCTGGTCGGATTCTATAGAGTTCATCATTTCCAAAGGAGTTCACCATTTTGTTGAGGCAGGTCCGGGGTCTGTCCTTTCTGGACTGATAAAAAGGATCTCCCCTGAGGCTAGCTGTATTTCCGTAAACAGCCATGAAATGGTGAACGAAACGATTGATTTCCTGATGGGGGGGCAATAAGATGAATCCTGAAGGCAGAGTGGCCCTTGTGACCGGGGCAGGAAGAGGGATCGGAAAAGCCATAGCCTTTGAATTATCGGCAAGAGGGTATATTGTGGCTGTCAACTTCCGGGCTTCATCCAAAGCTGCAGAGGGTCTTGTCGGTGAAATAGCCTCCTCCGGAGGGCGGGCAATGGCATTCCAGGCCGATGTCTCTTCCCCGGAGGACGTTGCCGGGCTTTTTCCCCAGATCGAGGAAAGGCTCGGCCAGGTCCAGATCCTTGTTAACAATGCCGGTATAACGAGGGACGGCCTTCTTATGAGGATGAAGGACCACGACTGGGACGATGTTATTACGACCAACCTCAAATCTGTATTCCTTACCACAAGACAGGCGGCAAGAAACATGGCAAAATCTCGGTGGGGAAGAATAGTAAATATCAGTTCCGTTATCGGGATAGTAGGAAATGCCGGACAGGCCAACTATGCCGCGGCAAAAGCCGGAGTGATAGGCCTTACAAAAAGCACGGCCAGGGAATTCGGCTCCAGGGGGATTACAGCTAACGCTGTAGCTCCAGGTTTTATAGAGACCGACATGACGTCGATCCTTGATGAAAAGCTCAAAGAGCAGATGCTTCTGCAGATACCCTCCGGTCGGGTGGGCACGCCGGAGGATGTAGCTGGACTGGTCGGGTTCCTTGTTTCTGAAAAGGCTTCCTATATCAATGGCCAGGTGATCGCCGTTGACGGCGGTATGACCATGGCCTGATAGTTGCAAAGAGTTTCTCGGAGAGGAGGTGAAGGAGATGAAAATGGAAGAGATCACCGCAAGGCTAAGGGAGATCGTCATGGACAGGCTCGATGTTGAAGAGGATCAGATCAAACCGGAAGCCTCCTTTGTTGAGGATCTTGGGGCAGACTCTCTTGACATCGTGGAGTTGATCATGGGGATCGAAGAGGAATTTGATATCGAGATCCCTGATGAGGATGCAGAGAAACTGACTAATGTCGGTGAAGCAATGGACTACATCAAGGGAAAACTGGGAGTAGAGGAGTAGCAGGAAACGGGGCTTATGGGGTCTGATCCCTCATTTCTCATAAGCCCCGATACTCCGTTACCCGGATCGTCCGGACGGATGGCGGGAACCGAAGGAGTGAACCGATTTGAGAAGGGTAGTTATAACAGGGATGGGAGTAGTGTCCCCCATCGCACATGGAAGGGAAGATTACTGGAAATCGCTGAAAGAGGGGCGTAACGGTGTTGGCTACATCTCACTTTTTGACGCTTCTGATTATGGAGTACGTATTGCCGCCGAAGTGAAGGATTTCGACCCTGAGAAATGGATGGAACGCAAGGAAGCCAGAAGGGCCGACAGAGTAATTCAGTTCGCGGTTGCTGCTTCAGACATGGCAGTAATGGATGCCTCTCTCGATGTGGATGTTCTGGATCCAGATAGATTCGGGGTTTATATTGGAAGCGGCGAGGGCGGCATAGGGACCATGTACGAGGGGATGAAGGTCCTTCTTGAAAAAGGACCGTCCCGGGTAGGGCCTTTCTGTGTCCCCATGATGCTCAGCAACATGCCTGCCGCCTATGTAGCCATTCGTTTCGGTGCCAAGGGGCCGAACATTTGCGTGGTTACAGCCTGCGCAACTGCCATTCATACTATGGGAGAGGCGTACTATACGATAGTCCGGGATGATGCCGACGTAATACTTGCGGGAGGGACCGAAGCGGCCATTACGCCCGTTGCTGTTGCGGGTTTTGCAGCTATGAAAGCTCTTTCGACCAGGAATGATGATCCTCTCCACGCCTCGAGGCCGTTCGATATCGACAGGGATGGCTTCGTTATGGGCGAGGGTGCAGGTGTTCTTGTCTTCGAGGAGTTGGAGCACGCCAGGAGAAGAGGCGCAAGGATCTTCGCTGAAGTCAAGGGTTTTGGTTCCACCTGTGATGCCTATCATATCACCGCTCCGGACCCTGACGGGAACGGCCCGGCAAAGGCAATGCTCCAGGCCTTGAGAAAGGCTGGCTGGAGAATGGGCGAGGTTGATCTGATAAACGCCCATGGAACCTCTACAAGCCTTAACGACACGATGGAATCAAATGCAATCAACAGGGCTTTTGGTGAGTTTACCCCGAGTATCCTTGTCCACTCGACAAAATCAATGATAGGCCACACCCTTGGTGCCGCCGGGGCTCTTGAGACCATTGCCGCTATACAGGCCATAACTGAAGGTGTTATCCATCCAACGGCCAACTGCTTCAACCCTGATCCGGAGTGCCGTGTTAACGTGGTTCCTGGCGGGAAGGCCCTTTACAGGGAAATTTCAAGGATCCTTGTAAACAATTTCGGTTTCGGAGGACACAACGGCGTCGCCGCCATTGAAAAATACAGGGAATGAAGGGGATCAAAATTGGCCAGAAAAAGGACTGACAGCGGAAATCCGGACTTTTCCGGTCTGGAGGAACGTTTGGGTTATACTTTTGAGAACAGGGAATTGATAATGGAGGCGGTCACACACGCCTCCTTTTCCAATGAAAACAGCCTCTCCGCGTGCAACGAAAGGCTCGAGTTCCTGGGTGATGCCGTACTCGAACTTTGCGTTTCAGAGATCCTTTACCATCAGTATCCTCTTGACAGCGAAGGAGATCTTTCCGAACGAAGGGCATCTATCGTATGCGAAGATTCTCTGGGTTCGTGGGCCAGACACATAGATCTGCGGGAGATCCTGAGGCTGGGGAAAGGACTTTCAAGAAGCGGTGGGAAAGATCAGCCAGTGATATGTGCCGATGCTGCCGAAGCATTGTTCGGGGCTGTTTTCCTTGACGGGGGTTTCGAGGCAGCCAGAAATGTGATAGATAGATTCTTCAGGTATATAGTTGCCGTTAACGGTGTCGTGCCCAGAAATCCGAAGGCACAGCTTCAGGAGACAATGGAGAGTATGGGTTATGGAAAACCGGAGTATTCACTTTCTAGACAAAGCGGGCCTCCACACGCCCCTGTTTTTGTGGTCACAGTAAGCTCCTCAGGGAGAGTAATAGGCGAGGGAGAGGGACGGACCATCAGGGAGGCGGAGAGAAAAGCCGCAGAAATGGGACT